>ERZ795044.3387-NODE-3387-length-13367-cov-5.795297_pt1 | contig 13367 bp, 15 predicted proteins | sample MGYA00375128_ERZ795044 | MGnify/ENA primary metagenome ERZ795044 (study PRJEB30173, sample SAMN05720213) | anaerobic digester metagenome | isolation source: active sludge of municipal wastewater-treating anaerobic digesters | place: USA | collected 2014-12-22 ... | reverse complement strand
TTTGTACAAGATAAAGCAATATTTCCATCACTCATTGTACTTCCATTATCAGTTGCACTGAAAGTAAAATTAGGTTTTGTGGAATTAGTGTATCTACTAACTGAAATTGGGGTGCTTCCACCAACCGGAGCATTTGTATCATACCTAAAAGTAATTGTTGCTTGAGTGGTATTCCCTGCTAAATCATTAGCATCAACTGTAATATTATAATCAATGTTTGGAGTAGTTAAGTGTGCTGATAAGTTTTCTCCGTTAGGTATTGTTGTTGAACCGATTTTTGCAATGTTTGTGTCGGCTCCAGTGCAATTAAAATCAAAAATAATTGAATTAATATTAACATCAGTAGTCGGTCTATTTATTTGACAAGAGGGTGGGGTGGTGTCAATATTTACTCCTGCTACTTGAAGATCTAAATTTTCTATAACAAATGAATTCCCCTCTGTTGTTTTTAATCCTGCAATACTATTTACACTTAATGGGTTTGCGTTTTGATTATTACCAATAGTATAATTGTAATCAATTTTTGTTCCTGATTGACTTCTCCAAAAACTCCCACTCCCACTTGTTTTAAATGTTATTATTGAGTCAATCCCATTAACATCTTCATTAAAGTCAATAGTTATTGTTATAGTTTTGTTTAAATTATAATTTCCAGGAGTTGAAGTAGCCACTGTTGCTTGAGGTAAAGCTAGAGCAAAATTCATGAATAAGAATAATAAAATTGCTAAAAAAATTGTTTTAAAAAATCTGTTTTTCACTGCGTTCAACCCTTTTTCTTTTTAATAAATAAGTGGTTTCTATTTATATACTTTCTTTTTTTGATTGTTTTTAATTTTAGTGCCAGTTTATTTGGGTTATTATATTTTTTTGTTATTAAAAAATAGATTTATATTCTTTTTGTATTACAAATGTATTACAGTGGTTTTATGGGGATGGTTTTGTTTCAAGTTAGGTTGCCAGAAAAAGTGGTTTCTTCTATTGAGGATGCAGTAAAAAAAGGTTTTTATGAGTCTAAATCCGATCTTGTTCGTGATGCTATTAGAAGATTTGTTTTTGAAGAACAAATTGCTTCAGTTTCTTTGAAAAGAAATTATTCAAAGGAAATAAAGAGTTTTAGAAAAAAACAAGTAATCAAAAAAAGTGATTTAGCTAAAATTAATTCTCTTTAATGCATTTTCTGGAGTTTGTGCAATAATTAAGTCTTTTGAAGTATTGAGTAGTTCTTTATCTCTAGTTATTAATATTGAGTTTGTTTCTTTTGTAAGAGTTAGGTGAATGTAGTCAAAGAAACTTATTTTGTAGTTATTTTCTTTTTCTAGTTTTCTAGCATAATTGTAAGTTTCTTTAGTGGCTTTTATAAAAATTAAGTTAGGTTCGCTTTTGAACCATTTTCTCTTTTTTTCATAACTTTCTTTAAGTTTAAACTCTAGTTCTCTTAATACAAAACCTGAATAGAATATTTTGTGTTTTTTTGAGAATAAAATTTTTTCAATTAATTCTTTTGAACATTTTGATTGTTTAGTTTTAGCTTCATCAATATTAAATAGGTTTAACCAAATACAAGTATCAATATAGTAATTCATTAAATAATTCTTTTTTGATTGCTTTTTAATCTTTTGAAGGTGTCATGCCGCTACAATTAGTTTTCCAAATATTTTTCCAGATATTTTAAAAAAATCGTTGCATAATTCCCTTTTCCTAGTTCAAAGTTAAGCCAGTACTGGTTTTTGTTTTCTTTTTTTATTGAAAAGTGTTTTGCGTTAAAGAAAGTTTTTCTTTCTAATTTATTCTTGAAAAATTGATTTTCAAATTCAGTTGGAATAATTGTGAGTTCTCTTTTCATTGCCTTTGAAGCAAGCAGGGGAAATTCTTCAGGGTTTTTTTCTTCAAATATTGTACAAAAAAAATTGTTTGGTTTTTTTAGTAAGATTTCTTTTTTTAGTTCACTATTCCATTTTATTGCTTCAATTGTTTTAATTAATTGTTTTACTGATTTTGGTTCAGCAGGAATAAATGCTTCTTTGAAATTTTTTGGATTTTTTTCTAAGTACTCAAAAAGCACAACTTTTCCAGTCCCTTTAATTTCTTCATGCTCTAAAATACTTTTCCAATTTCTCCAATTATTTTCAATCACTTTTTTTATTGTGCTACTTTTTTCAGTATCAAATTTTGTTTTTTGAGTTAGGAATAATTTTAGTGTATTTTCATAATTTTCTTTTTGCAGCAACTCAAACATTGTCCAAGAATTAATGCTAAATCTTTGTTTTCCAAAATAATTTGCTACTAATTCATTTTTCTCTCTAAACATTTTTAGTTTTTTTACTTCAATTTCATTCATTTCTACAAGTACTTTGAATGCATTCGCTTTGTGTGCTCCAATAAATAGTTTCTCTTCACTCTTTCCAATAAAATTAACTCTTAAATTGTTTTCTTCAATATCCTCAATTGCTTGCTTTGTGCACATAAATTGTTTTGTAGTAGCATTCCTATCCTTTACTCCACAAAAGAGAGCATCTTTTGGTAAACGTTTTAGTAACTGTTTATGACTCAAATCCTTTTTTTCAACTGTGTAATAATTCCAAAGTCCTTTTTGCGATAATTGTGGTTTAAAGAGTTCAGTAACAAAGAAAGTTTTTGATGAAAGTGAATATTGCATAAGAAAGATTGTACTAGTTCCATTTAAATAGAGTTTTATTTAAATTTTTTTATGACTACAAAAAAAGCTATAATAACTGGAATCACTGGTCAAGATGGTTCTTATTTGACAGAATTATTGCTTGAAAAGGGGTATGAAGTTTATGGGGTGGTTAGAAGAGCAAGTACTTTTAACACTGAAAGAATTGATCATTTATATAAAGATCCTCATGAAAAAAGTAATCTTCATTTAATCTATGGGGATCTAGCTGATTCTTCTTCTATTAGTAAAGTTGTTCGAGATATTCAACCAGATGAATTTTATAATTTAGGGGCTCAATCTCATGTTCAAGTTAGTTTTGATTATCCAGAATATTCCTGTGATATTGATGCACTTGGAACTTTACGTTCTCTTGAAGCGATAAAAAGTTTTTCACCGCATACAAAATTTTATCAAGCTTCAAGTAGTGAAATGTTTGGAAAAGTAATAGAGACTCCTCAAAAAGAAACCACTCCATTTTATCCAAGGAGTCCTTATGGTTGTGCGAAAGTATTTAGTTATTGGATAACCAAAAATTATCGTGAATCCTACAATATTTTTACTTCCAATGGAATTCTTTTTAATCATGAATCCCCAAGAAGAGGAAAAACCTTTGTTACAAGAAAAATTACGATGGCTCCAGCAAGAATAAAACTTGGTCTTCAAGATAAACTTTTTTTAGGGAATATGAGTTCTAAAAGAGATTGGGGTTATGCAAAGGAATATGTGGAAGCAATGTGGTTAATGCTTCAACAAAAAGAGGGTGATGATTATGTTGTTGCGACAGGAGAAACTCATTCAGTTAAAGAATTTGTAGAAGAAGCTTTTTCTTATGCTGGTTTAGATTGGCAAAAATATGTTGAATTTGATTCACGCTATATTCGTCCTGCTGAAGTTGATTTACTTCAAGGGGATGCTTCAAAAGCTAAAGAAAAATTGGGGTGGGAACCAAAAACAACTTTTAAAGAATTAATTCATTTAATGGTTGATTCTGATCAAAAAGAAGCAGAGTGTGAAGTTTATGGAACAAAAGGAAAAAGATAAAAAATTAGTAAAGAATAATTCAAAAGAAACTAATTTTATTTTTAAAGAAATTGATTTATCCAAAAAAAGAATCACTGTAACTGGTGGAGCTGGTTTTTTAGGAAAACACTTAGTTGAAGAACTAGAAAAACAAGGAGCAACAAAAATATTTGTTCCAACTTTTCCAGAATACGATTTAACAAAACTTGAAGATTGCAAAAAAGTTGCAGAACAATCAGATATTATTATTCACTTAGCAGCAAAAGTTGGAGGAATCGGGGCAAACATGGAGCGTCCTGGGGAATTCTTTTATGATAATTTAATGATGGGGGTTGGGTTAATCGAACAAGCAAGATTAGCTAAAGTAGAAAAATTTGTGGCATTAGGAACAATTTGTGCCTACCCAAAATTTACCCCAGTTCCATTTGTTGAAAAAGATTTGTGGAATGGTTACCCTGAAGAAACAAATGCGCCTTATGGGTTAGCAAAAAAAATGCTTTTAGTTCAAATCCAGGCGTATAAGCAACAATACGATTTTAATGGAGTTTATTTATTGCCAGTTAATTTGTATGGTCCGGGAGATAACTTTGACCCAAAACACAGTCATGTAATTCCTGCGTTAATAAAAAAGATTTCTGATGCAAAAAAAAGTAATTCTACTTCAATAGAAGTTTGGGGGGATGGATCAGCTTCTAGAGAATTTTTGTTTGTAAAAGATGCTGCGCGAGGGATAGCTCTTGCAACAAAAAGATATAACAAACAAGAACCAGTAAATTTAGGGGCAGGAATTGAAATAACGATAAAAGAATTAATTACTTTATTGTGTGAATTAATGGAGTATAAAGGAAAAATAATTTGGGACAAAACAAAACCAAACGGACAACCAAGAAGATGTTTAAATATAGAAAAAGCAAAAAAAGAATTCGGGTTTATTGCAACAACAAATTTTAGGGATGGACTAAAAGAAACAATAAAATGGTGTGAAGAACAATAATTATTTTATTACTTTTAATTCAATGTATAGTTCTTTTGCTGGGAAGATCCAACAAAATAATTCTTGATAAATTCTTGGAAATCTTCCAAATATAAATTCAAATATTTTTAATTCTTTTCTCCAAATTAGTTTTTTTTGAATTATTTTAAAATTTCCTACTCCTTGCCAATGACAAGGGTGATTTTCTTCTAAAAAATCAAAAGTAGTATACGAGTAAAAGCTATAATGGTCCATCATTGAGAATGCGCTTTCGCTTGAAAAATATGGGACTCTAATTTTGATAATTGCTTCATTTTTACAGATTCGATACATTTCTTTCATAACATCAATTGGTTTTTGTGTGTGCTCCAAAGTGTGATTCATTATTATTTCTGTCACTTGATTATTTTTAAATGGCCATTTTTTTGTAATATCAAAGTTCTTATCCGGTTTAACTTCTTTAGAAAAGTCACAATTAATGTAACCTTCTAGTTTGTCAAACCCACAACCAACATGAAGTTTCATGAAATAATTCTTGTATTTGTTAATATAAAGGTTTTTGTTAGTTCAATTTAATTATTCTAATTGTACTAGATTCTTTATATATCTCATTTTGTATTACTTTATCTATGAATTTGAATAATTTGGTAAGAAGATTTTTGCCAAAAAAAGCAATTGCAAAATTGTCTGGTCGACCCATGGTTCAAAAAGTTGCTAAAAACATTGGCTGGTTAACATTTGATAGGTTTTTTCAATTGTTTATTAGTTTTACAGTAATCCTTTGGATGATAAGATATTTAGGACCAGAACAATGGGGAACTTTAAACTATGTTTGGGCCTTTACAGGGATATTTTCGATGTTTATTCCTTTGGGTTTAAATTTAATCTTAACTAGGGAACTTGTGGTAAATAAAAATAATGCTAATTTGATATTAGGGACTGCTTTTTTTTTACAAATATTCTCTTCGCTATTTTTTACATTGCTGACAATATTTTTTTCTTTTTTATTAATTAAAGATTCAAAGTTGATTTTTTTTATTATTATTTCTTCAATTTCAAACTTGTTTTTTTCATTTCAAATCATCTCAACATATTTTGATTCAATAATAGAGGGAAAAATTGGGGTAATTTCAAGAAATTTTGCTTTGGGGGTTTCAGCATTAATAAAAGTTTATTTTATATTTTTTAATTATTCTTTGATTTATTTTGTTATTCTTGGTGTTATTGAGCAGATTCTTTTAGTGATTTGTCTTTCTTATTTTTATTTAAAAACGAAAAATTCTTTTTTTGAATGGAGATTTGATTTTAATTTGGCTAAGGAATTGTTATTTAAATCTTGGCCGTTAATATTGTCTACTGCTTCTTTAATGATTTATTTGAGAATTGATCAGTTATTTATTGGTACAATGCTTTCCATGTATGATCTTGGCTTATATTCAGTCATAGTTAAACTAGCTGAATTAGGTAATTTTATCCCTTCAATTTTAATTGTCTCAACAATTCCGATAATTATTGCAAATAAAAGTAAAATTGAAGTATACACGCATAGATTAACTAAATTATACTCAATTGTATTGGGGTTTTCAATAATTCTGTTTTTGTTTTTATTTATCTTTGCAGATTTTATAATTTTACTTTTATATGGGGTCGAATATTCTGGTTCTTCAAATATTTTGAGAATTTATTCTTTTGCTATAATTCCATTTTTTTTAAGCATGGTCTTAGCGCAATATTTTATAATTGAAAATTTAACAAAATATTCGTTGTACACGGCGATAATTGCAGCAGTTTCTAATATTATCTTAAATTTATTATTAATTCCAATCTTTGGAGTTTATGGCGCAGCAATAGCTACGGTGATATCTTATTCGTTGTTAATAATTTCTTTATTATTCTTTAAACAAACAAGACCGCATGTGAAAATTATTTTAAATTCATTTAACTTTTTTAAATATTTAAAAATTTAGTTATTTAGTTTTGATACATAAAATCTGGAATGCTTTTCTTGGATTATTTCTAGTAAAAATTTGAGTAATGTCTGATATAATTCTCCAAATTATTTTTGGGTGATATTTTATTTCAGTAAATTCTTTTCTTAAACTTTTTAATCCGTTTATTCCAACTACCTTATATCCTCTTTTTTTCATTTCTTCTGCGGTCCAACCAGATTTATGTACTTGCCAGGGATTATTATCATATTCTCCTTGTTTTAAAAATCCATTTGGGGTAAAAATAATTATTTTTTTTCTTGATATTTTTTCCATTTTTTTAAGTAATCTTAAACCCTCTTTTTTATCAAAGTGTTCTATAACATCTGATGCCAGTGCACAATCAAAGGAATTTGCTTTAAATTTTTTATCAATGTCCATTATGTTTAATTTATAATATTTGTTATGTATTTTCGCTTTTTTGCTTTTTTCAATACTTGGGCTAAAACAATCAACACCAATTGAATAAAATTTTCTTGAAAAAGAATAAATGGGAGATTGGCTACCACATCCAACATCAATTAAAGTTTTTGAATCTCCAATTGCGTTTTCTAATTCTTTTTCATAATTTGAAAAAGGAAATATAGTGTAATATATCTTTCTAATTATTGTTTGCATAGGATTATTTTAATGATTAAGCATTAATAAACCTTTCTTGGTAGAATAAATAATTTATTTTACTTTTCCAATTACTTTTGCAGGAACTCCAGCAACTATCAAATTTGGTTTTATATTATGAGTAACTACAGCATTTGCGCCTATTATTGAATTGTTCCCTATGGTTACACCGCCCATTATTACAGTATTTGTACCAACCCATACCCAATCTCCTATAACTATTGGTTTTGTTTTAATTTTTCTTAATTTTTTTTCACCCCAAATATGAGTTGTTGATATAAACTGAGCTCTTGTCCCAATTGCACAATTTTTTCCGATTGTTGTTTTACCCCCAATTGCAACATCTCCCATTAAAAATGTGTTTTCTTTTATTATAATTTCTTTTGGAAATAAAGATGAGATAATAACCCCTCTTCCAATTTTTACTGTTTGATGAATATTGGGAAATGTTTTTTTATAGTTCATTTCTTTATAGTAATCATAAGATCCATAAAAGAAAGCAAATGCTGCCCCAAATAAAAATTTAAGTATGTTCATTTTTATCTTTTCCTTTATTTTTATTAAAATTAACTTAAATTGATTTCTATGATTTTATTTATACTTAATTTATTTTATTGATTGTTTATAAACTTCTGCAAGTTTTGTATTCCTTGTTTTAATTGAGAATTTTCCTTGTTTTACCTCAAAATAATTGTTTTTACCTATTTCTTTTCTTAATTTTTTATTTTTAATTAATAATTCGGTTTTTTTAATAATTTGCTTTTCTAAGTCTTGATCATAAGGTAAACTTAAATAATATTTATCTTTCCCCACAATAAAACCGTTTTTTTTATTTTTAATTATTTCTCTTCTCCCGTGTCCTTCGACAGTTACTATTGGTAAACCAAAACTCATTGCCTCAAGAAATGAAAATCCAAATGAATCACTTAGACCGGGATAGATAAATATGTCAGTATTAGTATATACTTTTTTGAATAATTCACTCCTATTCATTAGAGGGAAATAAGTTATTTTATCATTTTTATTAATAGTTGATTTTGCTAATTTTATATTTTCAGTTACTACTATTCCAAATACGTTTGGGTATTTTTTTGTTAATTTATCAATTACATTTAATGCATATTCTCCTCCTTTCCATTTGAAATATCTTGCAACAAATACAAGATTAATTTTATTTGAAGTTCGATTAATTTTGTTGTTTATTGGTACTGCTGGATAAATTACTACTGTTTTATCTTTTAATTTGTTTTTTGTTAGTTTTTCAAAATCTTGTTTTGTTTTTTCTGTCCAACAGATTATCTTTTTACAATTTTTTTTTTCTAATAATGTAAGCGCCTTATTTACTGTTTCTTCGGTTGTATTCCCTATTCCTATTTGCCACGCACATTCTAAATCAATTATCCAGTTTTTTTCTTTTTCTAAACTTAAACAATGCGCACAATGAATTAAATCATATTTTATTTTAGTTGTAGTTTTGTAAGCATTAATTATTGGTAGTTTTAGGTTTCTTATGATTGTTCTAATATTGTCTTTTATTGCTCTTACTATTAAAAGTTTTGATTTTTCAACAATTATGTCATTTCTTTTTTTTTCTTCACTTAAGTAAACAATGTTTTTTGGGGGATATTTTGTTAAATAATTATAATATGGACTATCAGAAAAAAAGTTTGGATATTGGATAAAGATTCTTATTTTTTTCATAAATATTTATCATTTTATTTGATTATAAACGCATTAGTACAATTTTATTGGGGTTATTTGGATAATGTTATCTTCTAATTTTATTTTATATCTTCTTTTATTTACCATTGACTCAATTTTTTTTATTGTGGGGTATCCTTTAGTACCAAAATAGTTTATATCATCAATTAAAATTATATTATCAAATTTATTTTTTAATAATATTTTTAGTTCTGAAACGATCGGCGAATTTGTTTTACCTTTTGCAGTAATCCCTTCAGAATAATGCGCATCTAACCAAAAAATTGCAGGAACAGTTAACTTTTGTAATATCTTTTTTAGTTTTGTTCCACTGTCTCCTTGTAATAAAACTATTTTTGTGTTGTCTTTAAATTTATTTTTCGCTAGTTTGTATAAGTTTTTTGATAATTCAATAGAATATATCTTTTCAAAATTATTAAGTTGATTTTCTATCATTTCCCCTAAATACGTTCCAGTCTCAATAAAAATAGTGTAATTTGAAATTTTTTGATAATTTTTTATTATTTTTGATTTTGCTTCCTGTGGGGGAGGAACTGGTTTCTTATTTAAAATCCAAATTAAATAGTATAATTTATTTGAAAAAATTTTTTTTATATCCATTTAAGTCTCACTCTTTTAATTTCCAATTTTCCCAAACAAAGTCATATTTGTAGGTAAGGTGATGAGTCTTTTTTAATTTTTTTTCTAATTCAAATCTTTTTTTGGCTGAATGGTTAACAAATTTGTGAAATTGCACTTGGAGATTTTCTATTTTATTAATAATTTTTTGATTAATAATATTTTCGAGTAAATCATATTCTGCACCTTCAATATTAATCTTCATTAAATTTACTTTTTGTATTTGATTTTCTTTAAAAAATTTTTTTATTGAAACTAGCTTGATTTGTTGCGTATTATTACTCACTTCTCTAATAGTTTTAATTGAAGATTCATTATCTTTCAAACTTATTTGAACAATTTCATTTTCGGGCCCTAAACCAAAAGTAAAAACTTTTATTTTTTTATTTTTTTTAAATTTTTTAGAAATTATTTTTGCATACTTTGGTACTGGTTCAAAAACATAAATATTGCAGTTATATTTTTTATAAATTTTTTCAGACCACTCACCAATGTATCCTCCAAGATCAAAAACTACTGAATTTTCATTTAAATTATAATTTAATCTTAATGTATTGTCTCCATCAGTTTCAAACCATTTATCAATTTCTGTTGGAAAAATTGCTTTTTTCAACTTTGAAGTTAATTTATTAATGAATTTCATTAAATACCACTTAGTTAAATTATTAATAATGTTTGGGTTTATATAGTTATACTAAATTGGAGTGATTTAAAATTAACTTGTTTGGAAGGATACTTTAAATATTAATAAATTAATTAAATATTTGTGATTTTTTATGTTTGTTTTGCATCAATTTTGGAAATATGACCCAATTAATATGGGGGGGGTGGAAATGTACATAAAAAGCATAGTCTCGAATATGCCTGAGGTTAAATTTGCTTTAATTTCTGATTTGTTAATTGATCAATTAAGATATGAAAGTTTAGATGGTTTTGAGATTTATCGAATGGATCCAGAAAAGAATGATGAATGGTCGTATATTTCAAAATTAATTGATATTGTATTGAACGAAGGGGAACGTGAAAAAAATAAGTTGGATCTTTTATTAAACTTAGATTATGATTTACTTCATTTGCATGGGCCTGTTGGTTATTCAAATTCAGGTTTAGGTGCACCTTTGTTTTATAATTACTATAAAAAACAGTCTTGGTTAAAATCAAAAAAACCAAAAGTTATGACTTTTCATGGACTTGGGTCGATAGTATTTAAAAATAAATTTAATTTTCCTTTTTCGAATTCTTACTTTAATGCTTGGGATAAAATTGAGGAAAAGAATGTTTTTGATGTTGATAAAATTATTTGTGTGGATAAATATATTATTGAAGAGTTAAGATCAAGAGGTATAAAAAAAGAATTACATTTTGTGCCTAATGGTATAAATTTAAATTTATTTAAACCCTTAAACCAAAAAGTTGCAAGGAGATTAGTTGAGCAAAGATTTGGGTTTTCTTTTGAAGATAATATTTATTTTTTATACCCTAATAGACTCTCAAGTGAGAAAGGCATTAATGATGTTCTCGATTTATCTAAAACAAATTTGAAATTTAAATTTATAATTTCTGGTGTGGGGCCTTTTGAAAATTTAGTTAAATCTTTATGTTCAAAAGATAAACGATTTATATATTTTGAGCAAGTGAATAATGATTTTATGCCTATTTTAATGAATTCTTGTGATTATGTTGTTACCCCATTAAAACATCCTGGAGCGACTAGGACTAATATTGAAGCAGTTTCAACAAATACTCCTGTAATAACTACTAATATTTCTGACAGATTTCCGGTTATTGATAAACAAACAGGATTAATTTATGATTCTTCAAAAGGAGAAAGATTAGAAGTTATTATTAGTAGTGTCTTAAAAAAAGAACCTAAATTTAGTTCCAAATTTTTTAGGGTAAAGAATGAATTTGACTTGAATAATGTTTCAAGAAAAATAAATAAATTATATAAAGAATGTATTTAATTAATCATAAAATAAAGGATTTCTTTTTAATAATTTTAAAATTTTTCTTTTAATGTTAAAAACTAATTTTTCTTTTAATGTAGATTGGTTAATTCGGTTTTGATTTAAATTATTTAATCTTTTTTTATCTATTGCAATTATTATTTTTGTGTTATTTTTACTTAACCACCAAGCAAGTTCACTGTATGTACTTTCATAGGTTCCAATTATTATTTTAGATTTTGATAAAATTAACAACTCAATTAAGGATTCAATAATTGATGAGTCTAAATTTCTATTAACGGGTTTTTTATTGAATGTGGTTAATTTATTTTTGAAATTTTTTTTAAATATTTGTTCAATTTTTTTATTGTCGGTAGCTAAAAAGATTTTCTGGTTTTTAACAGAATGTTTTTTTATTTCATCAAAAAACTTCTCTATTGGAGAAACACAATCTAAATTTTCCTTATTAACAAAATCTCCTTTTCTTATATGTACTCCAACATAGTTTTTTAATTTATTTTTTTTTAAAAAATTATTTACTTTTTTCAAAATACTTTTTTTTATTTTTAATGAACTAAGTTCTTTTATTAATTCTTTTTTTATAATCTTTGGAGTTTTTGTATTTTCAAAATCAATGTCAAAATGATCCTTACTTGGTTTAGTGGTTTTTTTATTTTTTAGTTTATCCTTGTGATAAAGTGCAAATCTCCAAGTATCTGTAATAATATATTTTTTATTTGAATTTTTAAAACGGTTTTTGCTTTCGGGATAGAATTCATATTCTTCCTTTTTTAAATTTCTTAAAAATTTTTCATCAATTTCTATTAAGGTATTTTCAAATAGCTTATTAAATTTACAATTTAGTGCCACATTATTTGGCCAATAAACTAAAAGCTTTCTTTTAGTTTTTTTTGCTATTCTCGAGCAAGAAATAAGCGCTTTAATTCTATTACATAATCCTCCTGGGCATATCGTAATTATGTATTTATAAGTATTTTTCATATTTTGTTCCCTCATACAAACCATCTTTTGCTGACATTCCTTTTGGATTTATTCTATACTTTAGTAAAGTGTTGGGTAAATTAATTATTTTTTTCTTTTTTTCTAAAAGACTTTTGTAAAATAACCATTCGTCTTGTTCATTTTTTTTCTCTGAATATAATTCCCCTGTATTTCTAAACATTATGCTTGGGTGGATTATACAATTTCTTCTCTTTAAAATTATTTTCATCAGGAATGGGAAAATTTGATACTTCATTAAATGTTTAATTTTTTTCCCGTTTTTATCAATAATGAATGCTGAGGTTCCAATTAAAAATATGTCTTTATTTTTTTCTAGAAAGTCATACTGTGTTTGTAATCGATTTTTATAACAAATATCATCACTATCCATTCTAGCAATATAATTTCCTTTAGCTTTTTTTAATCCCTTATTTATTGAACGGTAAACCCCAATATTTTTTTTGTTATTAATTATTTTAATTTTGGATTCAATTTTTGTATAGTTTTTAATAATTTTCATGGTGTCATCTTTGGAGTTATCATTAATGATGATTAACTCAAAATCATTGAATGTTTGATTTAAAATAGAATCTAAACTTTCCTTTATGTACTTTTCATCATTGTAAACTGGTAAAATGATTGAAATTTTGGGTCTATTTTTTTTCATTATATCACTTAGTATAGATATTTAATTGTTTTTTTGTTTATTAATTTATGCAAATGATATCAATTGTCATACCAAGTTATAATTCACAAAACACAATAGATAAAGTTTTAACATCAATTAAAAAACAGAAGAGAGT
>ERZ795044.3385-NODE-3385-length-13368-cov-5.897318_pt1 | contig 13368 bp, 14 predicted proteins | sample MGYA00375128_ERZ795044 | MGnify/ENA primary metagenome ERZ795044 (study PRJEB30173, sample SAMN05720213) | anaerobic digester metagenome | isolation source: active sludge of municipal wastewater-treating anaerobic digesters | place: USA | collected 2014-12-22 ... | reverse complement strand
CGATTAACCGAAACCCTTTTCCATGAATATTAATAATATCTAAGGAAGAATCTTCTTTTAGATATTTTCTCAACTTGGTAATGAAGACATCCATACTTCGCGCATTAAAGTAATTGTCGTCGCCCCAGATCTCTTTCAGTGCTTTCTGGCGCGGTAGCAATTCGTTCTTATATATACAGAGCATGCGGAGTAATTCTGCTTCCTTAGGCGAGAGCTTTTGTGACTCACCGTTTTTTGCTATTGTTCTGTGATCGAAGTTGAAATGATATTGACCCAGATCAAACTCTTTTTGAGAAGGATCGTGATTTTTATCCAGACTACGCTTCAAAATAGCTTTTAGCTTCAAAAGCAAAACTTCTGAATCGAATGGTTTTGTAACATAATCATCTGCGCCTACGCGGAAACCGGCAAGCATATCTTCTTTCATAGTCTTTGCTGTTAGAAAGATGACAGGAACATGTTCGTCTTTTTCACGGATTTCTTTTGCTAAAGTAAATCCATCTTTCCGCGGCATCATCACATCAAGAATACAGATATCAAATTTGCCAGCGACAAACTGGTCGTAACCTGCGAATCCGTCTGTACAAAGCTTAACTTCATAGTCATTCAGTTCCAGATAATTTTTAAGAACTGAACCGAAGTTGGGATCGTCTTCTACAAGTAAAATTTTTGTTTTTGCTGTCATTGTATTTAGGGTTTTCAATGAAATGAGAATGGTAAATATATTTCAAAAGTACTTCCTGCACCGGGTTCACTATCTACCTTGATAGTGCCTTTATGTAATTCCACGATTTCTTTTACATAACTTAATCCAAGTCCGAATCCTTTAATATCGTGAATATTTCCGGTAGGTACTCTATAGAATTTTTCAAAGATCTTTTTCTGTGTTTCTTTTGACATTCCGGCACCTTTATCCTTTACAGTAACGAATAATCCTTCATTATTATTGTAAGTAGAAATCATGATAACCGGCTTCTCCGGGGAGTACTTATTCGCATTATCGAGCAGATTAAAAATGACATTCGACAGATGTATCGGATCACCAATTGTCATTGGAATAGTTGCATCAAGTGCAAGATCAATTTTGCCTTCTTTACTTTGTACTTGCAGATCAATTAAATCAACTGCATTGAGAATGATAGAATGAAGATTCAACTGCTCTTTCCGGAGATGTAATTCACCTTTTTCGAGCTGTGCCATTTGTAATACATTTTCAACCTGACTGTTCATTCTTTTATTTTCTTCTCTGATAATTCGCGTGAAGTAATCCATCTTTTCCTTATCATTCTGAACCTTTGGATTCTTTATAGAGTCTACAGCCAGAGATATAGTTGCAATTGGAGTTTTAAATTCATGCGTCATATTGTTTATGAAATCGCTCTTTATGTCGGACAATTTTTTCTGTTTATAAATGACCTGAATGGTATATGCAAAACCGAACAGGATAATGAATGTAAAGAGTGTTGAACTGGCGAGCATAAACCACATAGATGCCAACACATATTTAATGGTATTGGGGAAATGCAGGATCAGGTAATCCGGTTTCGAAACAATGTCGTTTGGAAACAAGAGAATCCGGAATTTTGAATTCTGCAGTTCTTTTTGGTCTATCTTACTTTTTTGAATAAGAAATGAGTTAGACAGGCCATTCAATACCCCGTAATTTACGTCAATATCTATGCCGCGGTTTTTCAATTCCATATTAATCAGAGAATCCAGTCGGGTAGAGTCAATCCGTGATAAAACATCGCCCTCCGGACCGGCGAATTCAACGGCCACTTTCTGCATTACATCATTGAGCTTTTCAAGTCTGGCCTTGATTTTCTCCTCGTTTTGACGAATCGTTATTTCCGCTGAATCACCGAAAACCCTTGTAATCTGCGAACTATGGATCGTGTGCTGACTAACTGAATCTTTGTGAAAATAATTCCTCTTTTGGACACGTAAAAAGGACCTATTGCTACCCGGACGATGAAATTCTATGTTGATATCCGCATTGTCAAGGTCTTCCATGATTGGTGGCGGATGACCGGGTAAGTTGGGAATTTCAATACTCGTATCAGTTATTGTGACCGGATTGAAATTTGTCGTGTCGCGAATGATAAGTTGGGTTACTCTCTGCGGATCAAAATTGAATACTCTTTCGTGGAGAATATTCATTGCCTCATTGGTTTCTATCCGGTCAACAATAGAATTCATTGCCTGATTAACAGACTGCTCGAATTGCTGTTCTTTTAAACGGATATCATGAAAGATCCAGTAAAGCTGAAGGCCGATCACACCAATCAAAGCGATACTCATCAGTGCAATTATACCTCTGATACTTTTCTTATTCATTACATGCAAAAATACAAATCTGTTAACATTTTAAGGTCGACTTTAACCAATCTTTAACAGAGATTAACGGCGCATTAACCCTGTTCTGTTCTTCCGGAGTTATCTTTGGTTCATTAAACGGCACCATTATGATCAATAAATTTCCCTCACGTATTGTATTAGCCTGGATCGTACTCGGAGTAGCCATAATCCTGCTGACATTGTCTGTTACCTTTGCCCAATCAGTTTCGTTGATCCGGAAAGATAATGGTGAAGTAAAGTTCAAATATAAAAGTACGGATAAAAAGAATAGTCAAAGTATTGACACAACTTTCAATGTTGACAATGATGAAGAGTTTTACAGTGTAATGCAAGGCATAAGTTACAAACATGACTTGAATTTATCGATGCTGAAGAATAGAAAAAGTGAGAATGGAAAGGAGCAGAAAGGTTTATCCTATAGTATGCATATCAGCTCCGGAGATAAAAAGAAGTCCGGTGACAAAAAGAAAGGTGAATCAGCGGATATCCACATTGAAATTGATAAATCGATGCGTGAATTGGAAGATGTGATGCAAGACCTTGAAGCTTCTATGGCAAATCTTAAATTTGAAATGCACTTTGACGATGATGATATTGATATAAATTTCCATGGTAATCATCCGAATCTTCCAGTGCCACCATCTCCACCGACACCTTCTGAATCCTCATCTTCAGACAAAGAACACGTTGAGATCAATATTGACCAAAATGGCAAGAGGACTAAGATCATAAAAAATTATGATCATGATGATCTTAATATTCCTGACAGTCTGGACAATGAAGATCACATTATCGTTTTCGGTGACAAAGGTGAAAGCGCACCGGAATTAGAGAAAGTGATCATAAAAGAAAATGGAAGACAAATTTTTATCTATAAAAGACAAAAAGAAAAATAGTATAATTAGTATCAGGTTAGTGTATTTTCTTTAGGTTGATCCCGCTCTTAATACCGGCGGGATTTTTTTAAACTAATTCGTTATTAGTTATTATTTAAACGAAGCATTTGATTCAAGTGTCGTTCTTCATGAGCAACTAAGATTTCCATTGCATCGGTGAGTTTAAGAGTGAGAAGAGCAGCAACAGGAGAGGTGATCACAATTTTTTCAAATTGAGGAGTGTTTAGTTTTTTTAAAAGTGAACATAGTTTTTCCTGATGTTGAATAAAATCTTTAATGATTGAAGTTTTTATTGTAGAACGGGAGGGGAGAAAAAGTTTTGGTGCCTGAAATTTCTTTACTATCACAGGTCCAAGAGTTTTGACCATCTGCTTTCCGGTGTAAGTTGTTAATGGATTGTTTCTCTCCCAGAAAGTCATTTTATGTTTTCCTGATAATACCGCTTCAAATGCAGGAAAATATTTGGAGTTTGATATGATCAGATGTTCTATACATTGTGCAATACTCCATGATTCAGGGTTTGCCTTCATGTTCAGTTTTTCTTCACTCAGATTTCCGAATTCATTTTCAACTGTTGCTGTTATTTCAGATAATTTTTGTGTGTAGTTCATGATACAATGCTGGTTGTTTATTCAACTACCGGTTCAAATCAAGTTCTTGCTTCAGATTTATTGCAATACGTTTTCTGAATAAAAATTTCTTTAATGTAATCCCGCCATCAACAGAGGTATTGATCGTTGTTTTATTACCTGTGAAAAGGCTAAGTCCTTGCGGTAAAAATGTAAGTAAGTCAGCCAGGGAAAGATTCAATTGCATCGGAATGAGAATATCTGACTTCCTGGCAATTTTAATTGTCTCAGGAAGAAGAGTAGACCCGATCATTTTATTATCGATAGATACATTTGTGTTTACATCTGTAACTCTCAGACCCCAGTTATTCGGATTATGAATTTTGAGATCGAATTTAATTACAGGGGAATTATTCTCTGAAGCGTATGTTACATTTTCTATTGATTTAAAATCAATATTCTTTCTGGTCAGACAAGAAGAGCAAAGGAGAATAACTAGCAGATAAATCAATTTTGTCATTGCAATAATCAAAAACACCCGGCAGAACCGGGTGTATATTTTAAATTGGAGCGTTCATTTTTTTATCGAGAAACTGAAAGAATGTATCACTTCGCAAACCTATTCGAAGCGATTCAAGTGCAATAACTTCTGTAGGCGAAATGTTTCCCAGATTTACATCTGCACCGATTAACTTAATAAAATAAACCTGGCCACTTTTATTCGGAGTTTCCCAGATAATATTTTCAGCTTTCACTCTTGCCAGAATTTTATTGATCAGAACAACGTGTGCCTTTCCATTAGGTCTATAGATACCAACAGTTCCGCTTTCACGTGCTTCAGCAATTACTTTCCAGGCACCGGCCTGGATTTCACTTTCAATCATATCGATCCATTTCGATGGATGAATGATTATACCTTCTTCTTTCGAGCCCACTTCAGTGATAACTGTACAATGCTTACTCAGTTTACGGATAAAATCAAGTTTCTTTCCGTGATCCAGTTGAATAGATCCGTCGCTTACTTCAGCATGTGTGAGCTTGTATTTTTCAAGTAAACGAATATAGTCGTCAAACTTTTTCCTGACAATGAAAGCTTCCAGCAAAGTTCCACCGAAATAGACCGGTATATTCGCTGAGCGATAGACTTCAATTTTCTTTTCAAGATTAGGCGTAACGTAAGAACTTCCGAAACCTAATTTCACAATGTCAATATAGGGGGCAGAAACATCAAGCATATCTTCAGCTTGTCGGGTACTTAGCCCTTTGTCCATGATCATGGTCAATCCTGATCCACGCGGTTTGGACGTCCGCTGAGGTATATTATCGAGTAAGAAATTCATATGCGGTTTTTATATAGGTCAATTATTTCGAGTATATGCCGATCGTTTTCCATGGCCGGAGAATACTCGAAGACCGTATGACAAAGTTGTACATTTTTATCCAATGCAGAGGCAAGTACATTGTAAGATTCCTGAATATTACCTATTGAGTAGTAATAACATGCAAGACGGTAAATTAATTCGGCAGAATTAGGGAGAAAAATCATCCCTTTTTTAATTAATTCCAGAGCCTCATCAGCACGGTTATCTGCCATCAAAAGATGAGAGTATTCTAACCAGATATCCTGATTATCGGGTTCCAGATCAATAACTTTTTTGTAATGACCTTCGGCAGCAACATAATTGTCGAGATGATATTCAGCATCACCCATAGCAAACCAGAATTCAGCGTTTTTATCGTCGAGTTCAATAGCTTTTTTTATGTAGTGAGTAGCCTCAAACCATCGTTCCTCATTTTGCAGAGTAATACCAATTCCTAACCAGGCTTCAGCAAGGTTTGGATCCAGTTTTGTCGCTTTCTTATAGTAATCGCGTGCTCTTTGTGCATCCTCAAGTTGTTCGTAGCATTCTCCGATGTTATAATACGTCAATGCATCCGGTGCTTCGAATTCAAAGGTCTTTTTATAACAATCGATAGCATCTTTATAACGATTCAGATTCGCCAGTGTATTTCCTTTATTGAAATAGGCAGATGAAAAATCATCCTTAATGGCAAGACAATAATCATACGCCTCAAGAGCATCTTCAAAACGATTCTGTCTGTTATAAACATTCCCCAGATTGTACCAAGCCGGAAAACTGTATGGTTGAATATCGATGAACCGGTTATAGAAGTCAATACTGTCCTCAAACCGTTCAGTGAATTCAAAACAGAAAGCGATCTCGTATAGTGCGATTTCGTTCTCAGGATTATTTTCCAGACTTAGCTTTAAATAGTCAATAGCTTTGTTATAATCGCCCCAGCTTTCATAAACATAAGCGAGGTTCAGATAAAGCATATCAAGCTCTTCAGCTAAAGGAATGGCTTTATTGAAACTCTCAATTGCTTTTTCAAACTGCTGCTGCTGCGAATAAATACTTCCGCGGATCATATACAGATCCGGATCAAGTGGAGTAATCTTCTCAGCTTTTCCAAGAATATACAGAGCGTCATCAAAACGCTCTACCATAGCAAGCAGCTGAGCTTCCCTGAGCAGGAATTCAACAGAATCCGGATGCTGGTCTTTTGCATATTCGATTACCTGAAGTGCTTTTACAGGGTCATTCCGTTCAATGTAATAGTCAACAATATTCACGAATGCGTCAACATCAAAGAAGTATGCATCTTTGTTGCGAATCATTTCTTCGTAACGCTCTATGGAATAACGAATCTGCTTTTGCTGATCGTCATTATTTAGGAATTCTTCTTCTTCCATTTAAAAAAATTAGGTCCTGAAAAAGATTGGTAGACCAAAGATAATCATAAATCCACAGATTTTCCTCATAAATGGCCTACTTTTCCACATATTTGGGTTAATTAATGAATTTAGGCGGTATAATCTGTTGTGAGGTAGGTACTCAGATCATGACATTCTGAAAATCAGACCTCTTTTTTAAATGTTTCGAACCAGAAATTACAACCTGCTGCGTACCTTCGGCGCTTATGTTCCTGAAAAAACTTTCACTGGTAAATTTTAAGAATTACGAGACAGTCGATATTGAGCTTTCCGGCGGCGTTAATGCTTTTACAGGTGGAAACGGTGAAGGAAAGACGAATTTGCTGGATGCCATCCATTATCTGGCTATGTGCAAAAGTTATTTCAATTCTGCCGATCTCCAGAATGTTAAAAGAGGCGAAGAAATGTTTGTATTGCAGGGAATTTTCGATCTCAATGGCGTAGATGAAACAATTTCATGCGGATTTAAAAAAGGTCAGAAGAAGGTGCTGAAGCGGAATCAGAAAGAGTACGATCGTTTGGCTGATCATATAGGTTTTATTCCTGTTGTAATGATCTCACCGACTGATGTGAGTCTGATCACTGATGGAAGTGAGGACCGTCGTCGTTTTCTGGATAGTATTGTTTCTCAATTTGATCGTGTCTATCTGGAGGATCTGATCAGTTACGGTCGCGTAATCTCCCAACGGAATGCTTATCTCAAGCAAGCGTATCAGAGCAGAAAATTTGATAGTGATTCACTGTCTATCTGGGATGAACAGTTGATTCCACTCGGAAATAGAATTCACTCAGTCCGGCAAAAATTCATTGAAGAATTGATTCCCATCTTTGCACGATATTATGATTTTATTTCAGGAGGAAAAGAGACCATCGATATAAAATACGATTCCGATCTCAATGAAAATTCATTTTCAGAATTATTGCAGAAATCTTTAGAGAAAGACAAAGTACTTCAATACACAACATCAGGAACGCATAGAGACGATCTGATATTTATGATCAATGGTTTTCCTGTGAAAAAGTTTGCCTCACAAGGTCAGCAGAAATCATTTCTGATCGCAATGAAACTTGCGCAATTCGACTTCATGGCACAGTTGAAAAACATGAAACCGATTTTGCTCCTCGACGATATCTACGAAAAGCTCGACGACAGCCGCATCTCAAAACTAATGGAACTTGTAAGCAAACATAATTTCGGACAGATCTTTATTACCGATACACATCTTGACAGAGTTCTGGAAATTTTCAAAAGGATAGGGGAAGAGGTTAGGTGTTTTGAGGTTGAAGGGATGGCGGTGGCAGTTCTTTAAAAAGGTCAAAGGTCACAGGTCAGAGGTCACGCGGCCTGAAAGTAAGTAGCGTGACCTCTGACCTCTGACCTTTAACCTTGATGATGAACCATGTACTTTGTTGCAAAACAATCAATATAATTTCCCAAAAGTGCTACCTTCGAACCAATGAAATCCTACCGCAAATCCAACGACCTGAGCATGAAAGAAGCTCTGGAAGCAATGATCAAATCGTATCGGTTAGAAGATAAGATGAATCATGTGCGGATCATCAATGCGTGGGAGAAAGTGATGGGACCTGCAGTAGCCCATAGAACAATTGAAATCAAAGTAATTGATAAAACACTTTTTGTAACGCTCTCATCAGCCTCCCTTCGACAGGAGCTTTTTATGGCAAAGGAAAAAATTATTTCATCGCTGAATGAGGAAGTGAAGGCGGATGTGCTTTCGGAGATAGTATTCAAATAACTAATTTATTGAATGACGAATAACGAGTAATGAAAAAGTGAAAAGTGAAAAGTGAAAAGTGAAAAACAAGCGTTTTAGCAAAGAAGATACTTTAATACAACGCCTGTTTTTCACTTTTCACTTTTCACTATTCGTTATTCACTATTCGTTAAAACCGTTCTGTTCCAGCAAAAAAGAAGTTCCCTTCAATTGCTGCATTCTCATCGCTATCCGAACCGTGAACCGCATTGGCTTCGATTGATTTTGCATAGAGATTACGGATGGTTCCTTTTTCTGCCTTAGCAGGATCAGTCGCGCCGATAAGTTTACGGAAGTCTTCGATTGCATTTGATTTCTCAAGGATACAAGCTACGATCGGACCTGATGACATATATTTTACTAAGTCATTGTAGAATGGACGCTCTTTGTGAACTGCATAAAATTCACCTGCACGCTCAGGAGTTAGCTGAGTATATTTCATTGCAACGATACGGAAACCCGCTTCGTTGATCTTTGCGAGGATAGCACCAATGTAGTTGTTTGCAACTCCATCCGGTTTGATCATCGTAAATGTTCTGTTTGTCATGATGTTTATTTATTTCTGGATTATTTTTTCACTTTTCACTTTTCACTCTTCACTTTTCAGAGCGATTTTATCTCCGTAACAAGTTTTGTTAACGCTGCTTTCGCATCTCCAAATAACATGGAAGTCTTCGGATCATAAAATAACTGGTTTTCAATTCCTGCATAACCGGCATTCATACTTCTTTTATTGATGATAATATGTTTTGCAGCTTCAACATCAAGAATAGGCATTCCATAAATAGGAGAGGCAGGGTCAGTTTTTGCTGCAGGATTTACAACATCATTTGCTCCGACAACAAGGACTACATCGGTAGTAGCAAATTCAGGATTGATCTCATCCATTTCAGAAAGTTTTCCGTAGTCAACATTACTTTCGGCAAGCAATACGTTCATGTGTCCCGGCATACGACCGGCAACAGGATGAATTGCATATTTTACCTGTACACCACGTTCTTCAAGTACCATTTCAAGTTCGTGAATGATATGTTGTGCCTGAGCAACTGCTAATCCATAGCCGGGAACGATGATCACTTTTTTCGAGTAGTTTAATAGTACAGCAGCATCGCTGATTGAAATGTCTTTAATTGTGCCACTCATTGCTGCGCTTGCACCTGTTGCAGCACTTTCTCCGAATGCACCGAAGATCACATTGAACAGCGGACGATTCATTGCACGGCACATTTCAAGTGTAAGGATCGTACCTGCAGATCCGACAAGGATACCACCAGTTAACATAACCTGATTGTCATATAAGAAACCGCCGAAGGCAGCAGCTAATCCTGTAAAAGAATTCAGCAATGAAATAACAACCGGCATATCTGCTCCACCAATTGGAACAACAAATAATACTCCGTATAATAATGCTAAAGCAAAAGTTCCATAAAGAAGAACATTACTGTCCGTTCCTGACACTGTTACATAAACAGCAACACCGATCGTAACGATCATCATTATCAGGTTGATGAAATTATAATTCGGGAGTCGTATAGATTTACTTAATGTACCATTCAGTTTCATAAAGGCAATGATACTTCCCGAAAAAGAAACAGATCCGATCACCAGTCCTGCCATGATGATGGCAATTCTGCTTGTCTCTCCGACATTGTGATGAAATTCCAGTAATGATATCAATGCAGCACAAGCTCCACCCATACCATTGAAGAGAGAAACCATCTCCGGCATTGATGTCATCTTTACTTTTTTCGCAGCTACAAATCCAATAATACTACCGATTGCCAATGCAAGTCCGATAAGTATGTAAATGATAGAAGCAACTTCACCATCATGTAAAAAAATAGTTCCGGCAACAGCCAGCGTCATTCCAAAAGCAGCCCAGAGATTTCCTCTTCTGGCAGTTTGAGGACCACTTAACATTTTTAGTCCTATCACAAAAGTGACAGAAGCAAAAAGATAAATGATGTCGAGTATATTTTTAGTAGTCATAATTCCGCAGAAAATTATTTTTTATCTTTCTTCTTAAACATTTCCAACATTCTGTCTGTCACAACAAATCCACCGACAACATTCAGTGTACCAAGAATGACAGCAACAAATCCAAGGCTTAAGAGGAGAGTCTGATCAGCTTCAGTGTTCAGCATTACAATGATTGATCCGACAACAACAACACCATGTATGGCATTTGCTCCTGACATAAGTGGGGTATGGAGAACCGAAGGTACTTTTCCGATTACTTCAACACCTACAAAGATGGACAGGATAAGAACATAAATTTTATCGATATGTTCGCCGATGAAAGAGATGAATTCGTTCATTTTCTAGTTTAAATTTTCCTGGAATTTTATAACTCGCAGGGTAGCTTCCAGAACTTCAATCATGCTTTTACCTTGATTGATGATCATATGACTATTATTAAGATTAACTTTTTCGTATTCTAAAGACCGCTCATACCAATACATACAGTTTTTTGCTTCCTGAATGAAAACACAAAGGAAGTAGTAAAAGTCATTAGGATTTTTACAGCTATGTATTTTCGCAGAAGCTTCTTCAAGCGAAAGAACTGATGAACGAAGTTTTTTATTCAGGAAAACATCGATATGGTTTTCATCGGTTTCAAGAGCAGACAACAAAATCGATTGTGCGAACGATTCTGTCCAGTTTTTAAAATTGAGATCTTTCATGTGTGGATTGAATATAGATCAGGCGTTTACAGCAAAATTTAAAGATGGATGAACAGCTTTGCCTTTGTGTACTATTAATGAGCCTTTAGTAATTTCTTCTTCCATTTCCCATTTGAATCCTTCATTACTTGCAAGATGGAGAAGAAAGGCTTGTATGTTTTTCGCATATAATTCAGATGCATTCAGTGGAAGAAGGCTTGGTAAATTGGACTCGCCGATAATAGTCACACCGTGTTTTACTACTGTTTTGTTCACTTCACTCATTGTGCAGTTTCCACCTTGCCCAACAGCCATATCAACGATCACAGAACCCATTTTCATACTCTTAACCATATCATCTGTAACAAGTACAGGAGCTTTCCTTCCGGGAATCAATGCAGTTGTAATTACAAGATCGGCTTCAGAAATATGTTTACCTATGAGTGCTTGTTGGTTTTTAAGAAATTCATCTGAGACACCTTTAACATAACCGCCTTCAAGTTTTACAGATGCATCGCCTTTTACTTCAATGAATTTTCCACCCAGTGATTCAACTTGTTCTTTTGTTTCAGGTCGGATGTCAGAAACTTCAACTATTGCACCCAGACGTTTTGCAGTCGCAATTGCCTGCAAGCCGGCAACTCCGGCACCCATGATCACAACCTTTGATGGTTTGATGGTTCCGGCAGCAGTCATAAGTAGAGGAAATATTTTCCCTAAAGCCGCTGCGCCGATCAACACCGCTTTATATCCTGCCAGATTAGCTTGCGAACTTAACACATCCATTTTCTGAGCACGGGAGATACGGGGAATTGCATCCATTGAAAATGCAGTGATTCTGGCAGACTGACAAGCTTCAACTAATGGTTGGTTTGTTTGAGCGTACATCATGGAAATGAGTACGCTATCGCTTTTCATTAAAGCAATTTCTGCAGGCGTAGGAGCATTCACTTTCAGAATTACATCGGCATCACTATAGATTGCTTTTGCATCATCAATAATTTTTGCGCCGGCCTTTTCATACGCAGAATTGTCGAAGTAAGAATTTAAACCGGCATCTTTTTCGATATTTACTTCAAAACCGGCTTTAATCAGGGATTGAGTTACTTCCGGTGTCAATGCCACGCGGCGTTCGAAATCATTCTTTTCTTTGGGAACGTTTACTTTCACTTAGACTGTTTTTGCTTGAAAAATATAATTGCGCAAATAAAACAATTAATTTTGGTTTATCATACAATTATCCTGAGCTTCATTTTAATGAAAGGATTATCTTTGCACTACTTATGATGAAATTAACTCAACATACTCTCGACAAGATCGAAGATCTTTTGACCATGGCCGGATACAAAGTCCGCAATGAAAAAGGTAATTTTAAATCAGGCAGTTGTCAGATCGAAAACTCTAAAATAATTGTCCTGAATAAGTTCGCCCCAGTGGAAGCGAAAGTTTCCTATCTTATTGAAGCCATTCAAGGTCTCAATCTGGATGAATCTTTGCTCGACGAAAAGAATATAAAACTTCTCATGGAAATTCGACAGACAGAGATCAATTTCTCTTCTGCATCTTAATTTTCCGGAGTAAATTTCACTATGAAATTCACCTTTTTAGGTACTGGAACTTCTCAAGGCGTTCCGATGATCGGATGTAAATGTGCTATATGTAGTTCGACTGACTTCAAAGACAAGCGTTTACGTTCTTCCTTGATGGTTGAGTCAGAATCACATCGTGTTGTGATCGATTCCGGGCCCGATTTTCGGCAACAAATGCTCAGGGAAAAAGTGGATAGTCTGGATGGAATTGTTTTTACTCATGAACACAAAGATCATATTGCAGGATTAGATGATGTTCGGGCATTCAACTATTTACATAAAAAACCGATAGATGTTTATGCAAGTCTTCAGGTTCAGGAAGCACTGAGGAGAGAGTTTTTTTATATTTTTAACGGACATAATTATCCCGGAATTCCAAAGATCAGTCTGCATACAATTGATGAGCAGCCATTTGAAGCCGGCAGTATAACTTTTACACCAATTCCTGTAATGCATATGCAGCTACCGGTTCTGGGCTTCAGAATTGGAAATTTTTCTTACATCACTGATGCAAATTATATTTCAGACGAATCAAAGAAATTGCTTGCGAATTCAGAGGTGCTGGTATTAAACGCATTGCGGGTTGAAAAACATGTTTCTCATTTTAATCTGGAAGAGGCTATTGAATTAGTCAATGAACTTAAGCCTAAGACAACCTATCTGACACATATTTCACATCAGTTGGGAAAGCATGAGGAAGTGGAAAAATCATTGCCTCAGAATATCCGTTTGGCTTATGATG
>ERZ795044.3383-NODE-3383-length-13376-cov-7.475940_pt1 | contig 13376 bp, 7 predicted proteins | sample MGYA00375128_ERZ795044 | MGnify/ENA primary metagenome ERZ795044 (study PRJEB30173, sample SAMN05720213) | anaerobic digester metagenome | isolation source: active sludge of municipal wastewater-treating anaerobic digesters | place: USA | collected 2014-12-22 ... | reverse complement strand
GGGCCACCATTTGCCGGAACGGCCACGTAGACGGATGAAGCCGATCACCATGCCAGTGACGACAAGGAAGCATCCGATCGCCGATGACCAGATCACGACCTCAGTCCATAGCGGCCCATTCTCGCGCAGGATCAGCGGATAAAGCCAGTGCGGAATTGCGCCGAGCCAGTTCCAGAAACGCTCATGGCCGTTGGCGTCCTGAACGACTTCGCCATTCGTGCCGTTGATGTAGACCCAGCTTTGGCCCGGATCATCGAACACCGCGCGCCAGAGAGGTTGCGACCGCCTCGCCGGCTGCACCGACCATTGATCGATGCGCAGTGTTCCGAGTTCGACGATCTTGCCCCTGATTGCGTTGCCGGCTGCATAGGTTTCGGCAACGCCGCGCACCTGCGATTCTGACAGCACGCCGACTTCGGCGCCGGCGGCCAGATCGTAAGCCTTTGCGCCGTCCCTGCCGTTCATGCGCAGGATGGGTGAGCCGTTCAGCATTTCGACGCGATAGGCCATCGCGGTTGCTTCGCCATCTACGCCCAGATCGGCGCAGCAGCGGGTCAGGTCCAGCGTCTCAAGTCCCGCCTGACGTTCTTCGGGCGTCGTGGCCGGATAGCCCTGGTACATCATCACGAAGCCGGAGAGGCACCAGACCGTCATGATGACGCCCAGCACCACACCGACGTAACGGTGGATCACAATGAGAGACTTGATGATCATTTTGTCTCAGAGGGACTATCCGCCTCCGGAAGGTTGCCCAACCGGAGGCGGCGTCAGGCCCGTCCCTAGAAGCCGTAGCTGTAGGTTACGTGCAGCGTGCGCGGCACGCCGAGTGTGCCGACCTGGAAGCGTCGGGTTGTCGATCCATCCAACAGGGCTGAACCAAGCGCTGTCCGATATTGCTCGTCGAACAGGTTCTCCACCCGCGCCGTCAGCTTGTGCTTGTGGTCGGAGTCAATGAAGACGTGTGCGGCAACATCCGCGACGACATAGTCGCCGTACGGGAGCCTGCCGAAGCCAGCGACCTGGTTTTCCACATTGCCGACCCAGAGCACGCTGAGATCCGCGCCCCACGCATCGGCGTCGTAGGATGCGCCGATCTTGCCGTAGCTGCGGGGTACGCGCACCAGCTGTGCGCCGCCTGCAACGTTGGATTTCGCGTCGGTGTAGCTGGCCATGGCCGTGAAGCCGTTCTTGAAATCCGCCGTGCCGACCAGCTCGAAGCCACGCACTTCGACAGTTCCGGGGAGGTTTATGTAGAAGCCTTCGTTGAAGTAGCTGGAGTCCAGGTTGGGATAAAGGACTACGCAATTTGTGGCCGGGTCAGACGCATCGCAGTCCGCGAACTGGATGCGATTGTCGATGTCGCGCGTGAAGTAAGTGGCCTGCCAAGCGAGTGACGGACCGGCTTCGAACTGACCACCGACGCCGACATTGAGGTTCTCGGCTTCTTCCGCTTCGATGTTCGGATTGCCTAGCGTCGAGAACGGATCGATCGCGTAGAGCTGTTCAGCGGTCGGCAGCAGGAAGCTGGTTCCGGCATTGGCCTGTGCGTACAGCCACGACGTGAAATCGTAGCGACCCGACGCATTCCAGATCGTCTTGCTCGAGCCGCCGGCTTCGTTGTGGCGAACGCCCAAGGCAAACGAGCCGTTCTTGATGAAGTCATCCGTCGAGCGGATCTGGCCGAAGACAGCGTTCACTTCCTCTTCCTGCTCGGCGATCAGCAGCACGTCGTCCTTGCCGGAATATTGCTGGAAGTCGTAACCAACCACGTACTCGAACGGACCGCCCGGGGTGAGCTTGGCGAGAGCATTGATGCCCTTGTCCTCGAAGCCCCAATAGGTGTTCAGGTCCGAGATCGACTGGCCGATGATGGCGCCGGAGCCAGGTTGAACCGTGTTGCGGATGGTCGTGTAGGTCGAATCCCAGTCGTGCCAGTAGCCCTTCACGAGGAGCTGCATCCAGCTGGTGGCCTGGAAATCGACGCCGAGGCTGGCGATGTCTTCATCGCGCTCGTTCTTCGAGTAGGCGATCAGGGTCGCGTTGGTGTTGTCGAGGCGCGCATCGGTGTGCTGATAGCGTGCGTCGATGGCGAGGTTTTCGAGCAGCTCGATCCGGTATTTGCCGCCGGCCGACCAGATGTCGTAGCTGCGGTCGCGGTCCGACGAGCTGGGCTGGCGGGCGTCAAACTGATCGAAGCCGTTCGACCTGTCCTGCGAGGCGTAGACGACGTAGTTGCCGGGGCCAGCCTTGCCGCGAACATAGCCATCGGCGTGGATGCTTTCATTGGTGTCGCCGCCGACCGTGACGAGGCCGTTGAAGTCGTCTGTGTAGCCCCGCGTTACGAAGTTGATTGCGCCGGCTGCGGCGGCGGTGCCGTAGAACAGGCCCTGCCCACCTTTGAGCACTTCGATGCGCTCGATCATGCTGGCCGGGAGCGTGTCGCTCATCGTGCCGGAATAGAGACGGTTGTTGATACGGACGCCGTCGACCAGCAGGAGCATGTCCTGTGTGCGGGAGCCTTGCAGCGAGATGTCCATGTAGCTGAAGGGGCCGCCGCGCTGCGCCACGAACAGGCCCGGCACCTTCATCTGCAGGGCCTGCTGGGCGTCAACGAACACCTGATTGCGGATTTGCTCGGAGGTCACGACTTCGAGGTCGGAGCCGTATTTTTCGAGTTCCTGCGGGAGGGTTTCCTCGATCGTCTGGCCGACGATCGTCACGACATCGCGGGCTGTGTCAGCATCTGGAGCGCTCTGGGCGGATGCCATCGGGGCGCCCAGGCAAAGCGCCAGGGCGCTCGCGGTGGTGATGAGTAACCCGCGGTAGTCGATCGGACGCGACATGATCGTTTCTTCCCCTACAAATCCCGTGCGCTGTCTGCGCGCATCCGAGTCGTGAGTTTGAATACGGGGGAGCCTTCGGCAGTGTCAGTGATTTACGGTTACACGCATTTTTATTGGGATTTTTGCGCCCGTTACACGCGGCCGCCTGCTTGATTGCGTGCGCTTCACTGTATGTTACAGCCCGGAACGGGCGAAAAGCAGCGCGTTACATGGCGGCGGGTGACGCTTGGTGCGTCGCCTCAAGGCAACGTGATGGATTGAAACTGACCCAGCGGCGACTGGCCAAATAGCCGATCCGTGGCTCTACGCCCGGATTGCCCTGGGTATCTGCGGCACGCCATTGGCCAGCAGGGTAAGGAACGCGTCGGGCGCCATCGGCTTCGCCATCAGGTAGCCCTGTGCCTCGTCGATACCGAGGTCTTGCAGGAAGTTCCACATTTCGACCGTCTCGACGCCTTCGGCGACGATCTTGAGGCCCATCTCCTTGGCCAGCCGCACGCTCATCTCGACGCTGGCGCGCGCGAAACCGTCGGTGAGCGCGCTGCGCGTGAAGGTCTGGTCGATCTTCAGCTCGGTGAATGGATACATCTGCAGCCGGTCAATGTTCGACGCTCCCGTGCCGAAATCGTCGATCGAGAGGCCAAAGCCCTTGATGCGGAGGCGAGCAAAGATATCCAGCGCTTCGGGGCCATATTCGAGAAGGCGTGTTTCGGTGACTTCAAGCGTCACCTGCGATGCCGGGATGCCGACACCTTCGACGGCGTTGGCCATCATGTCCGGGAAGTTGAGGCGCGTCAGCGACACCGGGGAGATGTTGATCGAGACCGGCATGGGCCGGCCGTCGACAAAGAAGCTCTTGGTATGAAGGGCGACTGCGCGCGTCATCACGAAGGTAAGATCATCGATGCGGTTATTGCGCTCGGCCAGCTCGATATAGGGAACGGGATTGGTGTAGGTCGTATCGCTGACTGCGATGCGGGCGAGCGCTTCGGCGCCGACGATCCGGCTCTCGGCCATCGAGACCTTGGCCTGGAAGAAGGGATGCAACGCGCCGCGTTCAATGGCGGCGTCGAGCAGCGAGGGCATTGCGGCGTCGAGCACGACTTTCGGCTGCGGACGCGGTTGCGCAGACACACCTCGGGCGAGAACTGCGTTGAGCGCTTCCATGGTCAGCGGCTTGCGGATCGACCCGATGATATCGAGACTTTGCATCCGCGCCAGCTTGGCGACGGTTTCGATCACCGCGCTGTCTTCGCCGGAGATGATCAGCACTTTGCCGGGGAAACGCCGCTCCGCCAGCGCGCGGATGAGGCTCACGCCGTCATGCGTCGGCATGTTCAGATCGCAGATGAGAAGATCCGGATTGAGGCCGGCTTTGAGCTTTGCAATTGCGCTCAGGCCATCGTCGGCCGTTTCGATTGCGGCAACACCGGCATCGAGCACCATGTCTTCCGCGAGCGCGCGAAAGACCGGATCGTCGTCAACGAGAAGTGCTTGCTTATAGCCCATTGTTCGGCCGTCTGCTGCAATCCCCCGACCACCTGCTCCCAATGCCAGAGGAGGCTGAGGATATCGCTAACGGCAGCGCTCCGATCACTGCGATCCTGACGTGCGCGCCGGCTAGTCGCGATACGCCAGCTTAACGATGGGGCGGGATTTGTTACCCACGCCTTCTGGCACCGGGATCAGGCTGCTTTCGTAATCGGTGTTGAGCACCAGCTCAGGCCCGTCTTTCATGTCGAACTTGCGCGCGACGATGACGGTGTAATCCGACTGGTCCGCGATCGGGTTCTTCGCATTGATCTCGAGCGTGTTGCCGGGGAGATAGATGGTGCCCACAAGGTTGCGGGCGTTGTTGCTCGCCATGATGTGCGGGAATTTGAAGAGCACGTCACGGTCTTCGAAGAACAGCATGCCTGCCATGTCGCCCGCCCGCGGAGCGGTGAGCGAGATCGTGCTGGAGGCAGCGAACTGGATGGTCGACAGGCCAAGCGCACCCGTCAGGAAGAAGCCGACATTCTCTCCCTGCAGCTTGCCGCCATTCATGACGACGATACCGCCATTGTTGAGCACGTAGGTGCCCGGCTTCAGCGTCACGTCGCCGCCGATGACATTGATGCCGCCGCAATACGTGCCGGGTTCGAGCGTGGTCTTGCCCGTCACAATGGCGCCGGGCGCAAGGTTGCCGACCAGGTCGCCCTTCAGGATCTGCTGGAGCAGCTTCACCTTCTCGCCGACGCCGCCCAGCACGCCGCCGAGGCCGCCCTTGAGCAGATCGAGGTTCAACAGACCGTCCTTGCCGAGCAGATCCTTGCCGAGGATGCTGCTGGCGCCGAGGATGTTGTCGCACTCCAGCAGGCCGACATTGGGTTCAGGCCTGTCGCGCAACGGGTCCGTCAGTGGCGGACAGTCTGTCAGCGGCTCGTTCGGCGAGACGGCAGACTTAGGTCCGGCGATGCCGCCCGCAACGCAGACAAGATCGGCTTTCACGCGCGCCTTGTTGGCGAGACGGAGCGAGTTCTTGTTCTTCGAGTTCGAATAGATGGCGCAGTTTTCTGCCCTGACGCGCGCCTTGTCATGCATGTCGAGCGTGGAGTCTTCGTTGGGAGACAGGCCAATCATGCAGACATAGCCGCCGCCTGAAACCTCAGCGATGGCTTTGACCCGTATTGCTGACACGCCTTGTGCAATCGGCCCCGGGAAATAGGTCTTCGGCTCGACCGATATCGTGACCTTGACAGCCTTGCCCCCGTCGATCACCTCCGCGTCGGTGATGTGGGGTCTATCGTTGTAGGTCGCGCTCACGAAGGCGTTTGCGACGGAGTTCACGCGACTGTCTGTGCCTTTGAAGACAACCAGTTCCTGAGCCGCCGCGATCGCTGCGCGATCGGCTACACCCTGCAGTTGCTGCCGCTGGTTCGAAAGCGACATGTAGTCGATGATGTTGCCGCCAAGAAAGACAATGAGCGCTATGGCGCCAACCGCCATAAGCGTAATGTTACCCTTCGAGTCTTGCTCGAAGTTCCGCACAATCACCCCTGTTATCTGACGCGTGCCTTCTCCTGCCGCGCGTCTGACTGGCCCCCGATGTGTCAGAACAGTTTAAAGGAACGGTTCAGACGGCCGCTCGAATCCATGCTGCCGCGAGGCTTTTGCGTTCGGTTAACCGAGAAGTCAGCTGATTGTGCGAGGTTGAGGGCTCAGGGGAAGCAGCGCTCTTAATCCATGTTATCCGCCAAGGTTCCGTTTCACCGGTCCATCCGGTTCCGGCTGTCGCTGGTCATTGCCGTCGTGATTTTCGCGGCGGTGATGGCGGCGTCGGCGCTGGGCGCGCTGCGCGATCTGCGGCAGCAATCGGATGCGCGCGCGGAAATGCTTGAGGCTACGGCGTCTGCCTATTCGGCGGCTGTGGCACAACCGCTGGCCAATCGCGATCGCCGCACGATGCTCGAATACATGCGCGGCATGCGGGACATTCGATCCGTCATCTTCATGGCGGTGAAGGATCTGGATGGCGAGATACTGGCGCAGCTGGGCGCGGGGGCGTCGATCCGGGGCAAGACGCCTGACCTGCGCAGTCTTGGCGAGCTGGATCTGCTGAACGCCGACCGCGGTTCTGTGACGATGCCGATCATCGCGAGCGGCGAAGAGATCGGGTCTCTCGTTATTCTCGCGGACATAACCGACCTTCGTACCGGTCTTTACAGCACCCTTGGCTGGACCGCGCTGGTCGCGTTGATCGCGATCGCCGGCGGCGTATCTGTGGCGCAGTTCTCCATTGCGCGGATGACGCGGCCTCTGCGCGACCTCACTGCCGTCATGGCGGAAGTTGGCGCCAAGCAGGATTTCTCGCGGCGCATGCCAGCAGCCAAGCGCCAAGACGAGACAGGCGTGCTCGGCGATGCCTTCAACGGTATGATCGACAACATACGCGAGCGCGACCAGCGGATTGCGACGCATATGGAAACGCTGGAACAGACGGTCGAGGACCGCACGCGCGACTTCCGCCTTGCCAAGGAAGAAGCCGAGTTCGCTAACGCGGCCAAATCCGACTTTCTCGCGACAATGAGCCACGAAATCCGTACGCCGATGAACGGCATGATGGTGATGGCCGAGATGCTGGCGGCAGCGGACCTCTCTTCGCGTCATCGCCGCTACGCCGAGATCATCACGCGATCTGGCGCAAGCCTGCTGACGATCATCAACGACATTCTGGACCTGTCGAAGATCGAGGCCGGGAAACTGGATCTTGAAGCCGTGCCGTTCTCGCCGGAGGCCATGGTGGAGGATGTTGCGAGCCTGTTCTGGGAGAAAGCGCGATCAAAGGAGCTGGAGCTGGTGGTGCGGATCGCGCCGGACGTTCCGGTGATGGTGATCGGCGACCCGACGCGGCTCAATCAGGTTGTCACCAACCTCGTCAACAACGCGCTGAAATTCACTGAGAGAGGCGGGGTCACGATCGACGTATCCGTCGAGTCGGACGGCACGAACGCAAAATTGCGTATCGCGGTGACGGATACGGGTGTCGGCATTGAAGCTTCGCGCATTGGTGCGATCTTCGAGGCGTTCAGCCAGGCGGATCAATCGACGACGCGCAAGTTTGGCGGCACCGGACTTGGGCTTACGGTCTGCAAACGTTTGGTCGACGCCATGGGCGGCGACATCATCGTGACGTCCGAACCGGGTAAGGGGTCAACCTTTGCGGTAACGGCGAGCCTCCCCGTGGAAGCGGCCGCGCCGCAGCGGCCGGATGTGCGCGGTCTGCGCGTGGCGCTTGCCCTGCCCTCTCCCTTGCTTGCGAGTTGTATCGCGTCTGCGCTTGGCGACCTTGGCTTGGCGGTACGCAAAGTCGCCTCCCCGGCTGACGGTAACGCCGGCGAGATCGTGCTGACCTTGTCTGATCTCCTGACCAAGCATGGCGGGGCGGCTGGCGCGATCAACATCTGCCTTACGGATGTTGGCGACAATCGCGTCGATGGACTGATCCGTGACGGCGTTGCAGTAGACCTGCTACCCCTGCGGCTGGGCCGTCAGGCGCTGTGGGATTTCGCGGCGCGGGCCGCGCGCCAGGATTTCCGCGGGATCGCGGCGCTGGCGATCGCTGCATCGACTGCGCCGACAGAGAAGTTTGGCCATCTGTCGATCCTTGCTGTGGACGACAATGCCGTAAACCGCGAAGTGCTGCGCGAAGCTTTGCTCAGCCTTGGGGCCGAGGGTGATTTTGTGAGCAACGGCCTTGAGGCCGTCGAGGCCGCTGCGAAGAAATCCTACGATGTGATCTTCATGGACGGCTCGATGCCCGAAATGGACGGCTTCACTGCGACCAAGCTGATCCGCGAAGCAGAGGCGAAATCAGACGCCAAGGCCGCGTTCGTTGTGGCGCTGACAGCGCAGGTGCGCGGCGCAGATGCGGATGCCTGGGCCGCCGTGGGCGCCGACCGGCACATGACGAAGCCTTTCACGTCCGCCCGGCTGACGGACGCGCTGAAATCGGTAGGCGTCGGATCACAGACCAGGCTGCAGGTTCTGACGCCCACGCAGGCGCATTCCGCATCGCCGGTCGACATCCCGCTCATCGATGACGAGGCCGTCGCCACCATGGAAGCAGTGGGAGCGCGATCTGGCCGGGACGTTGTCGGCAAGGTCTGGAAGCTGTTCCTTGGTCAGGCGCCGGATGCGGTCTTCAAGCTTGAGACGCTGGGCGCAGGCAGCGACCCTGGCGCAATCGCAAAACAGGCGCACTTTCTCAAGTCCATGTCTCTTTCCGCTGGAGCAGCGGACCTTGCCGCCCTGTGCGAGGATATCGAGCAGCACGGGAAACAGGGCCGGACCGAGGACGCTCGTACGGCTGTCGATAGTTTGAGACCTCAGCTCGAGAAGGTCTGCGCGGAGATGAGCGCTCGCCTGGCGCTCCGCAATACGGGGTGAAGCTCGGGGAAGGATCAGCAGCAAGTGCGCGCAAGCGCTTACTGCTCTCCTCAAGCCTCTCCCGACAGCACGGACAGGAACCAACGGAAGCCGGGATCGCGGGCGCGGTCGGGATGGAAGATCACGCCGAGCTCGATGGGCGGGGTTGAGTGAGGCGGATCGAGGATCTGAATCTGATCGGTCAGGAAAGCTTCGGCTAGCCCGCGCAAGGTGAGCGTGACGCTATCCGAGTGCGCCGCCATGGCGATGGCGTGCATGGTATCGGATGCGATTGTGCTGGCGCCGGCGACCTTGCGGCGATTGTGACCGACGGCGGCGCGACTGGCGTCGCCCAGCTCGCGACCTTCATCGAAGAAGCGGCGGAGTTCGGGGTATTCCGGGCTGAACACCCGGTTGAACTTCTCGATCAGGATGTGCCGCGTTTCGCTCAGCATTTCCATCGTCAGCGGGGCGCGGACGGTTGGATGGCCGCGGCGAGCGATCCAGACCATGCGGTCTTTCAGGAGCGGACGCCATTCGAGGCGCCCGATCGCGTTGGCGGCCACACCGAAAATGAGATCGAGGCGGCCATGTTCGACATCGTCGGGCGACTGGTCTTCGATCCGGCGCAGGCGAATGCGAACACCCGGCGCGACTTTCGCGAGATGGTCGACGATGCGCGGCAGGATGACGACGACCGCATAGGAACCAGCTGCGACGATGAACTCCCGCTCCGCGATGGCTGGATCGAACTCGTCCCTGTTGAGTGCATCCCGCAAAGTATCCATCGAACCGCGAACGATGCGGCCGACTTCGACGGCATAGGCGGTCGGGCTGAGACCACCTGCCCGGCGGTCGAACAGCGGATCGTTCAGAGCGGTGCGCAGGCGACCCAGGGCGTGGCTGACCGCAGAGGGGGTCAGCGCAAGCTCCTCGGCCGCGCGGGAAACGCTGCGATGATCGAGCAGCGCCAGAAGCACCCGGAAAAGATTGAGGTCGAGATTCTTAAACTGAACTGTATTCATGCTGCACCTGCACAAATATCATTTGGTTCAAAGCGTCTGTCAACCTATCTGGTGGCAAATGGGACGACGCGGCATCGCCGCCGAACCGATTTCACAATGAGGCATGGTGATGGACGGCTCATTCGAGCGCGACGGCGCAGCGGCGACTGCGCCTGCTCCGATCAAGAAAAAAGGTCTTTCGTCCCAGCAGAAGCGCCTCGCGCTGATGATCGGGCCACCGGCGCTGATCGCGATCATCGCAACGGTATGGATCATGTTGTCCGCCGGCTATGTCTCAACGGACAACGCACAGATTTCCGCGGCGCGTGCGCCGATCACGTCGAGCGTGCGGGCGCGGGTCGTCGAGATCCTCGTCAAAGAGAACCAGACGGTCAAAGCCGGCGATGAGCTTGTGAAGCTGGATGGCGGAGACTTTGCGATCAATGTGGCGCAGGCGGAAGCGCGTCTTGCCTCGGCGCGGCTGCAGGTCGATGCGCTGCGCGCATCTTATCGCAAGTCAGCGGCGGATCTGCGGACCGCGCGCACAAGTTCGGATTTTGCGCGCAGCGAGCTGGCGCGGCAGGACAATCTCTTCAAGGCGGGGCTGATATCGCAACAGGCGCTGGATCAGGCACGCAACGCGTCTGATCTTGCGGATCGCAATCAGTCTGCAGCGTCTGAGGGTGTGGCCAATACCCTCGCCAGCCTTGGCGGGTCAGCCAATATCGAGACGGACAAGCACCCGCTGGTGATGCAGGCGCAGGCGGCGCTTGATCAAGCCCAGAGCGACCTGTCGGATACGTCGATCCGGGCGCCGGCCGATGGCGTTGTAACGCGCGTGAGCCAGCTGCAACCTGGCTCTTACGTGCAGCCTGCGCAGACGATGTTCTGGATCATCTCGGGCAAGCCGTGGGTCGATGCGGCATTCAAGGAGAACCAGCTAGCCGACCTGCGCCCCGGGCAACCTGTGGCGGTGCATGTCGATGCGTTTCCGAATGCGCATCTGACGGGCCATGTCGTCAGCTTCTCTCCCGGCACGGGATCGAGCTTCGCTGTGCTGCCGGCCGAGAATGCTTCGGGCAACTGGGTTCGGGTCGTGCAGCGTCTCAATGTCCGGATTGAACTGGATAACCCGCCGCCGGAAGTGCAGCTCGCTGTCGGCCTCAGCGCCACAGCGACCGTCGATACGCGCGACAAGGGCAAAGGCGCTCAGTAGTCATGGATGACGCCGTTCCCATCACGCCACCGGCTTCGGGCGGTACGGCTTATGGCGAGTATCCCGAGCCGGGCCGCCGGGCGCTGATCACGCTTGGCGTCGTGCTGACGACGCTGATGACCTCTATCGACGGCACCATTGCGAATACTGTTCTGCCGCAGATTCGCGCGTCGGTGTCCGCATCGCAGGACGAAATCCTGTGGGTGCTGACTTCATTCATTCTCGCCAGCACGATTGTCACGCCGGCAATCGGCTGGATGGAGCGACGCTTCGGACGACGCAACCTGCTGCTTGGCGCGCTCGTGGGATTCACGGTGTCATCAGTGCTGTGCGGCATCGCGACGGGAATCGCGGAGCTGGTGCTTTACCGTGTGCTTCAGGGCGCGACGGCGGCGGTCTTCATTCCGCTCTCGCAGGCCATCCTGCTCGACATCAACCCGCCGAAGGATCATGCGCGTGCAATGGCCCTGTGGGGCATGGGCGCTGTTCTTGGTCCGATCATCGGCCCGATCCTGGGCGGCTTTCTCACTGACCAGCTGAACTGGCGCTGGGTGTTCTTCATCAACATCCCAATTGCCATCGTCGGCTTCCTGATCATGGCAGCAACGCTGCCGAAGCGCGTGCGCCGTGAGCAGCAGAAATTCGACGCCTTCGGCTTCATCGCGCTGGTGATCGGGCTGGTAGGCATGCAGATGGTGCTTGATCGCGGCCCGGGCGCCGAATGGTTCTCATCGGCCGAAATCTGGATCTATGCCGCGTTCGCCGTGCTGGGCCTCTATGTCTTCTTCGTTCATATCTTCACCAGCGAACGCCCGATCATTCACCCGTCCATTCTCGCGGACCGCAACTACTTGCTCTCGTCGGTGATGGGCTTGCTGATCGGCGTATTGATGTTCGCCGGCATGGCCGTGCTGCCGTCTCTGATGCAGGGGCTGCTCGGCTATCCTGTGCTGACGGCTGGCCTCACGCAGGCTTCGCGCGGCGTGGGGACATTCGTGTCGATGTTCCTCGTCGGGCAGCTATCCGGCAAGGTCGACAACCGTGTGATCATCTTCGTCGGCATAAGCCTGACAGGGCTTTCCTATTTCCTCATGTCCGGCTTCTCGCTCGACATGGACCAGACGCCGATCATCGTCTCGGGCTTGTTCCAGGGTCTTGGCCTCGGACTTGTCTTCGTGCCGCTGATGGGCATCGCGTTCACGACGATCCAACCGGGCCTGCGTACGGAAGCAGCGTCCTTCTACACACTGATCCGCAATGTGGGCTCGAGCCTGGGCATTTCCATCGTAGGCGCGTTGCAGATCTACAATGCGCGTATCGTGAGCTCGCAGCTGTCTGAGAACGCCACGCCGGACAACATCAACGTCGCAGCCGGGGCGGCTGGCGCGCTGGACCTGAACACGGCGGTGGGCCAGGCGGCAATGAGCGGCATGATCGAGCGGCAGTCCGCGCTCGTTGCCTATATCGACACCTTCCACATGCTTTTCATCATGTGCGTCGTCATTCTTCCCCTGCTTCTTTTCCTGCGTGTCAAACGAGCCTCCCATGCGTGACATCAAGACACTCATCGCCGTCAGCGCGATTGCGTTGCTGACCGGCTGCACGACTGTCGGCCCTGACTTCCAGCGCCCGGCAGCGCCCGAAGCGATCGGCTATGCGATGGCTGGCGATCCTGCTGCATCGCCGATCGTCAGCCTCGCATCCAGCAGCGCGACAGCGCGCCAGTGGTGGACCTCGTTCAATTCAGCGGACCTGAACGCGCTGGTCGATCAGGCGCTGAAGGGCAACCCAACCCTGCAGCAAGCCGATGCAGCCTTAACGCGTGTGCGGGAACTGGAGCGCGCGCAGAGGGGCGATAGCGGACCGACAGCACGATTGAGCGGTGATGCGCAGCGTGAGCGCATCAACACTGCCGCCTTCGGCATCGAAGGCTTCCCCAGCCCCACCATCAACGTCTTCTCGATCGGCACGACGTTCAAATACGACCTCGACCTGTTCGGCGGCGAGCGCCGCAAGGACGAGACGGCGGCGGCGCGCACGGAAGCGCAGCGCCAGCGGACCGATGCAGCGTACCTGAACCTGACCGGCGCGGTGGTTTCGCGCGCCATCGAACTGGCAGCGCTTCGCAGCCAACTGAGTGCGCTGGACGGGATTATCAAGGTCGACAACGAGACGGTCGCCATGATCAAGCGCGGCGTCCAGGCAGGTGGGGAACCTGCCGCCGCGGTGAATCCGGCGGAGGCGCAGCTTGCTGAAGATCAGGCGCGCCGTCCGTCAATCCTGCGCCGCATCGCCACCACCCGCCATGCGCTTGCCCTGCTCGTTGGTCAGACACCGGCGAACTGGACCGCACCTGAGATCGACCTCGCCGAACTCACGCCGCCCGGCTCTATCCCCGTGAATCTG
>ERZ795044.3380-NODE-3380-length-13378-cov-7.460782_pt1 | contig 13378 bp, 9 predicted proteins | sample MGYA00375128_ERZ795044 | MGnify/ENA primary metagenome ERZ795044 (study PRJEB30173, sample SAMN05720213) | anaerobic digester metagenome | isolation source: active sludge of municipal wastewater-treating anaerobic digesters | place: USA | collected 2014-12-22 ... | reverse complement strand
TGAAGAAGAAGAGAAGTTGATCTATGAGGAGACTCCCGAACCTGTAGAGGTTCGAAGCCGGCCTGCGCACATCTGGATTTTATTTGGTGTCGTTGTTTCCATCTCAGTTGTTCTTTTGATTTTTTATGGGGCCGATACAATTAAGTCTTATGATTGGGGCTCGTTGATTGGACCTGAATTTCTTCTGTTTGTACTGGGTGGGTTTATTGCGCAGATGATTGATGGTTCGCTCGGTATGGCTTACGGGGTAAGTGCCTCCTCCTTTCTTTTGTCGTTTGGAATTAGTCCGGCAGCTTCTAGTGCCAGCGTACACACGGCTGAAATCTTTACCAGTGGGGTATCTGGGCTTACTCATCTTAAATTTCAAAACGTAAATAAGAAGCTATTCAAGAGCTTGTTGATACCAGGCATGTTGGGGGCAATTGCGGGGGCTTACATCTTGTATTCACTTGAAGAATACAACTATATCATCCGGCCCCTGGTTGCTGTTTACACGTTGGCCTTGGGTCTTGCTATCATTCGGAAGGCGATATTACAAACACCGAAGCGAAGAAAAACCAAGAACGTTCCGGCTTTGGCATCATTTGGGGGCTTTATGGATTCGATTGGAGGAGGAGGCTGGGGTCCGATCGTTACAACAACACTGATTGCCCGTGGGAGACACCCAAGGTATACGGTAGGTTCTGTTAACCTTGCTGAGTTTTTTGTGTCGCTGGCAAGTTCTCTTACTTTTTTTGCAACCATAGGAATTAGCCATATTCAAATAATCGTAGGCTTAATCATAGGCGGAATTATTGCCGCACCCATCGCTGCTCATCTTACCCGGAAATTACCCCTTAAGCGAATGATGATCCTGGTGGGAATTGTCGTGATTTTGGTGAGCATTCGTCTGTTGATCAAATCCATCTCAGCGCTATAAACCGGGCAGCTTTCACTACACATAAATTCAATTATCTTCGTGCCCGAATTATGGCACTACTCGAAAAGAAAATGATTATCAAGAAATCCACGTTGCCCGGAGCTGGCAAGGGATTATTCACTAAAGTATTTATACCGAAAGGAACCCGTATTGTTGAATACAAAGGTGAGATAGTTAGCTGGAAAGAAGTTGAGAAGATGGCTGATGATCGAAATGGTTATGTTTTCTTCTTTAATAATCAATATTGTATTGATGCCTGGAAGACGAAGAAGGGTATAGCGCATTATGCAAATGATGCAAGGGGCATTGTTAGAGTTGAAGGGGTGAAGAATAATTCTGAGTATGTAACTGAAAAGAAACGTTGTTACATTGAGGCTACCCGGGATATTCCCGCAGGTTCTGAAATTCTGGTAGGGTATGGGGCCGAATACTGGCAAGTGATCCGCTACAACATCCGGTTAGAGCAGAAGAATAAAGAGAAAGAAGGCAAAAAATCGAAAGGCGAACTACCCCATCAACATGCAGCTAAGCGACAAAAAAAATCCCGGAAGTAACCGGGATTTTTCATTTAGTTCTTTGTTGCTTCTTCGGCTTTCTCAATGGACTCCAGTGTGAGTGTTTTTACTTTGCGAATCCGTTCCATCTCAGACTCAAGATACTCACGTGCTTTTTCCTGATCTACCGAGTCTGGTAGAGGATTAAACTCATGCATCCAGGTCATCATTGCGTTACTGGCCGAGTCCAGGTTGGCAATTACTTTTTCCAGTTGTTCTTTCCGCTCTACTACCATATCCGGTGTGTTGGCGATTTCATCTTGTAGCTCACGCTTAAGTTTCATGATGTCATCCATCTTTGGCATCACTTCATCGTGTACATCCATCACCTGATCGTATAGCGCCTGGTTAGGGCTGTCATCCATGGCAGAGTCGTGGTTACCATGTTCATGTTCTCCACTTTTGCCGCAGGCAGCGAGAGCAAAAAGGCCTACTATAAATAAACTCTTTAAGTTCTTCATTCAATTTGCATTTAAATTCGGACAAAGGTACGTGATTCACCTAAGGCACTCAAGGTAAAATCGACTAACAAGGGTTAGTTAATGGAGTTTTTTGCAAAATATTATCTACAGTCTTTGCAGAAGCGAAAATTTTGCTTTTTCTTGGACTCACATTTAAAAAGCATGATCACAAAACGATTTTATTTTTTCTACTTTTTTTATCAATCCCGCGCGGGACTTGAAAGAGGATCGGTTTGTTAATAGAGATAAAGACAAAGAAACTCAGAAAAGTCCCGGTAAAGCCGGGACTTTTTATTTGAATCAGTTTTGAAAGTTATGAGTAAGAAGAGATTAAAAATTGCGATCCAGGGTATAGCCACCAGTTTTCACGAAGTCGCTGCGCTTACCCATTTTCAGGAACCCATTCAGACAATTGAGTGTCTCTCCTTTCATGCCCTGTGTGAGTCGTTGAAAAAAGGTGAAGCTGACTATGCCGTGATGGCTATTGAAAACTCCATAGCTGGAAGCATTTTGCCAAACTACTTTTTATTACAGGAATATCACTTCTCCATTATGGGCGAAGTGTACCTTCCTATTCATATGCATTTGCTTGCCTTGCCGGGTGTGAAACTGAGCGAGATAACTAATATTGAGTCGCACCCAATGGCTATTCGTCAATGTTCTGATTATTTATATAAGTTGAATGGCATTCAGATTTCAGAAAGTGATGACACAGCCGTATCTGCTCGTAAAGTAAAAGAACAGAAATTAAAGACAACAGCTGCCATTGCAAATGAATATGCCGCCAAGAAATTCGGCTTGCAGATTTTAGAAAAAAGCATTGAGACACATAAAAAGAATTTTACGCGGTTTTTAATTTTAGCTCGAAAGACCAAAGCAATTGCGGAAAGTAATAAGGCAAGCCTTTGCTTTGAAGTAGCTAACGAAGTGGGCAGCCTGGCAGATGCACTAATGACATTCAAGAACAATAGCATTAACCTTTCTAAAATTCAGTCGATACCTATTATTGGTAAGCCGAGTGAATACTCTATTCACATTGATGTGGAATGGAAGAAGAGAAAGAGTTATGACCATGCGATCAACGAAGTGTTGAGACAGGTGAAGAATTTGAACATTTTGGGTGAGTACAAGAAGGCAAAAATTGAATACAAATAATTGGGTATGATTAAAACGGCAAATCGAATCGCAAATGTCGAGGAGTATTACTTCAGCAAGAAATTAGCTGAGGTACGTGGCTTGGATACACCCGAACTACCCGTTATCAATCTGGGGATTGGAAGCCCTGATCTTGCCCCCTCGACTGAAGCGATTCAGGCGCTAACTGCCACTGCTGAGAAAAAAAACAGTCACGGTTACCAGAATTATAAAGGGATTCCCGCCTTGCGCGCTGCGATTCAGAATTTTTATAAGTCCACGTATCATGTTAATCTAAATACTGAAACAGAGATCCTTCCCTTAATGGGATCGAAGGAAGGGATCATGCACATTGCCATGGCTTTTGTGAATGAAGGCGAGGAGGTGCTGATTCCAGATCCCGGTTACCCAACGTATGCATCCGTAGCTAAGTTGGTAGGCGCTAAGGTGATTACCTATGAGATGAAGGAGTCATTGGATTGGGGCATTGATATTGATGCCTTAAAGCAGCGAGACTTATCGAACGTAAAGATCATGTGGGTTAATTTTCCCCATATGCCAACAGGAAGAGTTGCATCGAAAGCAGAGTTGAAAGAACTTGTTGATCTTGCGAGGAAGAATAATTTTCTCATCGTAAATGATAATCCCTATTCGCTAATCTTGAATAATGCTCCGGTTAGTATTTTATCGATTGAAGGTGCTGAGGAGGTTGCGCTCGAATTGAACTCACTCAGTAAGTCGCACAATATGGCTGGCTGGCGTATTGGTTGGGTAGCTGGGAAAAAAGAGTATGTGGATGCAGTGTTACGCGTAAAGAGTAATATGGATTCGGGTATGTTCTTGGGATTGCAGCAAGCGGCTGTAGAGGCTTTAAAAAATGGTGAAAATTGGTTTACGGAATTGAATTCTGTTTATAAAAGGAGAAGAGAGGCGGCCACGAAGATTTTGAATGACCTTGGCTGCACCTATTCTAAAAATCAATCGGGCCTGTTTATCTGGGCCAAAGCTCCGGAAAAAGTAACGGATGTTGAGAAATGGATTGATGAGATCTTGTATGGCACCAAAGTATTTATAACTCCGGGATTTATTTTTGGTGATGCCGGCAAGAGATACATCCGCATCTCACTTTGTGCCCCCGAAGAAAAACTAACGGAGGCTTTTGTTCGAATTCAAAAGTTTATAGCGCATAAGTCTAATGTCTCAAGACTCACTTCTCATGTCTAATTATAAATGAAAACAACGATTATCGGATTGGGGTTAATAGGAGGGTCAATTGCTTTAGGCTTACGCAAAGCTGGCCTCGCTACCGAACTGGTAGGTGTGGATATGAATTCTGACAACGCCATCAAGGCAGTAGAGTTAGGATTGGTGGATAAAATTCTTACCGAAGACAAAGCTATTGCTCAGGCTGATCTGATTATAGTCGCGATTCCTGTCAATGCGCTTAATGCTTTTTTACCCTCCGTGCTGGATGCTATAAAAAAAGATGCTGTTGTAATTGATTCAGGTTCCACAAAGGCCTCTATTTGCAAAGTTGTTTCGAATCACCCAAAGCGCGCTCAGTTTGTTGCGGCCCACCAGATTGCAGGTACCGAGAACTCCGGTCCACTGGCAGCCTTTCACGGATTATTCAAAAACAAGACAAATATCATCTGTGAATCCTCAAAGTCGTCAGATCAGGCATTGGCAGTTGCGATGAAAGTGTTTGAAGCCCTGGAGATGAAAACCATTTTCATGGAAGCAGAAGAGCATGACCGTCACGTAGCCTATGTGTCGCATCTTTCACACGTGAGTTCTTTTTTATTAGGACAAACAGTATTGGATATTGAGAAGGATGAAAAAAATATTTTCGACCTGGCCGGCAGTGGTTTTGCTTCTACTGTGCGTTTAGCTAAAAGCTCGCCCGATATGTGGGCTCCGATTTTTGAGCAAAATGTTGAATACCTGAGCCAGGCGTTGCTCGAATATATTATGCACTTGCAAAAATTTCATTATCACCTGCTGAAGCATGATACAAAAGAATTGCATCGGATTATGTCTAAGGCAAATGAAATCCGCAGAGTGCTGGACGATCAATCGGATAAACAAACCAACAACAAGAAAAACAAAGCATCAACCGTAAACTAAAATCAGGATTTAAAGAATTAATTTTAAGGCATTATGACAAAGAAAGGATTACAACTCGAGCCCATTTCTTCCTGGATGAAAGTGAATCGTCCTGTGATTATCAGTGGCCCATGCAGCGCTGAAACTGAAGAGCAGATGGTAGCCACTGCCAAGCAAATAGCTGCAACAGGAAAAGTACATGCGCTGCGTGCAGGCATCTGGAAACCTCGCACCCGACCGGGCCAATATGAAGGAGCCGGTGAGGAAGGATTGAAATGGCTTATCCGCGCCAAACAGGAAACAGGTTTGCCTGTTGCTACCGAAGTAGCCAATGCTGCTCACGTGGAGGCTTGCTTAAAAGCGGGTGTCGATATTTTATGGGTAGGAGCACGCACAACCGTGAACCCATTCTCGGTGCAAGAGGTAGCTGATGCCTTGAAGGGTGTTGACATACCTGTGCTGGTGAAGAACCCCATCAATCCGGATGTAGAACTTTGGTTAGGGGCTTTAGAGCGTTTAAATAAAGCGGGTATCACTAAACTGGCAGCCATCCATCGTGGATTCTCTTCTTTTGAAAAAGGACCGTTCCGTAACGTACCCATGTGGGATCTTGCCATCGACTTGAAAACCCGTGTGCCTGATTTGGATATGATCTGCGACCCGAGTCACATAGCTGGTAATCGCGATCTGATTGCTTTCATTTCGCAAAAGGCACTTGATCTTGATATGGCTGGTTTAATGATTGAAAGTCATATTAATCCTGATGCTGCCTGGAGTGATGCGAAACAGCAAGTAACACCGGCTGTGTTAGGTAGAATTATAGACGAACTCGTGGTGCGCACACAATCTACCGATAACAAAACGTTCAAGGATACGCTGAGTATTTTGCGTGAACAAATTGACCATTTGGATGATGAGATCATGCAAAAAATTTCGGCCCGGATGAAGATTTCAGAAAAGATTGGTCAATACAAAAAGGAGAACAACGTAACTATCTTACAGGTAAACCGGTGGGAAGAAATTGTTCAGACCCGTATTGCACTTTGCAAAGCCATGGGTTTGAATGAAGAGTTTACCAGTGAGTTGCTTAAGTTGATACACCACGAATCGATACAGGTTCAAACCAAAGTGATGAATAAAGTGGCGGAGCGGGTTTAGTCCCTCACCCCCTGTCCCCTATCCCCAGGGAGAGGGGTGTCCGAAGAATGAGGACGGGGTGAGGGAAAATAATTTGTAACATGATAATATCGAGAGTACAACTTTTTTTAGTCTTTATTTTTTTTGGAATAGGTGTGGTTCACGCACAAACTCCAGATAAAAATTACCTACTAGGAAAATTCGATCCTACTACCCATCCCCAGTTTTCTAAACTCTCAGACGAACATGCGCAGGGTAGTGCTAAAGGTGCCTATCTGCGAAAGGAAACTTATGACGCATTTATTAAGATGAGCGAAGCGGCCAGGAAAGAAGGTGTTGAGTTGATTATCATTTCAGCTACCCGAAATTTCGACTCACAAAAAAGAATCTGGGAAAACAAGTGGGAAGGACGAACCATGGTGGAAGGGAAAAATCTCACTACCGTTAAAGATCCAAAGGAACGCGCCCGCCTGATTTTATTATATAGTTCGATGCCCACAACATCGCGCCATCATTGGGGCACCGATATGGATTTGAATTCATTGGATAATAGTTTTTTTGAAAGTGGTGAAGGACTGAAAATCTATCAGTGGCTCACCACCCACGCTGCCGACTATGGTTTTTGCCAACCGTATACATCAAAGGCCGGAGGTCGCACTGGTTATGAAGAAGAGAAATGGCATTGGAGTTACCTGCCCTTGTCTGGATTTTTTTTGGAAGCCTACAAAAAGCAGGTACGCTATTCAGATATCAAAGGCTTTGCCGGCAGCGAGGTAGCCAAATCCATGGAGGTAATCAAGATATATGTTGATGGAGTGGCGTGTAAAAAGTAGCGCATCACTTTTTCAGGCAATCAGACTTTCATTTCAGATTTCTACCGATTCATACCTCTATTAGGCTGAAATTTTAATCATCCTATTCGCAATTTCTGTCTTCCTTTTACGATATTTAGTATCTTCTAAAATTCAATTTTTAATCAATGAAAAAAGTAATTATTGGTGTTGTGGCTGTGGTAGTTGCGGCTGCCGGAATATTTTATTTTACCACCAGCAGAAGCGCCAAAACGTTTAACTCAACCATCAATCCTGCTTTTGGTGAATATATCTCTTCCTACACGGCCGGAGTAATCAGTTCGGGGTCGCCTATCCGCATTGTGCTTTCGCAAGATGCTGTTGATTCCATTGAGGTTGGATCTGAGACTACAGTGAAGCTTTTTGAGCTGAGTCCAGCGGTTAAGGGCACAACGTTTTGGCTTGATAGACGCACGGTAGAATTCCGTCCCACTACCCGGTTGACTTCCGGTCAGATTTATGAAATCAAGTTTCAATTGGCCCGCCTGATTGAAGTGCCAAAAGCACTCACCAGTTTTGAATACACGGTTCAGGTTATACCACAAAACTTTGAAGTAACGGTTGATAACATCAAGCCCTATGTAAAGACTGATCTGAAGCGTCAGAAAATTGAAGGCGTTTTATTTACAGCCGACTTTGCCGATAATGGTGCTGTTGAAAAAATATTAAATGCGCAACAAGATGGTAATTCTCTTAAAGTAAGTTGGGCTCATACGTCTGAAGGAAAGCAACATTCATTCATTGTTGAAGAAGTTGCTCGCAAGGAAGCAGCCAGTAAAGTGAATCTAACTTTTTTAGGAGCCGGTTTAGGTGTTGAACACGATGAAGATCGGGAAGTAGAGATTCCAGCTCTTGGCGATTTCAAAGTAACCAATGTTCGGGTTGAGCAAGGATCCAGTCAGAATGTGGTGGTCCAATTTTCAGATCCGCTCAACGAAACTCAAAACCTGGAGGGCCTTATTGGTATCTCGGAATTAAACAGTCTCGATTTTGAAATTAAGGACAATGAAGTACGTGTGTATCCTCCGGTTCGGCAAACCGGTTCGCGAACTATCACCATTGAATCTGGTGTAAAAAATATTCTGAATTATAAAATGAGTCAGTCAGTAACGTTTGACGTGGCTTTTGAACAGGTACTTCCGGCAGTTCGCTTTACCGGGAAAGGAAGTGTGTTGCCTTCCAGCGATGGTCTGATTATGCCCTTCGAGTCGGTTAACCTAAAGTCGGTAGACGTTCAGATCATTAAAGTATACGAAAGTAATGTGTTGCAATTTTTGCAAGTGAATGATTACGATGGTAATCAGGAAATGAGACGGGTGGGCAAACAGGTTCTGAAGAAAACCATTTCATTGGAAAATTCCGGAGTAACCGATTTGGGCAAGTGGAATCGATTTACGCTTGATCTGGCCACACTGATCAATGCCGAACCCGGAGCCATCTATCAGGTTCGTATTGGATTTAAGAAAGCTTATCTCGCTTATGTATGCGAAGAGGGGGAAGATAGCGGTAGTGCCAACACACAAAATTCATTCGAGCAGGAAGAAGAAGATAACACACCCGAGGATAGTTATTGGGATTCGTACGAAGACTATTATTATGGTGAGGATTATGAATGGGAACAACGCGATAACCCCTGCCATTCTTCTTACTACACAGGTAATCGAAACATTAAACGCAATGTGATTGCTTCCGACCTGGGCTTGCTGGCCAAGCGTGGTGCAGATGGTAATACGGTAATTGTTGTCAACGATTTGAAAACAACGCAACCACTCTCGGGTGTTCAACTGGAGTTGTATGATTTTCAACAGCAGTTGATTGGCACAGCCTCAACCGGTCCTGACGGTAAGGCAATCATTTCAACCAAAGAAAATCCTTTTGCCCTAATTGCAAAGAATGGACCTCAACGCGGCTATCTGAAACTACTAGGGGGGGAGTCGCTTTCACTCAGCAACTTCAACGTAAGTGGTGAATATGTAAGCAAAGGCTTAAAAGGATTTATTTATGGCGAGCGTGGGGTATGGCGACCGGGCGATTCGTTGTACCTGAGTTTCATCCTTGAAGACAAGAATAAACTATTGCCAACTTCACATCCGGTGGTGTTTGAATTGCAAAATCCACAAGGACAGATAACATCCCGACTCGTCCGTTCTACCTCCGAAAATGGTTTTTATAAGTTTGCTACTGCTACGGCATCGGATGCGCCTACCGGCAACTGGTTGGGTCGTGTGAAAGTTGGTGGCACCGAATTTACACAACCCATCAAAATTGAGATGGTGAAACCAAACCGTCTTAAAATCAATTTGAATTTTGGTGTTGAAAAGTTATCCGCTGCGAATAGCAATGTAGTGGGTGATCTGAAAGTAAACTGGCTGCATGGTGCGCCAGGTAAAAATCTTCGGGCCCAGTTTGATGTACTCCTGACAAAAGGAACTACGAAGTTCGATCAATACAAAGACTATGCGTTCGATGACCCATCGATTGATTTCTTCAGCGAGTCGCAGACTATTTTTGATGGCTATACCGATGCCGATGGACGAGCGCAGGTGAACGCCAACATCGAAGTCAGTAATGCAGCACCCGGTACCTTGAATGCGGTATTCCGTGGAAAAGTCTTTGAAGAAAGCGGAAACTTCAGCATCGACCGCTTTAGTATTCCTTACAATCCTTATTTCTCAATGGTAGGTATCAGGCTCCCGCAAGGTGATAAAGCCCGGGGCATGTTACTAACAGATACTACTCATCGGGTGGATATTGTAACGGTAGATCCGGACGGAAATCCGCTTTCACGATCCATCGAACTTTCGATTTATAAAGTTGACTGGCGCTGGTGGTGGGATACCTCCGAAGGCTCTGTGAACTTTATGTCAGGAAATTATTCACAACCAATTACTACTGGAAAAATTCGCACCGACAATGGAAAGGGAACCTGGAACTTTAAAATCAAATACCCGGAGTGGGGCCGGTTTTTTGTAAAGGCATACGATCCACTATCAGGACACAGTACGGGTAAAATAGTGTACATCGATTGGCCGGGTTGGGCCGGGCGTGCACGCAATGAAGGCGAAGGCGCTACCATGCTTTCGTTCTCATCCGACAAACCAATTTATAATACCGGAGAGAAAGCCAATCTGGTAATTCCCGGAAGTGATAACGGCCGCGCATTAATCAGTGTTGAGAATGGAAGCCGGGTGTTGCAAACGTATTGGCTCGAAACCAAGAAGGGCGACAATCAATTTAGTTTTGACCTCACCAAAGAGATGACACCTAATGTGTTTGTAAACGTAACACTATTACAACCGCATGCACAAACGGTTAACGATCTTCCCATTCGCATGTATGGAATTATTCCTATCCAGGTGGAAGATCCGGAAACTCATCTTGAGCCGATCATCACCATGCCTGATGTATTGGAGCCCGGCAAAGAAGTAGTAATCAAAGTATCTGAGCAATCCAAACGCAAGATGACCTATACACTGGCGATGGTGGACGAAGGGTTACTCGATCTTACACGCTTTAAAACTCCGGATGCATGGAGTCGCTTCTATGCCCGCGAAGCGTTGGGTGTAAAGACGTGGGATTTATATGATCAGGTGATGGGTGCCTTTGGCGGACGAATGGAACGGTTGCTTGCGTTAGGTGGTGATTCCGAACCCGCTGCCAAGGAAGATGATGCCAAGGCCAATCGCTTTAAACCTGTGGTGAAATTTTTCGGCCCAATTACGATCGATGGCGGAAGTACAGAACATCGTTTCATTATGCCGCAATATATTGGTTCAGTTAAGACCATGCTGGTAGCCGGATACGAAGGCGCCTATGGAAAAACTGAGAAGGCCACACCCGTGCGCAAGCCGCTGATGGTGTTGGCCACATTGCCGCGCGTGTTAGGTCCGGAAGAATCAGTAAAGTTGCCGATCACTTTATTTACGAGTGAGAAAAATATCAAAAATGTAAAAGTAGACATCAAAGTAAGTGGTCCGGTAACGATAGCCAATGAAGCAACCCGTACAGTAGCAATGGGTGATGAAACTGATCTTACGCTTGACTTTGGGTTGCTGGTAAAAGGCGAGACCGGTATAGCAAAAATTCAGGTAATGGCTACTTCTGGTAATTATTCTGCAACAGACGAAATCGAAATAGAAGTGCGCAATCCAAACCCTCCGGTTACGAAAGTGCTGGATGCAGTTTTGGAAGCCGGCAAAACGTGGACGGGATCTGTAGTTCCGGTTGGCATTGCAGGGACCAACATATCGGTGCTCGAAGTTTCTAGTTTGCCACCGGTTAATCTGGGTCAGCGCATGCGCTACTTGTTACAATATCCTTACGGGTGTATAGAACAAACTACGTCTTCGGTGTTTCCACAATTGTACCTCGACAAAGTGAAAGCACTCACCGAGGAAGAGAATGCAACCATCCAGCGCAACGTGAAAGCGGGTGTAGAGCGTTTGAAAACATTCATTAATCGCGATGGCGGATTTTCATATTGGCCCGGTCACGAAGATTCGGATAGTTGGGGCACTACGTATGCGGGACATTTTTTAATTGAGGCCGAAGCCAAAGGCTATTATGTGCCCAACGATATGATGAAGCGTTGGAAAAAATTTCAGAAGAACAAAGCCCAGGGCTGGCGCAAGAACCAGGAGTATAGCAGTAGCGAACTCATTCAGGCGTATCGTTTATATACGTTGGCCCTTGCGGGCGATCCGGAGTTGGGTGCGATGAACCGGCTGCGCGAACAGGGAAGCATGCCGGCCACCGCTGCATGGATGTTGGCCGCGGCCTATGTAAAAGCGGGCCAGCCCGAAGCAGCTAAAAAGTTGATTGAAAAATTACCGATACAAGTGAAGCCGTACCAGGAGATGGCTTACTCGTATGGTTCAGACCTGCGCGACAAAGCCATCATCCTGGAGACTTTATTGTTATTGAACGATCGCGTGAAAGCGTTTGAGTTGGTGAAAGAACTTTCAGAAGCATTGAGCAACTCATCGTATTGGATGAGCACACAGACTTTGGCATGGGGATTAAAATCCGTGGGCACGTATGCCGGTGGCGAGAAAGGTGATTTGAAATTTACCTACAGCTACAATGGCAAGGAAGTTACAGCCAATACAGAATTAACCATAGCACAGGTTTCCCTGCCGGCCGATGGTTTGAAGCCCGGCAACCTGAAGATCACCAGTGGCAGCAAAGGAACACTTTTCGTGCGGGTAATTTCGGAAGGGGTGCCTGCGCGGGGTGCTGAAGAAGATGGGGAGAAAAATCTTTCCATCAATGTGAATTACTCCGACCCTGATGGGGCAGCGATTGACCCATCAAGTCTTGAGCAGGGCACTGCGTTTGTGGCTACGGTTACGGTGTTCAACCCCGGCATGCGTGGCATTTATAAAAACCTGGCGTTGAATCAGATTTTCCCTTCGGGTTGGGAGATTAATAATTTACGCCTGACAGGTGACGATGGTGCACGCATCACAGGTGATGTTCCCACGTACCAGGACATCCGCGATGACCGGGTGTATACCTACTTTGATTTAGGTGCCAACCAGCGTAAAACATTTAAGGTGCTGCTCACTGCCAGCTATGCCGGCAGTTATTATTTGCCAGCCGTAAGTTGCGAAGCGATGTACGACAACGCAGTGTATGCACGGAAGAAAGGTAGAGTGGTAGATGTAGTGAAGCGGGTGGTGCAGTAATTTATTAGGATGAGTTTATCCGGGCCTTTTCTGTTTCGTTTAGAGTTGCATAAAGCTATTGTGCATGTTACAGCCTCAGGTCTCTGTAATCAGTATGGTTTAGTTGTTGATTTGACAAAATTGATTCATCACAAAATCATTGCAACTGACTGTAGAAGGGTTTTACTTGATTTTCAGAAAGTAGATTTAAAACTTCAGTGGTCAGAAATTTTCAACTTGGTTAGAATGTATGAAACCTCTATGCCGGAATTTTATAACATTACGGTGGGATGTGTCTTTAATACCAGCGGGTTGGAGTTTGCGAATTATTGGCGGGATGTTGGTCAGGCCCGGGGTTTTACGATTCAAATTTTTTCTACTCGTAAAGAGGCAGAGATGTGGCTTTTGAAATGAATAGAATGGAGAGCGTAGGGAAATTCATTTGCCCAGTACTTTATGTTCTTCACAGGAAATGTTTAACAAATAATTCTACACCAATGAAAAGACTAATCTCACCCACCTCACTAGCCTTTACCTTCCTGATATTTGC
>ERZ795044.3377-NODE-3377-length-13399-cov-4.989508_pt1 | contig 13399 bp, 13 predicted proteins | sample MGYA00375128_ERZ795044 | MGnify/ENA primary metagenome ERZ795044 (study PRJEB30173, sample SAMN05720213) | anaerobic digester metagenome | isolation source: active sludge of municipal wastewater-treating anaerobic digesters | place: USA | collected 2014-12-22 ... | reverse complement strand
GGCGGGGAGCCCCAAAACGACAAAGACGCCAGCTGGCGTCTTTGTGCGTGGCTCAACGTCAGAACGACATCAGTAGGACTTCGGCAGACCCAGCAGATGCTGACCGATGTAGTTGAGGGTCATCTCGCGGTTGATCGGCGCCACCTTGCCCAGCCGCGCGCCGACGAAGCTGTGCAGCATGTCCATGCTCTCGGTGAAGCCGTAACCCCCATGCACCTGCAACGCGGCATCGGCGGCGCGGTAGCTCGCCTCGGAGGCGGTGTACTTGGCGATGTTGGCGGCAGCACCGGCATTCTCGCCATTGTCCTGCTGCCAGGCGGCCTTCAGCGTCATCAGCCAGGCCACTTCCAGCAGCGCGGCGGCATCGGCCAGCGGATGTTGCAGCCCCTGATAGGCACCGATCGGCCGGTCGAAGATGACCCGCTGGTTGGCATACTCGACACCACGCTTCAGGCACCAGCGTCCACCGCCAACGGCACCGGCGGCGACGACGATCCGCTCGGGGTTGAGGGCATCGAACAGGTAGGCAAGCCCCTTGCCCGGCTGCCCGATCACATTCTCTTTCGGCACCCGCACGTTGTTGAAGTAGACGAAGTACTGCCCTTCGGTGTTCTGCAGCATGGTGTCCATCGGGTCGAAGGTGAGGCCCGGCGACTTGGTGTCGACCACGAACAGCGTCAGACCCTCATATTTTTTGTCTTGCCCCACCTCGGCATAGGACTGGGTGCGCGCCACCACCAGCACATGGTCGGCCTGGTTGATGCCGCTGATGAACAGCTTGGAGCCGTTGAGCACATAGTCGCCGCCATCGAGCTTGCCGAGGGTCTGGATCTTGAAGGTGTTGGTGCCGGCATTGGGCTCGGTGATCGCGAAACAGCAGCGCTTTTCACCGCTCGCCATCGCCGGCAGCCAGCGCTGCTTCTGCTCCGGGGTGCCGTGCTTGGAGATGCAGGGCATCGCGATGCCCTGGTTGACGACGAAGTAGAGCAGCGCCACGCCATGGCTGGCGAGCCGCTCCTGCAGCAGGGCCAGCTCGGTCATGCCCATGCCGGCGCCGCCATACTCCTCGGGACAGGTGATGCCGAGGTAGCCCATGCTGCCCAGCTCATTCCACATCTCCTGCGGAAAGCGCTTGTGTTTGGCGCACTCGAGCCAATATTTGCGATCGAACTTCTGCGCGATCTTGTCGGCGGAGTCGACGATCAGTTGATGCTCTTGCGAAAGGGTGAAATCCATGACGACATCCTTGATTGATTATTGTGAATCGTTGAATTTGCCCATGAGCGCCGACGCGCCCGTGGAAGCTGGACAATACCACAGCGTTATGATCGAACGAATAGCCTGCTGGCCCGCCTCGGCTCGGCGGGCCCACCGCTTCAGTGGAATGCCTGCCCCAGCACCAGGGAGAGTACGATCAGCGTGACCATCACGCCAATCAGTACGGTCACGGTGATGCCCAGCCGTTTGGCGACGGTCGTATCTTCATTATTGTGCATGGCGCGATGCCTCATGAGTCGGGTGGATCGATGGCTTGCAAGCCGCAGCGCCCACTGTTCCAGTGTCCGACTCCATATGCATTGATCAGGATCAATCTCCGCGCACTCTTGCCTGAACATCACCCGGATGCTCTAAGATGGGCAGGCGAACCGGCACGAACGATCACAACAATAAAACGAGGTGCAACATGTATCTGACAGGCAAAAGTGCATTGGTGACCGGCGGCGGACGCGGCATCGGCCGCGCCGTTGCGCTGCGCATGGCCGCCGAGGGGGCCGCCGTGGTGGTGATGGACCCGGGTGTCGGCCGCGATGGCCGTGGCGCCGAGGGCGCGCCGGCCAGCGAGGTGGCCGAGGAGATCCGGGCCGCCGGCGGCCAGGCCGTGCCCTGCCACGAGCCGGTCGATGACCACGCCGCCGCCGAACGGGCGGTCCATCTCGCCGTCGAAGCCTTTGGCCGGCTCGACATCGTCGTCAACTGCGCCGGCGTGCTGCGTGAGCGGATGATCTGGAATCTGACCGAAGATGACTGGGACACGGTGATCCGCGTTCATCTCAAGGGCCACTACAACATCAACCACCACGCCAGCAAGCTGATGCGCAGCCAGCAGAGCGGCCGCATCATCAACTTCTCATCGGATGCCTGGCGTGGCAGCGTCGGCCAGGTCAACTATGCCGCCGCCAAGGGCGGCATCGTCAGCATGACGCGCGGACTGGCGCGTGAACTGGGGCGCTATGGCGTCACCTCCAATGCGATCTGCCCGATGGCGGCAACGCGGATGACCCTCAACGAAGGGGTGATCGCCGGCATGAAGAAGCGGCTGGAGGCGGGGCTGATCACCCCGGAGCGCTTTGCCGCGATGCAGGCCATGCCCGGGCCGGAGTATGTCGCGCCCTTCGTGGCCTATCTGGCCAGCGACCATGCCGCCCACATCAATGGGCAGGTGTTCCATGTCGAGAAGGGGCGGGTCTCCATCTACTCGGAGCCGGTCGAGGAGCGCGCGCTCTACAAGCAGGAGAACGATGGCCACTTCACGCTGGACGACCTGATCGCCCAGGTGCCGCAGACCCTGCTGAATGGCTACCACAACCCGGCGCCCCGCGAATCGCAGCCGTAAACAGGGAATCCAACCACCCAAGGAGAGCACGATGGCAGAGAAACAGGTAGGCACCAACATGCCCCTCGGCACCGTCGCCGAGGGGCAGGCCATGGTGGGCAAGCGCAGCCGCACCCGCTTCCACACCATGGATGTCAACTGGCCGATGATCAGGATCTACGCCAGCGCGATGGAAGATGGCAACCCCTGCTACTGGGATGTCGACTATGCCCGGCGTCGCTTCGGCGACATCGTCTCGCCGCCCGGCATGCTGATGGTCTGGGGCATGGGGCTCGACTGGCAGCCCGACGCGCCGGTCGTCGCCGACGATCCGCCGCTGATGAACATCCCGCTGCCCGGCACCACCATCATCAACGTGGTCACCGAGACCGAGTTCTTCCGGCCGATCCGGGTCGGCGAGCGGCTCAATGCCCAGGAAGAGCTGGTCAGCGTCAGTGACGAGAAGAGCACCCGGCTCGGCGTCGGCTGCTTCATCCGCACCCAGACCAGTTACCGCAACCAGGCAGGCGAGCTGGTCGCCCTTCACACCAATGACGTCTACCGCTACCGGCCCCACGACAAGGAGGTGACCCCATGACCCACAGCATCGCCGGCGCCTTCGGCAAGAAATACCTCTACCGCACCTGGGGCGAGGTCGAGGTGGGGCAGGCGCTCCCCGAGGTGAGAATGCCGATCAGCTACCGCCGGGTGGTCCAGATGACCGTCGCCACCCGTGATTTCTTTCCCGGCCACCACAACCGTGAATATGCCCGCAACCAGGGGGTCGACGACATCTACCTCAACACCATGACCTACCATGGCCTGATCGACCGCTATGTGCTGGAGTGGGCCGGACCCGAGTCGTTCCTGCGCAAACGCTCGATGCGCATGGGCACCTCGATCTGCGCCGGCGACGAGGTGGTGATGAATGGTCGGGTGACCGCCAAGGAGCGCGAGGGCGAGCATGGCTTGGTGGTGGTCGAGATGGTGGTCGCCAACCGCGCCGGCGTGCCCTGCTGCCCGGCCACCGTCCGGCTGTGGATGCCCGATCAGTGAGTGATTCGCGCGGTCAGCCGTGACCACCATCACCACCATCGACCTGCAACGGCTCGGCCTGAAGCCTGACGATCGCCTGCTCGATGTCGGCTGCGGGCTGGGCCGTCACACGCTCGCCGCCTACCGCCACTGTCCGCTGCTGGCGGTGGGCGTCGACCTGTCGCTGGCCGACCTGCAACAGGCGCAGCATCGCTTTGGCGACTTCGATCAGGACTCACCCCACCGCAGCGCCCTCTGGGCCCAGGCCCACGGCGCCCGGCTGCCCTTTGCCGATGCCAGCTTCGACAAGGTGATCTGCTGCGAAGTGCTGGAGCACCTCGACCGGCCGGAAGCGGTGATCAGCGAACTGGTGCGGGTGCTCAAGCCCGACGGCCTGCTGGCGGTTTCGGTGCCCAGCTACTGGCCGGAACGGCTCTGCTGGCTGTTGAGCCGCGACTACCCGGCCGACGTCGGCCATCTGCGCATCTTTTGTGGCGATGAACTGCCGCGCGCCATCGAGGCCAGCGGCCTGCGCTGCATCGCCGAGCACCGCGAGCATGGCCTGCACTCACCCTGGTGGTGGCTGCAGGCGCTGCTCTGGTCTCGCCGAGAGCAGTCGTGGCTGGTGCGGCGCTACAAGGATTTTCTCGACTGGGCGCTGTTCCGCTCGCCCGCCTGGCTGCGGCGGCTGGAGCTGCGGCTCAATCCGCTGCTGGGCAAGAGCCGGGTCTTCTACTTCACCCGGCGCTGACCCGCCTCTTCAGCCGGCCTGACGCGACTCCCCGCCATGCCAGGCATGGAACTCGGCCGTCTCGGCCTTGCCCATGTAACGGGCCAGCGTCCTGGGTTCGGTTTGCAGCAGATCGACCATGATCAGCCCATCGAGGCTGTTGTTGAACTGGTCATCGACATTGAACGCCAGAATCTGCCCGCCGAACTTCAGATATTGCCGCAGCAGCACCGGAATGCCCTTGCCGTCCACCTCGAGTTCGGCGATCAGGTCATCCACCGCCTCGACCGAGTTGAGGTGTGCCCGCGCACTGTCCACCGCCTTGCCGGCACGCGCCCGGAATGGCGAGCGCGGCTTCACCAGCTTCGCCAGCGTCGGCTGGCTGTTGTGGATGCGCAGAAAATCGACCAGCAGCTTCTGCGACAGCGGCTGATAGTCGCTGCTGATGCTGACCGGCCCGAACAGGCGGCGGTAGCGCGGATTGCGGTGCATGAAGGTGGCGATGCCCTTCCACAACAGCAGCAGCGGCGCGAAGCTCTTTTGATACTCCTGCCGCACGAACGAACGCCCCAGCTCCAGCGCCGGATTGAGCTGATCGATCAGCCGCCGTGAATAGCGGAACAGCGAGTGGCTGTAGAGCCCCGCCACCCCCCGGCTGGCAACGATCCGGTCCGACTCACCGAGGCGATAGGCACCCACCACCTCGTCGGTGTCGCGGTTCCAGATGAAAAGATGCAGGTAGTAGGCGTCATAGGCATCGAGATCGAGCGCCCGACCGGTGCCCTCGCCCGCGGCGCGAAAGCTCAGCTCGCGCAGCCGGCCGATCTCGCGCAGCAGATGGGGAATCTGCCCGGCAGTGGCGCAATGCACCTGCAGCGCACCGCCATCGACCAGCCGCTGCGCTTCGGGCAGCGCGTCGACCTCCTGCCGCAGCAGCGCGCACTCGACCGGCTCGATCAGGGCGCAACCGCTGGTCTGACCCCGCTCGCGCTGGCCGCCGGCCGGCTTCGCACTGTTGCGCAGCATGTAGGTGCGCATCCGCAGATAGTCGATCAGCGCCTGATCCTCCTCGATCTGCTTCAGGCGGCTCCAGGGCTGCACCTTGCCGATGCGGATCGGGATGGTGGTGTTGGTCTTGTTGAGCAGCTCTCGCGGCAGCATCACGGTGCGCAGCAGCGGATGCATCAGACCGGCAAGCTGGAACAGCAGGCTGTTGGCGCCATGGAAGTAGACCGGCTGCGCCGGCGCCTGCGCCAACTGGATCAGCCGGCCGATGCTGCGGCTCCAGGTCGAATCCTCGATGCCGCGAAACGGCTTGAGGTTGGAGACCTCGCCGGCCGGAAAGACCATCAGCAGCCCGCCCTGCTTCAGCCAGCGCAGCGCCTCCTTCATCGGACCGATGTTGCTGCGCGCCGCCCCGGCACCACCAAAGGGATCGACGGCAATGAACAGATCACGCAGCTCGGGAATGCGCTTGAGCACGAAGTTGGCCATGATCTTCACATCGGGCCGCACCTGGCGCAGCAGCGCCGCCATGATCACCCCCTCGATGGCACCGAACGGGTGGTTGGCCACCACCACCAGCGGACCACTTTGCGGAATGCGCGCCAGCTCCTCGTCGGCCACCTGATAGTGAATGTTGAAGAGCTCGAACAGCTGTTGCAGAAACAGCTGCTGATCACTGCAGGGCGCCAGCGCGCTGTAGAGCCGGTCGAGCTTCTTCAGCGACAGAACACGCTCCAGCAGTGCCTCCATCGGCCGGCTGATCGCACGGTTGGGAATCGCATCGAGGGTGCCGGTGAGGCTGAACGGGGTTTCGGTTGCGGCGTCGCGCATGGTCATCGCATCCCTTTGAATTGGAATGGCGATGACGGTAATCAGCCCGGATGACAGTCAGATAAACCGTGGGTCAAGATTGTGTGACAGCAAGGTGATCTCAGTTTGCATACAAAGGTCTCAAGGAAACCGTGGTCTGTCCCCGATTCTCTCAGTCCCCGATTCTCTTCGATTCTCTTTGTCCCCGATTCTCTTTAGCTATACCGCATATGCTCAGTTGAATTGGTTACCGTGTCTTGATCTGAAAATATTTGACATAGCCATTAAATTCGTTCGCGGCTACGCTTGATTCCATTAGGCTCGCCACTGACCAGTCTGCGATATAGCCATTATTGAAAATAAATCTTCCTTGTTGCGCCATGCGATAATTCTTGTCCCAATAATAGGTTATGAAGTAATCGGCGTACGCCGACCCTTTGGATGAGTAATTTGTAAGTTGAATTACATGTCTTAAGTTGCTCATTCTCGAATTCTGCTGATATGAAGCAACCTTGTTTGTGAGATATTTTGTAAAAAAATCCGCCGCCTCGCTTTTTGATGAGAGCGTGAAACCAAAACGTGACGTGAATGAGGTTTTGTATATTGCATATTTGGAGTCGGTATTGTGCTCGCACTCCCATACATGAGCGTATTTATTGTCTCCCAGTGCAGCTTTGCCACTGAAACTGGGCGAACAATCAAAGACAGCAATAATCTGGGATTGCGCGTCATTGTTTATTGTGTATGCCGTTGGCGCAGCGCTCACAATAAATGACAGGCCAATCCCAAGGACAAAAAACATTATCTTTGCGCTTACCGCCACACATAGCTTTGCTGATTGAAATATATGACCACCTGAAGTTGTGAAACATTTATTAATCATTTTTCCTGTCCCTTTTTAGACTTGGCGGAACCATGGTTGATGTGTTGACTGAGTGGCTCTTCGCAGTGGTGAATGATCTCGCCGGTATCGTAATCTGTGATCTTCTCAAAGTAGTGGTCATTGTCTCTGTCGATGACTCGTTGTCGGTGAACATGCTTCGTACGACTTCGGGAGAAGTCAGGCATCGACAAGTCCTCGACATATGGTTTCTTCTGCCCAGGGCGTTTTGCCTTCAGGCCCACTCCATCTCGTACGACGAGTGATTCCGTAATCGAAATGTTGTGAATGCGCCTTGTGCTCCCGCACACCCTGCAGGGCGTTCTCATAGCAGGTGCATCTGAATCATCATCGATTGATGCTCCGCAATCCGCACATTCAGTGGTCTGGCGCATTTTGGTCATAGGGCTAACGTTGAGGTGAGGGGCGCGGAGCGAGCGGCAACGCCGCTTGCGGAGCGTCCCTCTCGACCGTGATGTTAGATTTCACTTTCGGCCACCTTTCCCTCTGTTGTATTTTGGGGACAGACCACGGTTTCCTGGTTTTTGCTCCGCTTTGGCAGAAAACTGTAACGGGAAACCGTGGTCTGTCCCCAATTCACCAATTCACACGCACCTTACGTGTCTAATATCTTGCCGGGCAAGGCTACACCGAGGTTAAGCGTCACGTCAAAGGTGGTAGTACACCCCAAAACGATTGTCGACCACGCCTCCGGCGGGGCATCCAAGCCGAAGCTGCTGGATGAGGTACGCGCCCACATCCAGCGGTTGAACTACAGCATCCGCACCGAGGATGCGTACGTCGATTGGGTGCGCCGGTTCGTGCTGTTTCACGACAAACGCCACCCGCGGGAGATGGGTGCAGCCGAGAAGAATTGGAAGAATTTGGGACAGACTGAGCTATCCCCAATTCCCCTACTTTTATCGACAGTGAGCAGTGGAGCACCGCTGCCACGCTGAAAATTCATCCTCCCGTCAACCGGGCGTCACAATTGCCGTCTACCGTGCGTCCGTGAAGGGAGAACAGCCAGCTTCGACCCGCCATCGAGTGGTCTCTTCTCTTCCGCAACGAATGGATTCGGCCGTCGGCCGGATGCCATTCATCCTGATGGCCCATAACCATTCGACGAACACGCACAGGAGAATCCGTCATGCCAACGCGCACCAGACTTTCGCTTGCCATCGCTCTGGCCCTCGCCAGCCAGTATGCCGCAGCCGCTTCCACCCAATTCGACAACTTCACGCCGCTGGCTGCCTCCAGCCCGGCCAACCCCACCGGCTCACCGCTGGAGACCACCACTCCGCTGACCCTCTCCAGCCCAAAATTCAAACAACAGGTGATCGCCCAGCGCAACACCCAGACCGGCCTTGGCCAGTTCAACAGCGGCGCCTGGGACATGATCACCACCAATGAAACCGGCCCGAATGCCGGCCGCTACCTGTTCACCGTATTCGAAAGCGGCCAGTCGGGCGTGCAGCGCACCGACACCTGGAACAACAATGCCACCCAGACCCTCTGGCGCAGCCCGGCGGCCGGCGGCCATGTCGCTTTTGATGCCTCCTACTGGACACCCTGGGGTTCGTTCATCACCGCCGAGGAGAGCTGGACCACCGCGCCCGGCGGCGCCACCACCAGCCCCTATGGCCGTCTTTATGAGATGACCAATCCGCTCAGCAGCAACATCACGCCGAACTTCGTGCACCGCAACGTGATTCCCCGCACTTCGCATGAAGGCATCCAGTTCGACCAGGCGAACCATATGTACTTCATCGATGAGCTGAATGGCGGCAATGTCTATCGCTACAGCTCAGCGGCGGGTGCCGGTTCCAGCTACTTCGATGCCGGCAAGACTTCGGTACTGCGCATCGGTGATGGCAACACCCCCAATGCCACCGGTGCGTTCAGCTGGGTCGACATCACCGATGCCAGCGGCAACGGCCTGGCCGGCACCCTGACCATCACCGACCCCAACGGTGTCGTTTCGCTCGACGCGCGCAACACCACCGACCTGGCTGCCTTCAAGGGCACCGACTATCAGCGCCCGGAAGATCTGCAGATCAAGCGGGCGGCCAACGGCGACGAGCTGCTGTTCATGGCCACCACCACCACCAACGAAGTCTATACGGTCAACCTGACCTCGGGCATGGTCTCGGTCTTTGCCGATCGCAACACCATCAACCTGCATGACAATCTGGCGGTGGGCTCTCCTGACTTCACCAGTCCCGACAACCTGGCGATGGATGCCGCTGGCAACATCTACATCATCGAGGACCAACCCGGCGGCATGGCCGACATCTGGTTTGCCAAGGACACCAACCACGATGGCGACCTGAATGATGCAGGCGAAGGCTTGGCGCTCTGGGCGTCGATGAACACCAACGGCGCCGAACCGACCGGCCTCTACTTCGATCCGTTCAACCCGAACCGTGCCTGGCTCAACATCCAGCATCCGGCGAGCGGCAACGATGTGATGGTCGAGCTGACCGCGGTACCGCTGCCTGCCGCACTGCCGCTGTCGCTGTCGGCACTGGCAGCGCTCGGTCTGGTGGCACGTCGCCGCACGGCCTGATCGACTGACAGCCGGCAGCACTGCTGCCCTGGGACCCCCGCTCCATGGCGGGGGTCTTTTTTCTGAAAGCCCCTGCTCCCATTCCTCGACCTGCTGTGTTCAACTTGCCATGTCCTACCCTGTTGAACTCTTTGCACACCGGAGCAGAAGCCAAGATGAGTCAGCTCGAAATCGGCACGGTCATTCCCCCGTTCAGCGTCCAGTCCACAGCCGGAGAGATCACGCCACGGATGCTGCATGGCCGGCAGTGGGTGCTCTACTTCTATCCGAAGGATGCCACCCCCGGCTGCACCAGCGAGGGACAGGATTTCCGCGACCTCCATCCAGAGTTCCGCGCCTGCAACACCGAACTGTTCGGTGTCTCGCGCGATTCGCTCGCCAGCCATGAACGATTCCGGCAGAAGCAGGGGTTCCCGTTCGCGTTGATCAGCGACAGCGACGAAACCCTCTGCCGGCTGTTCGATGTGATTCAGGAAAAGAACATGTATGGCCGCAAGGTGCTCGGCATCGAACGCTCCACCTTCCTGATCGATGCCGAGGGTCGGCTGGCACGCATCTGGCGCAAGGTGAAGGTCAAGGGCCATGCCGCCGAGGTGCTCGCCGCCTGCGGCGGCCGATGAGCGCCTGCTGCGCCGGTCGGGTCAAGAGTGATATATTCGCGCGCGGCGTCCAGACGCTGAACAGAAGATAAAAACACCACACCAAGCACGCCAGGGCCGGCATCCACAACCGGCAGGTGCTCGACAAGGAGAACCATGATGTCAACCGAATCGGCCGAGTTGCGCGAATTCCGCGCCCAAGTCCACAACTGGCTCAAGAGCAACCGGCCACCCAAGCCGAGCTTCCCGCTGCCGCAATCCTTCACCGAAGTGGGCAACAACGATCAGTTCGAATACCTGCGCGACTGGCAGCAGAAGGTCTATGAGGCAGGCTATCTCGGCATGGCCTGGCCCAAGCAGTACGGCGGTGGCGGCATGCCGCAGGCCTATCAGGACATCGTCACCGAAGAGATGTACCGGCTGCGCACGCCACTGATGGTCAATGCAGTGGGGCTGTCATGGGCCGGCCCGACCATTCTCAAGCATGGCACCGAGGCGCAGAAGAAGAAGTACATCCGGCCGATTCTGGAGGCCAGCGAAATCTGGTGTCAGGGTTTCTCCGAACCCGATCACGGCTCCGACCTCGGCAATGTGCAGACCCGTGCCGTGCGCGACGAGGCCAGCGGCGACTACATCATCAATGGCCGCAAGATCTGGACCACGCTGGGTGAGCAGGCCAAGCACATCATTCTGCTGGCGCGCACCAACCCCAATGCGCCGAACAAGTATGCCGGCCTCAGCTTCTTTCTGGCGCCGATGGATGTTCCCGGCGTCGAGGTGCTGCCGATCAAGAAGATCACCCATGAGTACGGCTTCAACGAGACCGTCTTCACCGACGTGCGCATCCCGGCCGAGAGCATGATGGGCAACGAGGGCGAGGGCTGGTTCATCGCCATGACGGTGCTGACCTTCGAGCGCGGCGTGACCGGCGGTCAGGCCGGCGGCAACATGATGGAGATCAAGAACGTGCATGACATCCATGCACTGGGCCGCGGGCTGTTCCGCGATGGCAAGCTGGCACTGCAAGACCCGTCGCTGCGGGCCGAGCTGATCGATCTCTACATCACCGAGCGGGCACACAAGCTGAACAAGCTCCGTGAGGATTTCCCGGTACTGCAAACGCCAGAGCGGACCGGCGGGCTTGGCCTCGGCAACAAGCTGGTGATGTCGGAAGATCGCCACCAGATGGCGCAGTTCGCGGTGCGCATGCTGGGCAACCAGACGCTGCTCTACGCCGATGATCCCGATGTGACGGCCGATGGCCTGTGGCAGCATGCCCGGCTGGCCGCCTTCGCCGGTTCGATTGGCGGCGGCACCACCGAAGTGCAGCGCAACATCATCGCCGAGCGGGTGCTTCGCCTGCCCAAATCGCGCTGAGCGCGGCCACACTGCCACCCGTGCGTTGATACCTCATTGATAAAAAGGTCAAGGACATGAATCTTTCCGAAACAGAATTGAATTTCCAATGCAGCGAAGAGCTGGGGATGCTGACCGACGCCGCCACCAGCTACCTGCGCGAGAACTCCACCATCGCCGACGCCCGCCGTCTGGCCGAGACCGACAGCGGCTACTCTCCCGAGCAGTGGCAGACGCTGGCCGAAATGGGCTGGCTGGGGCTGGCCACGCCGGAAGAGTTCGGCGGCAGCGGCCTGGGCTATGTCGAGCTGACCAAGATCAGCGAGCTGATGGGCCGCTACCTCTTCTCCTCCCCGTTCCTGGCCACCACGCTGGCCAGCCAGGCGCTGATCGCCAGCCATGATGAAGACAAGAAGATGCAGTGGCTGCCGGAGCTCAGCAGTGGCAGCAGCATTGCCACGCTGGCACTGATGGAGCAGAACAACTCCTGGGAGCTGGGGGACATCACCTGCACCGCCGACAGCAGTGGCGATGGCTACCGCCTCGACGGCATCAAGCAGTTCGTCCTCGATGGCCAGAATGCTGACCTGATGCTGGTGACCGCACTGCTCAAGGGTCGACCGGCGCTGTTCCTGCTGACCCCTGATCTGGTGAAAAAGCTCGTTCAGCGTCCGGAACAGTTGACCCACCACGCCCGCCGCAGCAGCCGCTTCAGGTTCGGTGGCCTGCAACTGCCGAAATCGGCCCTGCTGGCCGAGGGGGACGAGGCCAGGCGGATTCTCGGCCATGTTCACTCGCTGGCCTGGCTGCTGCTGGCCGCCGACCATGCCGGCACCGCCAACGGCGCCATCGAGCTGACCGCCGAATACCTGCGGGTGCGCAAGCAGTTCGGCAAATACATCGGCACTTACCAGGCGCTCTCTCACCCGCTGGTCAACGCGGCGATGCTGACCGAAGACACCCTCTCGCTCGCCTACCATGGCGCTGCACTGTTCGATGGCACCCTGGGTGGGCAGTCGGAGATCTCCGCCCGCATGGCCAAGGTGCGCGGTGGCGAGGCCAGTACTCTGGCCGGCTCACGGGCGATCCAGTCGCATGGCGGCATGGGCTTCACCTGGGAGTGTCACGCCCACCTCTACTTCAAGCGTGGACAGTGGAACGAGTACAGCTTTGGCGATGGCGGCCACCAGAAGCGCCATCTTGCCGATCTGATCATCGGTGACCTGCCGCACTGATCTGGCCCTCCATGGCTGGGCCGGAGCGTTCCGGTTCAGCCATGGAGCCGATGTTCGAGCTTGGCAGCTCGATTGCTTCATGAAGAGAGGAATGACCGGGACTTTCAAGGGCAACCCGCATGAAACCGTCACCACGGCTGATTCCTCTGCATTCCGACTCTGGCACTGATCTTTCCCCTGACGAACAGGCCGCAGTCACGGTGGCCCTCGACGGCCAGTGCGACCAATCGGCGCTGCTGCCGATCCTCCACGCAGTGCAGGACGCGCTCGGTTATGTGCCCGCCGCCGCCATCCCGCTGATCGCCCACCAGCTCAACCTCTCCCGCGCCGAAGTGCATGGCGTGGTCAGCTTTTATCACTGGTTTCGCCAGCAGCCACCGGGCCGGCATGTGCTCCACCTCTGCCGCGCCGAGGCGTGCCAGGCGGTGGGCGGCCGCGCACTCGAAGCCCATGTCATGCGCACCCTCGCCGTCGAGTTCGGCCAGACCAGCGCCGACGGCGCAGTCACGCTGGAGCCGGTCTACTGCCTGGGCAACTGCGCGCTGGGCCCCTCACTGATGGTCGATGGCGCACTGCATGGCCGCGTG
>ERZ795044.3372-NODE-3372-length-13412-cov-9.153852_pt1 | contig 13412 bp, 11 predicted proteins | sample MGYA00375128_ERZ795044 | MGnify/ENA primary metagenome ERZ795044 (study PRJEB30173, sample SAMN05720213) | anaerobic digester metagenome | isolation source: active sludge of municipal wastewater-treating anaerobic digesters | place: USA | collected 2014-12-22 ... | reverse complement strand
GCATCATATGCACGACCATTCGATGAATGATTATTACCTTTTTTGTGAAACATAGAACCTACCCAATCCAATATAGAACCGGAGTTCTTTGAAACATAATTTTTTGCAAGAGTAGTTGCTAAGAAGGATAAACCATATTTAGTTATTAAACCCGAATTTCTGAAAATTCCCTTTTTCAGAATTCCATCCAAAGCGAATCCCACTCCTTTAGTTAGAAGATTTTCTTGCTGATCTTTGTGAAACAAGTTTGCAACTGTATTTACCACCGAAGTAACTGGTCTCAAGTCTTCTTTAAGATCCCTGAAACTTTCAGCCAGATTCTCCTCTGCTGATTTCAATCTTAAGGATGTCAACTTCCGTTGTTCCCTTAGTTCTTTCAGAGTACTTATGTTAGTCTTCGTCATCGTGAATTTGTTTAATGATTGCATTTGAAATAGGTGTCTGAATCCAGCTTACTCTGTTAACGAATGCCAGAATAACCAGTAATACAAAGAACAATCCGACTACCAGATAACCAAGCGACGGTTGATTGTAATAAGTACTGATGTATTTTGCCAAAGCAACGAATAAGAAGAATAGAGAAAATACTCCAAGTATAGCTGAAATCAACAGTAAAGCAGCAGATGAAATGAGTGTCACAGCTTTATCCTTGAGATCAAGAATATAGAGTTTCACTCTTTCATCTGCGTATTCTTTTACACGCTGAACGAAAACATCAAGTTTTGAATTTTCTTCAATCATGATAAGATAAATTAAGAATGTGCATTTTTAGTATGACGGCTTTGGTTTTCTTCTTCACCCATCATATTGCTCGCCTTACTTTTCATCTTATCAACTTTTTGTTCAGCTTTAGCTTCAAGATCAGAAAGTGTTTCTTTACCTTCTTTGATTTTTGAAGAAAGTTGACTGATCAGATCATCAGTTTTACTTGAGATTTTTTTGCGTGTATTGCTTCCTTTATCGGGAGCAAACAGAACTCCTAGAGTAGCTCCGGCGGCTGCACCTAATATAAGTGCGCCTAATAGTTTTTTATTATCTGCCATTTTATTTAGTTTTCCTATAATAAATAAATTTCTATGCCAGCATTCCGGATCAATTCGCAATTTTTCTCAATTCAGCTAAAACCCGGTTATCCATTAATCCAATAAATCAGTGTAAAGAAATTTTGTTATTCTATAATTCATTTTATTCTAAACTGATACTAACTGATCACCTTCCTTCTGTTCAAAATAAATCTTCATTTAAAAGCAAAAAAGAGGTTTAATTAAAATGGCATACATTTTTTCTTATCAGAATATTAACAAAATGAAATTCTGCTTTTAAAAAAAACAGAGTAAGTTAAATAACCAATTATGACAACAAATAAAAATCAGGACCCGGGAAAAAATGTTCCGAATGATCCATCAAAAAACGATCCTACGAGAATTGATCCTCGTACGAATGATCCTTCAAAAGTGGATCCGACACGAATAGCACCGGATACAAACAATCCGGATAAAGTTGATCCCACTCACATCCCACAACAGGATCCTAGTCCCGGACCTCCACCAAATCCCGGTCCTACTATACCATCTACTCCCGGAACACCGGCACAGGGTGGAAACAACATAACACAACAATCAAATCCAACAATTTAAAAATACCACTTATGCTCAATCTAAAAAAAATTAAATCCCAATTATCGGCAACGCTACTAATTATAGCGATGACTCTTTCGTCCGGCTTTTCATTTGCATCCGGAATCAGCAGTTCCACTGATTTGAAATCAGGAGAATCCGCTAAAACAGAAAAAGCTCACGCAGAAGCGCTGATAAGCAGAATCCATGAAATTGCTTCTTTGAATAAAAAGGAATTAAACAGAGAAGAGAGATCACAATTAAAAAAAGAAGTGACAGGAATTAAGAAAGAATTGAAAGAACTTGGTGGGGGTGTATACATTTCAGCTACTTTGTTAGTGATCATCATCATTCTTATCATTCTCCTTTAACGAAATCAACTAATCCATTTATAAACGATAATCCAATGAAAAAATTAGCAGACAAAGATCTGAAAGATGTCCTGGATGAAAAAAATAAATTGATTATCAATCAAACTCGCAGGATAAACTTTCTGGAAGAAAAAATTTTAGAAATTCGTCAGAAATATTTCAAATTAAAATACGACGAAGAGAAAATGGATATTCATATAAATCGAATCTCTTAATTTAGTTTTTCCCATTCATAATTCAGGATTGACATTTCAGTGGTGGAATTGTCAATCCTGATTTTTTTTGCGGTTTTTTAGTTCGCCCAAAAATTGAGCCAATTCAATTTTTAAAATTATTTTTAGTTTTTGAGAAATTATTTATACAATTTTTAATTTACTCCTGTCTTTCGTTTTGAATTAAATAAATCAACTACTTTCTTTATAGGAAATACTATCATTCAGAGAATTAATTCTTCTAGCAGGAACTTCTCAATCACAACCCCATGAGCACTAAAAAATCAAATGGTAAAAGTTCAGATTCTGTACCAAATGGTCAGTCTGAAAATCAACTTAGCATCATAGAAGATGCACCCCGGGTAAAAAACAAAAGCAAATTAAAATCTGAAATTGATCAGATAAGCTTTGTCCACAATGAATCGGATACACTCTCGAGTAAGGAATTACTGAACGTACTTCTTGAGATCAAAAATGGAAATTTTAATGTCAGGATGCCAATTGATCAGTATGGCATCAATGGGAAAATCTGTGATACAATGAACGACATCATTTCTCTGAACGATAAAATGATGCAGGAATTTACTATAGCAAGAAATACAATTGGGAAACAAGGAAAACTTACACAGCGAATTGATCTTCCGGAAGCAAAAGGCTCATGGCGGGTAGGAGTTGATTCACTGAATCTGCTTATATCAGATCTTGTGCATCCAACAATTGAAATTGCCCATGTGATCGGATCGGTAGCTAAGGGAAATCTGACACAACAGATGCCACTGGAAATCGGTGATCACGTTTTGCAAGGAGAGTTTGCACGGATCTCTAAAGAAGTAAATGACATGGTAAAGCAATTGAATTTGTTTTCCATGGAAGTAACCCGTGTGGCAAGAGAAGTTGGTTCAGAGGGAAAGTTAGGGGGACAAGCCAAAGTTAAAGGTGTTGCAGGTGTATGGAAAGATCTTACTGATTCTGTGAATCAAATGGGAAGTAACCTTACTGCACAAGTAAGAAATATTGCCGAAGTAACAACTGCTGTGGCAAAAGGTGATTTGTCAAGAAAGATCACAGTAGATGTAAAGGGCGAGATCCTTGAATTAAAAAACACCATCAATACCATGGTGGATCAGCTGAACTCATTTTCATCAGAAGTTACGCGTGTTGCATTGGAAGTAGGTACAGAAGGTAAACTCGGAGGACAGGCACAAGTAAAAGGTGTTGCCGGTACATGGAAAGATCTTACCGATTCTGTAAATCAAATGGCAAGTAACCTTACAGGACAGGTCCGGAACATTGCTGAAGTAACAACAGCAGTTGCTAAAGGAGATCTTTCACGCCAGATAACCGTTGATGTGAAAGGAGAGATTCTTGAACTAAAGATCACCATCAATACGATGGTGGATCAAATGAATTCATTCTCTGCTGAGGTAACACGTGTTGCCCGTGAAGTAGGTTCAGAAGGAAAACTTGGAGGACAAGCACGTGTTAAAGGAGTTGGTGGTGTATGGAAAGATCTGACTGATTCTGTGAATCAGATGGCGAGCAATCTTACAGGTCAGGTGCGAAATATTGCTGAAGTAACAACAGCAGTTGCCAAAGGTGACCTTTCAAAGAAAATCACCGTTGATGTTCGTGGAGAGATCCTCGAGTTGAAAAACACAATCAATACAATGGTTGATCAATTGAACTCGTTCGGATCAGAAGTAACGCGTGTTGCAAGAGAAGTTGGTTCAGAAGGAAAACTTGGTGGACAAGCAGCTGTGCAAGGTGTCGGTGGTGTATGGAAAGATCTTACCGACTCTGTGAACCAAATGGCGAGTAACCTGACCGGACAAGTTCGGAATATTGCAGAGGTAACAACAGGACTTGCAAAAGGGGATCTGTCGAAAAAAATTACTGTGGATGTCCGGGGAGAAATTCTTGAATTAAAAAATACGATCAACACAATGGTTGATCAATTGAATTCTTTTGCATCAGAAGTAACACGTGTTGCAAAGGAAGTTGGTTCAGAAGGAAAACTCGGAGGACAAGCAACAGTTGTTGGTGTTGGTGGTGTATGGAAAGACCTCACTGATTCGGTTAATCAGATGGCAAGTAATCTTACAGGACAGGTAAGAAATATTGCAGAGGTAACAACTGCCGTTGCTAAAGGAGACTTATCCAGAAAAATTACTGTAGATGTAAAAGGTGAAATCCTTGAGCTAAAGAGAACCATCAACACCATGGTTGATCAGTTGAACTCATTTGCATCCGAAGTAACACGTGTGGCTCTTGAAGTAGGTACAGAAGGAAAACTTGGTGGACAGGCTGAGGTAAGTGGGGTTGGTGGTACATGGAAAGATCTCACTGACTCCGTAAATCAGATGGCCTCTAATCTGACAGGTCAGGTACGGAATATTGCCGAGGTAACAACTGCAGTTGCAAACGGTGACCTTTCAAGAAAAATTGGTGTCGATGTAAAAGGTGAGATCCTTGAATTGAAAAATACAATTAATACGATGGTAGATCAATTGCGTGGATTTGCCTCAGAAGTTACACGTGTGGCAAGGGAAGTTGGATCAGAAGGAAAACTCGGAGGACAAGCAACTGTGGAAGTTGTTGGAGGAGTATGGAAAGATCTTACAGATTCTGTTAATCAGATGGCAAGTAATCTTACATCACAAGTACGGAATATTGCAGAGGTAACCACTGCCGTTGCCAAAGGTGATCTCTCACGTAAGATCACAGTGGATGTTAAAGGTGAGATCCTGGAGTTAAAGAACACCATCAATACAATGGTGGATCAGTTGAATTCCTTTGGAAGTGAAGTAACACGTGTAGCACGTGAAGTTGGATCTGAAGGAAAACTAGGTGGACAAGCCGATGTACCCGGTGTTGGTGGTACATGGAAAGACCTTACCGACTCTGTTAATAAAATGGCGAGTAACCTCACTTCACAGGTCCGGAATATTGCAGAGGTAACAACTGCAGTTGCAAATGGTGACTTGTCAAGAAAGATCGGAGTAAATGTACAAGGTGAAATTCTCGAGTTAAAGAATACGATCAATACAATGGTAGATCAGTTACGGGGATTTGCATCTGAAGTAACACGTGTTGCAAGAGAAGTTGGTACCGATGGAAAACTTGGCGGACAAGCATCAGTACCGGGAGTAGCAGGAACATGGAAAGATCTTACTGATTCTGTAAATCAGATGGCCGGAAATCTTACTGCACAGGTAAGAAATATTGCAGAGGTAGCAATCTCTGTTGCCAATGGTGATATGTCTAAAAAAATTACCGTCGACGTTCGTGGAGAGATCCTTCAGTTAAAGGAAACTCTTAATACGATGGTGGATCAGCTCCGGGCTTTTGCATCTGAAGTAACACGTGTAGCAAGAGAAGTTGGAACTGATGGAAAACTTGGCGGACAAGCCTTTGTTCCGGGAGTTGCCGGTACATGGAAAGATCTTACGGATTCCGTGAATCAAATGACAGGAAATCTGACAGCACAAGTAAGAAATATTGCACAGGTAACAAAAGCAGTTGCCAGCGGTGACCTTTCAAAAACAGTTGCCATTGATGTAAAAGGTGAGATCCTTGACTTGAAGAATACGATCAATACAATGGTTGAACAGTTGAATAGTTTTGCTTTTGAAGTTACCCGTGTTGCCAGAGAGGTAGGTACAGAAGGAAAACTTGGAGGCCAAGCTGAAGTAAAAGGTGTTGCAGGTACATGGAAAGATCTTACCGATTCCGTGAATATGATGGCATCTAATTTAACGAGTCAGGTTCGTGGTATTGCGAAAGTTGTAACATCGGTAGCAACAGGAAATCTTCGTCAGAAACTTTCAATTAATGCAAAAGGTGAGGTTGCTCAGCTTACCGATACGATCAATGAGATGATTGAAACACTTGCCGTCTTTGCCGATCAGGTAACAACTGTTGCGCGTGAGGTTGGGGTTGAAGGAAAGTTAGGTGGACAGGCAAATGTTCCAGGAGCATCCGGGATCTGGAAAAACTTAACAGAAAACGTTAATCAGTTAGCAGAAAATTTAACAACTCAGGTTAGATCGATTTCTGAAGTTGCTTCTGCCGTGACCAAAGGTGATTTGACAAGAACAATAAACGTAGAAGCAAAAGGTGAAGTAGAAGCTTTGAAGGATACGATCAATCAGATGATCGCTAACTTAAAAGAAACTACTCTGCGAAACCATGATCAGGATTGGCTGAAATCAAATCTTGCCAAATTCACTCAGATGTTACAAGGTCAGCGGGACCTGAACTCAGTAACAAAACGGATTCTTTCCGAATTAGCACAGGTTGTAACTGCACATTACGGAGCTTTTTATATTCTTTCAGAAGATTCAGAAGGTCCGAAACTAAAATTATCATCTGCTTATGGTTATAAGGATAAAAAGAGTTTACTAAAAGAATTTGCAATAGGAGAAGGATTGGTTGGTCAATGTGCATTAGAGAAAGAAAGGATCACACTTTCCAATGTACCGCAAGACTATATAAAGATCAGTTCCGGTTTAGGAAGAGCAAGGCCTACCAATCTTATAATTCTACCGGTGCTATTTGAAAACAATGTAAAAGCGGTAATTGAACTTGCAACGCTTGACAGATTCAGCAGAACACATCTTGAATTACTTGATCAGCTAACAGAAAGTATTGGAATTGTATTGAACACAATTGAAACAAATACAAGAACTGAAGAATTATTAGCGCAATCACAATCACTTGCCGGAGAATTAAAAGTTCAGCAAGAAGAGTTGAGACGAACAAATGATGAATTACAGGATAAAGCATTGCTCCTTGTAAAACAAAAAGATGAAGTTGAAGCGAAAAATAAAGAAGTTGAAGAAGCCAGAAAATCTCTTGAAGAAAAAGCAGAGCAATTAACATTGACATCAAAGTATAAGTCAGAGTTCCTTGCTAACATGTCACATGAATTGAGAACACCTCTGAACAGCTTATTGATTCTCGCTCAACAGCTCTATGAAAATGCAGAAGGCAACCTCAACGACAAACAGATCCGTTATGCAAAAACTATCCACAGTTGTGGTGACGATTTGATTCAGTTGATCAATGATATTCTTGATCTCTCAAAAATTGAATCCGGATTTATTACAGCTAATATTTCACCTGTTAAATTTAATGAGATCGCAACGTTCGTTGAAACAACATTTAAACCGATCTCTGAAGCACGGCATCTTTTCTTTAACATAGAAACAGATATTGATCTACCTGCTAATCTGGAAACAGATCTTCAACGTTTGAACCAGATCCTGAAAAATCTGTTGTCCAATTCATTTAAATTCACTGAAAAAGGTGAAGTTAAACTGAAAATATACAAAGCAAACAAAAACTGGAAACCAGGAATTAATCCAACTCTTGACAATGCTAAATCGGTTGTTGCTTTTGCTATTTCAGATACAGGAATTGGCATTCCTATGGAAAAACAAAATATCATTTTTGAAGCATTCCAGCAGGCAGAAGGATCTACAAGTCGGAAATATGGTGGAACAGGATTAGGATTGTCTATCAGTCGTGGTCTTGCGGAACTTCTTGGCGGATCAATTGAACTTGAAAGCGAATCCGGAAGAGGAAGTACGTTCACCTTGTTTTTACCGGCCGAAAATGTTTCCGGAATTGTGTCCAAGCAAACTGAAAATTTAAAAGTTTACGAGGATCTTCAAAACAGTAATCAGAACATTGACAACCTGCTTAACTCCATGCGGATCACCGGACAGGGAATTGAGAGCAACATGAGTATAGTAAATGAAATGATCAATGACAGTGGCGATGACAGAAACAATATTCAGCCACATGACCTCGTTGTTCTGATTGTTGAAGATGACCTGAGATTTGGAAAAATTCTTCTTGAAAAGATCCATCAGCATAAAATGAAAGGTATAATTGCCATCAGCTATATTGAAGTATTTGATTTTATTAACAAGTACTCACCTATTGCAATTACACTGGACGTGAAACTTCCTGATACCAGTGGCTGGAAAGTTCTGGATTTGTTAAGAAATGATATCAACTACAGGCATATCCCCATTCATTTAGTTTCGGGAGAAGAGAATCGGGTACTTGCATTAAAACGTGGTGCACGAAACTTTTTATTAAAGCCACTTGACAACGATAAGTTAAATGCATTAGTGAACGATATTGTAAAATATCATCAAGCCACTATTAAAAACGTACTCATTGTTGAAGATAATGATATTGAATCATCACAGATTGCAAAGATCCTTAAAGATGATCTTATAAATGTTACAATCGTAAATAACGGTAAGAAAGCATTGAAGCAAATTTCGATGAAAAATTTCGATTGTATTATTCTGGATTACACATTGCCGGATATAAAAGGTGAAGAAATGATAAACAAGGTAAGTACATTAAAAGATGCACTTACTTCAGTAATTGTTTACTCCGCAAAAGACTTCAATAAAAATGAATTAAGTCTGTTGAATCGCGTAACGAATTCAATTATCTTAAAAGGAGTGAATTCACTCGAACATTTGCTAGATGAAACGGTACTGCAATTGCACATCAATGTTAAGCATCTTGCTCCTGAAAAAATGAAGATCATTGAAAACCTGCGCAAGAAAGACGATATACTTAACAATAAAAATATTCTTGTTGTAGATGATGATGTAAGAAATCTATTTGCATTAACAACTGTTTTCGAGAGATACAAGATAAATGTCATTACAGCAGAGAGTGGACAAGAAGCAATAAATATTCTTTCAGAAAACCCGGGTATTGAAATGGTCCTTATGGATATTATGATGCCGGAAATGGACGGCTATGAAACAACTCAAAAAATCAGGAGAGAACACAAAAATAACTTGCTTCCGATTATAGCCGTTACTGCCAAAGCCATGAAAGGAGACCGTCAGAAATGTATCGATGCCGGAGCTTCAGATTACATAACAAAGCCATTAAAGATAGACCAGCTTCTATCGTTAATGCGGGTATGGTTTTATAAATAAATAACAATTAAAGCTTCCTTAATATCAATAAATGACGAAGATCCTGGTAGTAGACGACAGAGCAGACAATTTATTGTCAATTGAAAGCATTCTTGAAAAAGATAACTATGATATCATTAAAGCCACCTCAGGAAGAAATGCTTTGAAGATTCTGTTATCCGAATTTGATTTCGCATTGATATTGATGGATGTCAAAATGCCTGAAATGAGTGGTTTTGAAACCGCTTCATTAATTTACGAAAGGCAGAAATTGAAAAACATTCCGATTATTTTCATAACGGCACACGACTATAACGAAGAAAACATTTTCAAAGGATACAAAGTTGGTGCTGTTGATTACATTTATAAACCAATTAACCCTGAATACCTACGGGCCAAAGTCAAAGTCTTCATTGAACTTTATAAAAAAAATCAGCAGCTGGTTTCACAGGAGCAAAAGATGATTGCAATTACAAAGAATCTTGAATCTGAAATCAATGAAAGAAAATTATCGGAGGAAAAGATTCAAGGATTGAATTTACAACTTTTACAATATATAGAGAAACTGGAAACTGCAAATAAAGAGCTTGATCGTTTTGCTTTTATGGCTTCCCATGATTTACAGGAACCTTTGCGAAAAATCCGGACCTTTGCTGATCGTTTAAATACTAACTATTCAGAAAAACTCGATGTTGATGCAGCCAAATATCTAAAAAGGATAGAATACTCGGCAGAAAAAATGCAGAATCTGATTCAAGACATTCTAACCTTTTCCAAGATCGCTAATAATATGGAAAATTATGTTGAAGTTGACCTGAACTCATTGCTGACAGATATTCTTACAGAAATAAATGCTGAACATTCAAATGTGTCAATAAATATAATTACAGGAAAGCTTCCCACTATTTATTCAAATCAACTTTTGATGTCTACCCTATTTCAAAACCTATTAAATAATGCAATCAAATACCGACGAGATGATGTACAACACCAGATAAAGATTTACAGCGAGTTTGAAGAAGGTTCATCAGATAAGAAATACTATAGAATTTATGTTGAAGACAATGGAATTGGTTTCGACCAGAAATATTCCGATCAGATCTTCAAAATGTTTACCCGTCTTCATCAAAATAATACCGAAGGAAATGGAATCGGATTGGCTTTATGTAAAAAAATAGTAGAAACACATAAGGGATATATTTCTGTTCGCAGTAAAGAGAATGAAGGAACAACCTTCATAATCTCAATTCCATTTGAAACACAAAATCCTGTTAAATCAGGAAACATTATTGCGAATCCATCAGAAAATTAATATCATTCTTCATAGTTCCGACAACATTGTTTAAGTTTTGTTTCTGTGAATTTATTTCCCCAGCATATTTTGTCTTTTTAATCAAATTTTTTGATTAATTATATGGCAGATAATTTTATTCTTTATATTAAACAATTCGACATGAAAATACTTTCATTTTACATCTACCAACCAAAATCTACCGGGAGTATTTTAGTCTCCTAATCAATCAATATAATCATAAAGTTACTTAGAAAATAAACTCGGGGTGGATAAATATGTCCACTAATCTCTAACTTAAACAAACAATTTTGAATACACAAATTAAAAAATGTCTTTTAGTAGATGATGATCAGGATGATCGCGAAATTTTTCAAATCGCTGTCACAGAAACAGGAAATAACATAGAATGCTATTTCCATTCAAATGCAATCGATGCAATCAATAGTTTAAAAGCTAAAATTTATCGGCCTAATATTATTTTCCTTGACCTGAATATGCCAATGATGACAGGTATTCAGTGCCTGATTGAAATTAAAAAAATTGAATTCATAAGCCAGACACCAATAATAATCTATTCGACATCTTCAGATCCAAGATTTCATTCAGAAGCATTAATGAATGGTGCAAGCGCTTACATTACAAAACCGCATAAACTATCTGAACTGGTATCGATTTTAAAAACTACATTCAAACGTGAGCTAGGAGAGATGCCATCATAAAAATTAAATTACTACGCAGAAATTTTAATGGCAACAAATAAAAATTCCGGGTAAGAAATAAACTACCCGGAATTTTATGTTAACTAATACTAAAACTAACAATAAATGAATCTGAATTCAACAACCTTATACAATATTGTTTGAATCTTTTGAACGTCCACTTGGAGAATCAGATCTTGATTTACCTGAACCTTTTTCTGATTCTTCGTCACGATCATTTTCCATAGTGATATCATTTTCTTCTTCCATAGAAGTAGAAGAACGACGCTCAGTATTTTCATTCTGGTCTCTGCGAGAACCGGTAGTTCCACCTTTTGATTCTTCTTCACGCTTTCTGTTTGATTCAGAAGTAGAAGTTGGTGTAGTACCTGCTTTCTGACCCTGGTTCTGAGAACGATCTTGCTCTGTATTTCCTTTTTGAGAACCTTGATTTTGATTTTTTTGATCTGCCATAACAATTAAATTTAAAAGATTTTATCGCCTACTCTATTCTATGCTTTTCAGCTTCCGCATTTCTGAAAATTCTTTGGTATTCAGAACTTCCATAATCTATTAAGAAATTTTTATGCCTGTTAACAAATGTGATTCAATATTTTTTTGACTTTAACATTTAAAAACACTTTCACACATTTTTTAACAATTAAAATTATTTTTCTTCTGTTTCCTCTTCTTCTTCCGCACCTTCTTCATTCCACTCATTAAATGCTTCTTCATTGATACCTTCAATTGCAAGTCCATTTAAAGTATCATTTGCATTTTTTTCTTCTTCAAGAATTTCTTCAAGAATTGAAACAACCTCGTCATGACCCATTGTACGTGCAAATTCTGCAAGTATTCCATAAGATGCTATTTCATAGTGTTCAATTTTCTGAGCGGCTGAAATAAGTGCGGCATCGCGTGTCCAGGTATTTTTTTCAGTGTCTTCTAAAATACCCATTGCTTCTTCAACCAATCCTTCCATTGCATCACATTTTTTTGCGACTGCTTTTTCACCAAGTATTTCGAAAATCCGTTCAAGCTTTACTACTTGCTCGTTAGTTTCTTCCAGGTGATTATTGAATGCTTCTTCTAAGTCTTCTGTCGTAACACCTTTAGCAAGCTTCGGCAGATTCTTAGTTAAGTGTTTTTCTGCCCAATAAATATCTTTCAATTCATCAAGAAATAATTTATGAAAGTGATTTGCTTTCATATTTACACTAGAAGCTCCAGACAACTTTTTGGAAGTTGTTACATTTGATTTTTTCGTTTCCATTATATATAAGGTTTAAAATTAAGTTTACACTTGGAAAATAAATTAACATGCCTGTTAACTAAAATTTCAAAAGGACTAATGTTAAATATTTATTAACGCAAAAATCCGGGTTACGGCCCGGATTTAATCAAAATTGTATATAACCTTTATTTTTTTGCAATCTTATTTTGGGTATCCATTGCAACATCAAGATGCTTCCTGAGTTCAGGCAATTGTGAATTTATCCATGCAACAAGTTCAGGATCTTTACAATTATTTGCTCCTTTTTCATAGAGATCGATAGCATCTTTATGAGTAGAAACCATTTTGTTTACATATTTTTCATTAAAATCATTACCTTTCGACATAGCGAAATCTGCTGAGTCTTTAGACGCAGGCTCTCCAATTGTAGAAGGAATTGAAATGGTGTTTTTTCTTGCATACTCTGCTAGTTCGTCATAGGAATTGCGATGAGTTGTATTCATTACATTTCCTAGTTCTTTTACTTCTTTAATAGTACCTGATCTGGATGCTATTGAGCCAAGTGACATCTCAATTAAATTCATATTTGCTGCATCAACAACAAATTGAGCATCATCCTCAGCATCTTTTGAGAATTTTGCATCATTTCTATTTTCTGCTTCTTGCTTATCACTTTCGGCTTGCTCATTATTTTTGTTATTGTTTGAGCAAGAAAAGAACAATGCAGATAATAAAACTATTATACCCAGGTTTTTCATAATGTGTTTTTCAGAATAATTTAAAAAAACTATGCCAAATTAAAATGGATACCCAATAGCTATGTTAAACAGTAAATTATCGCCTCTCCACGGCCCTGAACCTAGTTTAATACTATTTACAGTCCATCGGTCACCTTCAACCAACCATGGCTTACGCAGCGGTATTGCCAGGTCAAAACGAAGAATAAAGAATGAAGCGTCGAAGCGAATTCCAAAACCGGTTCCTACTGCGAATTCAGAAAGGACTTTTTTCAATTTAAATACTTCTCTTGT
>ERZ795044.3371-NODE-3371-length-13414-cov-9.302268_pt1 | contig 13414 bp, 16 predicted proteins | sample MGYA00375128_ERZ795044 | MGnify/ENA primary metagenome ERZ795044 (study PRJEB30173, sample SAMN05720213) | anaerobic digester metagenome | isolation source: active sludge of municipal wastewater-treating anaerobic digesters | place: USA | collected 2014-12-22 ... | reverse complement strand
GCCACCAGCACCGCTTCCCGGTGCGGCGACAGCACGAACTTGTCGAAGGCGAAGTAGCCCACTGCGATCGCCAGCAGGACGATGATCGCGCGGTCGAGCATGCGCGCGGTCTTCGGCGCGATCGATTCCGACGGCGGCACGTCGGCATCCCGCTTCAATCCCTGCGGGGTGAGCTCGAAGATCCAGGCCACCGCAAGCGCGGGCACGAAGGCGACGGCCAAGGTCAATACCAGCGCCTTCATCGTCCACGGCGGCGCATCGAACACCGGCAGCAGGGTGGCGCCGACCTGCACGATCAACCAGGCCGCGACCAGGTACAGGCCCGCCATGCGGATGACGTTGCGGCGCTTGAGTTCCGCGATGAATCCGCCGGTCGTGGCCACGTGCAGACCCCTGTGCCGGCAGCGGGCCGGCCCTGGAGCGAGTGTCCGCAATGGTCAGCGCACGTGCAACCCGGCAGGCGTCAGCGCAGGTCGCCCAGCTGCGCGCCGTCCGCGGGATTCACCAGCCAAGCGGCGATGTCCCGACCGATCGCATTGACCGTGCGGTCCAGCACGGAACAGGAGCCCTTGAAGCCGGCACCGAAACCGCCACCGGAATTGCGCCGCGCGACGAACTTCGCGACCTCCTGCCCATCCCGGAACAACCAGCCTTTCACGGTGACGGACTTGTGATGCCCCATCCAGGCATTGCCGGCGCTCTGCGCATCGACGATTTCCAGCTTCAACGCCTGTCCCGACGCCGTGTCCAGGGATTCCACCAGCGTCACCTGGTTGCCGGCATCCGCCGAGGCGCGGCGGAGTGCATCGCTGAGTTGCTGATCGATGGTGCATTCGCGCTTGATGTTGCCGGCGATGATCGCGTCCCCCGCATAGGGCACGGCGCGCTGCACCTTGAATTCTCCGGCACTGGCGCCTGCCGCGACCGCCAGGAGCAGGCAGGCCAACGCAGCCTTCCTGCCGCCACGCTGGATGATGTTCCGCGAATTGCCGCGCATGCGCATCTCCATGAAAAAAGGCCAGAGCTGGACTCTGGCCTTTCGTCGCATCACTGGCAAGCGCCTTCAGGTCTGCGGCGCGGGATCCACCAGCACCGGCGCGGTGGGCGTGGACGAATCGTCCTTGCCGCCGCCGGCCGGCGGCTTGGCCACCCAGCCGGGGGGCGGCGAAGGCGTACGGCCTTCCATCAGCGCCTTGACCTGCTCGGCATCGATGGTCTCCCATTCCAGCAAGGCCGCGGCCATCGCCTCGACCACGCTGCGCTTGTCTTCCAGGATGCGATGCGCCACGGCGTACTGCTCGTCCAGGATGCGGCGGATCTCGGCGTCGACCTTCTGCTGGGTCGCCTCCGAGATCGTCTTGTTCTGCAGCCCGAACCCGGAATCCTTGTCGTCGGCGTAGACCATCGTGCCCAACGCATCGGACATGCCGTACTTGGTGACCATCGCACGCGCCAGCTTGGTCGCGCGCTCGAAGTCGTTGGACGCGCCGGTGGACATCTGGCCGACGAACAACTCCTCGGCGATGCGGCCACCGAACAGGATCGACAGTTCTTCCAGCATCTTGTCCTTGTAGTTGCTCAGCGCGTCGTGCTCCGGCAGCTGCCAGGTCAGGCCCAGCGCCCAACCGCGCGGCATGATCGTGACCTTGTGCACCGGGTCGGCCTTCGGCAGCGACATCGCCACCACCGCGTGGCCGGATTCGTGGAAGGCGGTGTTGCGGCGCTCGTCCTCGCGCATGACCATGCTGCGGCGCTCCGGACCCATGTAGATCTTGTCCTTGGCGTCCTCGAAATCGAGCATGTCGACCTGGGTCTTGTTGCGACGCGCGGCGAACAGCGCGGCCTCGTTCACCAGGTTGGCGAGGTCGGCGCCGGAGAACCCCGGGGTGCCGCGCGCCAGCACGTCGGCGCGCACGTTGTCGTGCAGCGGCACCTTGCGCATGTGCACCTTGAGGATCTGCTCGCGGCCCTTGATGTCGGGCAAGCCGACCATGACCTGGCGGTCGAAGCGACCCGGGCGCAGCAGCGCCTTGTCGAGCACGTCGGGGCGGTTGGTCGCGGCGATCACGATCACGCCCTCGCCACCCTCGAAACCGTCCATCTCCACCAGCATCTGGTTGAGGGTCTGCTCACGCTCGTCGTGGCCGCCGCCCATGCCGGAACCGCGATGGCGGCCGACCGCGTCGATCTCGTCGATGAAGATGATGCACGGCGCGTGCTTCTTGGCCTGCTCGAACATGTCGCGCACGCGGCTGGCGCCGACGCCGACGAACATCTCGACGAAGTCGGAGCCGGAAATGCTGAAGAACGGCACCTTGGCTTCACCGGCGATGGCGCGGGCCAGCAGGGTCTTGCCGGTGCCGGGCGGACCGACCATCAACACGCCGCGCGGGATCTTGCCGCCCAGCTTCTGGAAGCGGCCCGGATCGCGCAGGAACTCGACCAGCTCCGAGACCTCTTCCTTCGCTTCGTCGCAACCGGCAACGTCGGCGAAATTGACCTTGGTCTGGTCCTCGTTGAGCAGCTTGGCGCGCGAGCGGCCGAACGACATCGCGCCCTTGCCGCCGCCACCGCCCTGCATCTGCCGCATCATGAACAGCCAGAAGCCGATGATCAGCAGCACCGGCAGGAAGTTCATGAGGATGGCGCCCAGCGAGATGCCGCTGGCCGGCTCCTGCTGGACCATGTCGATGCGCTTCTCGCGCAGGACGTTGACCAGGTCGCGGTCGAACGGCGCATTGGTCTTCACCTTGTCGCCGTTCTTCAGGGTGTACTCGATCTGCGAAATGCCGGAGCGGCTTTCGTTTCCGAAGACCACCTTCTGCACGTTGCCGTCATCGACCTGGTCGAGGAACTGCGAGTAGGAGGGCGCGGCGGCACCCGCTGCGCGGTCCGGCGAGAAGCTCTGGAAGACCACCATCAGCACGGCAGCCACCACGACCCAGAGCAGCAGGTTCTTCGCAAGATCGTTCATGTGTTCGCTTGTCCTTCCTCGATGCTGCCTTGGAACGCCGGGCCAAAGCCCACCTATTTCATTTGCGCCAGCTTGCCCTGCGCCAGGGCGTAGACCTCGGGCGAGCGCTTGCGCGAGGCCGCCGGCTTGCGGATCGCCACCTTGGCATAACGCCGCCGCAGCTCCTTCACGTAGTCGTCGAACCCGATCCCCTGGAACAGCTTGATCAGGAACGTGCCGCCGATCCGCAACTGGCCGTCGGCGAAGTCCATCGCCAGTTCGGACAGGTGCATCGCGCGCGGCTGGTCGACCGCATCCACACCGCTTTTATTGGGGGCCATGTCGGACAACACAAGGTCGACCTGTTCCCCGCCCAGCATCCCCAACAGCTTCGATAGGACGGCATCCTCCCTGAAGTCGCCATGAAGGAAATCGACCCCGGCCAGGCTCGGCATCTCCAGGATGTCGCTGGCGATGACCCGACCACGCCGGGCCGTCTCCGGCAGGCCGCGTTCCATCTGGTCCAGTTCCTGGCGTACCCATTGCGACCAGCCTCCGGGGGCAGCGCCCAGGTCGACCACGACCATGCCCGGCTTGAGCAGGCGGTCGCGATCGACCAGCTCCTCGAGCTTGTAGGCCGCACGCGAGCGCAGGCCCTCGGCCTGCGCCTTCTTCACGTAGGGGTCGGAGAAATGTTCCTTGAGCCAGCGCTGGCTGGATTTGCTGCGAGTCGCCACGACCGCCGGCCAGATGGGGAAACAGGCCGCCATGATACCCTGCCGCCTGTTTCCGCCCTTTCGTGCCGCATGCCCATCGCCCTCACCAACGCCCAGATCCGTTTCCTGCGCGGCCAGGCGCACGACCTGAAGGCGATGCTGCAGGTCGGCGGCAAGGGCATCACCGACGCCCTGGCGGCCGAGGTCGATGGCGCGCTGGAACACCACGAGCTCATCAAGGTGAAGGTGGCCGCGGAAGACCGCGAGGCGCGCGACGCCATGATCGCCGAGCTTGCGGAGCGCAGCGACGCCGTGCTGGTGCAGCGGATCGGCCATGTCGCCGTGCTGTACCGCCCCGCCCGGGACAAGCGGCAGATCGTGCTGCCGCGCGCGTAAGCCACGCCCGGCGCGATGCAGCTCAACCTCGAACGCCCCGATTACACCTACTTCCTGCGTGGTGCCGACGGCACCGGCGCGCTGGTCAACGAGCGCCGCCTGGCCCGCAGCTTCATCATCGCGCCCAATGCGCTGGTCGAAGACTGGCCCGTGCAGGACGTGCGGGCGATGACCCCGGCCGATCTCGACGCCCTGCTCGCGCTGGCGCCGGCACTGGTCGTGCTGGGCACCGGCGCGCAGCAGCAGTTCCCGCCGGCCGCGGTCATGGCCGCCTGCCTGCAGCGCGGGATCGGGCTGGAGGCGATGACCAATGCCGCCGCGGCGCGAACCTATTCGGTGCTGGCGGGCGAAGGACGCCGGGTGGTGGCGGGGTTCGTGTTCGCGACGTGATGCGTGCGCTCGGGATTGCGGCCGGCGTTTGCATGCTGGCCGCATGCGGCGCACAACCGGAGGTCGACCGCTTCGACGCCTGGCGGCACGCCCATCGCGAGGATGTCGATTCGTACGAGCACTACCTGCGCGCGGCAGGCGTCGCCGGGATCGTGCCGTTGCACGACTTGCTGCGGTCCGGGCGTCGATGGAAACAGTGCGGCACCGCTGAATTCGTGGTCCCGCCACGCGGGGCATGGCACGCGATGACCGCCACGCTTCGCGTCGTCGGTGATTTGCGCGGCGCGGGCATCATCCTGGCACCGGTCGTGGCCTCGTCGTTCCGCACAACCGCTTTCAATCGTTGCGAAGGCGGCAGCGCGAGGAGCCGGCACCTTGCGAACAATGCACTCGATTTCGACTTGGGCGCCGATGCGGGGCAACGCCTGTGCGACTGGTGGCGCAGGCACGGGAAAACCCGCGGCGTCGGGCTCGGCTTCTATACGCCGAGACGCATCCACATCGATACCGCGGGGTTCCGGACGTGGGGTAGCGACCACACAGGGAAGACATCGCGCTGCGTCGCCGGCCGTTGATCAACGCGTCGGCAGGTACTGCTGCGGATCGACCGGCTTGCCGTTGTAGCGAATCTCGAAGTGCAGCATGTCGCGCGATGCGCCGCTGCGGCCCATCTCGGCGATTTGCTGGCCGGCCTTCACCAGCTGGCCCTCATTGACCAGGCGCGCGCGGTTGTGGCCATAGGCGGACAGCCACTGGTCGTCGTGCTTGACGATCACCAGCTCGCCGTAGCCGACCAGTCCGGAGCCGGAATACACCACCACCCCATCGGCGGCGGCACGCACGGGCTGCCCGGCCTTGCCGGCGATGTCGATGCCCTGTCGGGTCGGATCGCCCCCGGCATAGGTGCCGACCACGTTGCCGTCCGCTGGCCAGCGCCACGCCAGCTTGCTGGTTGCCGGCACCACGACCGGGGTGGGTGCGGGCGTGCGAGGAGGCGCCGTGGTCGATGCTGCGGGCTTCTTCGGCGGCGTTGTCGCCGGCCGCGCAGCCACACTGCCCTGCGCACCCGGGTACAGGCGCAGGCGCTGTCCAGGATGGATCGTGTAAGGCGGCGGTATGTCGTTCCACAGCGCCAGGTCGAGCGCGGTCAGGCCATTCTCGGTGGCGATGCGATAGACGTTCTGGCCGCGCTGCACCACCACCGTCGCACCATATTTGGGTTGCGACACACGAACCGGGCTGTCGGCGCTGCGAGGACGCGACGACCCGCCTTCGCGCACCACGTGGCTGCGCCCGCAACTGGCGAGCAGGACGACGGCGATGCAGGCGACGAGGACATGAGGCAGGCGCATGGACCGCATCATGCCGCATGGCCCCGCAACAGGAACCAACCCGCGGCGCCGGCCATCAGCACCAGCACGCTCCAGCCGATCGGTTCGATGTACTTGTGCAGCGCGCGCTCGGCGCGTTCGCCGCCGATGCGGATCGCCGCGGCGACGAGGTACAGGCGTTTGCCGCGACCGACCAGCATGCTGAGCATGAACGGCAACATCGGCACCCCGACGATGCCGCTGGCCCAGGTGAACACCTTCATCGGGATCGGCGAGAAGCCGGCCAGCACCAGGAACCAGAACACCGCCCACGGCGATTCCACGCTCTTCGCACGCACCACCTCGATGCCGTGCTCGATCGATTCCAGCATGCCCAGCTTGCCCAGCAGCGGCTGCACCGCCTGCCAGGCGTAATGCCCGAGGTAATAGCCGATCACCGCACCGACCATCGCGCTGGCCAGGCTGACGGTGGCGAACCAGAACGCCCGGCGCGGCTGCGACAGGCACATCGGCGCCAGCATGACTTCCGGCGGGATCGGGAAGAAGATCGCCTCGATGAAACTCAGGAATGCGAGCAGCCACGTCGCATTGCGATGGCGTGCCCAGCGCAGGGTGCGTTCGTACATCGGCCCGAACAGTTTCATCGGTCGGCCACTCCCGACAGCAGCGGCACGAAGACGACGGGGCCCAGGTCGTCCTGTTCGATGTCGCCATCGGCGGTCTTGCGCAGGCGCAGCAAGGACTGTGCGCTGGAACCACCAACCGGTGCGACCAGCGTGCCACCCGGTGCGAGCTGCGCGCTCAAGGCATCCACCAGCGACGCAGCAGCAGCGGTGACGATGACGCCGTCGAACGGCGCCTCCTCCGGCCAGCCGATGCGGCCATCGTCATGCTTGCTGCGCACCTGCAGGCCCAACGTGCGGAAGCGCTTGCGCGCGGTGCGCAGCAGGTCGCCGATGCGTTCGACGGTATAGACCTCGATGCCAAGCGCAGCGAGCACGGCGGCCTGGTAGCCGGAACCCGTTCCGATCTCCAGCACCCGCTTGGGCATGCCCTGCTGCAACAGCACTTCGGTCATGCGCGCGACCACCCACGGCTGCGAGATCGTCTGCCCATGGCCGATCGGCAGCGCGGTGTTCTCGTAGGCGCGGGTGGCCAGCGCCTCGTCGACGAACTGGTGGCGCGGCACCGTGCGGATCGCGTTGAGCACGCGCTCGTCGGTGATCGCGTCGTAGCCCGGCGAACCGGCACGCAGCCAGTCGATGAGGCGGTCGCGCACGCGCTGGCCGGTGAGGCCACTGCCGATGTCGGCCGGCTGCAGGCGCATCCTTGCAATCACTTCGCTGGCTCCAGCGTGGTCGAGAGGCCACCGACCCAGCTCGCCACCTGTTCCAGCGCCTGGTAGCGGGTCAGGTCGACATGGATCGGGGTGATCGAGATATGGCCGGTGCGCACCGCATGGAAATCGGTGCCGGGCCCGGCGTCCTGCTCGATGCCGGCGGCCCCGATCCACCACCACTGGCGGCCGCGCGGATCCTGCTGCGGCGTGCAGGCCTCGGCGCGATGGCGATTGCCGAGGCGACCGGTCTCGAAGCCGCGGACCTCGCCCCACGGCAGGTCCGGCACGTTGACGTTGAGGATGGTATTGGCTGGCAGCGGGTCGGTGCGCAGGCGCGCGATGATCTCCACCGCCGCCTTTGCCGCGGTCTCGTAGTGGCGGCCCTTGTGGTCGGCGGTCACCAGCGACATCGCGACCGCGGGCAACCCCAGGAAACGGCCTTCCATCGCCGCCGCGACCGTCCCGGAATAGATCACGTCGTCACCGAGGTTGGCGGTGTTGTTGATGCCGGAGACCACGATGTCCGGCTCCAGGCCGAGCGCCTCCAGCATGCCGGTCAGCGCCACGTGCACGCAGTCGGTGGGGGTTCCGTACACCTTCCACCTGTGCGCATCGAGTTGCACGACCCGGATCGGCGCGTCCAGCGTCAGCGAGTTGCTGGCGCCACTGCGGTCGCGGTCGGGCGCGACCACGATGACCTCGTGGCCGGCATCGCGCAGGCCCTGCGCAAGCGCGTGGATGCCGGGGGCGTCGACGCCATCGTCGTTGCTGACAAGGACCCGCATGGCGCTACGACATCGCTGGATTCTGCATGTGGCCATGATACCGGATCGATCACCGGCATCGCCCGCGCTTCGCGGTAACCTGCACCGATGCGCAAGGCTCCGCCCGAGATCGACGACCGCGACGACGCCGAACTGTTCCGCGCCGCGATCGGTGCCGACAGGGGCAAGGTCCGCGCCCTGCCGGAGGCGCCGCTACCTCCTTCGCCGCCCAAGCCGAAGCCATCGGCGAAGATGGCGCGCCGCGACGAGGATGCCGCGCGCAATGAGTTCCGCCACGCGGTGATCGCCGAACTGGAAGCCGGCGACGTACTCAGCAATCGGCGTGACGAGATCCCGCCGCTGGTGCTGAAACGGCTGGCGCGCGGCGAGTACTCGCCGCAGGAAGAACTCGACCTGCACGGCCTGCCGGCCCACGTCGCCGAAGCTTTGCTGCGCGAATTCCTGCGCGACTGCCGCACCCATGGCGTGGGCTGCGTGCGGATCGTGCATGGCAAGGGGCGGAACTCGGAAGAACGGCTGCCGGTGCTGAAGAACCTGGTCGACCGCGTGCTGCGCCATCGCGCCGACGTGCTCGCCTTCCACTCGGCCCCGGCGGCGCAGGGCGGGACCGGCGCGGTGCTGGCGTTGCTGGAGAAGCGCTAGACCGCGGCGGCGTCGGCGACCTCGCCCAGCTCGTGCAACACCGTGGTCGCATAGCAACCGGGCGGCAGCTCGAAGCGCAATTCCAGCGCACCCTCTTCGAACCAACGCCACGCCAATGCATCGGGTCGCAGGCGCAATGCACGGCGCTCGTGTTTCAAGCCGGCACGCTCCAGCCCGTTGCGCAGGCGGGTCGCGCTGTCGCCTCCGATCGCGGCCAGTTCAACATCGCGTGCAATACCGCTGCTGCGCAAGTCGCCCTCGCCCCACAACGGCCCGGTGGGATGGATGTCGAACGCATCGAGCCGGGCTTGCAGTGCGTCGGTGAACGCCTCCGGCCCGAACACGCTGCGGCTGCCGTCGAGCATCCACACCTCGCCATCGAGCGCGACGTTCCAGGTGCCGGCCTCGACGCGGACGGCCAGCACCCGGTTGAACAGCTCCGAACGCGCCGCGGACAACAGCATCGAGCGCTCCTCGCGCTTGACCCGGCGACCGGCGAACATCGCCACCGCCTGCTGCACGTTGTTGCCGCCACGGCCGAAGCGTTGTTCGCCGAAGTAGTTCGGCACGCCCTGGGCGGCGATCGTCCGGAGCCGCGCTTCGACGACTTCGCGTTCGCCTTCGACCTCGCGCAGCACCAGCACGAAGCGATTGCCCGCCAGCGCGCCGCGCGGCAGCTTGCGCGCATGCCAGGCATGGTCGAGCACGCGCAGGTCGTCGGATTGCAGGGCCTCGAAGTCGGGCGCGACCTTCTTCGGCAGCCACACGGTGAAGCGCTGCCGGGTCACCGCATGGCGGTCCTTCATCCCCGCGTACCCGATCGCGGATTCGTCCACGCCTGCCCACGCCGCGATGCGCCTGGCCGCGAACGCGGTGTTCATGCCACGCTTCTCGATGGTCAGCAGCAGGTGTTCGCCCGCGCCGCTGGCGTCGAACGCCGGCAGTTCCTCGACGAAGAAATCTTCCGCCGTCGCGCGGATCCGCGCCGACAGCGCGGGCGCACCGTGCGCGCGCGCGACCTCGCTCATGCGCGCACCAGCAGGCACACCGCCTGCGCGGCGATGCCCTCGCCGCGGCCGGTGAAGCCGAGTGTCTCGGTGGTCGTGGCCTTCACGCTGACACGGTCGATGTCGATGCCGAGGTCCGCCGCGATCGTTTCGCGCATCGCCATGGCATGCGGACCGACCTTGGGTCGCTCGCAGACCACGGTGAGGTCGCAGTTGCCGACCTTCCAACCGTGCTCACGGATGAGTGCATCGCAATGGCGGACAAAGGCACGACTGTCCGCGCCTTTCCAGCGCGCGTCGGAAGGCGGGAAATGTTTGCCGATGTCGCCCAGCGCCAGCGCACCGAGGATGGCGTCGCAGAGTGCGTGCAGGACGACGTCGCCATCGCTGTGCGCCAGCACCCCGCGCGCATGCGGCACGCGCACGCCGCCGAGCATCACGTGGTCGCCGTCGCCGAAGGCATGCACGTCGAAGCCCTGGCCGATGCGGAAGTCGATGTTCATCGCGATGCGCGCCCCAACAGGAATTCCGCCAGCGCCAGGTCGGCGGGCGTGGTGACTTTCAGGTTGTCCTCGCGGCCTTCCACCAGCGCGGGATGCAGGCCCAGGCGTTCGACCGCCATCGCTTCATCGGTCGCCACGACGCCGTCGTCCTCGGCCGACTGCAGCGCGCGCAGCAACAGGTCGCGACGGAACGCCTGCGGGGTCAATGCGCGCCACAGGCCATCGCGCGATTCCGTCCGCGCGATGCGTTTGTCGTTGCCCGCACGCTTCAAGGTGTCGCGCACCGGTGCGGCCAGGATCGCGCCATCGGTGCAGGCCGTCGCGGCGTCGATCAGCTTGCCGATGTCATCGGCCTGCAGGTTGGGGCGCGCGGCGTCGTGGACCAACAGCAGTTCGTCTCCAGCCACGCGGGTCGGCAATGCGTGCAATGCCGCCAGCACCGAATCGGCGCGCTCGCCGCCGCCGATGCACGCGATGACGGGCTTGCCCTGCAGCGACGTCCAGCCCGGCCAGCGTGCGTCATCGGAGGCAAGCGCGACCACCACGCCCTCGACCCCCGGATGCGACAGCAGGGCCTCCAGCGCGTGTTCGAGCAACGGTTTTCCCGCGGCGTGAAGATATTGCTTGGGCACCTCGCCACCGAAGCGGCGGCCGCTGCCGGCGGCCGGCACCAGCGCCCAGCTCACGGACTGGCAGCCGGTGCCGGTGCAGGCGCGGCAACACCGGCCGGCGCGTCCTCGACCACGCGATAGAACGTCTCGCCCGGCTTGACCATGCCCAGCTCGCTGCGCGCGCGCTCCTCGACCGCGGCCTCGCCGGACTTGAGGTCTTCGACTTCAGCCGCGAGCGCGTCGTTGCGTTCCTGCAGGCGCAGGTTTTCCGCCTGCTGCGAGGCCACCTGGCGACGCAGGCCGGCCACTTCCTGGTGACCGCCGCTGCCCAGCCAGAGCGTGTACTGCAGGCCGGCCAGCAGCAATGCCAGCAACAGCAGCAGCACGCGCACCGGCTTCACCTCCGCGTTGCCTCTCAGCGCTTCAGCGAGACGAAGGCGGCGCGGCCGGCATAGCGGGCCTCGCTGCCCAACTGCTGCTCGATGCGCAGCAGCTGGTTGTACTTGGCCACGCGATCGCTGCGGCACAGCGAGCCGGTCTTGATCTGGGTCGCGGTGGTCGCCACCGCGATATCGGCGATGGTGGTGTCTTCGGTTTCGCCGGAACGGTGCGAGATCACCGCCGCGTAGTTCGCCCGCTCGGCCATCGCGATCGCTTCCAGCGTTTCGCTCAGCGTGCCGATCTGGTTGACCTTGACCAGGATCGCGTTGGCCACGCCCTGGTCGATGCCGTCCTTGAAGATGCGCGGGTTGGTGACGAACAGGTCGTCGCCGACCAGCTGCACCTTGCCGGCCAGGCGCTCGGTCAGCAGCTTCCAGCCGGCCCAGTCGTCCTCGGCCAGGCCGTCCTCGATCGAGACGATCGGGTACTGCGCGGCCCAGTTCGCGAGGAAGTCGACGAACTGCTCCGAGGTCAGGCGCTTGCCTTCGCCGGTGAGGTTGTACTTGCCGTTCTCGAAGAACTCGCTGGCCGCGCAGTCCAGGCCCAGCAGCACGTCCTCGCCCGCCTTGTAGCCGGCCTTGCCAATCGCTTCCAGGATCGTTTCCAGCGCTTCCTCGTTGCTGCGCAGGTCGGGCGCGAAACCGCCTTCGTCGCCGACCGCCGTGCTCAGTCCTCGGCCCTTCAGCACCGACTTCAGCGCGTGGAAGATCTCGGTGCCGCTGCGCAGCGCTTCCGAGAACGAATCGAAGCCCACCGGCAGCACCATGAATTCCTGCAGGTCGACGTTGTTGTCGGCATGCGCGCCGCCGTTGATGATGTTCATCATCGGCACCGGCAGGCTGGCCTGCCAACCGGCCGGATGCTCGCTGATCGATGCCAGGTGGCGCCACAGCGGCAGCTTCTTCGAGGCCGCGACCGCGTGCGCATTCGCCATCGACACCGCCAGCAGCGCGTTGGCGCCGAGCCGGCCCTTGTTCTCGGTGCCGTCGAGGTCGATCAGGCGACGGTCCAGGCCTTGCTGGTCCTGCGCATCGAAGCCCTTGAGCATGTCGGCGATCGCGCCGTTGACGTTGCCGACAGCCTTGAGCACGCCCTTGCCGAGGTAGCGGGTCTTGTCGCCATCACGCAGTTCGACCGCTTCCTTGGTGCCGGTGGAGGCGCCCGAGGGCACCAGCGCGCGGCCGAAGCTGCCGTCGGCCAGGGTGATCTCCGCTTCGAGCGTGGGATTGCCGCGGCTGTCGAGGATTTCGCGGGCGTGGACGGACGTGATCGTGGTGGTCATCGAGGGGGTCGTCGGCTCAGAGGGTGGATTCGGCGAAGCCGGCGCGCTTGGTGATCGCGTCGAGCTCCAGCATGGTGTCAAGCAGGGCTTCCATCTTGCCGAGCGGCCACGCATTCGGGCCGTCGGACAGCGCCTTGCTCGGATCGGGATGGGTTTCCATGAACACGCCGGCTACGCCGACGGCGACCGCGGCCCGCGCCAGCACCGGCACGAATTCGCGCTGGCCGCCGCTGCTGCTGCCCTGCCCGCCCGGCAACTGCACGGAATGGGTGGCATCGAACACCACCGGGCAGCCGGTGTCGCGCATCACCGCGAGGCTGCGCATGTCGGACACCAGGTTGTTGTAGCCGAAGCTGGCGCCGCGCTCGCAGACCATGATGTTGCTGTTGCCGGTGGACTTGGCTTTCTCGACGACCGGCTTCATGTCCCACGGCGACAGGAACTGGCCCTTCTTGATGTTGACCGGCTTGCCGGTGGCGCAAACCCTGGTGATGAAGTCGGTCTGGCGGACCAGGAAGGCCGGCGTCTGCAGCACGTCGACGACCGACGCCACTTCGTCCATCGGCGTGTATTCGTGCACGTCGGTGAGCACCGGCACGCCGAGCTGGCGCTTGACCTCGGCCAGCACGCGCAGGCCCTCCTCCATGCCCGGGCCGCGGAAGCTGCCGATCGAGGTGCGGTTGGCCTTGTCGAAGCTCGACTTGAAGATGAAGTTGATGCCGAGCCGCGCGGTGATTTCCTTCAGCTGGCCGGCCACGTCGAGCTGCAACTGCTCGCTTTCGATGACGCAGGGCCCGGCGATCAGGAACAGCGGCCGGTCCAGGCCGACTTCGAAACCACAGAGTTTCATGCGCTCACCACCCTCATCCGCCTGCGGCACCTTCTCCCGCCAGCGGGAGAAGGAAAAGAAAATGCGCTCATGCTGCTGCCTCGCTGAGTAGCTTGCCGCCGGCCTTGCGCTCACGCGCGGCGCGGATGAAGCCGACGAACAGCGGATGCCCGTGGCGCGGCGTCGACA
>ERZ795044.3370-NODE-3370-length-13420-cov-7.008230_pt1 | contig 13420 bp, 10 predicted proteins | sample MGYA00375128_ERZ795044 | MGnify/ENA primary metagenome ERZ795044 (study PRJEB30173, sample SAMN05720213) | anaerobic digester metagenome | isolation source: active sludge of municipal wastewater-treating anaerobic digesters | place: USA | collected 2014-12-22 ... | reverse complement strand
GCCACTCGGATCGTAGTCAACCACAGAGAAGACATGCACAGGCTCATGGAGCAATCCAGCCCTTGCCATATCGCTCAGGAGGTATTCCAGGGTAAGATAGGAAGGAAAGCCACCAGTTGCAATAGCTGTGGTATCGTTCTGTAAGGCCATTTGTTTGGCCAGGCCAAAGAGGCCATCCTTTTCCACAAACAAGATCAGGCTTCCATTAGCCTTGCCAATGCTTCTCTGGTATTGCCTTTCATCCAGAAAGCCCATATCCATATAGCGAAAGAGCCTATGGGTAACAATTATTTCTACCAAAACATCATATAGCTTCTCTGTAAATTTTCTTCCTGTTGTATTGAAGCCCATGCGAGAGAGAACAGGTTTTACATTCATATACCAGAAGGATCGGATGTTTCCCTCTATCGGCTCCATCTTGCCGTTCTTAATCCAGGTATAGGCTTGCCAGATGAGGTTCTTGATAAGCAGGGTTGGATTGACGGATTTCTTACCTTTGAAAGAGAAATGCTTTACAAGCTCAGTTTTGGTCATGGTACGAATGTCTTGCTCGAAGTATTGTATCTTTTCTTTCTTCAGGATTTCCTCTTGCTTTTCATTTGCCATTCTTCAGCTCCTTTTTGGGTGGGTTGTTAGGATTTCATTATAACTTTTTTAGGGAGAAAAGAAGAAGAAAATGAGGAAAGGCTAAGAGGAGAAAAGGGATAGAAAAAATTGAGAGGTGTGTTTTTATATATAATCCTTTGATATATAAAGGATTATATATTTTTTTTTATTCTATTTTTTCGGGTAGTGTGAATATAGCTTTAAGGATAAATAATATATCTCCATCATCCTTCTATTCCAAAAGGATAAATAATATATCTCCATCATCCTTCTATTCCAATTGGTCCCATATCTTATTACTCCCGATCTTCAACAGAATGTATAACACAATAACTAAAGCAAGTCCCCAAAGAGTAGGTAAAATTTTAAAACCAACTAAAATGCTAAGAAAAAAGGTAAATAGACTAGATATGATAAATCCCCAAAATCCATATTTTTTCCATTTGAATAATGCTATCATGCATATTATATTCACAATACTAAAAAATGTAAATGTTGGAATAACCCATGTTCCAATTTTTAGTCCTTGAAAAATTTCTTGGCCTCGTAATAAATACATTAGAATACCTAAAAAGTTTATTCCAACAATAAAAGCAAAGAAAGCAGTTATATATATTTTTCGCTGCTTTTTTAAAAGATTATCCATATAATATCCTCTATCATTTTCTAAAATAGATTTTCATTCTTAGTCTAGCTTTCTTTCCATCTACTAGAGTTAGATAATTGGCTCCTTGTGTTGTTTCTAATTCATCTTGGTGCATATTATATTCAGCACTTCCATAGGTTTTATATCTTCTATCTGAGCCAAACAAATATATTAAGCATTTTCCATTCTGATCTAAAATATCAATATTATTAGGAATAACCTCTTTGCCACCGTAACAAAATAAATTTACTCCATTGATTAAAAGAGTTTGTCCCTGTTTAATGGCATCTTGAATAAATTTTTCTTCTTCTTTACTTATTTCATCGTAATCTAAAAGTTCAAATTTTAAAGTATCCTCTTTTTGTAAGAGAAAATTAGTTTGAATTCCTTGAGTATTGCAACCATCGAGGTTTAAAGGAACTAACTGGGAAAGCTTTGGATTAAAAGTACTATATATTTTCAAATAAAGTTCTGCTCTACCACGCTGTCCAAACCAATCATCTTCATCGTCATCTATTATTTCAATATCAAGCATTGCAAACCGCGTAAAATCAATCTGAGTTTTTTTCTTTTTATTATTGTATGCAGATGCTCCGAATAAAATTGTTAAAACCATACCAATAATAATCCCAATTCCAAGTTTTTGATTCATAACATTATCCTTATATGAAACTTCAAGTAGCAGTAAACTTCCATCGAAGAAAATTTTATCATGAATAACTGTAATTTAAGGTCCACGAAAAACACGAAAGACACGAAAACGATTTAAAAAAATTCAACCATTCCTTTTCGTGCTTTTCGTGTTTTTCGTGGACCATTCTTTACACTCTTCTCGGTTTATACTCCGCTCTACTTATCCCTAAAGTTTCATCATGAAAAAAATCACGCCACGCGTGAAATGGAAGCTTAATTTGAAACGCAGGAGAAAAATAATGGATCACCATTATAGCAAGTTTTGCCTCATTGTTAATGTATTTCAAAATTGTTTCACCAAACCATCCTTCAAGTTGTTTAAGGAATTATCGATAGGATGGTTAGCAACGCAAGAAGAAAGATGGTAGCCAATATCCTAAGAACGTTAGGAGAGACAGGTACAAGAATCCACGATGCGTACAAGGAATTCTTTTCGGAAAACAAATGGGAGCAGGACAAAATCAGTAAAATTTTTTTTATGCTGCTGTTGACCAAGTTACTAACATCAGGATGGAAGTCGCATATCACGAATTGAAGCATCTCTTGGGAATGGAACAACCTCAAGCTTGTCTTGAATTTGCTTTCGACGCCAAGCTCCCTTTGCCATGATTCTGCTCTCTTTGGTCAAACTTCCGTTTTGTCAAAGATACTTGGTACCTTAACAATAACAAGGATACCTTTACCTTTTCCGATATGCTTCGTCTCCTTCGCTCTTCTTATTGGAATCAGAGAATTTTACCAACTCAAATTTTTGCCCTGACCAGCAAAAAATTCTCTCTTCTTTCATCCAAACGGTCGTAAATAGAAAGATTTAGTTTTCTTTCATATTACTACTACTACTACTCTGCAAGAGAAAAAGTTTAAGTATGAGAAAATTTATACAGAATAAAGACAAAAAGGATTACATATTTGTCTTTGCTCTTCTCTTGGCATGGCTTGCTGGATTCCTCTTGCAAGATAGGTTTTGTATGTCAGCAAGGTTCAGCCACTTCTGCTATCCAAGCTCATCATGCCACTCATTCCAGCTTATCTTTGCTCTTTTACTGGCTTCCCTTTCCTGACAATCTTCGCTGAGGGCTTTGTAGCTGGGCTGTTTTTTTTCTCCTTTTTGACTGGCTGGCTTATAATGGCTTTATAGGCCAGGCACAGCTTGCAAGGCTGGCTTTTCAGCATGTTTTTTTCTTCTGCCCTGCTATACTAGATGAGCTATCCTGCATGGTGGCTTTGTAGCCTAGCTCTTTTCTTGCTGGCCTGCATGCCTTGCTGATGTATTGCCTGGTATGCAAGGCTGGCTTTTCAGCATGACTACGATTTTCTGGCTTGCCTGGAGGGCTGAGCTGCTTTGTAAGCCTGGTTAGCTGCTTTGTAAGCCTGGCTCTTCTTGCCTGGCTGCTTTGTAGCCTGGCTAGCTGCTTTGTAAGCCTGGCTCTTGAGTAGCTTTGCAGGCCTGGCTCTGGGGTAGCTTTGCAGGCCTGGCTCTGGGGTAGCTTTGCAGGCCTGGCTTTCTTGCCTGGGGATTTATAGGCATGGTAGCTTTGTATGCCTATTTTCTATATTTTGCTTTTCTTTGTCTATGCTGGGGGAGAACCCCCAGGCCCCCCTAAGAATTGTTATGCCTTGTCTCTTGCTTTATGCCTATCCTGTCTTTCTGCCTTTGTCCCAATATGCCATGTCCCTGGTCGGCCTATCGTTTTCAAGTACGGAAAAATCCACCATGTCTCTATTTCAAAACCAGTGGCTCCCTTGCCATTAGAATAGACGTCTCTTTTGGGATTTTTCCTTTGAAAACGGGCCATCGTAAGCTTTCCGTTCTGCAACTTCCCTTATAGATCAAGCCCTCCCTAAACCCCAGTACCCCTAAAAACCTTTTTCCCTTTCGGAAGCCTTCTTTTTTTACCTTGCTTCCTTTTTGGCTGTATGTTTTAGCTATTTGTTAAACCATTATTATATTGTTCAACTCTGTTTCTTTTGTTTTGGCATAAGGATTGCTATATTTTTCTATATAAACTTTTGAAAGGGATTACAATGATACTCACTATTAAAGATGCAGCAAAATATTTAGGTATAAGCTCAAGAACTGTGCAAAGGTTAATCAATGAAGGGAATTTTCCCCAACCTATTAGTCAAACGGATTTTGGAAAAGATTTTACTGGTGCTAATGTCAGAAAACTTCGATGTTGGAAAGAGGAAGATTTAGATCAATTCAAAAAAAGTTTGCGTTCGCCTGGTCGTCCTAAGATTGACAAAAATTGTCACTAAATACAGATAAATTGACAAAAATTGTCAGTATTTACTATCAATAAAAAATAAACTCCTTTCAAACCCTTGATTTTATTGAATAAAAATTGTCACTATTTAGTGATTATTTGGAACAACTTTTGCACAAGGATAAAGAGTAAAAGTAATCAACCTAATCTTTATGAAAGGAGTTTTAATCATGAATCTAAGTATAAAACAAGCAGCCGAAAAAGCAAATGTTTCCATTCCTACAATTCACAACTGGATAAAATGCGGCAAGCTCTCTGCCCAGAAGCAAGGCAAGTCCTGGCAAATCCCCCAGGCCTCTCTCGACCTCTGCCTGGCAGGCAAGACCTCCCCTCAGCCCGTCCAGCCCGTCCTTACAGACCAGGCCTTTGCAGAGCTTGCCCACAAAGTCGTAGCTGAACTGAAGCCAGTCCTAGAGCAGGCCTTTGCCATCCAGCAAAGCTTCCAGGCCAAAACCACCGAACTGAACATCAGAGTAGACCTGTTAGAAAAAGAGCTTGCCGAGCTAAAGCAAAGCCTGGCTCAAAAGCCAGCAGAAAAGCCAGACATGCCAGAAGAGAAAAAGCAGCCAGACAGCAGCAAGGAAAGCCAGGTAAGCCAGAGCAAAGAAGAACCCGAAAAGCAGGCCAGTAATGCCAGCAGGATGGAGCAAAAGCCAGATGAAGAAAAGGCAGAGAAATGGGTAAGAGAAAACCTGGAGAAATGGCTAGACCAGCCATGCCCTTACGGAAAAGCCATGGGAAGGAGCTGGAGAGAGCTTGCAGAGAATAGAGGAGCAAAGATCAGCCTGAAAGGCATGGAAAGCCAGCCTAGAGCTTATCTGCATGCCCTGGAAAACTGGCAGCAATGCGAAAGCGTCTGGTCAAAGGTGAAAGCCAGGGTTGCCCTGGAAGTAGTCGGCAAGGAGGGGCAAGGCTCTTATAGGTACACAGCATAAGACATGCAGGGCTTGCCAGGGAAGGCAAGCCCAATCCTAAAGAAAAGCCAAGGTATGCAAGGCAAGCTAGTCTTGCCAGTCTTGCCAGCCAGCTAGACAGGCACCAGAGCAAGGCTGGCATGGACGGAGCGCCAGCAAGGCTGGCAAGACTAGCAGAAAGAGCAGGAGCGGCTAGACTGGCTATGGAATGCCAGGCTTCTTTGCCAGCCAAAGCTGCCAGGCTGGCTGGCAAGGCTGGAGGAAAGAGCAGGCTTAGCAAGCCAGGCAAGCCAGTCTTGCCAGCCTTGCCAGCTAGACAGGTGCAAAAAGCAAGGCTGGCAAATCTTGCTGGAAAGGCAGGACTTGCTAGACTGGATGGGGTTCGCTCTCGCAAGAAAGAAGACAAGGCAAAAGGGAGAAAGCCTGCGAAAGGGAAAAAGGTTTTAGGGGTACTGGGTTTGGGAGGGCTTGATCTATAAGGGAAGTTGCAGAACGGAAAGCTTACGACGGCCCGTTTTCAAAGGAAAAATCCCAAAGGAGACTTCTATTCAAATATCAAGGCGGTTGCTAGTCTTGAAATAGGGACATGGCGGATTTTTCCGTACTTGAAAACGATAGGCCGACCAGGGACATGGCATATTGGGACAAAGGCAGAAAGACAGGATAGGCATAAAGCAAGAGACAAGGCATAACAATCTTAGGGGGGTCTGGGGGTTCTCCCCCAGCATAGACAAAGAAGAGCAAAGCCTAGCAAGACTTGCAAGCCAGAAAGAGCCATGCCTACAAAGCAGCTAGGCAAGAAAGCCTGGCTTACCATGCAGCCAGCCTTGCCAGCCCAGCAAGAAGAGCAAAGCCTAGCTAGTCTTGCTAGGCTGAAAGCAGCCAGGCCTACAAAGCAGCCTGGCAAAAAGAGCTTGGCTTACCTGGCCAGTCCTAAAGGATACCATGCAGCCAGCCTAGCCAGTCTTGCAAGACGAGCAGAGCCTGGCTAGTCTTGCAAGGCTGAAAGAGCCAGGCCAGAAACCACCATGCAGCCAGACCAGCAAAGCATGCCAGGCCTGGAAAGCCACCATGCAGCCAGCCCTGTCAGTCTAGCCAGAAAGAAGAGCAAAGCCAGCCAGGCATAAAGCCTACCAAGCTAGCCTTGCCAGTCTTGCCAGTCCAGCCATGCCAGCCATGCCAGTCATGCCAGGCTGAAGAGCAAGGCTGGCTGGATATGGGGAAGAGCAGGGATGGCTAAACCTGGCTGCCTTGCAAGGCTGGCTGGATAGCAGGACTAGAAAGAGGTGGACTGGCAGGACTGGCAAGGCTAGCAAAAGGCTGGTCAGTCTGGCTGAATTTCTTTTATGAATGTGTCATTGAAAAATGATGGATAAAAAAAGTTGTGAATCCGCAACTTTTTTTTGAAAATAAATGGGAAAAGATATATTTTTTGATTGAGAGAGAGCGTATTTTAATATAAAATAGAGAAATGCCTATAGAAACCAATAGTAAGATTAGGAAAAAGTTATGAAATATTACAGTACAAAAGAAGTAGTAGAGATAAGCGGATTAGATAGAAGCACAATATTTCGATGGGAAGAGAATGGAATAATAGAGAAGCCAGAGAGAGATAGAAACAACTATCGAAAGTATGGAGAAAATTTGCTAGAAGAAATCCTAAAGCTATCAGGGAAAGGAAGGCATGAAATCTACGCTGTAGTAAATCAAAAAGGAGGGACAGGAAAAACAACGACAGTCTTGAATCTGGGAGCATGTCTGGCAGAGATGAACCAAAAAGTACTGGTGGTGGATCTGGATTCGCAATCCAATCTAAGCTATGGATTAGGTCATGAAATGGATGAAGAAAAGAATAGCTATCACTTACTGACGGACAGCAATTCAGGATTATCAGAAGTGATAAGAGAGAGTGGTTATAAGAACCTGGATATAGCAGCAGGAAGCATAGTAGTAGCCAATGCCGATTTTGATTTGAGACAGATCGTGATGGGAGAAGAAATATTGGGGAAGAAACTAGAAGAGGCAAAAAAAAAATATAATTATATCCTGATAGATTGTCCTCCAAGTTTAGGGCCAATAGTAGGAGCAGCAGTATTGGCAGCAGATGGAATCATAATTCCCGTGCCCCTTCAGCAATTTTCCTTAGTAGGCTTAAAAAACCTGGTGAGCTTTCTAAGCATTATTTTGCAAAGAACGAAAAATGAATGTGCAGTACATATATTGCCTAACATGGTAGATGCAAGAGTGCAAATATCGCAAGAGATGTTCGATCAGCTAAAGGAAAATTTCAAAGGAGAGATATTGCCAGAAATAAGAATATCAGCAGCCTTGCCAGAATCACAGGCGTATAGAAAGCCAGTAATCCATTATAAAAAGACGAGTCGAGGAGCAAAGGATTTCAAAAGATTAGCGGATTATATGTTAAAAGAGATCAAGCCAATAGTGAAAAAGGATTATTAAAAGTTGCGGATCCACAACTTTTTGTTTAGATTTTTGCTTAAAAAGATTAAAAGTTGCGGATCCACAACTTTTTACCAGAAAGAGAGGAAAAAATGGAAAGAAGTGATTGGAGCAGCATGATTATACAAACGCAGAAACAAATGCAGGCAATGAAAGGCGGAGGAATAGCAGAGAATAAACAACAAGTGAAAATGGTAGAAATAAGGGAACTAGTAAAAGATGAAGAGCAACCAAGAAGGAATATAGATCCAGAGAGTCAGGAAATAAAAGAACTATCGGAAAGCATAAAACAGCATGGAGTAATCAATCCGATCAGTGTAAGGCAAGAAGGGAATTACTATAAGATAATAGCAGGAGAAAGGCGATTTATTGCATCGAAAGCAGCAGGATTAGAAAAAGTGCCAGTGATGGTATTGAATGAAAAGGACAAAAAAGAATGCTGCTTAATTCAGCTAGCGGAAAATATCCAGAGAAGAGATTTAACGCCGTTAGAGGAAGCACACGCTTATGAGAGATTGAAGGAGGAATTTAGTATAAAAGGAGTAGAGCTGGCAGAGATGATAAAGAAAGATAAGGGATATATTTCCAAGATGCTAAGAATAGCGAGAATAGAAGAATCAGTCCAAGAGGATATAGTGAAGAATAAGAATGGAGTAAGTAAAGAGGTGCTGGTTTTGCTATCGAGTTTTAATCCAGAAGAGCAAAAAAGTATCTGGGAGAAAATAAGAGAGAACCCGACAGAAACAGCTTTAACAAAAGAACAACTAAAACTACAGGTAAAAGTAACAAAAAAAAGAGTAAAAATTCAGAGAAATCCAAAAGAGGTATATGATGCCCTCCATCAAATGATAGAAAAGAAAGGAATAGAAAGCATATTGAAATATATAAGTCCAGGAAAAATAAAGAGATTGCTCGCAGATATAGAGAAAGAAAGTGAGTGAGTGAGAAAGAAAAAGTTGTGAATCCGCAACTTTTTTCTAACATATTGTAATAAAAATAGTAAGGATAAAATCAAAACAAAATAAGACATAAAAAGATAAATCTATAAACTGACGAAGCTGAGGTGAGAGTGGCATCTTTCCTCAGCTTCTAAATTCCCTTAAGTATTCAGGGTGTGAAATGATAATAACATAAAAGCCCTCTGAATGCTAGAATATTTTGGAGGTGTTTTCAATGAATTTAAAAGGAAAATATTTATCAGATTGGATCATAGATGATTTAGAGAGAAGCGGGATCGAAGAAAGTATAATCCTAGAAATGGGAATAGAGGAAATCAAAGGGCCAAAAGGAAAAGAAAGGCTAAAAGAAACACTTGGCTTTTCGAGCATGGATAAGCAAGAAATTTTGCAGATGAGCGATTGCTACATGATTCCATATCCAGACGAAAAGTTTATCAGAGTGAAACTGCGTCAAAAGATAGGAGATGCAAGGTATCTCTCGCCCAAGAAAGAAATGGTGGATACAGCATTCCATCTTTATTATCTGGTAAAAGACGATAGCAAAGTAAAAAATAAGAAATATGGTCTTATCATAACAGAGGGAGAGAAAAAAGCAGCGAAGCTAAACCAAGAGGTGCGTAAGCTCGATGGTATAAAAAAATTGGTAGCAGTAGGAATCCCAGGAATTACGATGTGGAAAGATTGTCCTGAATGGAAAGAAATAAGGCTTTCGGGAAGAGAGATATACTTATGCTTCGATTCAGATTTTCATGAAAATGTGGATGTAGAATACCAGATGATAGCATCCTTTCTATGGCTGCGTAAGAAAAAAGCGAATGTCAAGATAATCACATTCGATAGAGAAAAAGGAATAGACGATTATCTCGTGAGAAAAGAAAAAGGAGGGCGTAAGCCAGAAGAAGAGTTAGGAAGCCTAGTAGAGAATGCCCAAGAAAATATATTCGATATAGTAGAGCATATAAATTATCATAAGCTTGTAGATGCAATGGTATCAGTATATTATAGCATAGAAGAAGCAAGAGCCATTTGGGACGAGTTTGATTTAAAGCGAAAGTATAAAATAGCTTTTAGTACCTTCAAAAAGCTAATGGAAAAGGCATATAAGCAAAAAAAAGAAAGGCAAGAAGAAAAAGAAGAGAATGAAGATAAGAGTCCAGAATGGTTGGAAATAGGGAAAGATGGAAAGCCAAAGGTAATATCGGGGATCGTAGCAGATAGTTATTTTAAAAGACAAAAAGGCGATTTGATCTATGCTTTTCAAGCGTTTTGGAGATATGAAAGAGGAGCATGGAGGGTCTTGGAAGATAAGCATATCAAAGCAGAAATCCAGAAAATGATAGGCAAAGAACTGACCAAGAAATTTTTGGTAGAGGATATTGTCTTTCAGATAGAAAATCTAGCATTGCAGTCAAGAGAGTTCGACTTTGAAAGAAATACATGGTTACTAAACTTTAAAAATGGAGTTCTGGACATAAAGGCTTACCAGTTTACGGAGCATCGAAGAGAATATTATCAGACGATTCAATTTGATTTTTCGTATGATGCAGATAGAGAATGTCCAAAATGGAAAGAATTTTTAGCTTCTTTGGAATTAGAAGAAGACACATACAAGAGAATGCAGGAATGGGCAGGATATTGCCTTGTACCAATAACACCTTTACAGAAATGTCTGTTTTTAAAAGGAGATGGAGACAACGGAAAAAGTGTAATATTGGAAACAATAGCAGCAATGCTAAATAACGTCTCAACGATGGAAGTCCACCAGCTTTTTGAGAAGTTCAAAGTATCAGAGCTACAAGGCAAATTAGCAAACATCTGTACAGATATCCAAACAACAAAAATATTCAGCGAAGAGTTTAAAAAAATTGTAAGCGGTGAGCCAGTGACAGCAGAAAGAAAATTCAGAGACCCATTCAAATTTAGACCATTTGCAAAGCTTTTGTTCAGTGCAAACAACTTTATTCCAACAAAAGACAGAAGCAGAGGTTTTTTCAGGCGCTTTGATATTTTGGAATTTAAGAAAATATTCCCTAAAGAGCAGCAGGACGAATTTTTGAAAGATAAACTTCGTGAAGAGCTCCCAGGTATTTTTAACTGGGCATATGAAGGATTAAAGAGGCTCATGGCGAATAACTGGAAAATGACAGAATCCAAGGAAATGGAACAGTCATTATCGGAATTCAAAGAAGCTAGCAATCCATTGCAACAGTTTATAAATGAAGCATGTGAGATAAATCAAAAAGCCTGGATAGATACGAAAAGCTTCAGAAAAGAGTATGAAAATTGGTGTAAAGAGATGGGCTATGAAGTCCTTGCCGATAATAAACTAGGGCAAGAAATGAAAAGACTGGGCTTTGGAAAAGCACGTTATCAAGAAGGAGCGCAACGTCCCTGGGTTTATACAGGAATAGCAATGAAGCGTATATAGTAATTTATCTTATTGCGTAAGTATTTAATATAAAATAATATAGATTTACGTCCAAGTAGTGTCCAAGTAGTGTCCAAGTAAAAATGGACTACTTGGACGGTTATAATCTTAGAACCATATAGTATAGAGAGGATGCGTCCAGGTTGTCCAAGTAGATTACCTATTATTTAATTTAGCGCGAAAAAAAAATATTTCTAAATAGAAAAAAATTTTTCTCAATATATAAAATAATAGGGTGTTTACTTGGACAACCTGGACGGATTTTGTAAATCATTGATACTAAAAGCGTATCTCTGTCCAAGTACCTTGATTTTACTTGGACACTACTTGGACACAACCTGGACGGAAAGTAATTTTTTTAAAAAAAAGGAGAATCCTATGATAGAAATACCTAAAGTAAACGCTTATGCAGATGAAAAAGGATTTCTCCATGTCTGGTGCGATCATTGCCAGAGGTGGCACAATCATGGAAAGTTCGAAGGTCACAGAGTACAACACTGTAATTGCATAGGCAGCCCTTACGAAAAAAGTGGCTATGAACTTGTTTGCGTTGGCAAATGGACGAAGGAAATACGAAAACAGTATAAAGAAAAAAATTCCGTCTTATGTCGTGAATGTCATAGTCTTATCTCTCCCAAACCTCCTATCCATTGTCCAAAATGTGGGTGGGAGAGGAAGAAGTCTCAGAGGCAAAAAAATTTATCTTAAAATTTAAATAAAGTAGACAGTATATGGAAAGACAAACCTATTACAAACAACTTGTAGGATACCTGGTAGAAAAACATTATGGCGTGGAGATTGATCCATCTAAAGACACAGAAGCACCTTTACCTAATGTAAGAATTGATATGTTTTTTCAGATACCCAAAAAACAACTACGCAAACCAATTTCTCCAAGCCCTTTTCCATTTCTAGCAGAAGTGAATTTAGTGCATATCAAAGGACTGAATGATAAGCTTACCATAAATGATGTGAGGCAATATTTAGGGGAACTATATATCTTCTGTGAAAGTTCAATAAGCAAAGGTAAAAGCGTATCTCTTACCATAGTCGCAGCCGAAGAAGTAAAGAGTCTGCAAAATGAGCTATGGTTTGATATATTCCCAACCGAATTTCCCTGGATTGATGGTATGGATGTAGGGGCAGAAGCATATCTTTTTGTGCTGGAAAGATTACCGTTAGATAATAAGTATTACTCATATTTTTTGCCTTTCCAGCCTCTAAATGTCTTACAGGAAAATAGAGAGAAGATAGTAGAAATAATAAAGAAAGCTGAGTCAGATAAAGAATGGGCTTTAGTGCTGTTCTGGTTAGCAAAGTTACAACCAGATTTTTGTAGAAAGGAACTGAATATGAAGCTAATTAACTATGAAGAAGTAGCAAGGGAGCTTTGTCCTCAAGCTTGGCAGCGTTTAGAGGAAGCAGAACGTAAAGCGCAGGGAGTAGAGTGCAAAGCTAAACTTGAAGTTTTGTTTAAAATACTTCAACGAAATTTTCAAAAGATTCCTCAGAATATGCAAGAACAACTTTCCAAGATTGATTCAATTGATCGGCTAGATAGTCTTATAGATAAAGCTTTGCAATCTTCAAATCTTGAGTATTTTCAGTCATGTCTATAATATGCAAGATTTAGAAAAGCCAGATTGCTTAGATTTCATTAGCCAGGCAAGGTAGCAAACCTTCTAGTCAAGCTTAGTAAGCCAGGCTGCTTTGCTTTTGGCAGCCAGTCTTGCTTTTCCAATGAAAATCAGGCATGACTGGCCAGACTAGCTCACTAGCCAGCCTGGCTTTTTCGGATGCAGGCCAGGCATGACTGGCTTTCCAGCATGGTTAGCAGCCTGGCATATCTAGCAAGGCTGCAGGACAGGCTAGGCTGGCTCTTCAGCCTGGCTACCAGGCTTCTAGTCTTAGCCAGTCTTGCTTTTCGGACTCTGTTCAAGCCAGCCAGGCATTCTAGCATGACTGGCAAGCCTGGCATATCTGGCAAGGATAGCCAGGCTGCTTGGCTTTTGGCTATCTGGCAGCCTGGCTGCAAGGTATAGCAGGACTGGCTGTCTTGCCTGGTTTATATCTTGCCATCCTAGCTTTCATGCAAGCCAGGCAGAAAGAATGCCAGGCTGCTTTTGGGGGATTGGGCTGGCTGCATGGCAGCTTGGCAGGTCTTGCTTATCTTTGCAGGTAAGCAGGGGGGCTGGCCAGAAAGGCTATATAGCTTGCCCTGCTTTTGTCCATAGCAGCCTTGCCTGAGCCTGGCTGCTTTTTGGCCAGGTATGGAAGGATAGCCTGCTCGAAAGCCTCGCGGATTTTCTTGCCTCCAATAGCATCGCTTTCCAGGCCATAAGGCTCGCCGTTAAGCCCATTGGTCAGCTTAAGCCAGTTCTTGGTCTTCGAGCTTTTGTCTAGCCTATACTTAGCAATGTCTAGCAAGGAGACTGGCATGAGGTCAG
>ERZ795044.3368-NODE-3368-length-13424-cov-7.233825_pt1 | contig 13424 bp, 11 predicted proteins | sample MGYA00375128_ERZ795044 | MGnify/ENA primary metagenome ERZ795044 (study PRJEB30173, sample SAMN05720213) | anaerobic digester metagenome | isolation source: active sludge of municipal wastewater-treating anaerobic digesters | place: USA | collected 2014-12-22 ... | reverse complement strand
GAACAGCACGAAGGGCAGGATCTCCATCGTGGTCAGCAGGCCCATCTGCGTGGGGCTCGCGTGCAGCAGCACCGCCGCGGTGAGCGGCAGCGCGAGCATCGTCACCTGCCCGCCGAAGGAGCTGATCAGGATCGACGTCCACAGGCGCCGGTAGGTCGCCTGCCGCAGCAGGTCGTCGGCAGGGATCGCCTCGTGCAGCGCCTGCCTCGCGCGTTCCAGCCATGGTTTCATGGCGGCACCTCTTTCTTCTTCGTCGTTCGGGCGCCGGTGGGCGTCCGGGTCGGGCCGGTGGGCCCGGGAACGGCAGACGAAGGGGAATACCGAATCGTCCGCCGGGATCTCGGCGGGCTTCGGTCGGAAGCAGGAGCCGAGAAGGCTAGGAGGCGGCGAAGACCGGATTGATCACGGTCTTCAGGTCACCGCCGATGCCGTGGTGCGGGCAGCGTCGCGACGCGCCTGCGGCCACGAGGCCGAGCGTGAGGCCGGCGTCGACCCCTGCCGCGCCCACGACGCGGGCGCACCGGGGTGCGGCGCTGGCGTGGAGGGTGGGGGTGGAAGTCATGGCGGTGTCCTCAGGAATGCGGGCGACTCTAGCAGCGGGGCCCGGGGCCGTGCAATCCGCAATTGTGGGGAGGCGTGGCGCCGCCGCGTCGGCGGCGCTCGGCCCGGCGATCACGACCGGTAGTCGGCGTTGATCTTCACGTAGTCGTAGCTGAGGTCGCAGGTCCAGACCGTCGCATGGGCCGGGCCGCGGTTCAGGTCGATGCGCACCGTGATCTCGCTTTGCTTCATCACGCGGGCACCGTCCTCCTCGCGGTATTCGGCGCGGCGGCCGCCGGCATGCACCACGTGCACGTCGTCGAGGAACAGGTCGATGCCCGCCTGGTCGAGGTCGTCGATGCCGGCGTAGCCGACCGCGGCGAGGATCCGGCCGAGGTTCGGGTCGCTGGCGAAGAAGGCCGTCTTGACCAGCGGCGAGTGCGCGATCGCGTAGGCCGCGAGCCGGCACTCCTCCTTGGTGCGGCCGCCGTCCACGCGCACGGTGATGAACTTGGTGGCGCCCTCGCCGTCGCGCACGATGGCCTGGGCGAGCTGCTGCGCGACGCCGATCACCGCCTCGCGCAGCAGCGCGCCGTCGGCCGATTCGAGTGCGGTGATCGGCGCATGGCCGGCCTGGTGGGTGGCGATCAGCAGGAACGAGTCGTTCGTCGAGGTGTCGCCGTCGATCGTGATGCGGTTGAAAGAGCGGTCGGCCGCCTCGCGCGTCAGCTCGGCCATCAGATGGGGGGCCACCACGGCGTCGGTGGCGATGAAACCGAGCATCGTCGCCATGTTCGGCCGGATCATGCCGGCGCCCTTGCTGATGCCGGTCACGGTGACGGTGCGACCGCCGATGTGCACCCGGCGCGACGCCGCCTTGGGCACGGTGTCGGTGGTCATGATCGCCTCGGCCGCCGAGGGCCAGTTCGCCGCCGACAGGTCGGCCAGCGCCGCGGGCAGCGCGGCCTCGATGCGATCGTTGGGCAGCGTCTCCATGATCACGCCGGTGGAAAACGGCAGCACCTGCTCCGGGGCCAGTTCGAGCCGGCGCGCCAGCGCCACGCAGGTCGAGAAGGCGCGCACCAGGCCGTCCTCGCCGGTGCCGGCGTTGGCGTTGCCGGTGTTGACGACGATCGCGCGGATGCCCAGGTCGGCCGCCAGGTGCTTGCGGCAGAGTTGCACGGGCGCGGCACAGAAGCGGTTGCGGGTGAATACGCCCGCGACCGAACTGCCCTCGGCCAGCGTCACGACCGTCAGGTCGCGCCGATTGGCCTTGCGCACCCCGGCCATCGCGATGCCGATCTCCACGCCGGGCACGGGATGGATGTCGTTCGGGTTCGGGGCGGTGAGGTTGACGGGCATGGCGCGGCTCGGTGGAGGGTGGCGGGGTGGAGCGCGATTGTAGGAAGGCGCGGCCGACCCGGAAGGTGGGCAAGCACCCTGGGTGCTTTCAGGCCTGTCTCAGCCCTTCAGCACCGCATAGATCACCATGTCGCACATCTGCCCCTGCGGGTCGCGCTCGTGGCGGCGCAGCACGCCTTCGCGCTGCATGCCCAGGGTCTCGGCGAAGTGCAGCGCGCGGGCGTTGCGCGCGTCGCTCATCGCCTCGACGCGCTCGAAGCCGAGGCGGAAGCACAGCTCGATCACGGCCCGCGCCGCCTCGCGCATCAGGCCGCGGCCGGCGCGGCGCGCGTCGCCGACGTAGCCGAGCTCGGCGCGCGCGTTCTCGAAGTCGATGGAGTGCACGTCGAGCCGGCCGACGTAGGCGCCGGTGGCGATCTCGAAGGCATGGAAGACCAGGTCCTCGCCGGCGGCGACGCTGCGCGCATCGTCCTCGCAGAAGCCCAGCGCCCAGCCGTCGCGCGTGGCGCGATCGCCCCAGGTGATGTAGGTGAAACCCGGCAACGAGGCCCGCAGCGACTCGGCGAAGGCCGGCGCATGGTCGGCGCGCGGCGTCTCCAGGCGCACCCGCGCGGTGCTCAGCGTGGACGGGGCGGTCTTCAGGTCGATGGCGGGCGGCATGCGCGCGAATCCTGCGCCCGTCGCCGCCGCGGCGTCAACGCCGCGTCTTCAGCGCCATCACCTTCTGCGCGACGCAGGCGCCCTGCACCTTGCCGCCTTCGACACCGCTGCGGAAGTGGATGCCCGCGTACAGCCGCGACACCGCCGCCTCGTCGGCCGCGGCCTTGAAGCTCCTGAACGTGCGCGGCCCCCAGCCCCGGTCGTTGTGGGTGTTGTCGGTGAAGGCGGTGTCGGCACCGAACAAGGCACCCAGCACGCCGGCCGCGGCGGCGGACTGCACCGAGTGCCCCGAGGGGTACTCGGGGAACGGCGGCGTGTGCATCAGCTGCGGCACCCAGTTGCTGTCGATGACGAGCTGCACGTAGGTCACCGGGCGGATCAGGTGGACCTGGTACTTGGTGGCCCATCCGGCGACGAAGGCGTCGGACATCGCGATGTTCAGCCGCGCATAGGCCTCGGCCGCGTCGGCCAGGGTCGCCTTGCGCGCCTTCAGCACGTCGCCGGCGATGTAGGCCCAGTGGCCGGCGGGCGTCGGCGTCTTGCCCGGGTCGTCGGCCCAGTACAGCGCGAACTGGCGCTGCTCCTGCGTCGCGGCGTTGGCGATGCGCCAGACCTCCTGGGCCTCCTTGAAGAAGGGCGAGCCGGGTTCCTCCGAATAGGGCGGCGGCGACGGCGCGGGGCAGTCGGCCACGCGCTTCAGCGCCATCGGCCGGTTCGCGCCCCAGTACGGCAGCAGCGGCGGGGCGAAGCCGGGCGGCGTCGGCGACCACAGGCCCGGCCCGCTGGGCGGCACGAAGGTGGCCTGGCTGCGCCGCAGCGGACCCCAGCCCTCGTGGCCGCCGTCGGTGCGCGCCCAGGTCATCACCGCCATCGCCATCAGCTTGCCGAAGCTCTCCGAGCGGTTGCCGATGTCCGGCGTGACCGTCGCGGGGTCGAAGTCCTGGGTGTACTTGAGCGGCAGGCTGCGCTCGAGCAGGTCGATGCGGCCCTTGTTCTCGGCCGACGCGGTCGGGAACATCATGCGGTTCATCGTCGCCAGCGCCGCGTTCGCCACCGTCGGCCAGTGCAGCACCTCGTCGGGCTGGGCCCAGGGCAGCGAGCTCAGCTCGTTCAGCTGCCCGGCCAGGCTCTGGTGCGCCGGCATGCCGGGCACCACCGACTCGTACAGCGTCAGCCCCAGGTAACCCAGCGCCCGAGCCGTGACCGGCGGACTGAAGCCCGGCGTCTGCTGCGCCAGCAGCAGCGAGAGCTGGAACCAGTCGACCGCGACGTTCGCGCTGAAGGCACTGGCCGGACGGGCGACGGGCTCCTGTGCGCGCACCGCGGCCGGCGCGAGCAGCGCCGCCAGCAGCAGCGCGCCGGACGCGAACCGGGCCCACGCGGCCGGCAGCGGGCTGCGCATCACGGCGCCTTCCATTCGACGATCCCCAGTTCGCGGTCGACCCCGTAGAAGGCGTCGGCCGCCACGCTGCGCCAGTCGCTCCAGTCGCCGTGCGGCCACTGCACGCGCAGCTTGACGCGGGTGGCGTCGCCGAGGCCGAAGTGCATCCAGCCGAGGTGACCGCTGGCGTGGCCGCCACCGATCGTCAGCTCCTGGCGCACGACCCGCGCCCCGAGGTCGACCTCGACCCAGGCACCGATCGCGTCGCGGTTGCCGCCCGTCTGGCGCAGGCGGAGCTGCAGCCAGTGGCCCATCGGCGCGGGCTTCTCGGCGGTGCCGGCGCCGACGTTGCGCCACAGCTGCGCCTTGTCCCAGCGGTTGACGACGACCATGTCGAGCAGGCCGTCGCCGTTCAGGTCGGCGAGCATGCCCCCGCGCCCGCGCCGGAAGCTGGCCATGCCGGCCTGCTGGCCGACCTCGACGAAGCGGCCGTCGGCCAGCTGCAGCAGCAGGTTGTTCGGGTCGAGCGTGGCGAAGTCGGGCATGTTGCCGACGTTGCCCTTGACGATGAACAGGTCGGCCAGCCCGTCGTGGTTGACGTCGGCGAACTGCGCGTGCCACGCCGTCGACGGGTGGATGTCGCCGCCCACGTAGGGCCGGTGCGCGGTGACCCCGCGCTTGAACGCCATGTCGACGTAGCTCGGCGTCGCCGCCCCGGCCTCGAGCCGCTGCAGCTTGTTGTCGGACATGCTGGTCAGGAAGACCTCGGGCAAGCCGTCGCCGTCGAGGTCGTGGCTGGCGATGCCCATGCCCCAGACCTGCAGCGGCTTCCAGCCCTGCTCGGCCGTGTAGAGCACCGGCGCCTGGCCCGGCGCGAGCTTCCAGAGCTGCTCCTGGCCGCCCTTGTAGTACTCGCGGTCGTTGCTGACGCGCAGCGCCGCGTCGCCGCTGCGGTTCCAGTCGGAGAAGAGCATCGACAGCGCGCAGTGGCCAGGCACCAGCGGCAGCGCGGCCGCGAAGCCGCCGCCGGCCGGGTCGGGGCGCCACAGGCTGCCCGGCGTGCACGAGCCCCAGGGGAACTCGGGCCGGGCACGGTCGACGTAGGTGCCGAAGGCGAGCGTGGGCCAGGCCTGGTCGCGCTCCCAGGTGGCGCTGAACGCGGTATGCCAGGCGTTGCCGGAGTTCAGCTTCCAGCGCGCGTTGGCCCGCTCGAAGCGGCAGCCGCCCAGGCCGCGAAAGACCTCGACCTCGCCGACGCGCAGCACGACCATGTCGGCCTGACCGTCGGCATCGATGTCGATCGGGTAGGCGCCGAGAGCGTTGGTCAGCTCCAGGCCCGAGCGTTCCTCGGCGAGCCGGATCGGGCCGCCGCGCGAACTCTTGTTGCGGTACAGCTTGGCCTTGTTGACGCCGGCGGTGACGTAGACCTCGGGCAGGCCATCGCCGTCGCAGTCGACCGTGGCGACGCCGCCGCCGACCATGTACTCGTCCTGCCCCTCGAAGCGGCTCTGCAGCCCGGCGGTGTCGGTCTCTTCGACGAAGCGCGGCACCGGCGGCAGCGGCTCGGCCGCCGCCGCGGCGCCCGCGAAGGCGGTCATGGCGAGCGCCAGCGCCCCCGGCCAGCGACGCAGCACACCCATGGCCCGCGGCCTCAGACGAAGCGGTTGACGAGGTTCTCGAGCCGCTCCTGGCGGCCCGAGCGCGCCTGCGGCGACAGGCCCTGGCCGTGCACGCGCTCGGCGAGCGCGTCGAGGCTCGCGCCGGCGTGGATCGCGCGGCCGAGCTCGCCGTTCCAGCCGGCGTAGCGCTCGGACACCACGCGCTCGAGCTCGCCCGATTCGTACAGCGCCGCGGCGCACAGGAAGGCGCGCGCCAGCGTGTCGAGGCCGCCGATGTGGCCTTCGATCTGGTCGATCGGGTCGATGCTCTGGCGGCGCACCTTGGCGTCGAAGTTCATGCCGCCCTGCCCGAGGCCACCGTAGCGAATGATCTCGAGCATCGCCGGCACCAGCTGCGCGTGGTTGTTCGGGAACTGGTCGGTGTCCCAGCCCAGCTGCTCGTCGCCGCGGTTCGCGTCGATCGAGCCCAGGATGCCCAGCGCTGCGGCGGTGGCCACCTCGTGCTCGAAGCTGTGGCCGGCGAGCGTGGCGTGGTTGACCTCGAGGTTGACCTTGACCTCCGCCTCGAGCCCGTAGCGCTTCAGGAAGCCGTAGACCGTGGCGCTGTCGTAGTCGTACTGGTGCTTGGTCGGCTCCTGCGGCTTGGGCTCGATCAGGATCGTGCCCTGGAAGCCGATCTTGTGCTTGTGCTCGACCACCGCCGCGAGAAAGCGGCCGTACTGGTCGAGCTCGCGCTTCAGGTCGGTGTTGAGCAGGGTCTCGTAGCCCTCGCGGCCGCCCCAGAGCACGTAGTTGGCGCCGTCGAGTCGCTTCGTCCACTCGAGCACGTGCTTGACCTGCGCGGCGGCGTAGGCATAGACCTCGGGGTCGGGGTTGGTCGCGGCGCCGCTCATGTAGCGCGCGTGCGAGAACAGGTTGGCCGTGCCCCACAGCAGCTTGACGCCGCGGTCCTGCATCTTGCGGGCGGCGCGCTCGAGCACGGCGTCGAGGTTCGCGTTCGACTCGCGCAGCGTGGCACCCTCGGGCGCGACGTCGCGGTCGTGGAAGCACCAGTACGGCATGCCCAGCGTCGAGAAGAAGTCGAAGGCCGAGTCGAGCTTGAGCTGTGCGGCGGCCATCGGCTCGCCGTGGAACCACGGACGCTCGAACAGGTTGCCGCCGAGCGCGAACGGGTCCTGGCCGCCCCAGCAGAAGGTGTGCCAGTAGCAGGCGGCCGGGCGCAGGTGCTCGGCGAGCGTCTTGCCGAGCACGACGCGCTTCGCGTCGTACCAGCGGTAGGCCAGCGGATTGCGGCTTTCCGGTCCTTCGTAGCGGATCGGGTCGATGGTCGAGTAGACGGTGCTCATGGCGGATCTCGAAGTGGGAGGTTCAGGGGTTCAGCGCGCGCAGCGGCGCATAGGCCGCCCGGAAGGCCTGCCAGCGGCGCTGCAGCGCGGCGCCGCGGGCGGCGTCGGGGTCGAACGAGCGCGCGATCGGCGGGGCGACGACGACCTCGGCGCGCGACCGGCCCAGGCTCAGCAGCGCCAGCCGCGCGGCGCCGAGCGCCGGGCCGACTTCGGCGGCCGCGGGCCGGTCGACGTGCACGCCCAGCGTGTCGGCCATCAGCTGCAGCCAGGCGTCGGAGCGCGCGCCGCCGCCGATGGCCAGCAGCCGTTTCGGGTCGCTGCCGGCCTCGCGCAGCGCCGCCAGGCCGTCGGCGAAGGCGAAGGCCACGCCTTCGATCACGGCGTAGCTGAGGTCGTCCCGGCCATGGGCGTGCGTCATGCCGTGGAAGCTGGCGGTGGCCGCCGGGTCGGCATGCGGCGTGCGCTCGCCCGACAGGTACGGCAGGAACAGCGGCGCGGCCTCGCGCACCTCGCCGACCGACAGGCCGGCGAGCAGCTCGGCCGGGCCGGTGCCGGTGATGCCGCACCACCAGCTCAGCGCGCTCGAGGCCGACAGCATGACCGCCATCTGGTGCCAGGTGCCGGGCAGCGCGTGGCAGAAGGTGTGCACGCCGCGCTCGGGGTTGGCGTGCGCACCGTCGGTGGCCAGGAAGATCACGCCCGAGGTGCCCAGCGACAGGAAGCCGTCGCCCGGCGCGTCGATGCCCACGCCGACCGCGCCGCCGGCGTTGTCGCCCGCGCCCGCGGCGATGCGCACGTCCGCCGGCAGGCCCCAGGCCTGGGCCCAGCGCGGCAGCAGCGTGCCGACGGCGTCGGGGCCTTCGTGCAGCGTCGGCATCTGGTCGAGCCGCATGCCGCTGGCGGCGAGCATCGGCTCGCTCCAGCGGCGCTGCGCGACGTCGAGCCAGAGCGTGCCGGCGGCATCGCTGCAGTCGCTGCTCATCACGCCGGCGAGTTGCCAGACCAGCCAGTCCTTGGGCAGCAGCACCTTCGCGACCTTCGCGTAGACCTCGGGCTCGTGCTGCGCCACCCACATCAGCTTCGGCGCGGTGAAGCCGGCCATCGCGCGGTTCGCGGTGATGCGGCGCGTGGCGGGCTCGCGCAACTCGAGTTCGGCGCACTGCGCCTGGCTGCGGCCGTCGTTCCACAGGATCGCCGGTCGCAGCACCTCGCCGGCCGCGTCGAGCAGCACGGCGCCGTGCATCTGCCCGGCCGCGGCGAGCGCGCGCACCTGAGACCAGGCCTCGACGCCGGCCTGTCCGCGCAGCGCACGCAGCGCCGTGTCGGTGGCCGACAGCCAGTCGGCCGGGGCCTGCTCGGACCACAGCGGCTGCGGGCGCTGCACCTCGAGCGGCGCCACGGCCTCGGCGAGCAGCTCGCCCGTGGCCGACAGCAGCACCGCCTTGACCCCGGACGTGCCGAGGTCGAGACCGATCACGCAGGGCCCGGCCGCCATCACGCCACCGCGCCCTGCGGCGCGAAGGACTCGGCCACGCGCGTGACCTTCTTGCCGGCGATGATCATGCCCAGCACCTCGTCCTCGTTGACCTCGGCCGTGTTGTAGGTGCCCACGGTCTTGCCGTTCTTCATCACGCACAGCCGGTCGGACAGGCCGAAGACGTCGGGCATGTCGTGCGAGATCAGGAAGATGCCCACGCCCGCGGCCTTGAGCTTGCGCACGAGGTTGTGGACCATGCGCGTCTCTTCGGGGCCGAGCGCGGCGCAGGGTTCGTCCATCACCAGCGCCTTGGCCTTGAAGTACACCGCGCGCGAGATCGCCACCACCTGGCGCTGCCCGCCCGACAGCATGCGCACCGGCACGCGGATGTTCTTGAAGTTCGGGTTCAGGTTGTGGAAGACCTCGCGCGCCGCCTTCTCCATCGCGTAGTCGTCGAGCGTGCCCCACTTCGTCTTGAGCTCGCGCCCGAGGAACAGGTTGGCCACGCTGTCCAGGTTGTCGGCCAGAGCCAGGGTCTGGTAGATCGTCTCGACGCCCAGGTTCTGCGAGTCGGCCGGGTTCTCGATCTTCGCGGCCTGGCCGTTGATGCGGATCTCGCCGGCGTCGATCGGGTAGGCGCCGGCGAGCATCTTCATCAGCGTCGACTTGCCCGCACCGTTGTGGCCGAGCAGCGCCATCACTTCGCCAGGGTAGACGCTGACGCTGACGTCCTCGACGGCGTGCACGCCGCCGAAGGCCTTGTGCACGCCGCGGACGTCGACGAGGGGGGTGGGGTGGACTTGGCTCACGACATGCGCTCCCCGGTGGCACGACGGTAGACCACGTCGAAGACCACCGCAACGATCAGGACCTGGCCGATGATGACCATGCGGTAGCCGATGCCCACGTCGAGCAGCAGCAGACCGCTTTCGAGAAACTGGATGATCAGCGAGCCCAGCACCGTGCCGAGCACGGTGCCGCTGCCGCCGGCCAGCGCCACGCCGCCGATCACGGCGGCGGCGATGACGTACAGCTCCATGCCGTTGCCCAGCGAACTGGTGCCGGCGTTCAGGCGCGAGACCGCGACGATCGCGGCGATCGTGACCATCACGGCCAGCAGCAGGAAGAGCTTGAGCATCACCTTCTTGACCGGGATGCCGACCAGCAGCGCCGCTTCCGGGTTGCCGCCGATCGCGTAGACGTAGCGGCCGAAGCTGGTGCGGTTGACGATGAAGGCCATGCCCATCACCACCGCGCCCCAGATCAGCACCGGGTTCGGGATGCCCTGCGCCTGCGGCTTGCTGGGCAGCTGGTAGGCGCACATCAGCGCGACGAAGACCAGCGTGACGAGCACGAAGAAGGCGGCCAGCGCGACGTCGAACCACAGCGGCCGCAGCGGGAAGCCGTGCGCCGTGGCATTGCGCCGGCGGCTGAAGGTGTTCCAGAGGATCAGCGCCGACAGCGCCGCGCCCAGCGCCCAGCTCAGCGTGGGGCCGAGCGCACCGTCCAGGCCGCCGCCGATCAGCAGGAAGTCGGCGTCGGTCACCGGCTGCGTGCGGCCGTCGGAGATCAGGAAGGCGACGCCGCGGAAGGACATCAGCCCGCCCAGCGTGACCACGAACGAGGGCACGCCCAGGTAGGCGACGAGCCAGCCCTGGTAGAGGGCGATCAGCAGCGACAGCGCCAGGCCGGCCAGGCTCGCCGGTACCCAGTGCCAGCCCTTGCTGTACATCAGGTAGGCCACGAGCACGCCCACGGTGGCGAGCACCGAGCCGACCGACAGGTCGATGTGACGCGCCACGATGATCAGGCCGATGGCCGCGGCGACGATGCCGACCACCGCCGACTGCTGCGCGATGTTGTAGAGGTTCTCCGGCGTCAGGAAGTTGCCGGTGGCGACGTGGAAGGCCACGGCCATCACGGCCAGCACGCCGGCCATGATCGACAGGCGCAGGTCGAGCGCGCTGATCTGAAGGTTGCTCTGGAGGGATGCCATGGGTGTCCTTCCCTTGCGAGGGAGACGACGGTGGGGCGCGAACCCCGGCTGCACCGAACCCGCAGCCGCCGGGCCCACGCACGGTGATGCGGGCCCGGCGGGCGCGAGAGACTGGCGGCCCGGCGCGTGCGCCGGGCCGCGTCGTCACGGGACGCTTACTTGCAGGCCGCCGGGCCGGTGGCCGCGTCGACGCCCTTGCAGGCCGCTTCCTTGCTGATCCAGCCGCCCTTGATGACGACGTCGAGGTTGTCGCGCGTCACCGGGATCGGCTTGAGCAGCATCGCCTGCATCGCGACCTTCTTCTCGCCGCCGTTGAAGGTGATGGCGCCTTCGACCTTCTTGCCGTTGGCCAGGGCCACGGCGGCGGTGGCGGCTTCGCGGCCGAGATCTCGCGAGTCCTTCCAGACCGACACGGTCTGGGTGCCCAGCGCCACGCGGTTCAGCGCGCCGTGGTCGCCGTCCTGACCCGACACCGGCACGCCCTTGATGCCGCGCGCCGACAGCGCCGCGACCACGCCGCCGGCCATGCCGTCGTTCGAAGCCACCACGGCGTCGACCTTGTTGCCGGTCTTCGTCAGGATCTGCTCCATGTTCTTCTGCGCGTTCTCGGGCTTCCAGCCTTCGGTGTACTCCTCGCCGACGATCTTGATGTCGCCCTTCTTGATCGCGTCGGCCAGCACTTCGCCCTGCCCTTCGCGCAGGAAGTTCGAGTTCGGGTCGATCGGCGAGCCCTTGATCATCGCGTAGTTGCCCTTGGGCTTGGCAGCCAGCACGGCGCGCGCCTGGGCCCGGCCGACCTCCTTGTTGTCGAAGGTGATGTAGAAGACCTCCGGCGACTCGATCAGCCGGTCGTAGGCGACGACCGGAATGCCCTTGGCCTTGGCCTTGGCCAGCGCCGGGATGATCGCGTCCTTGTCCATCGCCAGGATGATCAGCGCCTTGGCGCCCTTGGCGATCAGGCCGTCGACGTCGGCGAGCTGCTTCTCGGGCGAGCTGGCGGCGTCGGCGCTGATGTAGCTGCCGCCGAGCTTGGCGAGCTGGTCCTTGATGGCTTTCTCGTCGGTCTTCCAGCGCTCCTCCTGGAAGTTCGACCAGCTCACGCCGACGACCTGCGCCATCGCGAACGAGCCGAAGGTGGCGAGCAGCGCACCGGCGACGATCTTGTGCTTGATGTTCATCTTGTCTCCTGATTCCACTGGGGTCTTGACGTGCCGGCACAGAACGGGAGCCGCCACACCGGGGTTCACTGGTCGGGCCGTCTCCCGACTCCTTCGCTCTCGAAACCATGGCGCGAGACCGATTCGACGACCTCGGCCGACTCGTCCAGACGCTGCAGCACGAGCGAGGCTGCACCGCGGGCCCAGACCTCGTCGCCCCGATGGCGCACGACCAGCGTCACGCGGCCGCGGTGCGGCAGGACCATGGCCTGCTCCATCGCGTCGCGCAGCGCCGCCTCGTACAGATCGGCCGCGACGATGCCTCCCCCGTCGAGGATCACGAGCTGGGGCGCCACGAGGTTGACCACGTTTCCGAGCCATTGCCCGAGCAACTGGCCGTGGCGCGTGAAGATCTGCAGCGCGCGCGCGTCGCCGCCGCGGGCCTTCTCGACCAGTGCGGCGAAGGCATCGACGACGGCCTCGAACGACATCTCGGCCTGGGCCGGCAGCACGCCTGCGGCCTGGGCGTCGCGCACCAGCGCGTCGTGCGTCACCAGCGTCTCGAGGCAGCCGCGCTTGCCGCAGCGGCAGGGCCGGCCGCCGGGCTCGACCTGCAGGTGCGCGAGTTCGGCGGCCAGGCCCGAATGGCCGCGGTACAGCTCGCCGTTGAGCACCAGGCCCAGGCCGAGGCCGTGCTCGAGCGTGACCACCGCCACGTTCGACAGGCGCGCCGCCTGGCCGAACCACTGCTCGGCCAGCGCCAGCATGTTGGCGTCGTTCTCGATGAAGACCGGCACGCCCAGCGCCTCGGTCAGCGACTGCGTGAGGTGCACCACCGACTCGCCACGCGTGCCGCGCAGCACCGCCGACCAGTGGACCTCGCCGCGCATCGAGTCGATGAAACCCGGCAGCGCCACGCCGACGCCGGCCAGTCGCTGGCGCACGGTGCCGCCGGCCGAGGCCAGGCAGGCCTCGATGCGGCGGACCAGGGTGCGCACCAGCACCGCCGGCGTCACCGGCGCGGCCAGCGGGACCTTGACCGTGTTGCGCACGCCCCCGGCGAAGTCGGCCAGCGAGATCGTGATCTGGTGCAGCGAGACCTTCACGCCGACGACCCAGGCATGCTCGGCATGGATCGCCAGCTCGCGCTCGCGTCGGCCACCGCCCACCGAGGGCCGCGCGCCGACCTCGACCAGCGCGCCGGTCTCGAGCAGGCGGCGCGTCAGGGTCGACACCGCCGGCTGGCTCAGGCCGGTCAGCTCGCAGATCTGCGCCCGCGACAGCGGCTCGCGCGCCAGGCGCACGGTGTGCAGCACCTGGTAGAGGTGCAGCTGCGAGATCTGGCGGGACTGGAGGCGGGCCATGCTAACCGGTGAATGCCGCGTGAACGGCGATTGCCTGAATGGCAACGGAGCATTCTATTTCGGTGCATTTTTTCGGAATCGGTGTTTTCCCGCGGCGCTGCGCGCGTCACGCGGAGCACGGGCGAAGACGATCGATTCCCCGGCGCGGCCGGGCGCGCCGCCGGCGCCCGGCCCGGGCGGCCGGACTCAGGCCAGCTTGCCGTGACAGTTCTTGTACTTGCGGCCGCTGCCGCAGGGGCAGGGGTCGTTGCGGCCGACCTTGGGCACCTCGGCCACGAGCGTGGCGGGGTCGGCTTCCTGCGAGACGCTGCCGTCCTCGTTCGGGTGGGTGTAGGTGACGTTGCTGATGCGCTCGGCACGCTCCTCGATCGCCTCGGCCGCCTGCGCGACCTCTTCCTGCGACTGGATGCGCACGTTCATCAGCACGCGCGTGACCTCGGTCTTGACGATGTCGAGCATCTGGCTGAAGAGCTCGAAGGCCTCGCGCTTGTATTCCTGCTTCGGGTTCTTCTGCGCGTAGCC
>ERZ795044.3366-NODE-3366-length-13426-cov-5.349936_pt1 | contig 13426 bp, 20 predicted proteins | sample MGYA00375128_ERZ795044 | MGnify/ENA primary metagenome ERZ795044 (study PRJEB30173, sample SAMN05720213) | anaerobic digester metagenome | isolation source: active sludge of municipal wastewater-treating anaerobic digesters | place: USA | collected 2014-12-22 ... | reverse complement strand
TTGGTGTTAGAATGAAGTACTCTCAAAAAGAACTGGATGAATACAAAAGTGAGCACTTTAAGGAAAGACTCAAATTTATTGACGATTACACTAATTGGTTAAAAAAAACCCCAAACAAGGTTTGGTCAAAACAACAAAATAAAATAATAAACAAATAACTTTGTATGTGTTTAGTCCTCAAATCTTTTTTTTGTATTTATTGTTAAATCCTTGTTTTAACTATTTTTAATTGATTCTTGTTTTTTATTGATTGTTTTTGGACAGTAATTTTTAGTGAATTTTGTTGATTTTAGGCAATAATTATTTTTATTTAATTCCTCGGCATTGTACTTCATAAATGGTTTTAAATTAAAAAACTTGTATTTTGTTTATGTTTTGGGAAAAGGTAGTCTTAAATACTTTAAGTGCTTACAAATATTATACGTATATTATTTGTGAGGTGTTTGTTTTGGCTGCTATTACTCTTTCTGTCCCTAATGAGCTTAAGGATAGGATGGATAAGACTGATTGGATTAATTGGAGTTCTGTTGCAAGAAGAGCTTTTGTTAGTACTTTAGTTGATCTTGAGAAACTTGAAAGTATGAAAAAACTGGAAGAGATTTCAGAAATTTCTCCTAATGATAAACGTGTAATTAAGGACAGTGTAGTTAGTAGTACTATTCGTAAAACTAGAGTTGCTGAGAAGAACTTGGCTTCTGGTAAAACTAAACTTCTTTCCCAAAAAGAGTTTGACGATTGGTGCAAAAAACTATGAATTATGATTTAACTCAAATCGAGGAAGAAGTTCGTAAATTGAAGAGAAAAAACCCTAATTTGTTTTTTGCTTTAACCAAAAAAATTAATCAAATAGTTTCTCTAAATTATGAAGAGTTACAGCATTTCAAAAACCTTAGAGCCCCACTAAACGAGTACAAAAGAGTACACGTAGGAAGCTTTGTTTTAACTTTTAAAGTTAGTAGAGAAAAAATCATTTTCGCTGAATTCAAACACCATGATGAAGCATACGACTAACGGCATTGACTCTTGTAATGTTTTAATATTCTTGATTTAGTAATGTTTTTATTGGTTAAGGGGGTTAATTATTATGAGTGATTTTATGGGAAAAAAGTTTACTGTGATTGTTGGTAAGGATGTTGATGGTTGGCTTGTAGCGGATGTACCTGAATTAGCTGGATGTCATACTCAAGCAAAAAATATTAATGAATTAATGAAGAGAACAAGAGAAGTTATTTCTCTTTGTTTAGAAGAAAAAGAACCTTACTCTAATACTAAATTTGTTGGAGTTCAAACAATAGAGGTGTGATTTTGTTTAAACAAATCACTCCAAAACAACTAAAAAAATTGGTTTTTTTGAAGTTAGAGTAAATGGAAGCCATCATAGATTTATTCACCCTGATGGAAGAAAAACAACTATTCCAATTCACGGTAATGAACCAATTGGCCCAGGATTATTAAACAAAATAATAAAACAAGACCTACAACTAGAGAAAGAAGAATTCGAAAAACTACTCAACGAATGAGTAATCCTTGTTTTTAACCCAAAAACACTATATTTTTAAAGGACTCCAAACAAAAATTAGTACTAGTACATAAAGTAAAAACTTATTACAAAAATAAGTTAAAAGGAAAACAAATTGCGGTATGGGGTTTAGCATTCAAAAAGAACACTAATGATATGAGAGAGAGTCCATCCATTCCAATTATTCACGAACTAGTAAAAGAAGGAGCAATAATTTCAGCATACGATCCTATCGCAAAAAAAGAAGCAGAACATTACTTCAAAGACACAATAAAATATGTTAACACAAAAGAGCAAGCACTTGAAGGAAAAGAAATACTACTAATACTCGCTGATTGGGATGAATTCAAACAACTTGACTATAAGTTACTAAAAGAAAAACAAATAATAGCAGTGTTTGATGGAAAAAACTTTCTAGATCCCGCAGAAATAAAAAAACACAAAATAGAGTACTTTGGTATTGGAAGAAAATAACTCTATTTTTTCAAAAACTTTTTTTCTAACCTAATTTTAACCACCGGCAGGACACTTTGTAAGTGTTTAAAAATATGAAAAAACCTATTGTTATTATGGAAATTCAATTAGTTTCAAAGCTTGTCAAGAACTTTGATGATTTTGTTCACGAAAAAGAAGGAGTAGAGTTTTGGTACGCAAGAGACTTGCAAAAACTACTCGGATATGATAAGTGGGAAAACTTTTCAAAAATAATTGACAAAGCAAAAGAATCTTGCAAAAATGCAAAAGTAAGTATTACTGATCATTTTCTTGACGTCAGGAAAACGATAGATATGCCAAAAGGTGCTAAAAAAGAAATAGAAGATTTTCTACTCACTAGATATGCTTGTTATTTGGTTGCCCAAAATGGGGATCCACGAAAAGAAGAGATTGCTTTTGCTCAAAGTTACTTTGCTATTCAAACAAGAAAACAAGATTTAGTAGAAGAAAGAATTAAACTAAAAGAAAGACTTGCTGCCAGAGAAAAATTATCAACTTCAGAAACAGAGTTATCAAAACTAATTTACGAAAGAGGGGTGGATGATAAAGGGTTTGCAAGAATTAGGAGTAAAGGAGATAGAGCTCTATTTGGAGGAAATGATACTAACAAAATGAAACAAATCTTGTCAATACCCAAAAATAGACCACTAGCAAATTTTTTACCAACAGTAACTATTGCAGGAAAAAACTTTGCAACAGAGATAACAAATTTTAATGTAAAAAAAGAAAATTTGAACGGAGAAAACACCATCACAAATGAACACATAAAAAACAATTCCAAAATAAGAAAAATTCTCTTAGAAGACAATATTGTTCCAGAAAAACTACCAAAAGAAGAAGACATAAAAAAACTAAAAAGAAAAATAAAAACAAACGAAAAACAATTAACACAAAAGAAAATAAATCTTTAAAAAAAACTTTTTTTCTAACTAAATAACCCCCCCTCCGGGCAGGACACTTTGAAAGTGTTTAAAAATATGAAAACGAGTGTATTGTAATAGGGCAAGAGTATGGACAAACCGTGCACATCCTTTTGATTCTTGAGTTATCGACATTTTATCGACAACTGGAATTATAGTGAGATAATCATATTTTTTTTCTAGAAAATGTGTATCAAAAGGTTTAAAATAACATTAACTAACTTTATATTAGGTGAGGTTATATGGGTGGTACTGTTACAATGAATCTAAAAGCGAACGAGTATACTAGTAGAGTTTTGGGTGTTGTTAAAGAGAAATATGGTTTGAATGACAAAGGTCAAGCTCTAAACAAGTTTGTTGAGATGTTTGGGGATGAATTTGTTGACCGTGAAGTAAAAGAAGAGGTAATAAAAGAAGTAATTGCTTCTTGTGATGCACACATAAAAAAATATGGGTTTAGAAGCAGAACAACAAAAGAATTAAGAAGATCTATTGAGGCCGATTAAATGCCTTTTCAATACGATATAAGCGACGAACTTGAAAGCTTATTAAAAAAAATGTATAAAAAAAACAAACAAACCTATGAAGCAATTATGAACAAAATTGATGAAATCGCTTCAAGAGATAATACAACGATTGATTTTTATAAAAACCTTCAAAACGAACTTAAAGAATACAAAAGAGTTCACATAATGAAATCCTTTGTATTACTATTTAAAGTCTACAAAGAAAAAAACTTTATCTTGTTTGACAAATTTAGTCACCACGATGAAATATATGAAAAGAAAAAATAATTCAAATAGAAACTTTTATTCTAATAAAATAATACTCCCAACAAACATCATACCTTTTTATTTATCTTAAACGCAATTAGTTATTTATGCCTCTAGTAGTAAAACCATTAACTCCTGAAAGAAAATTGTTAGTTGAAAGATTAAAGGTTAAGCGAAAGCAAAAAGGTCTTTTTAAAAGATTAAAATATAATTATACCAATGTTTTTGGGGTTGCTAATGCAAAGTTTTTAGCAAGAGAAAATCTCTTAACTTTACTTTTTGTTGAAAGGTTACGTAGACAAACTAAAAGAAATATTTTAGTTGTTCCTATTGGAAAAACTGGAGAACCCTACACTTGGGGAATCGCTGCTACCAAACCAAGAGGAGTAACTTTAACAGAAATTGTTGCCTACCCTTCAACTAAAGCAAAGCCGTTAATTTATTTAGCAGAGATAGATAAGTTGACTAAACTTCACAAATCAAGTGAAGGGAACCCAGTTCTTGTTTGTGTTGATTCTTCAAACGAAGCAAGGATGCCTTCTTCTTTTGTTGGAAATGAAAGAAAACTTGGTTACACAAAAATAATACAATCCCTAAAATCAATGCTCAAAGCAAGAGGATACAAAGTAATTGTAATGGGGTACAATTATAGCACTCAAGCAAAAGAATTCAACTTTTTTTGGACAAAAAAGAAAAAAGACAAACTACCAAGAAGAACAGAGATTGATCCAAAAGGTACTTGAAAATGGAAAATGCTACCAAGACTCAGATTGTATAGAAGGAGCAATTTGTTGCGGGGGCCAATGTCTTAAAACACATAATTCTGACGGAACAAAAGTTGCAGATTGTTGTGCAAAAAAAATACCATATATATTAAAAACAACATTTGGTGAGTGGAGTCGGATTGAAAGACGGTGTTGTGAAAAAGTGCCAATTGTAATTGAAGAAAAATGGGAAAATGGATACGCACCCTTTGTATGTTGTAATACAAGTGAATGCCCTTATGGCGGAGCATTATACTGCACACACCCAGATTTTGGACCAGAACAGTTACTTTATTATAGTTGCGAAAATTATACCTGCGTAGTCCATCAAAAGACACCAGCTCCAGAAGATTTCGCTTGTGATTGTAGTTCAGGAACTTGCAAAATAGTATAAAATTAATTTAATAAACAAAACAATTTCTTTTTAAACAATTAATTCTTAATTTTATTCATGAAAGAGCTTGACCCGATTTTTGTTTTCAAGAATCCTACGTTTAGGAAAATTGTTTTCTTTAAAGATAGTAAAATAATACAAATAATGATACTCTCGATTATTACTACAATTATTTTTACAAGTTTCCCACTAATCACACAATTTTTTATAAAATATTTATACTTTAATGGAACACTAGACGAAATATATTTGTACACTTTTATTTTCACGATTGTTTACTTATTCAAATTAATTATTGACGTAAAGTTAGAAAAGTATGAAACAGTATTTTTTTTAAAACTAGAAAAAAACATTAAAGAAAAAATACTAGAAACCTACTCAAATGATATAAAAAATTTTTTAGGGACAAAAAAAAATTTATTCACAAAACACTTAGGTTTATTCATACTATTAACCAGAACAATTCACCGAAACATTTTAGATTTAACAAAAATAATTATTATGGGGACAATAATTTTCTTTTATGATGTAACTTTATTTTACTACTTCTTAGTAGCATTTCCATTCCTAATTTTATTCTATTTTTTAGTGAAAAGAAATTTTTACTCAAAAAAAATAAAGAAAAAAGAAAGATACGAAAAAGACTTTGGATTGTTACTAAATAGTTTAATTAAATATGATCAAAAAATAGCAATACAAAAAGGAAAACAAAACCTAGAATTCGAGTTAGAAAAAAATTTGATTACAAAAACAAGCCATATTCGAATTAACCAAATAATTACAAGTTTTATTAATTTTTACAGATTATACTATTTAGCATACTTTGGAATACTAGTACTAACCCAACAAATGAGTATAGTGAATTTAATTGTGGGATTATTGTTTATAACAATGTTAATAAAATCAATTACAAGTTTACTAAAGTCAATTCCGTTTTATAGTATTTGTTCAAATTCTTTCTTCCAAATAACTTCCCTAATGAAAGACAGAAGTGAAAATAATGAATAAATTACAAAAAATAAATATTGGAATAATTCTATCAATAATACTAATAATTATTACAATATTTGGAGTAATTTATCTAAACCTTTACAAACCAGAAATTCCACAATATCACTTTGATTATAATAATTTATATTACTCTGAAGAAAATATAGAAATTTACATACTTCCAAATCAAAAAGCATTAGATAGGGTGATAGAAATACTTACTGATGCTAATAAAGAAATTCACTGTACATTAAGATCACTAAACTACGAGGAATTAGAAAACACTTTTATTGAAAAAGAAAAAACAACAAAAGTGCGTTTATTCATTAATGAAGATTATATGGGGAACAAAAATATTTACCTACCTTATGTGAAATTTGAAGATAGGAATCATGACACTAATGGAATGATGCACAATAATTATTGTATAATAGACCAAGAAATAGTAATTGCAGGAAGTATTATTTTTAATGAAAACACAATTCACTCAAATGTACATGATGTTATAATAATAAAATCAAAAGATTTAGCAAAAGAATACAATTCAGATTTTTGGAGATTATATAATGATCAAAATTTTGTGGAACAACAAACCCCAAGTTATAATGAAATACAAATTAATGATAATACTATAATTAGTCCCCATTTTTGCCCAGTTGAAAATTGTGAAATTGTAATGGATAATGAATTTAGTAAATCAAATAGCACAATAAAAGCAGCAGTATATTTATTCACAAACAACAAAATGATAAATACAGTAAAATACAAAAAGGATGTTGAAAAAAAAATAATAATAGAACCTTACGGGTTAACAAGAGACAGTATTGTTTATGAAAAAATTCCTGGAGTAAAAATAAGTCACCTAGTTGAAAAAGTACATACAAAATTAATTACAATAGATGATAATATCTCAATTTCTGGGACAATGAGTCCTACTTACTTTGGAGTAAACTGGAACCAAGAAAATTTCTTAATAATAAAAAACAAAAACATAAACAAATTTTACAACGAACTAATTGATTACTTGTACCAAAAAACAAAACCAAATTAAAAACAACAATCAATAAACTCCACAAAAACAATTTTAATAAAAAACTTTGAAAAAACATTTAACCAAATACTCAAACCAGAAAATTCCAAAAAAAAACTTTTTTGAAAAAAATAAAAGAAAGGTTTAAATATAACCTAATATTATAGTATTGTTATCCTAAAAGGATTTTAGTTGGTGTAAACCAATATATCGCCTTGATACGGTCTCAGGCTAGTACATTAGAAACCACTGCAACGGGCAGGCTAGATTCTGAGACCCATAGATGGGCCTTCTTCTATATCAAAAAAATTTTCTCCATTAAAAAGTAATTTCATTAAAAAAAATAATCTAAATAGCAATACTTTGAACTAAAAGCAATAATTTATATACATCCTACTAATATTATTATGTTATGAAAAAATTACTTTTAATTTCACTACTCGCTTTAGTTGCCCTAGCACTAAGTGGATGTACACAAAACATGTCAATTTGTGGAGATGGAGTTTGTTCAAGTGATGAATCAAACCCTGAACTTGGATCTTTTTGTACTACTGATTGTAAAGCAATAATTGATCAAAAATCTGATGCAGAAAAATGGGGAGTAAAATTCTATGGCGGATGTACTCTTAAATCAGGAGAGAAATTTAGTAGCGAAAAAGCAGTTCAAATGATTTGCTGTGGTGGACAAAGTTATGAAGCATCAAAAGTGGGTTGTTGTGATGAGAAACCATACTTATTAGCAACACAAGGATGCTGTAACAAAACAAGATACACATTAGCAACACAAGGTTGTTGTAAAACAACAATTTCTGGCGGACTTGGAGAAGTTTTTGTAAAATCACAACAATGTTGCAGGTCAACAACTGCTGGAAATATAGCCCTATTTAATAAAGATAGTTGGAAACCTTTAACAAGTCAAGTTTGTAGAGGAGAAAAATTTTGCCAAACAAATGATTGTGGAGAAACAAGAGAAGCAACAGGATCAAACGCAAACCTTTGCTGTACAGTTACTGGAAACAATGATCGTACATTCACTGAAAATAGAAATTATTTAACAGTAAATAATTGCTTTGATGATAAAACAAATGTGTGGTCAAAACTTAGAAGTGACGCAGAACAACAAAACGAAGATTGGAAAGCAGAATGTGAAAGTGGCGGAGCAAATTGTTCATTTATTCCAGGAAGTTGCGAAGTAGAATGGGATCCAAATTGTGTAAGATCAATGGCTGTAAGTTTAACTGGAAGTTGTAACATTGTGTCAGAATGTGTTAACAGATACAAAGGACCACAATGTAAATAAATTAATTTCTAAAAAAAACTTTTCAATTAAATAAAAAAAGAACACAAATTCTTTATTAGTATCAATAATGTTTATATATTTCTTATATACACAATTCACCATTATGATGAATAAATTAATTCTGCTAGCACTAATTTTGTTAATCACTTTAATATTAAGTGGATGTACTCAATCATCAATTTGTGGGGATAATATTTGTTCAAGTGAAGAAACTAACCCTAATTCTAATTATTTCTGTACAACTGATTGCAAAACCGAAATCAGTAAAACAAGTGTTGAAAAAAATTGGTGGGAAGATGCATATGAATGCACAAAAGATAATTGTAATACTGGTTGTTGTGGAAATACCTGTTTAAGAAATGGATACAAGTGTTGTGTAACAAAAACACCTAATGAAGAACACAAAGAAGTTGCAAAAGAATGTTGTGAATCAGTAGAAGTGCATGGAAGTAAATTAAGTATTGGGTATGATCCAAGTGAAGAAATTTGTTGCACAAGTCAAATAGGACTTGGAATGGTTGGCCCAAAATGGCATGGAAGCACACTAGCAAAATGTTGTGGAGGACAACTATTAAGTTACCCCTACGACCCAAATACTGATTATTGTTGTGGAGAAATTTTTAAAGCTGACCAACCATCTTTATGTCCAAGTGAAGAATCATGCACAACTACAATAAAAGCATTTGATAATAGTAGTTGTAGAAGCTTTTTTGATGGAATAAGTTATGATTATGCTTGTGGAGAATTTGGATTTATATCCTACGGACACTGCTAAAATAAAATAAATCAAAAAATCATAAACAAATCAACTAATCAATTACAAAAAAATAAGTAAATGCAACTATTTTTTATATAACCTAAGACAATATTTTATTATTCATGAGTACACAAGTTTTGCCAAAAAGTTTTTTCCTAATTGGAATAAGTCCAAATCCCACTAGTTGGGAAAAAATAAAACAATACTTATATCTTTACTCACATAAAAATAAAAAAGTGGGTTTAGATATTTCAGAAACCCAGTTAAAAAAAATAAAGTCACTCCCCGAACCAACACACATGGATTATATAGGGAACCCAAAACTTGCTCTTGCAAGAGAAATAATTAATTACGCAAAAAAACAAAAACTAAATATAATTCCTCTAAAAACACCAAGAGCTAATAATAGAAGAGTAAGTGAAGAAAATGAATGGATACACTCAAGAACAATAAAAGAAAAAGACAACCAAGTAAGTGAATACTTAATAGAGTCAGGAATGAGAATGCGAGTAAAAAAACAACAACCAAAAAAACACTAAACAACTTCTAAACCAAATTTCAAACACCACCGGCACGATACTCTAAAAGTGTTTAAAAATAACAATAATTAAATTGTTGTTATGGAACAAGGATTGAGTGTTTTTGAAAACAAAAAAATAAGAAAAACTTGGAACAACAACGAATGGTGGTTTTCAGTTGTTGATATTGTAGGAGCACTAACTGACAGTGTTGATTCAAAGGATTATTGGTACAGGATAAAGAAAAGAGAGCTTGATGAAGGAAAAATTGAGTTATCGACAGTTTGTCGACAACTGAAATTAGAGTCTAGTGATGGAAAAAAATATGAAACTGATTGTACAAACACTGAAGGGGCTTTTAGAATTATTCAATCTATCCCTTCTCCAAAAGCTGAACCTTTCAAATTATGGTTAGCAAAAACTGGTTATGAAAGAGTACAAGAAAATGAAACCCTTAACGGTTATCACACCTATCTTGCTAGTGAAAAATCATTAGGAAAACTTTGGAATACTAAAAAAGAAGATAACGCATGGAAACACTTAGAAAATGTGCCAATTTAATGCGCATTGTTTATATACTTGTATGCGCATTAGATATGTAGTGATTGTGTATGAATGTGAGTATTGGTGCGCCTTATGAGGCGATAATTGAGAAAGTAATAGAGAAGGGTTATGCGGGTAACCAAACTGAAGTTATTAGACAAGCTTTGCTTGCTTATGAAAGATACTTGCAGGAAGAAGAAGTAATGCTAGTAAATAAGGCAATTGAATCAGAAATGAATGAACTGCATGCCGGGCAAACAAAAACCAAAACTTATGCTGAAATGAAAAAGAAATTCAAGTGGTAAAAAATGGAACTAGTTTTTTTAGAACAAAGCGAAAAAGAACTAGACCAAATGAACAAACAACAAAACGAAATGTTTTCAAAACACTTCAAAAAAATAATCCAAATTCCACCAAGAAGACACTTAAGGTTTGGATTACCATTTAACGTTGAAGAAGTAACAAAACAAGCAAGAATAATTTACAAAATAGAAAAAGAAACAATATACATCCTCCACTGTTTTACAACACACAAAGATTATGAAAAATGGTATAAAAGTTATAAATAATATAAAAAAACTAATCAATAAAATAAATTAAAACCCAACCACCGGCACGGCACTTTCAAAAAGAATTTAAACTAGAAAAATTTGTTGTTTTTTATGAACAAGAATTTTTTAACAAACAACAAAAACTTTATATATCATTTGATATACACTAATAGTATGGAGTTTACACAAAAAGTAACTAGATACCCTACTCTTGATACGGTTTTAATGATTGAAAAAATTGTTGAAAAATCAAGGGGCAATAAAACAAAAAGGGAACTCTGGTTAGCTTTGCCAAGAAAAGTGATGTGGCAAACATTTGTAACCACTTTAGAATACTTAGAAAACTCTGGAAAAATCCTTGTTAATAACGACAAATATGTATTTTGGATTTATGATCCAAAATTAATTGAAAAACTAAAAAAACAAGGATTAGTGGTCAGATGAAAAAAAATAGAGTGGCTTTTGTTGATAAGAAAATAAAAAATGCTTTTGAAGAATTAAAAAATGGAAAAACTGAAGAAAAAGATTTAGCAAAACTAATTGATAAAGCACTTGATGAATTAGAACAAAATCCTTTAGCTGGAACAAGAATTCCATCAAATTTATGGCCGAAAGAATATTTAAAAAAATACCAAATAACTAATCTACTAAAATACGACCTAAAAAACGGTTGGAGACTAATTTACACTATAAAAGGAAATGAAATAGAAATATTATCAATAATTTTAGAATGGTTTTCTCACAAAGATTATGAAAGAAGATTTGGTTACAAAAGAAGCTAACTTCACATTTCTTCTATTGCTTTAATATCTAATATGTCTAAACCTTTTTCAAGAACAATTGTTACTGATTCTACTAAAGAGAGTCTAGCGTTTAGTAATTCCATAGAACCCGATTTTATTATTGGCACTTCATGATAGTAAGAATTAAATCTTTCAGATATTTGTAACAAGTTGTGACACAAAGGGTGTAATGATAATTGTTCCCAGCTTTTGTCCACAGAAAGAGAAAAGTTCCCTAGTGAACTAATTAGTTCTTTTTCTTTATCATTTGTTAATAATTCAAAGTTCTTATTAAAATATTTTATTTTTTCTGATTTTGCTTTTCGCAAGATACTTTTTGCTCGTGCATAGGTGTATTGTATATAGGGACCTGTTTCTCCTTCAAAAGAGATGCTTTGTTTTGGGTCAAATAGCATGTCTTTTTTTGAATCATTCTTTAATAAGTAAAACTTTATTGCCGATAATGCGATTAATTTTGCCCTATTTTCTTTTTCTTTGCTAGACAAAGTTGGATATCTAGCTAAAAGTTCTTCACGAACAAGAGAGATTGTTTCTTCTAACAAATCATCAGCGTCCACTACAGTTCCTTCACGAGATTTCATTCTTCCTGTAGTTAGTGAAACATAACCATAACTTAAGTGATGGCAATCCTTAGCCCAAGTTCTACCAAGTTTTTCAAATATTGCAAATAATTGTTTAAAGTAAAGGTCTTGCTCGTTAGCTACTACCCAAATCGCTTTATCTAAATCAAACTCTCTAAATTTATATTCTGTTAAAATTAAATCATTTGTAGCATATAACGAAGTTCCGTCTCCACGCAAAAGAACTTTATTTGGTAACGCTGGTTCAAGTAATGCAACTAGTGCTCCATTATCTTCTTTTCTAAAAACTCCTTTTTCTAACCCTTCTTTAATTATTTTTTCTTTATTTTTTTCTTCCTCTCGGTAAAGTTTTCCTTCAGAGAACCATTCATCAAAACTTGTTCCATAATTTTTGTAAGTTTCTTTCATCCCATCAAGCGCCCAATCATTCATTTTTTTCCACAAAGCAATTGTTTCTTTGTCTTTTTTTTCCCAAAGCACTAAGAGTTCTTGAGCTTTTGCTTCAAGGGTTGGGTCTTCTTTTAATTTCTCATTAAACAGTACATACATTTCCCCAACAAAGTGATCTGTTTTTATTTTTTCTTTTACTGGGTCACGATTGTTTCCAAACAATTTGTAAGCAAGCATTGATTTACAAATATGTACTCCCCTATCATTCACTAAATTTGCTTTAATTATTTTTAGACCCTTTGATTCTAAAAGATTTGAAATTGCTAACCCTAAAACATTATTACGAAGATGACCCAAGTGCAAGGGCTTATTTGTATTTGGAGAAGAGTACTCCACCATCGTTTTTCCTTTCTCGTTTTTTTCAATTAATTTTTTTGAAAATATTTTATCAAGAACCACTTCACTTAATGCTTCTTTTTTTATAAAAAAATTAACATAAGGGCCTTTTGCTTCCACTTTTTCTAAAAAATCAATCTTTTTTGAATTTAATTTTGCAGTAAGTTCAGTAGCAACAATTATTGGGCTTTTTTTCTCACTTTTTGCTAACACAAAACAAGGAAAAGCAAAATCCCCCATTCCATTAGGAGGGATAGTTAAAAGAGAATCAATATTCTCAAGAGAAGTTTCTTTAGAAATTAATTCCACTACTTTTTGTCGAAAATCCATAATAAAGTAATATTTGAAGTGTTTAAAAAAAGCAACTATACTAAACTAAAAGATTTTTCAATAATTAGTATTTTAAACTAGGGAAATTAATCTATTTATTATGGTTACAAAAAAACCTACTAGTAGAGGCTCTTGGACACACAGAAACGTGAAAAATGATTCTTGGGCAGATAGAAGAAATTATTGGGCTGGAGAAATTAGAGCGCTTCGTGCTCAAGCAAGGTATCCTTCTGGTATGCCTCAAAATAGAGGACTGCACAATACTTCAATTAACCCAAAACTTATTGAAGGAATAATTAAAAGACAACTTAAGGGAAGAAAACAAATTAGTGTTCTTGATTCTGGTGCTGGTTATTTTCAACTCGCAAGTGA
>ERZ795044.3360-NODE-3360-length-13443-cov-4.865477_pt1 | contig 13443 bp, 8 predicted proteins | sample MGYA00375128_ERZ795044 | MGnify/ENA primary metagenome ERZ795044 (study PRJEB30173, sample SAMN05720213) | anaerobic digester metagenome | isolation source: active sludge of municipal wastewater-treating anaerobic digesters | place: USA | collected 2014-12-22 ... | reverse complement strand
TGGGAGCCGGAGTTGCCTTATTCCGGTGCCGCCAACGTGCTTCGCATCTCCTATGACCGGACGTTTTGAGCATGCGTAGTTCGCACATCCTGGGAGCTGTTCTTGGGTTACCCCTGCTCTGGCTGGCGCCTGCGGCGCAGGCCGACATTGCGGTCATCGTGCATGCAGCCAACCCGGTGCAACAGCTGACCTCCCGCCAGGTGGCCGAACTGTATCTGGGGCGCAGCCGCACATTCACCTCCGGCCAGTATGCCCAGGTGGTGGACCAGGGCATCGATGACCCGGTGCGCAGCCGGTTCTTCAAGGACATCAGCGGCATGTCCATTGGGCAGGTCACCGCCTTCTGGTCACGCCTGAAATTTACCGGCCAGGTCCAGCCTCCGCAAAACCTGGACGGTGACAGTGCCGTGCTGGAGTTTGTGCGCCGCAACCCGGGCGCCATTGGCTATGTCAGCGCGACTACCCTTGCCGACGCCAGGGTCAAGACAGTTCTGGTGTTGCGCGAGTAGGACGCACGGCGCATGGCTGAGGCACCAACCCAATTTCGCGCACACCTCAAGCACAAGCTTGCCATACGGGTGACGCTGGGCGTGTTCCTGTTTGCCTTGGTGGCAGGAGCGCTGAATGCCTGGTTTGTATTCAACCGTCAGTACAGCGCAGCCCGCACCCTGCAGGACCAGCTGGCGGCAACGGTTCGGTCGTCGGCCGCGGTGGCCGCATTCGTCAAGAATGAAGAGATCGCACGCGATGTGGTCACGGGCCTGATGTCCCACCCCATGGTGGCAGAAGCCCGTATCACTGCCGACAACGGAAGCACCATTTACAAGAGCAGTCGCGCACAGTCTGAAGGCGCTGTTGAAGGGACCACCGTCCGCTATTCCCTGGGTTCGCCGGTGAATGCCACTGAGGTGATCGGCCAGCTTGAAATTGGTCTGGACGAGGGGTACATCAACGCGATGGCCCTGGATTCCGCCATCCGGCAACTCGTAGTGCTGGCCTTGCAAATCGGCATTTCAGCGCTGTTGCTGATTGTGTTGTTCGATTTCGTCGTGGCGCGCCCGCTCAACAAGGTTGCACGCCGGGTGGAAGCGGTGACGCCAGGCAGCGGTGAACGACTAGAAGTTCCGCGCGGCCATGCGGACGATGAAATTGGTTCCCTGGTCCACCGCAGCAACCTCCTGCTGGATACGGTGCAGCGCACCTTGCAGGAGGAGCGCGAACTGCGTGCCAAAGTGGAAGCCATGGAAGAGCACTACCGGCGCATTTTCGAGACCACCAACGTGGGCATCATGGTGCTGGACCAGCATGGGAGCCTGATCAACAGCAATCCAGCCCTGTTGTCACGCATTGTGGGCATCCGCATCGATGGCATGCAGGAAGCCGATAGCTCCAAGTTCATCGACACCATTTTTGTGGAGCCGGCCGTGGTCTGGAGTTTGATTGCCAAGGCCACCGCATCCAACCGCTCCACGTCCGAAGATTGTCAACTGCGCACAGCCGACGGCAGCGAGCGCTGGGTTCACTGCATCATTTCCGTCGTGGTGGGGCAAAAGGACCAGATCGAACTCATCGAAGGTGTGCTCTACGACGTAACGGACCGCAAGGCGGCAGAAGATCGCGCACGTCGCCATGCCGACCACGATGCATTGACCGGTTTACGCAACCGGCGCGGCATGGAGTTTTTTCTGGACCGCAGTCTGCGCCATGCGGCTGAAGATGGCGAGGAACTCGGCGTGATGCTGATCGACCTGGACGGGTTCAAGGCCGTCAACGATACCTATGGGCACGAGGCTGGAGATCAGGTGCTGGTTGGTGTGGCCCATCGCATGCTCGCGCGTGTGCGTCGTTCCTCCGATCTGGTGGCCCGCCAAGGGGGCGACGAGTTTGTGGTGGTTGCAACGCACTGCGGCCCGGGCGACCAGGCACTGCAGGAACTGGCAGCCGATTTGGTTCGCGCTCTGCGTGAGCCGTTTCCCATTGCGGGTGGTGAGATTGTCCAGATCGGTGCGAGCATCGGCATTGCGCGCTATCCCACCCATGGGCAAACACGCCATGGGTTGATGGCTGCAGCCGATGCAGCCATGTATGAGGCCAAGCGCGCGGGCAAGAACCGCTACGCCTTGGCCGAGCCAGAGAAGCCAATTGCCGGTTGAGACGCCCGCTTGCCGCGGTTAGGGCCGCGCACCAGCTCTCGGGTTTCTGCAAACTCTTGATGTTGATCAATATTTGTTCGCGCTGCGGCCCCGGTTGATGGGCATGAACAGGGTGAAAGTGACACACTGCACCCAACGGTGGCAAACCGCCGTAATTTCGAACATTTTCAGAAGGTATGTATGAGTAGCTGGATGGTGAATGTGGCGGCCGGTCTCGTTGTCGTGTTGGCAATGACCGGCCTTTTTTTCTTTGTGCTGACCCGCGGGGCGCTGCTGGTGCGCGGGTTTTCTTCGTCGCAAAACAGCGCCAAGTCGCATGTGTATCCGCTGTACTCGGACATGTGGCTGATCAAGCTGGTGGATTTTCAGCCTGTGATCGCGGCCATTTTGCTGTTCCAGTACAGCACCCTGGTGTCCAAGATCGTGGCAGGGCTGGGCGCCACCAGCCTGAAGAACAAGAAGGTTCTGATCACCTCCTGCGCATTTGGCAACGTCATTCCCCGGGTCGTGGATGCGGCGGTTCAGTCGGGGGCCGAGCAGGTGCTGATTGCCGACATCATCCCCAATGAACTGGAGCATGCCCAGGGCAAACTGGGTCAGTATGCAGACAAGGTAGCTTTCGTGGAAGACAACGCCACGGCCATGACGCAGAAGGAAGGCTGCGCCGATGCAAACGTCATCTTCTTCCTGCTGCACGAGTTGCCCCATCATCTGAAAAATAAGGCCCTGAGCGAAGCCGGCCGCATGCTGGCACCTGGCGGCAAGCTCTACCTGGCCGAATTCCACCGGCCCGATGTGGCCATTCTGCGGCTGCTCAGTTGGACCTATTTCAAGGTGTTCGAGCCCTTTGGCCTGGCACTGTGGGATACACATGATCCGGTCAAATGCCTCGACGCAATGGGTGGATGGACGTGTGAGCGCCAAACCTATTTCTTTGGCAACTTCCAGGTTATTACTGCGACCAAACACTAGGGCAGCGCCTCAGGTCTTCGCAAGACCGCGCTATTCGCTTCGTGGAGTGGATGGAACACTTCAGGATTTGAATGTAGAGATTGCGCGGGCCACTTTGCGACAGGTGGGTTGTGGCGTCAAATTTGTCGAGATGCTGTGGGCGCGTGCGCTTGTCGGGCTCGAGCGCAACTGTCTGGATGGACTCATCGCACATCAGTGTGTGTGGGCGTATTCTTCAAAGTCCACAACGGCCAACGGGCGACTGAAAAGGAAGCCCTGCAGCAAATCGCATTTGTGCACCGTGCTCAGGAAATAGCGCTGCGCCTGCGTTTCAACTCCTTCAGCAACAACCTTCAGTTTCAGGCTGTGCCCCAGGCTGACGATGGCAGCGCAAATGGCCACAGAGTCATCATTGGTCTCGATATTCCGGACAAACGAGCGATCAATCTTCACTTGATCAAACGGCAGTCTGCTGAGATATGCAAGCGACGAATAGCCGGTTCCAAAATCATCCAGAGAAAACTGGACCCCGATAGCCCGCAGCGTATTCATCTTGAAGATGACATCCTCCACGTTGTCGATCAGCAAGCTCTCGGTCAATTCCAGCTTCAGCCGTGTCGGATCGGCTGCCGTGCGTTCCAGCGTTGCCAGTACCTGTGCGGTGAAATCTTCCTGTCGGAACTGAACAGCGCTGACATTGACGGAAACGGTAATTTCAAATAGGCGTGGGTGGTGTTGCCAATCCGCAATCTGCTGACACGCTGACTCCAGCACCCAACTTCCCAGTGGAACAATCAGCCCAGTCTCTTCGGCAAGGGTAATAAATTCTCCGGGTGCTACCAATCCGCGCTCGGGATGGTTCCAGCGCACCAGTGCTTCGACGCCCATGACCCGTTGATCGGCATTCACAAATGGCTGGTAGTAAAGCACGAACTGCTGCTCGGCAACTGCCTGCCGGAATGCGCGTTCGTTCAATGATCGCTCGACGACCAGTTGCTGCATCAGGGGGTCGAAGAACCGCATGGCATTGCGGCCGCTGTCCTTGGCTTTGTACATGGCCAGATCGGCCTGCTTCAGGATGTCGTCGATCGACTTTTGGGTGCCAGAGAACAGTGTTGCGCCAATGCTGGCGGTTATCTGGTGCTCGTGGGTTTCCAGCATAAAGGGCGTGGCCAGCGCGTCCAACAACTTGCGTCCGATCGATTTAACCTGTGCAGCAGCCTCCTCGACACCCGGTGCCAGGTCGCTCAAAATCACCACGAACTCGTCTCCACCTTGCCGTGCAACGGTGTCGCCCTCTCGCACACCCAGTTTGAGCCGTTCACCGACTTGCTGGAGGAGCAGGTCACCGACGGCATGGCCCTTGGTGTCGTTGAGCACCTTGAACAGGTCCAGGTCAATAAAGAGGGCTGCCCCGTGATTCCCATCCCGGTGGCTATTGGTCAGGGATTGTCGCAGCCTGTCGCCCAGTAGGGTGCGGTTGGGTAGGCCTGTCAGTGGATCAAAGAATGCCAGCTCGGCAATCTTCTCTTCTGCCTTCTTGCGGTCCGAGATGTCAAAGTGGGTGCCGATGTAGTGCGTGACAACACCGTTGGCAGAGGTCACCGCCGAAATGGTGAGCCACTTGGGATAGACCTCCCCACTCTTCTTGCGATCCCAAACTTCACCGCGCCAGTGCCCGGTCGTATGAATGGAGTGCCACATGGCTTTATAAAACGCAGAGTCGTGACGATCTGAGCGCAGGAATCTTGGAGTTTGTCCAATGACTTCATCGGCTGTGTAGCCCGTCAGCTCGACAAATGCCTGATTGACCCGAATAATGACCGAGTCAGCATCCGTGACCATGGTGGCGTCTTGTGCTTCAAAGGCAGCGTCCGAAATCCGCAGTGCGGCGTCGGCCTCGACCTTGCGTGTGATATCGCTGCCCACACCCAGGAAACCGACGAAGGCCCCACTTTCGTCAAACTGTGGGTCGGCGCTGACCAGCAGATGCTGAATTTTCCCAGTGTGTGTGCGGCGTGAGATTTCCATGTCGCGAATGGGCTTTTGGTTGCGCATCAATTGCAGCGCTTGGAAAGTACCAACACCGGAAACGATGGGCAGGTCCCAGACTTTCATGCCATACAGCTGTTCAGAATTCAAGCCTGGATCATGTTGCTTGTGGTTCGTCAGGCTGCGATGAATAAACCGGTGTTCACTGTCAGTTTCCCAAAAGAAGTCGGATGACATTTCGGAAAGGCTCTTCAAGCGGGCTTCACTTTTGCGAAGTTCCACGGTTCTTTCCAGTACGCGCTGGTCTAGCTCGCGATTCGCCTCGCCGAGCAGGGCGTCGCGTTCCAGAAGAATTTTTTGGGAACGCAACACAATTGCCACCAGCAGCAGGTATAGCGCGCCGAGTACGGCACTGACAGCGGCCCCCATTTGCCAAAGCGACTCGCCAATTCTGCGCATGAGTGGCGTTACGTTCTGGTAGAGCTCAAACACGCCAATCACTTTTTCGTCATCCTTGACGGGAACGTAGCTCGATACCAGGTCGATGTTTTGAACTTCGCCATCAAAACTACTGAAATGGTCGCGGTGTGTCAATTCGGTCGCAATGCGGCCACCTTTGGCGCGAATAAACCCGGGGTTGGCACTCTGGTTCTCGCCAACCTGGCTTTCCTGCGTTGAAAAAAGGGTGATTCCGTTCAGGTCATAGACCTTCAGTTTCACCACGTCCGACTCGCGCATCAGGTCAGTCAGGTCCTTGCGGAGTCGCTCGCGCTGCGGACCACTGGCATCATTGCCTGCATTTGCCAGGGCCGCAATTTCAATTTGTGTGAGTTTTCTAAAAACCTGCGCCAGGCTGGCATTGCGTTCTTCTGCCATGCGTTCCAACTGCGCAACCTCATGCCTGTGCACTAAGGTGCCGAGGGCGAGTCCGGCCAATATCACCAATATCAGCGCGAACAGAGGAAAAAAGCGAACGAGATTAACGGAGCGCATGGCGGTTATTGTGAGGCTGCAAGATCTATGTCTGTGGAGTCATCTTTCAGAAATCGGTTCATTCAGTGGTTCACCATGTTACGGAACTACCAGACTGTTTGCAGAGTGGTGCCGCAATACAGCCATCGCTAGAATGGCCGGTGTGCGCCTGAAGCAGTGCACATGTGTGAGAGACATTCAAAAAAACAACCGATTGAGACATCCGCATGAACCCCATCAGCCTTAATCCCCTGGACGCCGCCTGGATCGTTACCGAGTCCAGGGCCACACCCAACCACGTGGGCGGTTTGCTGCAATTCAAGTTGCCGGAAGACGCGCCCAAAGACTTCATGCGCAAGACCATGGCGGCGTACCGCAACCACCGCCAGTTCAAGGCACCCTGGAACCAGCGCCTCAAGCCGTCGTTCAGCATGAACCCAGTGCGGGTCTGGGTGGAAGACACCAATATTGATCTGGAGTACCACGTGCGCCATGCCGCATTGCCTTGGCCGGGTGGCGAGCGGGAACTGGGTGAACTGGTGGGGCGCCTGCAAAGCACACCGCTGGATCTGTCGCGCCCGCCGTGGGAGTGCACACTGATTGAAGGGCTGGAGGGCAACCGGTTTGCGATGTTCATCAAGATGCACCACTCGCTGATCGATGGCATCAGCGGCGTCAAGCTGTTGCAAAGCGGCATGTCGTTCGACCGCGAAACCAGTCTGCACATGCCCCCGTTTTGGGCAACCGGCAAGGAGTCGCACACCCCCAAAGCCCGCAAGCACCAGGAGGCGCTGCTGCCCACCGTGACCCACGCCATTGCCGGTGCAGTGCAAGAGTTGCGCATGCAGGCCAGCACCGTTCCTCAACTGGTCAGTGCATTTGGCAAGCTGGTCAAGCATGCGATGAACCCAGCTGACAGCATGGCCTTGCCGTTTGTGGCACCGCGCTCGGTACTCAACGGGCGGGTGCGCGAGAAACGCCGCTTCGCCACGCAGCAGTTTTCTCTGGAGCGCATGCGCAATCTGGCGGGTGCGGCAGAGTGCACGCTCAACGACATCGTGCTGGCCGTTTGCGGGGGCGCTTTGCGCCGCTTTCTGGACGAATCCAACAACCTGCCCGAGCAACCCCTGACCGCCGGAATTCCGGTGTCGGTGCGGCCCAAGGACGACACCGGCAACGGCAACGCGATCACCTTTATTGTGTCCACGTTGGGGACTGACGTGGTCGACGTGCGCGAGCGCCTGGCGGCCATTCGCCAGTCGGTCAAACAGGCCAAAGAACATGTGCAAAGCCTGCCGCGCCAGGCCATGATGCAGTACACCGTGCTGCTGATGGCGCCCACAATTCTGACGCTGCTGACCGGCATCGGCGGTCGCATCAGGCCCATGTTCAATATCACCATTTCCAATGTGCCTGGGCCTGACAAGCCGCTGTATCTGCGCGGTGCGGAAATGGTGGCCACCTACCCGGCGTCCATCGTGACACACGGGCAGGCGCTCAACATCACCTGCCAGAGCTACGCCGGGTTCATGAACTTTGGCTACACCGGTTGCCATTCGTCCATGCCCAGCATGCAACGTCTGGCGGTGTACACCGCCGAAGCACTGGCCGAAATGGAAGCTGCTTTTCTGCCCCATGCCGTGGTTGCGACGAAACCGTCACCCCGCAAGGCGGCTGCGAAGCCGCCAGCCAAGACATCCGCCAAGACTGTACGTGCTGTGAAGCCCAAGGTACCCGCTCCTACCGAAGTGGTGGCCCCTGCAGCCAAGCCACGCGCAGCCCGCAAGACGGCGTGATAACCGATTCGCTACTACTTTTGTAGCGCGTTGTGTATATTCGAAGAGGGCTAAAGGCCTATTTCATATGTAATTTTCAGGGAAATGCTTACGAGCGTGGGTTGATTTCTGCATCGTCAGCAGTACAATGAAACACTGTTTCAAAAACAAATTTCATTGTGGAAAAAACCAAGAAAATAGCCCTGATTGGGGAATGCATGCTGGAGCTGCACGGTACCGCCTTTGGCGCCATGCAGCAGAGCTACGGCGGCGACACCTTCAATACCGCCGTGTATCTGGCACGCTGTGGCGGCGAATCTCTGGCGGTTCACTACGCCACCGCGCTGGGCGATGACTCCCTGAGCCAGGAACTGCTGCGCCGCTGGGCCTTGGATGGGCTGGAGCTGGGCCTGGTGCGCACGATTGCAGGACGTCTGCCGGGCCTGTATCAGATTGAGGTGGATGCGCACGGCGAGCGGCGCTTCAGCTTCTGGCGCGACTTCAGCGCGGCCAAGGCCTACTTTGACATTCCCCGCACACCGCTGGAGGAGCGTGCCAATGAGTGGGATGCCTTCTATTTCTCCGGTATCAGCCTGGCCATCCTGCCGGTGGAGGGACGCAAGCGCCTGTTTGCTTTGACGCAGGCGCTGCGCGCGCGCGGTGCCAGTGTGGTGTTTGACAACAACTACCGCCCCAGGCTGTGGCCGGATGCGGAGGTGGCGCGTGAAAATTTCCTCCAGGCCTTTGCTGCGGCCACGATTGCGCTGGTCACGGCCGATGACCACCAGGCGCTGTTCGGCTTGCCCAGTCTGGAGGCGGCGATCGAGGATGCGCAGGCCCTGCCATCGCCGGAGATCGTCATCAAGCGCGGCGCAAACCCCACACTGGTTCGTGGGGCAGATCGCGCGGAATGGCAGCTGGTTTCCACCGAGACAGTGAAAACTGTGGTGGACACCACGGCAGCGGGTGATTCGTTTGCCGCAGGCTACCTGAGCCGACGTTTGCGTGGCGCGTCTATTGTTGACGCTGCGCGGTTTGGCAACCGGCTGGCGGCCCGCGTCATCCAGCACCCCGGCGCGGTGATACCGCGTGAGGCCATGGCCGACTTACTGCGTACCTGAGGGTTTGAGCCATTGCGACAGTGCGCGCAGTGACGGTGTTTCGCGAATGCCGTCCGCCACCAGTTCGGCCACCGCGCGCGCACCGGCTTCTTGAAAGTGTGTGGTGTCCGGCGCGGCTGGCGTGCCGGCGGTTTGCGTGGCGTACCAGGGGTATTTCACGGTGTCGGTTACAACCAGCCAATAGGCCTGCCAGTCGTGCGCATGGGCATTGGCAAAACGGATCGTTTTGGCTTCCAGGTCGATCAGTGGCAGGTGGTTAGCGCGCGCCGTATCCTGAATGGTCTGGCTGTAGTTACCCACAAACGCATAGCCACCGACTGCGTTTTGGCGCGTCAGGTGCTGGGACACAACCGGGCGGGTGTCGCCGTTGGCATAGGCGGTCTTGCGGTCCGCATTCATGAAGCGCGTGGTAGGGGTCATCAGGATGGGGTGGGCCCCCCTAGCACGTGCGTCTGCAATATAGGTTTCCAGGCTGGATTGAAATGACATCTGTGTCTGACCCGGTGGATGCTGGCGCTGCCCCGTTGCAGTGTTCGGATAGGTACACAGGTTGGTTACATCCGCCACGCCGCGTGCGGCACGCAGGCCGTTGCAATTCTGGTCGTTGTGGCCGTGGGCGATGAAGACGTAATCGCCTGGTTGCATGAAACGCATCATCTGCCGGTACCAGCCGCCGTTGTAAAAGTCACGCGAGCTTCGCCCGGCACGCGCTCCATTGACCACCGCAATGCCGCCGTCCGCGCGGAACTGGTCGGCAAACACCTGTCCCCAGCCCATGCGCGGCAGCCGCTGGCGTTCGTAAGTGGCTGCTGTCGAGTCGCCCACGATGAAGATACGGACATTGGCCGAGCGAATGCGCTCAAGCTCCATGCGGGCACGTTCGTATTGCAGGGGTTCATTGGCCGCGGGTCCGAACGGGCCCGCAATCGGGCGCCAGGCCATATCGGTGATAACCGTAGAGGAGGCTTCGCCGGTTTCGTTGTCGTAACCGCGCGTGTGGTTGATGACGCCCAGCACCGCGTCCACGCCGCTACCGTCAGCCTGCATGGGGGTTGTGACCGGGTCGAAGTGCTCGACGTCGGCCACACCGGCGCTGGCCAGAGCTGACCCAAATCCCGCACGCAACTGGCGCAGCGACTCGGCCTGCACCGGCAGGGGCACGGCGGGAATATAGGGCGTTTCGGCCAGTTGCTGCGGGCCGACGAAGTGCAGGGCGCTTGCCACGTCGGACACCATCTGGTCGGTCAGCGCATTGATATTGACCTGGTTGCCCGCCGGAGAAAGCGCGGTGGCCAAAGCCGTCAAACAGATGGCTCGCGGCTTGTGGTTGTATCGGCAATTGCCGTGCGGTTCGCTGGATGCGCTCAAGACCAGTGGTGCAACGAGGCCCGCAGCGTTGAGCGTGTACTGTCCGCGTGCATCAGCACGGGTGGTCACCCGAGCGCCCTGGCTGTCGCGCACCGCAATATGGGCCCCTGCCATGGGACCGCCCACCGACACGACGCCGTAAATGGTGGTGACGGCAGGCGCATGCACGCAGGCAGCCAGCATTGGCAGGAGCAGCAGGCTGCAAAGGCGTACCCGAGTGTGAATCAAAGTGACCATGGTGTTGTCTGATGGGTTGTTGCCTTGCACATAAAAAAAGGGGGCGACTCGCGCCGCCCCCAGTTCCCTCTTTTTGCCCCCGCAATCAGAATTTGTAGCGTGCGCCGATCAGGAACTCACGACCGGTTACGTTGTAGACCACCGAGCTGTTGCGTGCCCGGCTGATGAACTGGTCGTTGGGCGTGTTGAGCAGGTTGACCGCCTCAAACGTCACGTCCAGGTTCTTGTTGACCTTGTACGACACAGACATGTCCACATTCACGGTGGCGGCCTTGCCTTCCACATCGTTGTTGTTCTGCCCAGGTACGCGGGTCAGGTAGTCGCTGCGCGAAGACGTGGAGAGGCGGCCGCTCCAGGTGCCGTCATCGTAGTAAAGCGTCGCATTCCATGACCGTGGCGACAGGTTCAGGAGGTCATCGGTGATGGTCGTGCTGCTGGTGGGCGACACGATGTACTGGATCTTGGAGTCCACCAGGGTGTAGTTCAGCAGCATGCCAAAGTTCTTGCCGATGCCTGGCAAGAAGGTGAACGGTTGCTGGTAGTTGAGCTCCAGACCTTTCAGGTTGCCGCCATCGGTGTTGATGGGCGTAGTGACCTGGAACACCTCTTCACCCGTAAAGTTAGATGGCAGGAGCGACATGGGCAGGCCAGTCGCCTTGTAGGCAATGTTGGTGCGCAGACTCTGGATGTAGGTGGATATGTTCTTGGCGAACAAACCTACGCCCAGGAAGGCGTTTTTGTCAAAGTACCACTCCAGGCTGGTATCCAGTGTCTTGGCGCGGAACGGTTGCAGCAGTGCGTTGCCGCTGGTTATCGACAGCGTGCCAGTGGTGCTGATGGTGCCGCCCGGGTTCAGGTTGCCCAACTGCGGGCGGGACATGACACTGGCTGCGCCCACGCGCATGATCAGATCAGGCCGCAGGGTGGCAGCCAGGTTGAAGGATGGCAGCAAGTCGGTGTAGGTGTTGGTCACGGTCACGGCCGTTCCACCTGCAGTCGCCTGGTAGCCGGTTGCCACTTGCTGGGTCTTCACATAGCGGGTGCCAAAGTTGCCGCGCACCGGCAGGTTGCCCCAACTGGTGTCAAAGTCGGCCATCAAGAATGCGCCGCTGTCGGTCTCTTCCACTGAGCGGTTATTACCCCGCGCATTGCCATTGGTGGTGGAAGACAGGGTGAAATCGCCTGGCCCGCCCGCTGGTCCGCTCTTGATGCAATTGCAGTAGATGTCGTAGGCCTGTGCGATGGCGTTCAGGTTGGGGATGACCCACGAAGTGGGGGTACCGGGGGGCAAGCTCTGACCGCTGCCAAAGCCGTTCAGGCTGGTGGTCAAGCTGGCCACGGTGGTGCCGGTGGGCGGGGCAAAGATGGTGTCGTTCTGGTTGACACGGCGGAACTCAAAGGTGTCAAACGTGTAACGCTTGTAGTCCACACCGCCTTTTACGGTCCAGGCATCGGACGCCTGCCACGACAGGTCCAAGTGTGCCAGATCATTGCGGTTGGTGGCGCCTTGTGGGCGGATGCGGATTTCGCTGGTTGTGGTGTTGGCAACCGACGACCCTTGGGTGCCCGATGTCACTTGCGGCACTGGCACCAACGTCAGCGCTCCGCCAGGTTGGTTGACGTTGAACGGGTAGCTGATGAGCGGTTGGCGGTCATTGCCACGGAAGTCCATGCTGTAACCATTGACGTTGATGGCATCCAGCGTGGTGGTTGTCTGCACCGGGTTGTCAAAGATCGATTTGGCGCTGCCGATCTTGGCCGTCATCTTGAGGGAATCGGTCCAGTTCTGTTCCCAGGTCAGCGTAGGTTGCGTGAACGTGGTGGACAGTTCGTCGTAGCGCGACTCGGCGCGGATATCGACCCCGTTGTAGGTTCCATAGAGCAAGGCGCCATTGGGTGCGTAGGCCGTGTTCACGACACTGGTCTGGGGCTTGCCGCCCTGGCTGGCGGAGCGGCTGAAGGAGATGGCTTCCAGAAAGTCTTCCTGGCGGGTCGCTTTCAGTTTGGAGTACATAAGGTCCAGCGTCAGCAGCGTGTCTGCCAGTGGCTTGAACTGGACGGAGCCGGTCAGGCCCAGGCGGTCCTGGTCGTGCGTCAAGCGGCCATAGCGCGGCAGGCGGGGTGTGAAGTTGTTGGCGCTACTGGCGGCGTTGTAGGCGGCGATGGTCTCTGGCGTGCCAGCAACCCGTGCAACGCCCTGTGCAGCGGGTCCGCAGGTGGTGGCGGTTGAGTTGCTGGGGTTGGCCGTGACACCGGTGGGCGCACACCAGCCGCCTGAAGACGGGCCGTTGTCCCAGCGCACCGTGCTGAAACCTTCTTCATACAGGCGGCGTTTGGAATAGGCGCCCGACAGCAGGACACCAAATGTGCGGTCTTCGTTGGTGGTGGACAGCAAAAAGGCGGCACGTGGGTCGGTGGTCTTGGAGAGGTCGTTGTACTTCTCCTTCAATGACACCATGGCGTTGAAGCCCTTGAGGTCAAACGGGCGGGTGGTTTGCAGGTCGACAGTGGCACCCAGCGAACCTTCGTCCACGTCGGCCGATGAGCTCTTGCGCACGGTTACGGTGTTGAACAACTCGGATGCAAACACGTTGAAGTCAAAGCCGCGCCCGCGGTTGGCGCCGCCCGAGCTGTCGGTACCGCCGGTGGTGGCCAGTGCTTCAATGCCGTTGATGCGAACCCGGGTGAAATCCTGCCCCAAGCCGCGCACGGTGATGGAGCGACCCTCACCCGCGTCGCGGTCGATCACCACGCCGGGAACGCGTTGCAGCGACTCGGCCAGGTTCGTGTCCGGGAATTTGCCCATGTCTTCGGCCTTGATGACGTCGACGATGCCGTTGTCATTGCGTTTGGCATTGAGTGCGCTGGCCAGCG
>ERZ795044.3354-NODE-3354-length-13452-cov-4.757782_pt1 | contig 13452 bp, 10 predicted proteins | sample MGYA00375128_ERZ795044 | MGnify/ENA primary metagenome ERZ795044 (study PRJEB30173, sample SAMN05720213) | anaerobic digester metagenome | isolation source: active sludge of municipal wastewater-treating anaerobic digesters | place: USA | collected 2014-12-22 ... | reverse complement strand
ACGGTCGCGGGCCTCATGCGCTTTGCGGTCCTCACGAGCCCCGCCCCCTTGATGGCACACGGGTTCACGGCCAGCAGCTTGGCTTCCACGGCCGTCGTGCAGATCGCCCGCAACAGCTGGTAGCAGTGGGCTCGTTCGGTCGGCGTCGCCGCTCCCATCGCGTCGTGCCATTCCTCCACCATCGAGGCGCGCAGGCTCTTCATGGGCAGGTCACCGAACGCCGGGAGTAGGTGCCGGTCCAAGTAGCGCTGATACTCCGAGACGGTGCGAGGCTTCAACGGCTCGCCGCGGGGCGTCTTGCGGGTGGCCAGCCACTTGGCGGAGTACGTGCGGAAGGTCTCGCCGCGCTGGCGCTTCACCTTCTCCCGTTCGGTCGGGGGCGTCCACACGTCCAGGTCAATGAGCTTGCGTTCATCGTTCAGCCAACCGCGCGCGGCGTCCTCGTTCACGAACGTGGTGGCGCTCCGATACAGCACGCCGTTGGGGGCGGTGTAGGCAGCCTGCCAGCGTCCGGACGGAAGCTTCCGCAGGCGACCGAATCCACGACGGGACGCGCCCTTCACGGGGCCCGGCTTCCGGGTGCTCGTCGTGCCCTCGTGCAACATATGTGCAACATAGCAGGATAAACGTGGTTACTCAAGGTTATTGCGGTCCATGTCGCGACCGGCTAACATGATGGACAGTTACCTAGTCAGTACGGCAATCACAAGCAGTTTCGGCGGATGCTCACGGGATGCCCTCTCACGGGTTCGAATCCCGTTAGCTCCACAAGACTCGCCCTGACGGTGAACATCACTCGTCAGGGCGATTTTCGCGTCCGGGAGGTTGGCTGTGCGGCCCACCGGAATCGCCATCAGTCCGAGATGACCTCGTGGACGTAACACCAGCGCCACGACTCGCCGGGTTCGAAGGATCGCATCACGGGATGGCCCGTCTCGGCGTGGTGGCGGGCGGCGTGACGCCCGGGGGAGGAGTCGCAACATCCCACGTTGCCGCAGGTGAGGCAGAGGCGCAGGTGCACGGGTTGCAGGCCCTCCCGGACGCAGTCCTGGCAGCCCTGCGGAGTGAGTGGACGCACGCAGGCCGGGGCGTCCGCGAGGTGGTCGCAGGGCTCCACGGACGGGGACACGGTCAGTCGGCCGCTGGTGATCGCCCCGGCACGCTCGCTGATGTTCGAAGCGATGGCCTCCTGGACGTCGAGTTGGGCCAGCACCGACGAGAGGACGGAGTGGTCGGCCGTGCCGGCGTCCCGGATGCGCAGGACTGCTGCGCGCTGCGCCTGGAGGACGCTGACGTACAGGCGTCCCCGGGTGAGGCCCGGGGTTGCCACGTCGCTGCGTCCCAGACGCTCCCAGACCGCATTGAGCATGCTCGTCTGCTGATCGCGCAACTGGTCGAGGTCTTGCCGTTCGTCGTCGGACGCGGTCGCGCCGACCACGGCGAACGCCTCGGCGTTGGCGCGCTGCAGGATCATCGCCTCCTCGATGGCGTCCTCGCGAGGATCCGGCCCCCGCAGGCCCACCCTGCGAGCCAGCCACGGGAGTGTGAGCCCCTGGAGCAGAAGGGTGCCGACGGTCACGACGAGGGCCGCCAGCACCAGCACGTCACGCTCGGGCACCGATGGGGGCAAGGACAGGGCCGCGGCCAGCGTCACCACGCCGCGCATGCCGGCCCATCCCACCACGATCGCACCCGAAAGTGACGGCGAGTCGGCGCGTCCCCGCGTGAGGGCGAACGTCGCGAGGACGGCAAGCAGGCGCACCACGACCACAGTGCCGAGGGTGGCGACACACGTGGCCACGATGACCGGCCAGCCACGATCGGACAGCGAGGCCGCTGCCCAGACTGACCGGGCCTGCAACCCGATGAGCAGGAACACGGAGTTCTCGAGCAGGAACTGGATCGTGCGCCACGTGATGCGTCCGGCGACCCTGTCGCCAGGCCCCTGTTCGACGTGGCTCCGGTGACCCAGGACCAGCCCGGCGACCACGACCGCGAGCACGCCCGAACCGCCCAACTCCTCCGTGGGGACGTAGGCCATGAACGGCACCAGGAAGGTGAGCGACGTCGTCAGCTGCCCGGTGGGAAGGATGCGGAAGACCAGCCCCGCCAGACGGGCGACCACGGCACCGATCACGATCGCGCTGAGGGACCGCCCACGCGAAGTCACCCAGCACGGCCCACGCCGACAATGTCGCGCCCAGGGCGAGGAGTGCCGAGCGCAGACTCACCAGCGCGGTCGCGTCGTTGACCAGGGACTCGCCCTCGAGCAGCGCGACAACGCGTCGCGGCAGCCCCACGCGCCGGGCCACGGCGGTGGCCGCCACCGCATCCGGGGGAGCGACGACCGCGCCCAGGGCCAGGGCAGCCGGCCAACTGACACCGAGCACCGCCCACACCACGAGGCCGACGGAGGCGAGGGTGAGCAGCACCAGCCCGACCGAGAGCCAGCCGATCGAGGCGAGATTCCGCCGGAACTCCACCAGCGAGGTGTTGACGGCGGACGCGTACAACAGGGGCGGCAACAGGACCACCAGGACGAGTTCAGGCTCGAGTTCAGGCGCGTGGACGAAAGGCAGCACCGAACCCAGCGCACCGGCCGCCATCAGCAGGAGCGGTGCGGACCATTCCAGCTTCTCGGCGAGCCACGTCACGGCCAGCACGGCCAGGACGAAGAGCGTGACGGTGACGACGATCCCCATGTCGGGATCGTAGGCCCTGGCGTCCGGCCGCTCGTGACACTCCGTAGGTCGGGCCCCGGGTCTGGGGCCCGTACGTGCGTCCGAGCCGTAAGTTACGGTACCGTAGGGTACGCCACTGTAACCCGCAGCGTGAGGATCAGACATGACTCGTCAACACCCGACCATCATCCAGGGCGGCATGGGCGTCGCGGTCTCGTCGTGGCGCCTCGCCAATGCCGTGGCCAGCGCCGGTCAACTGGGTGTGGTGTCCGGCACCGCGCTCGACGGCGTCGTGGCCCGCACCCTGCAGGACGGCGATCCCGGCGGTCATGTGAGGCGTGCCCTCCAGCACTTCCCGTCGCCGACCATGGCGCAGCGCATCCTCGACACCTACTTCCTTGACGGCGGACGCGCAGAGGGTCATGCGTACCGTCCGCACCCCACGCTGACCATCCACCCGAGCCGACCCGCCGTCGAACTCGCGCTCGTGGGCAACTTCGTCGAGGTGTGGCTGGCCAAGGAGGGGCACGACGGTGTCGTGGGCATCAACTTCCTGGAGAAGATCCAGACGGCCACGCTGTCGGCCGTTCTCGGCGCGATGCTGGCCGGGGTCGACTACGTGCTCATGGGGGCCGGTATCCCCAAGGAGATGCCGCGCGTCCTCACCGACTTCGCCCACGGCCTCCCGGCCCACCTCACGATCGACGTCGGCAACCAGACGCGCGTGCACGAGGCCGTCCTCGACCCGCGCGAGTATCTCGGTGACGACCTCCCCGCGCTGCGGCGTCCGCTCTTCGTCGCCATCATTTCGCTGCACGTGCTGGGCAACTATCTGGCCCGCGATCCCGAGATCCGTCCGGACGGCTTCGTCGTCGAGGGCCCGCTGGCAGGCGGTCACAGTGCCCCGCCACGAGGCAAGATGGCGCTCGACGAGACCGGGCAACCCATCTACACCGAGAAGGACGAGGCCGACCTCGTCAAGATGGCCGCCATCGGCCTTCCGTTCTGGATGGCGGGGGCGTGGAGCACGCCCGAGCGCGTAGCTGAAGCCCGGGAGGCGGGCGCGCAGGGCGTGCAGTGCGGCACCATCTTCGCCCTGGCGTCCGAGTCGGGTCTCAAACCCGAGTTGCGGGAACGACTCACCGCCAAGGTGCAGGAAGGGACCCTCGTGGTCAGGAACGACCCCCTGGCGTCACCGACGGGCTTCCCCTTCAAGGTCGCGGAGCTCGAGGGCACCATGTCCGAGCCCGACGAGTACGCGGCTCGCGATCGCATCTGCGACCTCGGCTACCTGCGTCAACCCACCGAGCGGGCGGACGGGAGCATCGTCTACCGCTGCGCGTCCGAGCCGGTCCACATGTACCTGAAGAAGGGCGGCGAGGTTCAGGACACACTCGGACGCAAGTGCCTGTGCAACGCGCTCTTCGCCAACATCGGGATGCCCCAGCGTCGCAAGGACGGGTACGTCGAGCAGCCGGCGCTCACGCTGGGCCAGGACCTCGTTGGCGTCGAGAACCTCCTGGGGCTGTATCCCGACGGTTACGACGGACGTCAGGCCGTCGCGTGGCTCTTGCGTGACGTCCCCGTGGGGTGACTCGCGTTCCCGTCACCCACGCGGGTCAACGAACAGCAGTGACCTCCGCGCGACGAACCGCTGACGCCCGAAGAGCCACGAGCGCTCCTGACGCCAGCCCGAGAGCGCTCGCTGCGAGCCCGAACCACACCGGGAGCGAGTCGAGGCCGAGCAGGCGGTCGACAGACCAGGAACCGGGACCAGTCAGCGCGAGGGCGGCCGCGAGTCCCGAGTAGACGAAGGCCAGCTCGTAGCCGCCCTTCTGGGCCCACAGACCCTTGCCGCCGTGCACGGTGGCGGCGACGACCAGGGTGCCGAGTACGGCCGCGGCGGCGAGCGGGGTCAGGACGCCAGGCACGATGAACAGGCCACCCACGAATTGCGTGATCCCCGCGATGAAGGCCATGGGTCTTCCGGGCCGGAAACCGATCCGCTCGAAGAACCGGCCGGTTCCCTCAAGGCCGCTCCCACCGAACGTTCCGAAGAGCTTCTGGGCCCCGTGGCCGATCATGAGGCCGCCGAGGAGGAGCCGCAGGAGCAAGAGCCCCAGATCCATGTCAGTCCCTTCCGAGTTCACCCGAAACGATATCCCACCCGGATTCTGGACCCTGTCTCGGTAGCCTTGGCCCCATGGCCCAGAGCTTCGAGTTCGTTCACTCGCCGAGCGGCGACACCGTGCGTATCAAGGCGCGAGGACGCGATGTCCTCACCAACCCGATGATCAACTTCGGCACCGCCTTCACGCGTGAGCAGCGCATCGCCCTCAACATCAACGGGTTGCTGCCGCCCAACGTGATGACGCTCAACACCCAGCTCAAGCGTGTCTACGCCCAGTACTGCCGCCAGCCCGATGACCTGGCCAAATTCGTGTACCTCAACACGATGCACGACCGGAATGAAGTGCTCTACTACAAACTCCTCACCGAGCACATCGAAGAGATGCTGCCGATCGTCTACACGCCCACCATCGGCCAGGCCATCCAGGAATACAGCCACTGGTACCACCGCCCGCGCGGTGTCTACCTGAGCATCGACGACCCGGACGGGATCGGGCCGGCCCTGAGGAGCATGGGCCATCGTCCCGAAGAGATCGACCTGATCGTGGTGACCGACTCCGAGGGCATTCTCGGCATCGGTGACCAGGGTGTCGGCGGAGTGGCCATCACCGTGGGGAAGTTGAGCGTGTACACCGCGGCGGCGGGCATCCATCCCCATCGCGTCCTGCCCGTGGTCCTCGACACGGGCACCGACAACATCGACCTCCTCACCGACGACGCCTACCTGGGCGTCCGCCATGCCCGCGTCCGGGGGGAGCAGTATGACGATTTCGTGGAGAAGTTCGTCGTGGAGGCGCACAGTGCCTTCCCCCACGCGATGCTGCACTGGGAAGACTTCGGCGCGGCCAACGCGCACCGCATCCTCGATCGGTACCGCGAGGACTACTGCACCATCAACGACGACATCCAGGGGACGGCCGCCGTCGTGGTGGCCGCCGCGCTGTCGGCCGTGCAACGCACGGGCACCCGCCTGGCCGACCAGCGGATCGTCATCCACGGGGCCGGGACCGCGGGCATCGGCATCGCCAACCTGATGGTCGACCTCATGGTTGCCGAGGGTCTCACCGAGGCCGAAGCACGAGCGTGCTTCTGGTGTCTCGGGTCCAGGGGACTGCTGAGGGAAGGCGCGGTGATGCGCTCGTTCCAGGAGCCGTTCGCGCGTCCGGCGTCCGAGGTCGAAGGGTGGACGCTCGACCAGCCCGACACGTACGACCTCGCCGACGTCGTGCGCAACGTGCGCCCGACCATGCTGATCGGATCGTCGGCACAACCGGGGGCCTTCACCGAAGCGATCGTCCGCGACATGGCCGGGCACTGCGATGCCCCGATCATCCTGCCGTTGTCGAACCCAACGACGAGGGCCGAGGCGATCCCGTCCGACCTCCTGACCTGGACCGAGGGACGCGCCCTCATCGCGACCGGTTCGCCGTTCGACCCGGTCATCTGGGGGCGCGTGCGCCACGTGATCGCCCAGGCGAACAATGCGCTCGTTTTCCCCGGCATCGGGCTCGGCGTGATCGCCTGCAGGGCGTCACGGGTCACGGACGGCATGATCGCCGCCGCAGCCCGTGCGGTGGCCGCGGTCGTCGGCGATCGGACGCCGGGAGCCTCGCTCCTCCCGTCCATCAGCCAGCTCCGGTCGGTCTCGACGAGGGTGGCCATTGCAGTGGCCGCTGCTGCCGCGTCCGAGGGGGTGGCAGACCGACCCCTCACGAACCCCGTGCAGCAGGTCTACGAACAGATGTGGCAGCCGAGGTATCCGCGCGTCGAGGTGGTGTGATGGGGGACGTCCTGCCGGCGTCCACCTGGCACGGGCTGCGTGACGCCCACGCGGCACGCGCGCGCACCCGTCTCGCCGGGGTCATCGAACGGCGGTCCAGGGGTGTCCGCCACCCGGTCGAGGACTTCCTGTTCGACTACTACAACCTGCGTCCCGGGCAGTTGATCTCGTGGCATCCGGGTGCGGGCGTGGCCCTGGCGGACGCGGACGAGTATGCGTCCCGGAAGTTCTACGAGGTCCGTGGGGGAGTCGCACGGGTCGATGTCGGTCGATTTCTGTCTGATCGCGCGTCGACCGTCGACCAGACGCGTGCCCTGCTCGAGGCCACCGCTGGTCGGACGCCCCAGTTCGGTTGCTTCGGCATGCATGAGTGGGCGATGGTCTACCACCTGGAGCAGTCCGAGACGCGGCATCCCGGCCTGCCGTTGCGATTCGCGCCGGACGAGGTGGCACGGATCGTCGAGCAGGTCGGCTGTCGCTGCACCCACTTTGACGCCTTCCGCTTCTTCACCCCGGACGCAGTTCCGCTCAACTCCGTTCGTCCGACGCGGGAAACCCAGGTCGACCTCGAACAGCCCGCGTGCCTGCACGCGACCATGGACCTCTACAAGGCAGCCGGCAAGCTCCTCCCCCTCGTCGACTCGTCGCTGCTCCTCGACACCTACCAACTGGCCCTCGAGATCCGTGCCCTCGACATGGCGGCCAGTGCATACGACGTGTCCGGTTGGGGCTATGAGCCCGTCAAGGTGGAGACACCGGCCGGACGCGCGGCGTACGTAGCGGCGCAGCGGGAGTTCATGGTCCGGGGGCAGGACCTGAGGGCACGCCTGCTGGGCGTGATCGACTCGACAACGGGGCAGGACGCGCGCTGAGAGTGCCGGGTCCGGCGCGTCGGGGGCGCGCTCTGGATCGTCTTGGGGTCCATTGCCTACGCTGGACCGTGCGGTGGCCGATGGGCGCCACCCCTGAGAACAGGACTCTCACCATGCCGACCACACTTCGCCGCCATCTCGTGCTGCTGATCGCGGCACTGGCGCTGATGGCCACCCCGGCGTGCGCGCGCGTCCTGCCCTCCGGTAACCTCGCAGGGGAGCAGGCCGCCCCCGTTCCCTCGGACGTCCGCACCCCTGTCGCAGTCGACGAGACCCCGGACGCCGTCGAGTCGAGCGCGGTTCCCTCGTCGACGGGCCCGGCGCCCGCGGTCACGCCCAGTGCGACCCCCACGCCCACGGCGACGCCATCGCGTCCGGTGGCCCTCCTGAAGTACGGGTCGAAGGGCGATGACGTGCGCGCGCTGCAGCACCGACTCCTCCAACTCGACTGGTTCTCGGGATCGATCACGCCGACCTACGGGCCCACCACGCAACTGTCGGTCAGCGGGTTCCAGGGCAAACGGGGCCTGCCGGTGACCGGTGAGGTCGACCAGGCCACGCTCGACGTGCTCGTGAAGATGACGCGGACGCCGACGCACGACGAGATGTACAACGTCCTGCACCCGGGACCCACCCTCTTCACGACGGGGGCGACCGGCGCCAGGGTCAAGGACCTGCAGGCACGGCTGAAGCAACTCTCCTGGTTCTTCGGCGACGTCACCGGGACGTACGGCTCGGCCACGACGCAGGCAGTCAAGGGGTTCCAGGCCAAGCGCGAGATCCCCGTGACGGGCGCCGTCGACCAACGGACGCTCGACCGTCTGCGTGGCATGACCCACACGCCCACCACCGACGAGCTCAACAACATCGTCCGCGGGGCGACGAACGACCTCGACCCCAGGTGCATGACCGGACGCGCGATCTGCATCAGCAAGGTCACCAACAAGCTGAAGTGGGTCGTCGACGGCAAGGTGCTGCTCACGATGTCGGTCAGGTTCGGCTCCGAGGCCAACCAGACACGCGAGGGACTTTTCGCCGTCGAGTGGAAGGATCGCGACCACGTCTCGAACCTGTACGGCAGCAAGATGCCGTTCTCGATGTTCTTCTCCGGCGGTCAGGCGGTCCACTACTCGTCCGACTTCGCGGCGCGCGGCTACCTCGGCGCGTCCCACGGGTGCGTCAACGTTCGCGACTGGGACGGGCTTGAATGGCTCTTCGGCCAGGCGAGGGTGGGCGACAGGGTGGTCGTGCACCGCTGAGTGGGCGAGCGCCAGGGGTGGTCGTCGAGGTCAGCCCTGGACGCTGAGCGCCGTCACCTGCCGAGAGGTTTCGTCAGCGAGGATCACGGTGGTGTCGCCGCGCTCCTTCGGGAAGATCACCGTGCCCTCGACCGAGTTCCCCGCCCCGACCGTTCCGGGGCTGAGGTAGCCGGGCCCGGCACTGGTGAGCGGAATGAACTCCTCGGTGGTGGTGTTGTCGAGCGCGAAGAAGTTGTAGCTGAAAGTGCCGGACGAGACCTCGATGAGGACGTCGAGTTCGAGTCCTCGGGTGGTCCAGCGGTAGTCCACGATCTCGAAGATGCCATCTGCGTCATCGCGCGTGGAGTGGAACTCGACGCCGTTCCCCGAGGCCACGGACGTGGGGATGGCTGAGGGCGTCACGGGTCGGGTGGTGACCCCGGAATCGGCGGAGGCCATGAATCTGTCCACGTTCGAGCCCATCCAGAACAGCCCCATCAGAAGGACGAGGACGACACCGGCGATGATCCACGGAGCACGCGTGCGTGGCGTGACGAACTGGTCGATCGAGACGGACGCCGGTGGCTGCGCCCCGATGGGTGCGTAGGGGTCTCGCTCACTGACGGGCTGGGTGGTGGGGGGACCCCAAGCCGGCGGGGGCGGCGCGCCCTGAGGAGGGTACGCCGAGTACTGGCCGGGGTACTGCCCGGGCTGAGGCGGGTTCGGCCAACCCTGCGGTGGTGGGACGACCGGGGGCTGCCAGGAACCTTGGGGCGGTTGGGTCATGGTGGTGTCCAGAGTACCGGTGTGCACAGATGAGCCAAGGGGGCGAATTCTCCACAGGGCTGACGACCCGTGACAATCCGTCCGGTGTTGTCGACCACAACAAGGGCATGGAAGAAACCACCACCACCATCAAGGCGTCCACGCCCGACGACTTCTTCACGCTCGTCCCCTACCTCCTCGGTTTCCACCCGGGTGAGTCGCTGGTCGCCGTCCAGATCGATGGACGCCGGGTCGGCGCCGTCGCACGAGCTGACATCGCGGGCACGGCCGAGCAGGTTGCCGCCGCCATCGCCCCACTGTTCGACCAGTTCCCGGACAGTGACTTCATCCTCATGGCCTTCAGCCGCGACCGTCGGCGTGGTGACGCCGTCCTGGCCGCCACGGAGAACTTCCTGGGCCTGAACCGCGTCATTGACAGCCTCGTGACTGACGGCGTCCGGGGGTGGTCGCGCTTCAACCCTGACCCCACGGGCTGGGTGCTCCCTCCCCCCGACGCCGAGCTGTGCGCGGAGGCGGTGTTCGCGGGCATGGCTCCGTTGTCGGACCGTCTCGCGATCGTCCGGCTGTGCCAGGGCCCGGAGGACGGCGACGTCCCGGCATGCTGGGAGGCGCTCGACGATGCGATGGTCGAGCTCCAGGACTCGATCGAGCCGCGCGCCGGGATGCTTGATCGCCTGTTGGCCGTCGGACTGGCGAACCCCGATGCCCTCACCCGGGTCGAGTGCGCACAACTGGCGATCCTGGCCTCGGTGATCGAGTGCCGCGACCGGGCCTGGTGGGCCATGACCCGCCCGGAGGCCAGGGCCCATCGCGACCTGTGGCTGAAGGTGGTGCATGCAACCCCCGAGGAGTGGGCGGTGCCCGTCCTGTGCCTCACGGGGGTGGCGAGCTGGCTGGGCGGCGAAGGTGCGCTGCTCGTTTCGTGCGTGGAGCGGGCGCTGCAGCTCGACCCGGACTACTCGATGCTCCACATCCTCGAGGACCTCAACCGGTTCGCCGTCCCGCCGGCGCTGTGGGACTCGATGAATCTCGCCGATCTGGGCGACTCGAAACGATAGCGTTGCGCGCATGCGATTCGTGGTCTGTGGAGAAGCCCTGATCGACCTGATCCCCGAGGTCACACCCCCGTTGGAGGACCCCGCGTTCGCCCATCTCGAGACCCGCTGGCGAGCACTGTCGGCCGGGGGTCCGATGAACACGGCCATCGCACTCAGGAGACTCGGCGAGGATGTGCAGTTCATGGGACGCCTCGGCTCCGACGGTTACGGTGAGCAGATCGGTGGCCACCTGCGCGGCAACGGGGTCGGGCTCGATCTGGCCAGGGTGACGTCCGAGGCGACATCCCTGGCGCTTGTCAGCCTCGATGAGCACGGTCACGCGAGCTACACCTTCCACTTCGCTGACACGGCGAACTTCTCGTGGACGCGCGAGCAGTTCCCGGTGCTGACCGCCGACGACTGGCTGCACTTCGGCTCCCTGGTCACCGTGGTCGCCCCGGGGGCGTCCGCCTTGCTGGGCCTCGTGCGTGACACCGAGGCCGCTGTCTCGTTCGACATCAACGTGCGTCCAACGGTGTTGACCGACCCGGTCGAGTACTGGGAGCGGGTCGAGCCTTTCCTCATGGCGGTTGGTCGCCAGGCAGGGATCGTGAAGGCGAGCGACGAAGACATCGCGTTCCTGGTCGGGGGGCTCGACGATCCTGAATTCGATCCTGTCGCTGTCGCGGCCGCCTGGACGACGGCGTACGGGCTATCCCTCTTCGTGGTCACGCTGGGAGCTGAAGGCGTGGCGGCAGTCAAGCCCGACGGTCGCGTCGTGCGCTTCGCCGGCTATCCGGTCGAGGTCGTCGACACCGTGGGGGCGGGCGACACCTTCATGGCGGGCTTCCTGTCGGCGTGGGTGGCCAATCCTGCCGATCTTGAGGGCGCACTGCAGACCGGAGCGGCCGCGGCAGCGATCGTCTGCGGGCGCCGTGGAGCCAACCCCCCGACCACGGCCGAGGTCGAGGCGCGCATCGCGACAGGGTGACGTGACCCCGGGGGTGGGCGACCCTACAGGGCGCCGCCGACCGTGCGTCCGACCAGGTAGGTGAGCAGCATCGCCAAGGTGCCCACGATGACGTTGCGCACCATCGGGCGACCCTTGCCGGCCCCACCCATGTGGGCCGACACCCAGCCCGTCAGCATGAGTGCGAGCAGCACCCCGATCAGGGTCGACAGCACGCGGTAGTCGTGAGGGCTCAGAACCATGAGAAGCAGGGGAATCGTGGCCCCCAGCGTGAAGGCGATCATGGACGCGATGGCGGCGTGCCAGGGACTGGTGCGCTCCAGCGAGGAGATGCCCAATTCGGCCTCTGCGTGGGCGGCCAGTGCATCATGGGCGGTCAGTTCAGTGGCCACTCGGTGCGCGAGTTCGTCCGAGATGCCCTTGCTCCGATAGATGTCGGCGAGCTCTTCGAGCTCGCCGTCGGGGTTGTTCGTGAGCTCCCACTGTTCCTGCGCGAGCTCGGCGATCTCCGTGTCCTTCTGGGAGCTGACTGACACGAACTCGCCACCTGCCATCGACAGTGCGCCTGCGACGAGGCCCGCGAGGCCGGCGATGAGGAGCGCGCTGCGTGAGGCGGACGCGCCGGCCACGCCCATCACGAGTCCTGCCGTCGAGACGATGCCGTCATTGGCGCCGAGGACGCCGGCCCGCAGCCAGTTCAGCTTGCTGTTCAGGCTCGGAGTTCCGGGACCGTCGGTGTTCACCACGAGAATCGCCATGGAACAACAGTGCCGCCGCGAGTTGGTGGCCGCAAGCAAGGGGAGGCTCACCTCATTGCTCTGACAAGGGGTCTCGTCCACGGGAGGCGACCACGAGAGGCGTGGCGGTCGGCGTCCGCTATGCTCGTGGGCATGCACATGCGAGGCCTGCTCCTTCGCTAGCCGCGGCTCTGGAGAGACGCGGCTGTCCCTGATGCCCTCTTGGGCCTCGGGGATTTTTCATGTGAGGAGCAACATGTGAGGAGCACTGTGGCACGGGAACGGGAGATGACGTGAGTGAGCAGAAGACCGAACGTCGGGGATACGACGCCGCGGCAGCGCAGCAGCGCTGGCAGCAGTTCTGGGAGGACGACCGCACCTTTGCACCGGCAGACGACGGTTCAGCCGAGCGTCGCTACGTGCTGGACATGTTCCCGTACCCCTCGGGTGACCTCCACATGGGGCACGCGGAAGCCTTCGTCATGGGTGACGTCGTCGCCCGCTTCTGGCGTCTCCAGGGATTCGACGTCCTGCACCCGATCGGGTGGGACTCGTTCGGTCTGCCCGCCGAGAACGCAGCCATCGCCCGCGACGCGCACCCCTCGGAGTGGACGTACGCCAACATCGAGACGCAGGCACGGTCCTTCAAGCGATACGGCTTGAGCCTGGACTGGTCGCGCCGGCTGCACACGTCCGACGAGGACTACTACCGCTGGACCCAGTGGCTGTTCACCCGCTTCTTCGAGCGCGGGCTTGCCTACCGCAAGGACTCCTACGTCAACTGGTGCCCCAACGACCAGACCGTTCTGGCGAACGAGCAGGTCGTCCAGGGCCAGTGCGAGCGTTGCCACGCCATGGTGACCAAGCGCCAGCTCAACCAGTGGTACTTCAAGATCACCGACTACGCCCAGCAACTCCTCGACGACATGTCCCAGCTGGAAGGCGGCTGGCCCGATCGGGTGCTGGCGATGCAGCGCAACTGGATCGGACGCTCGGAGGGCGCGTACGTCGACTTCGTGATCGATGGCCGCGACGAGCCCGTCACCGTCTTCACGACGCGTCCGGACACCCTGTTCGGGGCGACCTTCATGGTGGTCGCCCCCGACGCGGCGCTGGCGTCCGAGATCGTGACCGATGACGCAAGGCCCGCGTTCGAGGAGTACCTCGAGAAGACCAAGCAGGAAACCGAGATCGAGCGGCAGTCGACGGAGCGCGAGAAGA
>ERZ795044.3350-NODE-3350-length-13460-cov-5.560537_pt1 | contig 13460 bp, 10 predicted proteins | sample MGYA00375128_ERZ795044 | MGnify/ENA primary metagenome ERZ795044 (study PRJEB30173, sample SAMN05720213) | anaerobic digester metagenome | isolation source: active sludge of municipal wastewater-treating anaerobic digesters | place: USA | collected 2014-12-22 ... | reverse complement strand
CAATATAATTTGACGCTGTCAAGGGCGTCGTAGAAGTTACCTGACGAAATTGAAGTCCACTGCCGTAAGAACCCGTGTTTGTATAAGAGGTATTCACTGGATCTGCATTGATTTCCAATTTACTTCTTGGCCCATAAGCAAGAGGCCAAGTATCATTTGACAAACCTATTCCAACATTTTGGTTATTATTTCCCAAGACAAACTTATTATCGGATAAAGCAGTAGCTTCATAGCCGATTGAAACAGAGTTATTCATTGTTGCTGAGGTTGCCCAGCGTTGTGCTAAACCTCCAATAAATATATTATTATTCCCATTGGCAAAATTAAGCCCGGCTCTAGACCCTAACATAACGTTAAAAGTCCCGTTGTAAAAATTATGACCAGAAGTAAATCCGAAAAATGTATTATCATCACTTGATAGTCCTGGTGCCGTATTTAAATCGTTTGCGCCACTATGATGTCCAAAAAAGCAATTTCCATTTCCGTTCGTATTAAACATACCTGCATCCTTTCCATAGAAACAATTATAAGCACCAACATTGTAATATCCAACATTTCTTCCTACCATAACATTATAATCAGTACTAACGGAAGAATATCCTGCATCAGTTCCCATGAATACATTGGACTTGCCAATAGTATTAGAATGACCAGCGTTCATACCAATGAAAGTATTATGATACCCACTTGTATTACTGTATCCTGCGCTTTCTCCTAAAAAAGCATTTTGATAACCTTCATTTGTACTTTTACCGGCCTCATATCCGACATAAGTATTTTGACAGCCATTAATTCCACCTGTAGTTGTTGCCGTATTTACACCTGCATTATAACCAACAAAAGTATTTTTTGTAGATGCATTTGAATTTCCTGCATGAACTCCGACAAAAATGTTGAATGGATTACCATTGTGCCACAACACCGGAAAACTACTACCTGCAATGCCATCTCCAATTCTATAGGCACTTGTTAATGAGTTTAGATTAATGTCTCCAGCATCGACATCTAATTTGTAAATTGGATTAAATAAATTTCCAATTCCTAAAAAGCCACTACTATAAAGAAGTTTCCCGTATTGAACACCGCCAGCTTTCAATAGAACATCTACATTATTTGAACTTCCTAAAAAATCTGTCGTCGCAATTACGTTATTGGCGACAGTTGCTTGTGCGTTAACTTCATTACTTGCTAAGTGTAGCAATGAAATAAAAAATAATAAGCCGAGTTTAATTTTCCTTTCCATGATCTAGTTTTTTATTTGTTCATTTATAAATTATTATTTTCCCTGTTTTAATGAAAATATTTTCTGATTTGATTTCATAAAAGTAAATTCCTCTCCTGAAGTTTTCAGCATTCAGAGTATAGTCAGATATTTTTCCTTCAAGGTTCTTATCAAAAACAATTTTTCCAGAAGCATCATATATTCGGAGGCTAACAATGGAAAATTGATTTTGGAAATCAAATCTAAAATGAGTCTGATCCAAACTTGGATTAGGATAAACTAAAACATCATTTGTCTGTAAACCTTCTTGTTCTTCTGAATTCAATGGCAATTGTCCACAAAGCGAAAAAACATCAAGAGTAGGAAATTGGCCAGCTGGGTCCAGTTTTGCAAGGAATAATTTTGCTCCTTCCGGCGTATTCACTATCGGTCTTACAGTATATGATCCACTGAACTCTCCAAATCCATATGTAGCTATTGTGCTGTCCCGCTGAAAAAGCAATGTTCCACTTTGCGAATACACATAAAAATTGTTTTGTGGGCGGGATGCCATAATCGCATACTCAAGCTCAGTTGTATCGCAATCAAATAATGTTCTTGTAACATAGCCTATAGTATATTCTCCCTGATTAGATAAAACTATCGGAACAGGAATAACCTGATAAGAAGTATGGTCTAAATTGAAAAGTTTTAGCTCATTGGTTTGGTAGTCGGTATAAATATATTTAAATATGCCACCTCCTATATCTGTCAATTGAACTTTATTCATTGAGGCACTATAAACATATGGATAAGAATGTTCATAAATAATTTGAGCGGATGCGCTATCTGAGAAAGTTAGATCTAAAACTCCAAATAGAACACAGAATAATAGGTTAATTTTCATGTCGTTTGTTAATTAATAAACTTTATATTGATTGTGAGAATAAGGAATTCGCGATTAATGATAACTAGTAATTTCATTAGAATATTTTCCATTGGCTATAAATTTTAAAAAGTAAAAATCATTTATTTCACTCTTGAACCTCAAACCAACTTTTAAAAAATAATAATTAAATTATTAACATTTAAAATCCAACAAATCAAAATAACTTCGAATCAATCTCTTACCTGAGGTTAAAAGTAAAATATAATTTCAATTCACCAAATCTATTTCTACAAAATGACAAATAATTTAACATGGCAAGTTACTTATTTCTCAAAAAATCAATTTTGAAGCCAATAATCAATTTACACAACATATTCATACCTCGTCCCATAATGCCTATCCCTCCCCCCACGCGAAGAATCCATTTCGTAATTCTGTTCTTCTAATACATTTCCTTCGTCATCGTAAACATAGGCATTTCTTTTTACGAGCATGCCGGTATTGTCATAGATCTCTTGCTTGATCAATCTGTTTTGGTCATCGTACTCATTCTTGACTTTCTTACTATAGAAATCTTTGTAAATTTTTTCTACTATATTTCCACGATCATCATAGACATTTGAAATAGCACTTATCAATTTGCCCTGAGGATTAGTTTGCACTGTACTCAACTCGTTTCCTTTTTCATCGAACGTATTCATTGTCTTGGAAGTCAATTGTCCTTTGGCATCGGTTTCAATTTCTTCGATCTGAGTTGCCGATAAATAATTAAATGTTGTTTTAGAAACTACTTTGTTGTCAGAATCGATCATTACTCGTTCCACGATAACACCTTTATCGTCGTACTTAACTTCTTCTCTGGAAACAAAAACACCTTCTTCGTCAAGGTTAATGATTGCAACTATATTGTCCTTTTGGTCATACTCGTAATTTGTTCGTGATCCTTCTTCATCGCCGTAATATTTTACTTCGCTCAACAGATATCCCTTTTCATTTCTGGTCAACACTCTTTTTTCACGGGCATCATCTACGATATAAAACAATTCATGTTCAACAAGCTTTCCGTGTGGACCATAAACAAAAGTGCTTCGCTCTTCCAATTCACCATCAGTGGTAAACTTTGATTCAGAGACTACCTTTCCATCGGCATCGAGCTCGATCGTTAGATCTAGATATTCCTCTTCTGCCTGTGGAGTCAGGTCAGAGAAATTAAAATTCTTATAATGCTGATTATATCTGTGTATGGTTTTGTACTTCGTCATGTTCAATTATTTTTTACCGGCAAATTGAATTACTTCTTTTTCTGTTATTTTTTTATCTGAAAGGATCACCAGTCGTTCAACAACATTTCTCAGCTCTCTGATATTTCCCGTCCAATCGATTTTCTGCAATTCTTTAAGTGCTTCAGGAGTAAATGTTTTTACCGGCATTCCGTAATCCTGACAGATCTCATTAACAAAATAGTTAGCTAACTTGGGAATATCATCTTTTCTTTCATTCAATGAAGGAACATGAATGAGTATTACCGAAAGCCGGTGATAAAGATCCTCTCTGAAATTTCCTTTTTCAATTTCAACTTTCAGATCTCTGTTTGTCGCAGCGACAACTCGTGGACTAACAGTGATCTCCTTCTCTCCACCGACACGAGTAATTTTATTCTCTTGCAGTGCACGAAGAACCTTTGATTGAGCTGAAAGACTCATGTCGCCAATTTCATCTAAAAATAAAGTGCCCCCATTTGCTTGTTCGAATTTTCCAATACGTTGCTTGATGGCAGAAGTAAAGGCCCCTTTCTCATGTCCGAACAATTCACTTTCGATCAACTCAGAAGGAATGGCAGCGCAATTGACTTCAACAAGTGGTCCGGCAGCACGATTACTTTTTTCATGGATCCAACGGGCAACTAATTCTTTTCCTGTTCCATTGCTACCAGTTACTAAAACTCTTGCTTCTGTAGGAGCAACTTTTTCAATGATCTCTTTTATTTGTCCAATAGCCGGCGAATCACCGACCATTTCGCGCGTCTTGAAGATCTTTCGCTTTAGTGTTTTCGTTTCAGTGATCAAGGAAGAACGATCCAATGCATTTCTAACAGTAACGAGTAGACGATTCAGATCAGGCGGCTTTGAGATATAATCGTAAGCACCTTTTTTCAATGCATCAACAGCAGTATCAATTGTCCCGTGTCCGCTGATCATAACCACAGGGAGATCGGGATGCATCTCTTGCAATTTCACAAGAACTTCTATACCATCCATTTTCGGCATTTTAATATCGGAAAGCACCAGATCAAAATTTCCGGTTTCTGCTTTCTTTATTCCTTCTGCGCCATCGTTTGCAATTTCCACTTCATATTTCTCATACGTGAGGATATCTTTGAGAGTATTGCAAATTGCCTTTTCATCATCGATAATTAAAATTTTTGCCATAATTAGTACTTCATTTAAGGGTGGCAAGGTAAGAAAATGTTGGCTTTCTTTTGCGGTAAATTATTTCCCGCAGAGTTGCGCTGATTACGCAGAATAACCGCAGATTTAAATAGTGAGAAAATTCCGCTGTCTCATCTTAAGTTGATAACGAAAAATAAAATCACCCATTGGCAATAACTGCACTTAATGCTCCTTCTTTAAGGGCATACTTCGATAAAGACATTTTCTTGATTCCTGTTTCACGCAATACAACAGCTGTACAAATTGTGGCCAGAACGATCATATCGACACGCATTTTGACCAGGCCTTTCATCTTTTTGCGCTGAGCGATCGTTGAAAAAAGAATTTTCTCATGCAAATGAAAGTATTCTTCCATTTTGAAATTGTATTTATTCGTGTTTGCAATAATGTTCCTATTATAAAATTGAAAACCTATCATTTCCGCAAAAGTATCGAAGGAACCGGAAGAGCCGATGAGTTGATCCGGTGCGTACTTTATCACCGCTGCAATCATTGTCGAAAGTTCACTCGAAAGGAACTTCTCGGTTTTCTTAAGCTCACTTAGATGCAATGGATCAGACGGTTTGAAAATTTCCAGTAATCGCGCTGCACCGATATTATAACTGTGCTTCCAGAAAATTTTCTCGTGATTGGCAATAATGAATTCAGTACTTCCTCCGCCAATGTCCATGATCAATACCGGGCTTTCGCCTAGTTCTAAGCATTGTCTGACTCCCAGGTAAATTAACTCCGCTTCTCGATCTCCTGAAATAACTGTAATATCAATTCCGGTTTTTTCTTTTACTGCGTCAACAAAATCGTTTCCATTTTTCGCACCGCGAATTGCAGAGGTAGCAAATGCAAAGATCTTTTCAGGCTTATGAATGGCAATGATCTTTTTATAATGCAAAAGTGCTTTGATGCCTCTTTTAAATGGAACAGGTGCAATTTCATTTTGATGAATTGCACCTTCTCCTAATTTAACTGCAGTCTTTGATTTGAAAACTTTCTTCCAATCGCCTTTCTTATTTACTGATGCGATCAGTAAATGAAAAGTATTGGTGCCCAGATCAAGAATTGCTATCCGCAAAATGTGATGTTTTAATTATGAAACCGAAGCCATTTCCAGAGTTCTTTGTAAGTAACTTTTTTCCCGTACATGAGAATACCGGTACGATAAATTCGTGCGGCAATCCATGTAGTGAAGATAAATCCGCCGATCAACAATACCATTGACAAGACAATATGCTCCCATGGAACTCCGAAAGGAATTCTCACCATCATTACTATTGGCGAGGTAAACGGTATGACAGAAAACCAAAAGGCGACATTGCCCTGCGGATTATTGATAACCGTTGCAGCTGCAATATATGCGATGATGAGCGGTATCGTGACAGGCAACATGAACTGTTGTGTATCGGTTTCCGAATCAACTGCCGCGCCAATTGCGGCAAAGAGAGCGCTGTACAACAGATAACCTCCAAGAAAATAGAAAATAAACATACCGATCAAAAGCGGGAAGTTTATAGTTCCCAAGATAGAATCAAGCTTCATCATCTTATCGCCTTTGATCGGCGAGTCTTCACCGGCTTGTTCCATTGCCTGTTCCATTCCAGGTCTGGACTTGATAATCATTTCTGCTTTTTCTTTATCTGACTTTCCTGCCATTAAAGACGAGGATAGAAGGAAAAATACTGATGAACTCAACACAACCCAAAGTAAAAACTGTGTTAGACCCACGAGAGCAACTCCGATAATTTTCCCCATCATTAACTGAAATGGTTTGACGGAAGAAATAATCACCTCTACTATTCGACTTGTTTTTTCTTCCAACACACCTCTCATAACCATCGCTCCATAAATAAAGATGAAAAGATAGATCAATAATCCGGCACCAAAACCTAAACCTGTAGTTAGCGGCGTACTGGTTTCTTTGTTTTCAAGATCACGAGTTTGAATATCGACATCCGTTTTTATCTCCGTCAATTTCTTTTCATCAATACCGGCAGCAATATATTTTTGAGTATTGATTTCTTTCTCTATCGTAAACTTGATCTTTGAAATGATGTCAAAGCCCGGTTGCGATTCTGAATAAAAGGTAACTGCTTTTTCAAGGCTACTAAGATTTTCAGTTGAAGGAATCAAGAGCACTCCAAAATAGCCACGACTCTGACTTTGATCCCTGACCTTATTGATGTCCTCATTCAAATACTCAAATTTAATTCTGTCGCTGTCTTTAAATTTATTTACAAAAATATGGGTATTGTCAACGACACCGATAGTTTTAATTTCAGTATCAACCTTGTCCAGTAAAAAGACAGAAACGAAAATTCCACTCATCAATATCGGCCCTAAAAAGGTCATGATGATGAATGACTTTTTTTTGACTCTTGTCAGGTATTCACGTTGTATTACTAAGAGTATTTTATTCATGGTAAAATCTGTTACGTCTTCTGATTAATTTCTGTTTTCACTTACTTGTTTGATAAATATATCGTTCATGCTTGGAACGATCTCTTGCAATCCGAGAATTTGCACATGAGGCATCAATAGAGAAAGTAAATCATTTACCGATAGATTTCCTCCGAGCATCTTAACTTTCGCTGAACTATGCTCCTCTTCTTCCTTCAAGTCGAGCAATTCAAATCCTGTCCACAGAGCATTTGTAAAACCTATTCTATTTCCTACATAATTAATTTCAAACGTATGACTTCTGAATTGTTTTCTGATGTCTTTTACAGAGCCGTCAAGAATCACATGTGCTTTGTCGATCAAGGCAATATTGTTACACAACTCCTCCACACTTTCCATTCTGTGTGTCGACAATACAATAGTTGCGCCCTTACTTTTTAATTCGAGAAGTTCGTTCTTAATAAGTTCAGCATTGATAGGATCAAATCCGGTAAAAGGTTCATCGAGGATTAAAAACTCAGGCTCATGCAAGACAGTTGTAATGAACTGAACTTTTTGTGCCATTCCTTTAGAAAGCTCTTCGACTTTTTTCTTCCACCAGGCTTCTATTTCAAATTTCTCGAACCAGTACTTCAACTTTTTCATTGCATCAGCACGTGACATACCTTTCAGACGAGCCAGATAGAGCGCCTGCTCACCCACTTCCATTTTCTTGTAAAGTCCACGTTCTTCCGGTAGATAACCCATTTGCCGAACATGATCACCATCGAGCGGTTGTCCTTTGAAAAGTACGCGACCGGTATCAGGTGCTGTGATCTGAGTAATGATACGAATGAGAGAAGTCTTTCCTGCTCCATTCGGACCAAGTAAACCGAAGACACATTTTTCCGGGATGTGAAGTGTAATACCGTCTAAAGCTTTATGCGCTGCATAATTCTTTGAGACATTTTCAATTTCAAGAATATTCATATAGGTATGAGAAGATGCGTAAATGTAAAAAACCCCGGCTGAAATAACAGGCGGGGTTTAATTTATTTTTACAATTCTTCAAACAAATTATTGAAGACTTTACTATTCGAAGAATTCTCTGACTCTGTCGCGAAAACTTTTATCGCCTTTTCCCGGATTGGGTTTAAAATTTGGTGAATTCCTCAGCTGTTCAAGAAGCTTTTTTTCTTCTGCAGAAACATGCTGTGGTGTCCAGACATTGATATTGACCAACAGATCACCTTTTCCATAACTGTTCACTGACGGCAATCCTTTACCCTTTAAACGCAACACTTTCCCGGCTTGAGTACCCGGATCGATCTTGATCTTTGCTTTACCGTCGATGGTTGGAATCTCCAGCGAAATACCTAAAGAAGCATCGGCAAAGTTAATGTACAGGTCGTGCAACAGATTATTTCCGTCGCGTTGAAGGTGAGGATGTTTTACTTCTTCGATCACAATGAAAAGATCTCCCGGTACTCCACCACGTTCAGCAGCATTACCTTTTCCGCTAACCGTTAATTGCATACCTTCTCCAACTCCGGCCGGAATATTTATCGCAATGATTTCTTCACCGTGTTGCAAACCGCTACCGTGACATGACTTACATTTATTCTGGATCGTTTGACCTTCGCCATTACACGTCGGACAAGTAGACGTTGTTCTCATTTGACCAATGAAAGTACTTGTCACTCGATGAACTTGTCCGGCCCCATTACATGTCGTGCATTTATGAAAAGCAGCGCCATCTTGTGCGCCGGATCCTTTGCATGAAGTACAGGAAATATGTTTGTTGACTTTTATTTTTTTCTCTACGCCGTGAGCAATCTCTTCTAAAGTAAGGCTGACTTTAACCCGAAGATTGGTACCGCGATTTACTCTACGGCCACCTCTTCCTCCGCCACCGCCGAAGAAGCTTTCAAACGAATTTCCTTCACCGCCAAAAATATCGCCGAAATGAGAGAAGATATCTTCCATATTCATTCCGCCTTGTCCACCGCCGCCGCCACCGTTCATTCCACGATGACCAAACTGATCATACCGTTGACGTTTTTCAGCATTGCTTAAAACTTCATACGCTTCAGCAGCTTCTTTGAACTTCTCTTCAGCTTCCTTATTCCCCGGATTTTTATCAGGGTGAAACTTCAGAGCCATCTGACGATACGCTTTTTTTATATCACCTTCAGCAGCACCTTTTGCTACACCCAGTATTTCGTAATAATCTCTTTTCGACATAATTTTTTTTCAGATCTTAATTTCCTACCACCACTTTCGCATGACGAAGAACTCTGTCATTCAGAAAATATCCTTTTTCAACTTCGTCAATAACTTTTCCTTTCAAATCAGCTGTAGGAGCAGGAACATTGGTTATTGCATCATGTAGATCCGGATTAAAATCTTTTCCTGTGGCATCCATTGGTTTTAACCCTTTGCTTTCAGTAGTTGATTTAAGTTTTGAAAAGATCAACTTCATCCCTTCTTTGATTGCTTCAATGTCTTTGGTGTTTTCACTCGATTTAATTGCACGCTCCAAATCATCAAGGATTGGAAGTACGGCTAAAAAAACATCTGAACCGGCTAGCTTTGACTGCTCGATTCGTTCGCGGGAAACTCTACGTTTATAGTTCTCAAATTCAGAATACATGTAGAGGTATTTGTCACGCGATTCTGTCAATTCCGCTTCCAGCTTGGCAATTGGATCCACTTCTTCAACACTTGCATCCGGCAATGCGCCTTCGTTTTGGGCATTTTCCGACGTCAAATTTTCGTTCTCTGTACTACTTTCCATGTCAGGCGTATGGTCTTTCGATTTCATTTTATTTCTGATATTGTTAAAAATTGACAAATTTTGGGGATTTAGTGTCTATAGTCAAGTACTTTGCCACACCAATTTTGGAGTCAATTTGGCAGGTGCGAATATAGGGTTTTCTATTGGTGAAATTGCCGAAAAACACCTTAAACCCTTTAAACTCATTAAACCATCTAAACCCTTTAAACCAAAAACCCTTCAACAAGTGCAGTCCAAAAAAAAAGCAGAAGTAAAAACCTTCTGCCTTTCAATTATTTTAAATCGATTATTATTTGACTTGCCCTTGAATTGCCTGTTCAAGTGCAGCTCCTCGAAGATCTTTCCCGATGATAATTCCATTTCCATCGATCAACCAGTTTGCAGGAATAGACTGAACATTGTACAATTTCGCTGCATCAGAGTACCACCATTTTAGGTCACTTACGTGGTTTGGCCATTCTAATTTATCTTGTTTGATAGCGCCCATCCATGCTGCTTTATCTTTATCAAGCGACACATTATAAACCGTAAATCCTTTTCCGGATTTAAAATTTGAATTTTTGAATTTCGTGTAGGCCTGAACAACATTTGGATTTTCACGACGACAAGGACCGCACCATGAAGCCCAGAAGTCAATCAAAACGACTTTTCCTTTAAGACTGGAAAGTGCTATTTTTTTCCCTTCAGGAGATTCGAAATTCAGTTCAGGGGCTTTATTTCCTACTCCTGTTCCGACTGTTTGAGAATAGCTTACCGTTGAAGTTGAAACTAAAACAGCTAATGCGAAGATTATTTTTTTCATTGTTATTTTTTTTGCGGTTCGGGAGGTGCAATTACCCTGCCATTAGGGTACAAATATAACTCTTAAATGGCTAAAAAATTCGCCATTCCGGAAGATTTTAGCCAAAAAAACTCATTTTACACGTACAATTTGGGCTCCAATTGCATTCAATCGCTCATCGATTCGTTGATATCCTCTGTCAATTTGTTCGATGTTATGGATTACACTCTTACCTTTTGCCGATAATGCTGCGATAAGAAGGGCAACTCCTGCGCGGATATCCGGTGAAGTCATTTGAATCGCTTTTAGTGGAACTTTGCGATTCAATCCGATCACAGTTGCGCGATGCGGATCACACAAAATGATCTGCGCACCCATGTCAATTAATTTATCGACGAAGAACAAACGGCTTTCAAACATTTTTTGATGAATGAGAACAGTACCATTTGCTTGTGTAGCAGTTACCAATACAACACTTAAAAGATCGGGAGTAAATCCGGGCCAGATCGCATCAGCGACAGTAAGTATCGATCCATCAATGAACGATTCGATTTCGTAATTCTCCTGGCGAGGAATAAAGAGATCATCGCCCCGCAACTCCATTTGAATTCCCAACCGACGAAACATTTCAGGGATGATTCCTAAATGGGGATACCCAACTTCCTTTATGGTGATCTCCGATTTTGTCATTGCTGCAAGTCCAATGAAAGAACCGATCTCAATCATATCGGGTAGCATCTTATGCTCTGTTCCTTTTAAAGACGTAACCCCTTCAATGACTAACAAATTTGAACCGATGCCTGCAATCTTTGCTCCCATTCGATTCAACATGTTACAAAGCTGTTGCAAGTAAGGCTCACAAGCCGCATTGTAAATTGTTGTTGTGCCTTCGGCAAGAACGGCAGCCATTACAATGTTGGCAGTTCCGGTAACAGAAGCTTCATCCAGCAACATATAAGCGCCTTTCAACTTTTTTGCAGTCACATTATAAAATCCATCCTGCTCATTGTATTCAAACTGCGCACCCAATGTCTGAAAACCTACAAAGTGAGTATCCAGACGACGACGACCGATCTTATCACCACCCGGCTTTGGGATGCGCGCTTTTCCATAGCGAGCTAACAATGGACCGACAATCATAATAGAACCTCGAAGTTCTGACGCCTGTTTTTTAAAATCAGGAGTATCCAGATAATCGATATTAATATTCTTTGCGTGGAAAGTGAATTCGCCCTTTAGTACACCTGTCTGTTCAACGGTAACTCCTAAATGTTGGAGCAATTCAATCAATTTATTTACATCACGGATATCGGGAATATTTCTGATCACCATTTTTTCAGGTGTCAGCAATACTGCACATAAAATCTGCAGAGCCTCATTTTTAGCTCCCTGTGGAACTAACTCTCCGGAAAGCTCGAGCCCGCCTGTTACTTCAAAACTATTAGCCATAAACTTCTTTTTAGTCGACTTTAAACGACATACGAAGAAAAAATACTTATCGCAAAGTTTACCTATGGCACCATTAAAGTTTTGAACAGATTTAGTCTGATGAGTTTAATATATGCAGGGTAATAAAACCTCCATCTTTTGCTGGATGCAGAAATGATTTTTGCACTTCATCTTTGTCGTACAAAAAAAAACAAAAATGAAATCGATATACACCACACTCATTCTGCTCATCATTGCTACAAGCAATTTTGCGCAAACAGCACTTCAACATCAGGCTCCGCCAACAAACAATTTTCCTTATACCAGAGGAATGTTTGTCGATTGTACTGACGATATCATCAGAGATATCAGAAATGGAAATTCGTATTCACTGGACGTCTTAAAGACATACATCAGGGAAAACTTCATCAATTACATTGCGGTTTACGATCTTGATCATGGAAAGGTAATTGGAAATCCGACAATGGAACCGGCGTTTAAAGTATTCTTGACGAAATTGAAAAAAGAATTTCCAACCTTGCAGATTGGAATCATTGGACAAAAAACCGGTTATAATTCCAGAACCAAAAATCTGAAAGTTGCAGACTTCTTTTCATCGGCATGTTTTTCATCAGCTGCTCCATATTCACGCAATCAACTTGATTCATTGATTAATGACGTGAGAAACAATGATGATCTCCAGCGTTCCGAAACAATAAAATTCTTTTTACGCGGAGTAAAGTTTACGAATTCAATGCAACTACCGGGACCAGGAAATTGCAACTCCATGATTGATGTTTTCTACCTGGAAGATCAATACTGGAAAGATATTAGTAACGGAAACTTAGTTTCAGCAAAAGCAAAATTCGAAAGCTATAAATCAGTTTTGCAATTTCTTCAGATGTTAAAATGTAATTGCAGAAACTTTACAGTCGAAGCTGAATTTGAGCCATCCGATTATTTCCGACTTGCAGGTTGGACAGCTACGGATCAAATAGAACAGGCGGATCCACTGATCGATAAAATGATGATTCCTTTTTATACAAGTCCGTATAATGCTTCGGGTGCATTTGATATCAATTGCAGATTGCTTCACTTGTTATCAGATCAGTTTTCAAAAAACGGAACCAGATTCTACACAGGTTTCAGCGCTCAAAGCAATTCATTTTACTATTGCAATTCTTCAACAACACCATCTGAACATCTTGGAAGATATTTATCAGGAATAATACCAATGGCTTCAGGTAATATGTACTCAGTAGAGCAACTATTTTTAGATAAGTTGAATGATCCTGCATATATGTGTGCAGGTTGTTCCTGTTATGAATATCAGGAAAATCAATACTCGATTTCTAATCCAACAGCGAATATGTGTACCGGTTCTATGTGGTATACTTATTCCATGCTTAAAAACAACGGACTTTTCAGAACAGGAAATTCAATTGACGAAAACGAATTGGTCACAAATCCGGATGGGCAGAAGATCAATTTGAAATTAAACACAAATCAACTCTTCAACTACGAACTATTTGATGTGCAAGGAA
>ERZ795044.3344-NODE-3344-length-13471-cov-5.715191_pt1 | contig 13471 bp, 13 predicted proteins | sample MGYA00375128_ERZ795044 | MGnify/ENA primary metagenome ERZ795044 (study PRJEB30173, sample SAMN05720213) | anaerobic digester metagenome | isolation source: active sludge of municipal wastewater-treating anaerobic digesters | place: USA | collected 2014-12-22 ... | reverse complement strand
GGATCCTGTGCAAAAGCAGAACCGGAAAGACCGATGAAAATAAAAATCAGAAACTTCCTGAGCATTATTGGTTTTTTAGACTTTGTAATACGGTAGTGAAGATACAGAGTTACGGTTGGAGAAGTTACTATTTTCAGGCTGTTCCGGTATTATGTATGATTTGTTCACATTTTACACTTTCAAATTTAGTGTAAAAACCCGCAGCAAGATAAATAATTTAGTTTTACTTGAAAAAGAAAGTTTTCTAAATGTTAAGTTGAACAAAAAATGACATTGGAATGTTCAATTTGGTAGTATTAAGTTGTAATAAATCGGTAATTTTGTAGTTAAGGCTACAATATTGGTCAATAACATTCGTTAACAACTCGCACCAATTGAAATTCTATTAACCACACATGCGCAAACTAAAAATTCTCCCTTGCCTCTACTTTTTATTGTTTTTTGTAAGTACACAGGCAGCTGATCCAAAGAAATCAATTTCTGTTCAATGGATGGATCCGGCTGTGATCAGATTTGAAGATGAATCAACATTAAGAGCACTTCAATTTAACAATTCGATTCCGGATGAAAATTTCAATCCGCAATACTTCATTACAGAATTATTACCAAACGGCACCACTTCAATAAATGTTACATTGAAAAATGTAGTCACGGAACCGATTACTGATGTTGCCCTAATAAAGAAACAAGAAACAATTACAAGTGATTTTAAGATCAATGCTTCTGTTTCATTTAAGAAAAAACAGCCTTACTCTTCTATCCTGATTCTTGCGATCAGAAAAAATTCTACCGGTCAATTTGAACGTCTGAAATCTTTTGATATTGATGTTGTCACTTCAAGTAATAATGTGAACAGAGTTGCATCAAGAGTGTATGCATCAAATAGCGTTCTTGCGAATGGCGAATGGTTTAAGATCGGAGTTGTTCAGGATGGAGTTTACAAAGTTGATTATGCTTTTTTAAAAGGATTGGGACTTGACATCGATAGTCTGGATCCACGTACTATTCAACTTTACGGAAATGGTGGCGGAATGCTTCCGTTTCTGAACAGCAAACCAAGAGTTGATGATCTTGCAGAAAATGCAATATTTGTGAATGGAGAAAGTGATGCAAAGTTTGACAGTACCGACTATTTATTATTTTATGGAACAGCTCAGACTAAATGGACATACGACGATAGCCTGGCAGTTTACAGAAGACAAATTAATTATTATTCCGATACAACTTATTTCTTCCTGACGTACGGACAACAAAATGGAAAGCGCATTCAAAACAGAAGTTCAGTAAGCGGAGCTAATTACACAGTTAATTCATTTGACGATTATGCTTCACATGAAATTGAAGCAGTGAATTTTTTAAAATCAGGTCGTGAGTGGTTTGGAGAATCTATGGATAATTTAAACAGTTCAATTTCTTTTAATATTAACTCTCCAAATATAGTTGGATCCGACACCGTTTTTTTTTCAGGAGCGTTTGCAGGGAGATCGACTAACTCGACTAATAATTATTTCACTGTAAATATAAACAATAATCTGATCGGGAATCAGCCATTCTTAAGAGTTGGAACAACGGCTCAGGATAATTATGCTTCGCTCGTTGCATTTACAAAAACATTTTCGAGTTCAAGTCCTGTATTCAATGTTGGTGTCAGCATGTATTCAGGTGACCCTTCAGCTCAAGGCTGGTTAAATTATATTGATCTTAAATTCCGTCGGGGTTTAACAGCTTCAAATGTTACAGGACAAATGATTTTCCGGGATGCAAGATCTATAGGAAGTACAAACATCAGTGAGTTTAACATTACTGCAGTTCAGGGAAATACGAAATTCGTATGGGATGTTTCTGATTTGTTTAATATAGTTGATCAACAAATAACGTTTTCAAATGGAACTGTTTCTTTCACTACTCCAACACCGGAATTAAAAACGTTTGTACTGTTTGATAACACAATGTTACTTACACCAAAAAGTATTGGAAGAATAGAAAATCAGAATCTTCATAGTCTTCCTGTTACGAATTATCTGATCGTTACCAATCCGCTATTTCTTTCTGCAGCTAATGAACTTGCAGATTTTCACAGAGCAAACGATAACATGTCCGTAACAGTTGTTACAACTCAACAAGTATTTAATGAATTCAGCAGCGGTGCGCAGGATGTCTCAGCGATCCGTGATTTTGCTAAAATGTTCTATGATCGTGCAACTTCTACTGCAGATATGCCAAAATATTTATTGCTGTTTGGAGATGCATCATACGATAACAAATACAGACTTGCAGCAAATACAAATTTCGTTACATCTTACCAGTCTCCCGGTTCAATCAATCAGACACAAACTTATATTTCCGATGACTTCTTTGCGCTTCTGGATGATTCAGAAGGAGAATGGACCAACAGTGAAATTGTTGACATGAGTGTTGGAAGAATTCCTGTAGGCACAGTTACTGAAGCAGCGCAGCACATGAATAAGATCAGATCGTATGTTAAGGGAGGCTCTGCGGTCATGGGTAGTTGGAGAAACAATATCAGTTTCGTTGGTGATGACCAGGATTACAATATCCACTTCCGTCAGTCTGATACTCTTGCTAACCGCATCCGCAATACATATTCGACTTTCAATATTGATAAGATCTATTTTGATGCTTACCAACAAGAGTCTACTCCCGGAGGACAACGTTATCCCGAAGTAAAGAAGGCCATCACTGACCGGATTCAGAGAGGAACTTTATTAATGACCTACATTGGTCACGGTGGCGAGTTAGGTTGGGCACATGAGCGTGTTTTGGAGAACAGCGACATCAATGGCTGGACTAACTTCAGTAAACTTGCGGCATTTTTAACTGCTACCTGTGAGTTTACCAGAGTTGATGATCCGGGTCGTGTTTCGTCAGGAGAATATGTTTTTCTTAATCCTAATGGTGGAGCAATTTGCATGTTTACAACTTCGCGTTTAGCTTATTCCAGTTCAAACAATAATTTATGTACACGTTTTTTCACTCACATATTTGAAAAAGTTGGTGGTGAATATCAACGTACAGGCGACATTTTTGAAAAGACGAAATCTGATATGTATGTTGATCCTTATGTAAGAAACTTTCTTTATTTAGGAGATCCTGCATTAAAGCTTGCTTATCCTGAATATTCAGTGAAAACAAAAACAATTAATGGAGTTGCGATCGGATTGAATACCGATACATTAAAAGCATTAAGCAAGGTTACTATTTCAGGTGAAGTCCAGGATAATTCCGGAGTTAAGCTTTCTAATTTTAATGGAATTATTTATCCGACAGTGTACGATAAGATGGCAACTTATTCAACAATAGGAAACGATATCAATGACGTATCAAATCCTTCCAATCCACAACCATTCACACTTCAGAAAAATGTTATTTATTCCGGAAAATCAAGTGTTGTAAACGGAGATTTCTCCTACTCTTTCTATGTACCTAAAGATATTGCATATCAATATGGAAATGGTAAGTTAAGTTACTACGCACAAAATGGTGCTATTGATGCAAGCGGAAGTGATACATTGGTTACTATAGGTGGAGTAAATCAAAACGCAACAGCAGATAATGAAGGACCTGTTATCCGGATTTACATGAACGATGAAAATTTCGTTCGCGGCGGAATGACAAACAAAGATCCGATTCTTTACGCAGTGATCTCTGATACGAGTGGCGTTAATACTGTAGGTACCGGCATCGGGCACGATATGAGTGCAGAACTTGATAACAAGACAGACAAACGTTATATCCTGAACGATTACTATGAGAATGATCTGAACAGTTATCAGAAAGGGAAATTGAATTATCCGTTCAAGAACCTTTCAAGTGGTCCTCATACGCTGAATCTGAAAGCGTGGGATGTTTACAATAACTCCAGTGAAGCGTCAACGGATTTTATCGTAAGTGAAAGTGCAACTCTGGCTTTGGAACATGTTTTAAATTATCCAAATCCGTTTACCACACATACAACGTTTATGTTTGAACATAACAGACCATTTGTACCAATGGATGTGCAGGTACAGGTATTTACGGTTTCGGGAAAATTGATCAAAACCCTTTCAAATAAAATAACTCCCACAGGATATCGTTCGGATGATATGGAATGGGATGGTTTGGATGATTTTGGTGATAAAATCGGAAAAGGTGTGTATGTTTACAAGCTGAGAGTCAGGACTTACGATGGTGATTATGCTGACAAATTCGAGAAGCTTGTAATTCTCCGTTAAACTGAACAAAATTTATTAATTCCCGTATATTTGGCTTATACTATTTAACATAAAAATGCAATTTAACTTCAAAAAATGCGTATTGCCTGTATTGGCAATGATCTTGATTTCGAAATCTGCGAGTTCACAGCTTTCATCCTTCAGAGATTCTCTTTTAGGACAAATCAATACCATAACAACTGCAGTCCCTTTCTTACAGATTGCACCGGACTCCCGAGCAGGCGGAATGGGTGATTATGGTGTAGCAACCTCACCGGATGCTAATTCAATCCATTGGAATCCTGCTAAATTAGCCTTTATAGAAAAAAATGGCGGGTTCTCTATATCCTATACTCCATGGTTAAGAGCCTTGGTAAGTGATATCAATCTCGCTTATGTATCAGGTTATAAAAAACTGAATAAGGACCAGACTTTTGCTGCATCCCTGCTCTACTTCTCATTAGGAAGTATTGACTTTACAGATGAAGCTGCGACAAAATATTATACTTTCAGTCCAAGTGAATGGGCATTAGATCTTGCTTATGCCCGAAAGCTAGGTGAAAATTTTTCAGGAGGTTTAGCATTACGTTACATCTATTCAAATCTTACGGGTGGAGTAACAATTCAGAACGGAACGATTAACACTCACGCGGGAACATCGGTTGCAGCTGATATCTCAGGATACTACACAAAAGAAATTGATGTCTCTAAAAAGAAATCTCTTCTTGCCTTCGGTTTAAACATTAGCAATATTGGAACAAAGATCTCTTACACAGATACTAAAACTAAAGATTTCATTCCAACCAATTTCCGTCTGGGAACAAACCTGAAAATGGAACTTGACAAGTATAATACAATTTCATTCGGATTTGACATTAACAAATTACTGGTTCCAACTCCTCCTGTATATGCAAAAGATTCATCAGGGAATTACCTTCTTGATGCAGATAGAAACAGAGTAATTGCTGCAGGTAAAGATCCTAATAATATTTCTGTTCCTCAGGCATTATTCAGTTCTTGGGGCGATGCTCCGGCAGGATTTAAAGAGGAGATCAAAGAATTTACCTATTCAATAGGTACTGAATACTGGTATGATAATCAGTTTGCAATTCGTGCAGGTTACTTCCATGAAGCAGCAACAAAAGGTAATCGTCAGTATTTCACTATTGGTGCAGGACTGCGTTATAATGTATTCGGACTTGATTTTGCTTATCTGATCCCTACTACACAACGGAATCCGTTAGAAAACACTCTTCGTTTCACGCTCACTTTCGATTTCGATGCAGTGAAGGAAGATAGTGAACCAACTGAATAAAAAATAATTAAAAATATTTTAAAAGCGGATGATGATTCATCCGCTTTTTTTTTATTTGCATAATAAATAACACACACTATGCGAGTTGGATTTGGATTTGATGTACATCAATTGGAAGAAGGCCGGGATTTTAGTCTGGGCGGAATAAAAATTGCACATTCCAAAGGTGCAGTAGGACATTCTGATGCAGATGTAATGATTCATGCGATATGCGATGCTCTTTTGGGAGCAGCGAATCTGGGTGATATTGGAAAACACTTTCCGGATACTTCATCAGATTATAAAAACATTGACAGCAAAGTCTTGCTGCAAAGAGTATGTTTACTGATCGATCTGAAAAATTACAAGATCGGGAATATTGATATTACTCTGTGCCTGGAGAAACCTAAGATCGCTCCTTACATTCCACAGATGCAGGCTGTACTTGCAAAAGTTATGGAGATCACGGAAGACGATATTTCAATCAAAGCAACGACGAATGAAAAGCTTGGCTTTATCGGGCGTGAAGAAGGTGTATGTTGCTATGCGGTGACGTTGCTTGAACGTAAGTAGGACTATGACCGGGATTAAGGGATTACAAATGATTTTTATGATTTAGATTTAGATTCATTCAGCACTTGATTAGTGGATTGCAGGATTGATGTGATTGATTGAATCAGAAAAAGATCCGGCAGAAACTGAAACGTAAGTAGTATTAGGATGCCCCTCGACTTCGCTCGGGGACTGTCTTATAAGTGGTAATGTGTGAATTTTTTGCGAAGAAAATTTAACTTTAATTTTAAGGGAATTTTCTTCGCAAAAAATTCACACATATCTGCTCAAAAGCCACGGTCCCTGAGCGCAGTCGAAGGGCGAACGTTTAGAATTTCGAACAACAGATTTACTAGTTACAAAGTATAAGTGTAACCAATAGAATAAATAAAATTATTCGTCTGATCGATCAGGTAGTCCTGAAAAATGATACCGATATCTAATGCATGGATGCGGTTGAATTCATACTCCACTCCTGCTCCATATCTTAATCTGTTGATTCCTTCACCGGCTTCTTTTGCATTATCGATCAGATAATACATTTCCATTGACAGATATGGTTTATATCTTTTTTCTGTATCGTATGAAACTGCAAGTTTCGAACGGAGGACCCATTCAGGAATTTTACCGTTTTCAGAACTGTTGATAGAAGTAAATTCTTCCTGAATTCTTTCGCGGAGTGTAAATGAAATACGCTTTGGTTTAAACTTATAGGAAACATCTGCATAAAACCGATGCGACTTTCCGTAGTAAGTAACTTTATTCTTATTAATGAACCTGTAATTGAGAGAAACCTTAAAATTTTTCTTCAGTTCATATTCTAATCCGGCTTCAGATAATAACTGATCAACCTGAGAAATATCATGATCAAGTCTCAACTGCTGAGTAACTGAAGCTGATAATTTTCTTGTGAATTTGTGCTTTAGAGTAATTCCTGTCCACAATCGCGTATCGTCAATCTGTGCTTTACCGGAATTCACCAGTAAGCACAAAGAGAAAATAACTATAAGCGATTGCTTTAATTTCATTTCTTGATAGAAATTTTAGGCATGCTGTCTTCGTAGTAATAAATTTTTACTACCGCAATATCTTTCAGAAAATCAATTCTGTTTACGCTTGCACGGTGAATATTCAAGCCGGTACGTTTTTTCAGATCATCGATCAAAGCATTGTAGTTTTCCGGTTTGATCAATTCAATGTTTTCATATTGAATGGTCTTCACAAGTTCGTTGCGCACTAACCAGTTTCCATCCAGAGCATAAGTAAATGCAATGAGAATAGCAGTGATCAGTGACAGTTCGAAATATGTTCCTTTACTAACTGCACAGATCAATCCGATTGCAATTACTATGAACAAGTAAGTCATGTCTTTTGTGGAGATCCCTTCTGTTCTGTAACGCAACATGGAGAACACTGCGAATAAACCAAATGCAGCTCCTAATGACATATCCACCTTATTCATTAAATATGTAATGATGAAGATGATGATATTAAAGAGGAAGAAAGTAAACAGATAATCTTTCTTCTTATAGATCCGGAAGTAAATAAATCGTACCAATACAACCATTGATAATACGTCTATTAGTAGTCTCCAGAAAAATTTGTCCGACAATTTGTCAAACAATTCAAATTGATTCATTGCGTCGTTCATGATGCTTTCAGTAGTTTATTAAGGTACAAAAGTGTGGGTTTAAAATTATTCTTCTTAATTGTTTCATTTAATGTGATAACTCCAAGGCAATATTTACTGATAGATTTCTGCTGAACAGAATATTCCCGCATTAATGTATTAAAAGGACTTTTCTCATTCGCTCCGCCTTGCTTTAATTCAGCGATAACCAATCCTTTATACAATACATTATTTCTCTCATCAATAAAAGTCAGATTTGTATCAATAGTAAGACGTTCTGCGGAGTGTTTATTCACAAACGTCATACGTCGATAGTTCACCCATAGTTTTGGTTCAAGTGTATTTGGATCTATATTGGAGATGTTTTTTACAAACTCACTTGATGTATCGCAGATCGTTTTAACGATCTCATTATTTTTGATCCGCTCTTTTATTGTCCTGCCCTTGTTGTTCTTGAATTTTATCTCAAAAAAATTAAGGTCTGACTCTACATATCTACGGGAGCGGAATTTATATCTGTTTACCCTGCCATTATGATGTCTTAGATACAGTCCGAATTCAGCCGTATCAAAATATAACGTCTCGTAGTGATTATATCGTTTCTCTTTGATCTCGAGTACGAAATAATTTTTCTTCATTCTTTCGAGCAGAGCCGGAAGAAGATCCTCCTTGAACATAAATCTGGTGTCCAATCTGTCTTGCAGAGCAACACCATCCATCTGTTTCAGAGTGATAGGATCAAAACCGGAAAGTATGTTATCTAAATTTTCCAAATTAATATTCGTAAATATATTTTTTATCAGAGATCAAAGTACCTTTACCATCAACAGCTTTGCGTTGAATTTTCATTCCGCGTTTATCATAAATAAGAAATGCTTTTTCAATTACATTTCCTTTTGCATCCACTGTTACTTCAGTAATTCTGTCACCGTTTGCATTATATGCATAAGTTGATTTCTGAATCAGATTACCGGCAGCATCATACTGCGTTTCATCTGTTTTATCACCCGTTGAATTATATTTGAATACTTTCTTCTTCTTGATCTTACCATCGCTATGGTAAACTACTTCTTCAATCTTGTCACCATTTTTATTATACACATAAGTATTATGCATTTTTACTTTTCCCTCAGAATCGTAATCAATTTCCTCTATGACCTCGTTATTAGAATCATATCTGTAAAATGAATTATCAGCAGTAAGTTCTTTACCGTTAACCAGCGTTGTTTCAGTTTCCCTTACAGATTTTACTTTATTCTTTTTCAGGTCTTTTTTACTTTGAGCCGAAACGGACAAAACCACAAAAGATGCAAATAGTATTGCGACAGCAAATTTCAATTTCATAGTTATCAATAATTGTTATCTAAAATGATGATATCCGAAGTTGTGACGATGGAACCGTTTGCTGTGATTTCTATTTCGGCAAATTTGGCTATATCCGGACTGTTTGAATTGAGATTTCCGGAAGCAGCTCCGGTCGAATCTTTAGAATAGGCAAACAATTTATATTTTCCTTTTTGTAAGAATTTGAATTCAAAAGATCCGTCAAATGATGTTTTATAGTTCTCATCATAAGTTGAATGATCATCCCCATAAATGATATAAACATCCTCATCTACAGCAGGGTAAGTATCGACTACCGTCTGAAAGCTGGCATCAAAATCATACACTAAAACTTTTCCCCTGATAGTACTAGTTCCGCCTTCTCCGGCATCCTTCTTACAACCGTTTAAAAAAACTGTTGCTAAAGACATGAAAATCAGGATACTGAATGTGTTTATTGATTTCATTTATTTGAATTTAAGGGCACAAAGATGCCAATTAATTTGGTTAAAAACTGAGCTGTTGACTTGAGTATTCCACAATACGTAAAGAAGGATAAAATGTTGTTTCCGGTTTATCAATTACAGTGCCTTTTCTGTAATTTTTTGCTATATTTCATCTAATCTTCCTTTGAATCAGGAATGGCTTTGATGTATATATAAATTCCTATTCCAAAAGCCGGAAAGACATTTCTATTTTGTACATTTAACTCCTTTTTTAATTAAAAATATATGAAAAACGTAGAAATTCATTGCAATTTGACTGAATATGATAGCCCGGATGAACTAAGTAAAGAAGATCAGGAATTGCTGGTTGAGGCAAAGGCGAGTATGAATAAAGCATACGCCCCATACTCCCATTTCCATGTTGGAGCGGCTATTATGCTTGAAAATGGAATTATTTTACGGGGAAATAATCAAGAAAATGCTTCATATCCGATTGGACTATGTGCTGAACGGGTTGCCATCTTTGCAGCAGGCGCCAATTACCCGAATGTTAAGATCCGGGCAATTGCTATAACTGCTAATTCCGACCATTTCCATGTCAATAAACCTATAACTCCTTGTGGAGCTTGCAGACAAGCAATAGCTGAATACGAACATCGTTATAAGCAAGATATCAGACTGATCATGGCAGGTGAAGCAGGAAAAGTTCTCATTGCAAACAGTATCAGTAATATGCTTCCGTATCAATTCAATGCTGATGATCTGAAGATCAAAACAACATGAACACAACAGTTGGAGAATTGTATTTAATTGAATCAGTAAAAAGTTTTCAGGGTTTAAAATCCAATGCTGAAAAAGCGATGGAACAAATTTCTGATCTGCAATTTCATGAACATCCCGATGAAGAATCGAACAATGTTGCAATTATTGTAAAACATTTAGCTGGTAATATGCTAAGTCGTTTTACCGATTTTCTTACCAGTGACGGAGAGAAGTCTGACAGAAACAGAGACAGTGAATTCATCGACGAATTTACTTCCAGAAAAGAAATAATGGATTATTGGGAAAAAGGCTGGTCATGTGTTTTAAATATTCTGAAATCACTTGACCAGAATGACCTTCAAAAAATTGTAACAATCAGAAACGAAGAGCATACAGTATTACGCGCTATTCATCGTCAACTGACTCATTACGCATATCACTGTGGACAAATTGTTTTTCTTTGCAAGCATTTAAAGCAGAAAGAATTCAAATCACTTTCTATTCCACGAGGTGAATCTGAAAAATTTAAGACGATTACACCTGATAAAAAATAACTCTACTGATGAAAAAAATATTGTCACTTATATTCGTATTAGTATTTTATACGTCAGTACATGCACAATACAGTATCCGTGATTCTTCGATCTCTTTTCCAATGATTGGAGCAACATTCAGCTATGAATTTCCTGCAGGAGATATGGCGGATCGTTTCGGACCAAATTTTTCGATCGGTGGAGCATTTCAATGGAAATTAAAATCTAACTGGCTTGTTGGCGTTGAAGGGAATTTTTTATTCAGTGATGTTGTGAGAGAGAACAATATTCTTGACAGTTATAAAACCCCGGACGGATATTTAATTGATGGAGCAGGCCAATTTGCATCTGTTACATTGAGTGAAAGAGGAATGCGCTTCAATCTGAAAGCAGGAAAAATATTTTCTTTCATCGGACCAAACAAGAACAGCGGTTTATTGACAAGCCTGGGTGTAGGATATTTACAACACAGAATTTACATTGATACTCCAGGTAGTCCAATACCATGGCTGGAAGGTGACAAACGCAGAGGTTTTGACAGAATGTCCAGTGGACTTTTTATAAACCAATTTGTCGGTTACATAAATTTCAGTAATAAAAGATTAGTCAATTTCTTTGCCGGATTTGAATTTACAGAAGGGTTTACGAAAAATCAAAGAGATTACAATTTCGATACCGGTTTGAAAGACAATAAAAACCGAACAGACATTTTAATTGGCTTTAAGGCAGGATGGGTATTTCCACTCTATAAAAGAGTTGCAGATAAATTCTATATTGACTAGAAATGCAGATCATTTATAGCCTGGCCATTCGGAGTTATTATTTTACAATAGCCATTGCTGCTTTGTTTGGAAATAGTAAGGCCAAATTATGGATCAGCGGTCGCAGGAAATGGCATAAAATTCTCGAAGAAAAACTTGCCGGCTATTCAGGTAAACAACGGTTCTGGTTTCACTGTGCTTCATTAGGCGAATTTGAACAAGGAAGAGCATTGATTGAAAAAGTCAGAAAAGAATTTCCGGACGCATTTATTTTGCTGACCTTCTTCTCCCCTTCCGGTTATGAAATCAGAAAAAATTATCCGGAAGTAAACTTTGTCTGCTATTTACCTTTGGATACTAAAAGAAATGCAAAACGATTTGTAAGAATTCTGAATCCATCGAAAACAATTTTTATAAAATATGAATTCTGGTACAACTATATAAATGAACTTTCAAAAGCCGGCAAACCATTATTTATAGCATCAGCGATTTTCAGGCCGCAGCAGGTCTTTTTTAAATGGTATGGAACTTTTTTCAGAAGTATTTTGAAAAAGATCACCCATATCTTTTTACAGGATAAAAATTCAATGCGGCTATTATCAGACCTGGGTGTAAACAATTGTTCTATTACAGGAGATACTCGTTTTGACAGGGTTTACAAAATTGCGCATGATTCAAAACCGATACCGGCAATTGAACAATTTATCGGAAGCAAACACTCAATTGTTGCGGGTAGTACCTGGCCAGTTGACGAAGAAATACTTTTACAGATTTTTCACTCATTAGATGACAACAACTTAAAATTGATCCTCGTTCCGCATGAAGTTTCCGAACAACGAATATTACAACTGAAAGATAAAATTATCCGTCAGGCAAATTCAAAAGGTGTAGCATTGTATTCAGATAAAATTCTGAATAGAAATTCTTCGATTATGATCGTTGATACAATAGGGCTTCTTTCCTCAGTATATAAATACGCTACACTGACATGGATTGGCGGTGGATTTAACAATGGGATACATAATAGTCTGGAAGCTGCTGCCCATGGCAAACCAGTTTTCTTTGGACCGGAATATCAAAAGTTCAGAGAAGCTCACGATCTGATCGGTATTCAAAGCGCTTTCAGTGTAAAGAATCCAATTGATGGAAAACGATTAATGCAAAAGTTACTACTCGATAAGTCATTGCTGGAAAAGACGGGTCAATTATCATCCGATTATGTCCAAAAAAATACTGGTGCAACAGAAAAGATTTTCTTTCATATTTTCCAAAAATCAGAAGAAAGAAAAAAGCCGGGAGCACAACAAATTATTGAATATTGACTTTTATGATAAAACGAGATGATAGTGAGTGTTCATTTTAAAAGTAGTATTTTTGTAAGACGAAGAATTCAGGGAAGCCATGCGTAGAATTATTTTACTTTTATTTCTGATCCATGCCACTGCCAATGCGCAGATAAATTCGCTCTATTATACAAACACAGGTAAGATCTCTTTTAAATCGGAATCCAAGCAAGAATTGATTGCGGCAAGTTCTGATGAAATGCAAGGCATCATCGATGAAGAGAAAAAAACTTTTGTATTCAAGGTTAAGATCAGAACATTTAATGGCTTTAACAGTGCATTACAACAGGAGCATTTTAATGAAAAGTTTTTAGAGTCAGAAAAATTTCCTCAGGCTACATTTATGGGAAAGATCATCGAAGACATAGATCTTAAAAAAGATGGAGTTTTTGAGATCAGGGCAAAAGGGAAATTATGGATTCATGGTGTGGAGAATGAAAGAATTATCAGATCAGAGGTTACAATCAAAAACGGAATTATTAATATTAAGTCACATTTCACAGTAGCTTTATCTGATCACAATATAAAAGTACCAAAAGTTGTGCATGAAAAAGTATCAAGTGAGATCAGTGTCGAGATATCAGCACAACTGAAGAAAAAAACTGCAAATTGAACG
>ERZ795044.3338-NODE-3338-length-13488-cov-5.839574_pt1 | contig 13488 bp, 10 predicted proteins | sample MGYA00375128_ERZ795044 | MGnify/ENA primary metagenome ERZ795044 (study PRJEB30173, sample SAMN05720213) | anaerobic digester metagenome | isolation source: active sludge of municipal wastewater-treating anaerobic digesters | place: USA | collected 2014-12-22 ... | reverse complement strand
AGGCGCTCGAAATGGGCGTAGGTCAGTTCGGCCGCGCGCTCCGGGTCCGCCGCGTCCAGCAGGCCTTCGACGATCTGCCCGACGTGATAGCACAGGTCTGCATAGCGACGCGGCCGGGTGGGAATGTGATCGGCCAGCCGCTCTGCCGGCAGCGTTTCCGTCACGGCAGCCACGAATTCCAGCAAGGTCCGCAGTCGCTGCAGAAGCTCGGCGGGCGGCAGGCGTATCGGCGTCAGTGAAATGCCGACGAAGCGCGCAACCTCGGAAAGTTCCTGCGCGAACACGAATCGCTCGCCACGCGCCACGACGGGCACGGACCGCGCACCGAGCCGGCGCAACTGATCCGCTGCGGCAGGGTTTTCGATGACGTTGATCGATTCGAAGGCGAGCCCCTGCGCCTTCAGGAACTCGCGCGCGCGCAGGCAACTGGTGCACCCGGGCATCCAGTACAGGCGCAGCATGTCTTCAGCGGCTTGCATCGAGGAGGATCATAGGCTGCTCTTTCCGCAACGTCACCGCTGGTATCCTGCCCGTATGGATCACGCTCGCACGCTGCTCGATTTCTGGTTCGGGCCTCGCCCCTATAGTGCGGCGGGCCTGCAGCAACGCATGCGATTCTGGTTCGGTGGCGAAGAGCCGCAGGAGATCATCGATGCGCGGGATCGGGACATCGAGCAGCGCTTCGGTCCGTGGATCACGCGGGCGCTGGGCGGGGAGTTCGATTCGTGGGCAGACAGCCCGCGCAGACGCCTCGCGTTGATCCTGCTGCTGGACCAGTTGCCGCGCAACGTGCATCGCGGCACCGCAGCGGCCTTCAGCGGCGATGAACGCGCCGAGCGACTGGCGATGGACGGCCTGGAGCAGGCAGCCGACGCAGCGCTGGATCCGGTCGAGCGGATCTTCTTCTACATGCCGCTGCAGCATTCGGAATCCGCGCAGGTCCAGGACGTCTCGGTCAACGCATTCCGTCGCCTTCAGGAAGAAGCACCGTCCGCCCTGCGCGCCCTGTTCGCCTCGACGCTCGATTACGCGCAGCTGCACCGGGACATCGTGCAGCGCTTCGGGCGGTTTCCGCATCGCAACGCCGCGCTCGGTCGCGCGAGCACGCCCGAGGAAATCGACTGGCTGCGCGAGCAGGGGCTGCGATTCGGCCAGTAAGGACGGCGCTCAGCGCCCGCTCGCGGCGAAGTCCTCGGCCGACAGCGGCAGTTCCTCGACCGTGCCATAGGTGCGGGCGAACTCGCGGATCTTGGTCGCATCGCCGATCATCACGATCGCAAGATCACCTGCTTTCGGAAACGCAGCGTTGATCACCGCGCGTGCGGCCGCGACGTCCACCGCGCCGAGTGCCGGGCCGTAGGACTCGATGTAGCTGCGGTCGAGCCCGAAAAATTCGAGATCGGCGAGCGCATTGGCCCAGTTCACGGCCGTTTCGAGGCCCGTCGGATACTGGCCGAGCACGTAGGCGCGTGCCGAATCGAGCATCGGCGCATCGACACCCTCGCGGTTCAGTCGTTCGAGCGTGGCGATCGCAAGGTCGATCGCCTTGCCCGTGTTCTCGGTCACCGTGAACGATTGGATTGCGAACTCACCCGCCACCGTCCCGCGATTGAACCCTGAGCTCGCGCTATACGACAACCCGGACTTGATCCGCAGTTCCGTGTTCAGGATCGACGTGAAGCGCCCGCCATACAGCGTGTTCACCACATCGAGCGCGGCGCGCTCTGGAAAACGCCGCGATACGCCGACGTTCGCAAGCCAGAAATAGGTTTGCGATGACCCGGGAGAATCGACCAGCAGCACGCGTCTGCCGGCAATCCGTGCCGGCACCGCCGGTGCCGCCGGCTTCCCTGCAGTGCGTTCCCATTTGCCGAACGCGCGCTGCACCTCAGCCCGGATCCAGACGGGATCGACATCACCGGCAAACACCAGCGTCGCGCGGTCAGCGCCGAAATTCGCGCGAACGTAGTCGAGCACGTCGCGATGGGAAATCGCCGCGAGTGAGCGCTCGCTGCCGCTGACCGGACGGGCGTAGGGATGATCCCCGAACAGGAATGCCCGGCCGTAGTTCGCGATCAGCGACGAAGGATCGGAATCCTTCGCCGCCTTGATGAACTCGATCTGGCGCGACCGCAGCGTCTCGAACTCGCGCGCGTCGAGTCGCGGACGCAGCAACGCATCGGCCAGCAGATCGATCATCAATTGCCGGTCTCGCGCCAGGAACTGGCCCGAGACGCGCACGGTCTCCGTACCCGCACCGGCACCAAAACTGCCGCCGACGTTGGCGACGGCGTCGGCGAACTGGAACGCGTCGCGGGAGCCTGCGCCCTTCTCGAGCAGGCCCGCCGCAATCGACGCGAGGCCAGCCTTGTCCGGCGCCTCGCCGAGAGCCCCACCGCGCATCACCACTGTGAACGCTGCGAGCGGAACCTCCGGGCGGCGCATGACGACCAGCGTCAGCCCGTTCGGCAACACCTGGCGCTCGAATGCCGGCACCCGCACGACGGCAGGAGTCTCCGCCGCGACAGTGACGGACGCCGCCATGCCGCAGAACAGAGCAAGGACGACGGCAACGAACGTGGCGCGAATCATGGCGCGGCTCCGGGTACGACACTGGGTTGCACGACACTGGGCTGCACCACACCGACCGTGCGACGCTTCTGCTGCAGCAGATCGCCGGCGACCTTGCGCACGTCCTCGCGCGTCACGGCGTCGATGCGCGCTGGCGCGTCGAACAGTTTGCGATAGTCCCCATGCATCACTTCGAACTCGCCGAGCAGGCGTGCCTTGCCATTGATCGTGGCCAGCGATTTCCACAGACCAGTCGCGGCAAGGTTCTTGGCGCGCTGCAGTTCGATCTCGCTGACACCTTCGCGCACGACCCGTTCGAGCTCTTCATCGAGGAGCTTCTCGACCGCAGCCACGTCGCCACCCTCCGGCAGATTCAACATGAACCACAGCAGGGATGGATCGAAGCCCTCCTCCCAATATCCGCCGACACTGATCGCAAGCTGGCGCTGCTCGACCAGCAAGCGATGCAGGCGAGACGCATCGCCCTCCGTCAGCACCGACAGGAGCATTTCGATCGCCGGCGCACGCGGGTCCGTCGCCTCCGGCGCCTTGTAGGCGTACTGCAGCAGCGGTGTCTGCGCCTTGCGCTCCACGCGCACGCGCTTCTCGCCCAGCTGCTCTGGCTCGCGCGTACGCACCGCGGGCGGTGCCGGCTGGCTCGGGATCGGTTCGAAGTACTTGCGCGCCAGCGCGAATCCCTCTTCGGGGGTCAGATCGCCGACCAGGACGATGGTGCAGTTGTTAGGCGCGTAATACGTCCTGAAGAACTGTTGCAGATCCTCGATGCGCCACGCGCGGATATCGGAGGGCCAGCCTATCGTCGGGATCTGATACGGATGCGCGACGAAGGCCGTCGACTGCACCTGTTCGGCCAGGAACGACTCATTGCTGTCCTCGACGCGCAGGCGGCGCTCCGAAAACACGACGCCACGTTCGCTCTCGATGACTTTCGGATCGAACGCCAGGTTCGACAACCGGTCCGCTTCGAGGTCGAATACCAGATCGAGGGCAGATCGCGGGAACCAGTCCTGATACACCGTGACATCGCTGGACGTGAAGGCGTTGTTCGCCCCGCCCTGCGCTTCCATCTGGCGATCGAACTCGCCGGGCGCGCGCTTTGCGGTGCCGTTGAACATCATGTGCTCGAAGAAATGCGCGAGACCGGTGATGCCGGGCGCCTCATTGCGACTGCCGACGCGAACCCAGTTGTAAAGGGCCACGTTCGGAATGTCGTGATCGCTCCAGACGATCACCCGCATGCCATTGGCCAGCGTCGTGGCCTGCACGGCCTCTGCACCGGGAATGGCAGGACGCCCCGGCGCCTGCGCCGCCTGCAGGACCGGCGACAGCAGCAGCGTGAGCAGGGCGATGCCGCTGCGGGCACCGCCAGAAAGCTTGCGATGGTTCATGGCGGACATGATCGATGATCCGCCGCGTACGGGCAAAAAAAACGCCGCGGCAGGATGTGCCTGCCGCGGCGTGGAGGGTTGCGAACACCGGGGAGGCAGTTCGCGTCAGGGTCGAAACAGAAATCCTGGGGAGTGGCTCAGCGGCCGCGCGCGGCGCTCGATGCGGCGGCCCGCGCCAGTCGCGCGTCGATGGGTGCCAGGTTTACCGTGCCGTCGCGACGCTGCACCCACTGCGCCGCTCGCGCAGGCGCCCGGCCCGCGCGCGTCAGCGCAGCTGTGGTTGGCATCAGGATGGCCCAGGGGCTCAGCGGCACGTCGTCCTCCAGCGCGCGAAAAAGCGCCCGCCCGGGGAGGAAAAGCAAAGGCCATGCCAGCAGCGCTGGCTTTGCACATCAATGGGTTAGCAAACCCGCCCAGTGCCGCTCCGCGTCCGCACTGACCAAAATTGTCAGTTACGGACGGGGACGTAAATGCAGGCCTGCCCGCCGGCCTTCAGCCGCGCGCACAGATCCCGCGCACTGGCTTCGCTGGCGAGCGCAGTCTGCAGACGATAGAGCTTGCCTGAGCCGGTCTGTGCCGCGGTCACCAGCGGCGACAGCGACTTCAGCTCGGCAAACCGGCCACTCGCGCGACGCCACTCTGCACGCGCGGTCTCCTCCGATGAGAACGCACCAAGCTGCACGCGGAACTTGCCGGCGGCGGCCGCCGGTGCGGGCTTTTCGGCAGCCGCGGGTTTGGAAGCGGGTGCCGGCGCTACCGTGGCAGGCGCCGCCGCGGGCGCTGGCGCCGCTGAGGCGCCGGCCGGCTCCTTGGCCGGCGCAGTCTCGGACGGCGGCGGCGCGGGCGTGGCGGCGGGTGTCGCGACTGGCGCAGCGCCACCTTCCATCACGTTGAAGTTCTCGATGCGCACACGAGCTTCCTGCGCCCACTTTCCCTCGGGGTTCTGCGTCAGAAATTGCTGATAGGCGTCCGCCGTGTCCGCTTGCGTCGCGGCCTGCCAGTCGCGCTCTTCTGCGAGCTGCTTGCTGCGCTCGAGCGCCTGGGCGGCGAACTCGCTCTGCGGATGCTGCTTCAGGAAGCCATCGTAGGCCTCGATCGTGTCCGCGCCTTGCGCGCTCTTCCAGTCACCCGCCTCGCGGCTGCAGCCACCGAGCAGCAGCAGTGCGCCGAGCAGAGCAAACGGAACGATCGAACTCGAGACCCGGCGCGCGGCATGAACCATGACCCCTCCTCGGGGAAGTTGCATGACCGCTATTGTAGGCGCGACGGTGCCAGACGGCTAATTGCAGCTCGTGAGCCCGTTGATCCATCCGCTGAGCACGTTGACGCCCGCCGTGTCGACGACGGTACTGGTGATCGGCGGCATTGCCGCCGCATCACGGCGTGATGAACGCGCCACGACGATCGAGCGCGCCGCACTGCCCGGCGCAATCAGCCGTGCATTGGCGATTCCGAGATCTCCGGCCTGCGGCGCGACGTCACATGCGTTGGTCTGCGCCAGTGCCGTGTCGTAGCGCAGATCCAGTTGCGTGGGCGTGCCGCCGCCCGGCCGATGACAGTGCGAACAGTTGGTATGCAGCCAGGCACGTGCGCGCGTGATCGCCGTGCCCGCAGTGCCGTACGGATCCGGCATCGACGGCAGGTTGGCGGGCGTTGCAGTGATCGGTGGACTCAGGGTGCCAATGCCGTTCAGCGTCACGACCTGATTCGCGGTGCGGCCGGTGGCCGAGTACAGCAGATCGCCGTTGAGCTGCGCCGTTTCGAGACCGAGGCTGCGGCCCGATGCCTGCGTGTGACAGGCGAAGCACTGCGATTCGCTCGGGAACACCCAGTTCTGCCCCGCGACCGCCACAGTCTTGCCGCCGATCACGCGCGTGGCATCGGTGCCCTGCGCATTCCACTCGTAGGTATAGCCACCCCAGTTGCCGTTCGTATGACGCATGAACAACCGCGTCTCGACCAGCCGTGAGCCGATCGCAAAGTTCTTGACCAGCACGGACCCGTTCGGGAAATCCCAGTCGTTGTTCGCACCGACCGTGATGTTCTGACCATTTGGCAACGCCAGAAAGCGCGTCTTGGTCGAACCGTCGGACCAGAACGGCGCGTTGGGCGCGTAGGGGATCAAACCCGTGGCAGGCTGGGTCGGGTTCGTGGCGGATACGCAGCCGGTGGCGGAAAGCTGGGCCGGGATGTTGCCGCCTCCGCCGCCTCCGCCAGATACGAGTCGATGCAAGGTGCCGCCGTAGTGCACGACGAACAATTCGCCATCGATGCCTTGCCCGAACGATGCGACCTGCAGCCCTGAATCAAATCCGCTGCTCACCTGCAGCGTCGGCGGTGTATCCCGAGCGATGTGCCAGATCCGCCCGGAGACGAAATCTGCAAACACGTAGTGACCGGCCAGTGCGGGAATCGAATTGCCGCGGTAGACGTAACCACCGGTGACCGACGCACCGAGCGCGCGGCCGTACTCCGCAATCGGATCGATCAGGTTCTGGGCGGGGCCGCAGCTGGAATTGAATGGATGCGCGCCTTCGCGACAACGCCAGCCGTAGTTGCCTCCGGCAACGATGCGGTTGATCTCCTCCCACGCACCCTGGCCGACATCGCCGAGCCACAATTCGTTCGAGCCGGTGTCGAAACTCCAGCGCCAGGGGTTGCGCAGCCCGACTGCGTAGATCTCCGGGCAATTCTGCGCACCGCTGCCCGTACTGCACAACGAGTTGCCGACATAGGGATTGCCAGCAGGGATGCGGTAACGAACCGCGCCGGTGTCGCCCGAAATATCGATACGGAGCATCTTGCCGAGCAGGGTCTGCAGGTTCTGGCCATTGCCAATCGTGCCGAACGGATCCCCGCCACTGCCACCATCGCCCAGGCCGATGTACAAGAAGCCGTCCGGACCGAAAGCGATGTGGCCACCGTTGTGGTTCGTCTCGGGCTGGTTGACCGTCAACAGGATGCGTTCGCTCGCCGGATCGAGCGTCGCGCCGCCGTCAGTGCTGCGAAACTCCGCAATCCGCGACACGAGCTGCGGATTGCCGGTGGTGTATGACAGGTATACGCGCGGATCCGTCGGGAACTGCGGGTGAAACGCGAGACCCAGCAAACCCATCTCGCCGCCTGATCGCACCCGCGCTGCGATATCGACGAACAGCGTGCTGGCCGCGACCGCAGCATCGTTGTTGAAGACTCGCACGCGACCGGGCTGCTCGACCACGAACCAGCGCGCCGCGCTGCCGGGCGCCTGCAGCATCAGGATCGGGTCGCTGAAAGTCAGATTCGGGAACGCGCGCTGCAACCCGAGCGTGACCTGCGTCGCCGGCGCCTCGCCCGCAAGGCACGTGGTGTTCGAGGGCCGCTCGTTCAGTCCGATCGTTCCCGTAGGCGGCGGCGGTGGGGGCGGCGGCGGATTGGGATCCACACCGCCATCCGGCGACGGGCTGCTGCAGCCGACTAGAGTGGCAACGGAAAGAATCAATAGGCGACGAATCGATTGCATGCGCCACCTTCCGTATGCTGCGATGCTTCGGAGCATGTTGCCATATTGGGAATCGCGTCTGTACGGCTTAGCACGTCCGCGATCGGCGACAGGCCCCTGCGAGGGTCGAAGTTCATGTCATCGATCGAGCTGATCGCACATCGCGGCAACGCCGCCGAGTTTCCAGAGAACACGCTCCCGGCGCTGCGCTCCGCACTCGAACTCGGGCTACGCCATCTGTCCATCGGTGTGCAGCTCACCCGCGATGGCGAGGCAGTCGTCCTGCACGATCACGATCTGCGGCGCACCGCCGGGTGCGAGGGCAGCGTGCTCGATCTGTCGATCACCGAAGCCGTGGCGGTGGAAGTGGCGGAGCGGGATCGCTTCAGCGATCGCTTCGCGGGGACTCGCCTGCCGCGTCTGTCCGATGTCGCGAAGCTGCTCTCGGACTGGCCGGACGCAACGCTATTCGTCGAACTGCGTCGTGCCAGCCTCGCGCGTCACGGAGCCGAGAAGTTCGTTTCCGCCGTGCTTGCGGCACTGCGCGACTGCGCCGACCGCTGCGTGCTCGTCTCCCCGGACTTGCCGGCCATCGAGCTCGCCCGAGTACGCGGCCCCGCGCGCGTCGGCTGGATGCTGCCGGCGGTCGACTCGCACTCGCATCTCAAGTGCGAAGCGCTGTGCCCCGATTTCGTGTTCATCGACGAACGCAAGCTGCCCGCCGGCGTATCACTGTGGCGCGGCCCGTGGCGCTGGGCAGTCCACGAAGTGGCGTCGCTGCCGCAGGCACTGGTGCTCGCCGCACGCGGTGCGGGATTCATCCAGACGATGAGGGTACGCGCGCTCGCGCGCGAACTCATCTCGCGTGCGCCCTGATCGCCGCCGTGGTGTGCGGCAAGAGGCCCGCCTGTTCGAGCTCCCGCAGGATGAAATCGTCGACCCAGCTGTGTGAACCGAGGTCCTCGAGAAATCCGCAATGGCCGCCAGTCTGTGTGGTCACGACTCGCAGCAACGGCGTGTCGGCAAGGCGCTCGAGATCAGCCGGTGCGATCATGGGATCGTCCAGCGCCGTCACGATCGTGCTGGGGACTGTGAGACCGGCGAGCCGTTCACCCGTGATCGCATAGTCGCGCAGGTAGCTGTGCAGATCCGGATAGTCCGTGTGCTGCAGCACGAGGTCTTCCGTCATCCTGCGCAAATTGCGACTGCGCAGCAGCTTGCCGAAGCGATAGGTGTCAGGCCATGCCGCCTGCTTGCGCATCAGCGAACGCGTCCACTTCATGACGAAGTAGGAGTGGTAGATCCACAAGCCATTCTCGATGGCGTCCAGCGTCGTCGCGGGATCGAGCAGCGCTGACACGGCGATCACGCGCTCGATGTCGAGCCCGGCCTGCGGCGCCTCGGCCGCCACGCGCAGCATGAAGTTGCCGCCCAGCGAATAGCCGATCAGGACGCGGCGCCTCGCCGGAAACAACTCCTGCAGACGCTGCATGGCCCCGACCACTTCGGGCAGGCGACAGGAATGGAACAGGTCACGATTGAGGTGGTGGGTGTCGCCGTGATCGCGCAGGTTGAGGCGTATGACGTCGCAGCCGCGCGCCAGCAGCACGTCGGCCAGCGAGAGGATGTATTGCGATTCCGCGCTGCCCTCCCAGCCATGCAGCAGGACAGCGAGCGCAGGCTCGACGCACTGTGCCGCCGAATCCTGCGCAGCGTGGGTGCTCGAATGAAATGCCTGCAAGGTAACGCCGTCGCCACAATCGAGCAGCAGTTCGCGACTCGCGCGGCGCCAGCCCCTCGTGCGTCGCTCGATCAGCAGGCGACGGACGGGCAGGCTCGGCAGGATCGACTGTGAATGAGTGCTCCGCAGCCACCACTGCGGCCGGAACGCGCGATGTTCCATGGGTTCGCCCGTGGTCAGGCTTCCGGACGAACGCGCACTTCGACGCGGTTGTTGCCCAGTGCGGCCCGATTCCAGTCGCCCGCAGTCGCAGTGGCCGTTGCGGACGGGTATGCCGCGGCGCGCGTGGACTCGGTGCCCGTGACCAGCTTCACCTCGAATCCACCGGCGCTCTGCTTGCGGATCGCGCCAATCAGATTGACCAGCGCCAGCGGTTCCCGCTGCGACATCGTCAGCGCTTCATCGAAAGGATTGCCGACGAGTTCGCACCCGGCGACGGGCGTGGCATCGGCCGCTGGCGCGTAGCCGTCGCTGGGACTGCCCGCGAGACAGAAGCGCCCAGGGACCGACGTCACCGTGACCGTGCCGCGAAAATTCTGCGCGACCAGACTGTTCAACAGGGCCCGCAGCGCCTCGAGGCGCTCACCCGAGAGCGGCACTTCGCCATACGGCACCAGCTGCAGAATCTGACTGTCCGTACGTCGCGACGCCGTTGTCTGCGCTGACACCGCCATCAGGCCAGCCGCAGCCGGCTGGCCGGGCGTTGCGCTTTCGACGCCTGCTGCCGCGGCAGCCGAGCCTGCAGTCTCGGCCTGCCTCTCGCCTGCGCTGGCGGACGCGGCAGCCGAGCGCGCCGCGGCCGCATTGCGATCCGCGGCCTGCTGCGTGGCGGAGACATTGCCCTCGACCAGGCGCGCCGCGAGCACCTGGGTCTGCGCGGCCTCACGCCACCAGAGCACGGCAAACGCCGCAGCCGCGATCGACGCCGCAGCCGCGACCCACCACGGCGCGCGCGACGGCGGCACGGGTTCTGGCAGCGGCGGCGGTGACGGCTGCTGCGGCACGAGATCCGTGACGGCGGCTCGCACGTCGCCCAGCAGGCGCTCGGACTGCAGATCGAGGCTGGCGCTGATGCTGCGGCGGAAATCGCCGAGCTCGGCGCGCACGAAGGACTCGAGCTGCTGACGCAGATCCGCGATCGCGGCGAGGTCCGAAGCCGTACCGCTGTTCGCCGCGGGCGGGGATTCGGCAGCGTCGGCAACCGCCGACTCCACCGGCAACAAGGTCGGTGCGGCCTTGCGCGTGGCCTCGACAGCAGCCTCATTGACCGGCGTGAACGCACTTTGGCGGCCCTGGCGCCGATCCGGCACCAGGTGCAATTGGTGCAGCACCGTGGAGACTTCAGTCGGCTTGATCTGCTTGGGCAGCACGCCGACGGCGCCGAGCGCCCGCGCCTGGCCGAGGTACAGCTCACCTTCCTGCGAGGTGTACATCATGATCGGGATCATGGCCGTGGTCGGATTGTTCTTGATCGACTGCACCGCCTGGAAACCGTCCATGCCCGGCATCATGTGATCCATGAAGATCACGTCCGGCCGCGACTTCGAGAGGTACTCGATGGCCAGTTCCGCGGTCTCGGCGGTATCTACCTCGATCTCATACTTCTCGAGGATCCGCGCCAGAAAACTGCGGGCGGAACGGGAATCGTCGACGATGAGGGCGCGCTTGGCAGACATGCTCGCTATCCGATCGGGCCGTGACGAAGATGTGACGCCCAAATTGTAGCGCACAACTCCACGCCTGCAGATTCTATCGGTCAGCTTATGTCCACCTGTCAACGCCAGACCGATCTGCCCGTTATCCGGCCTGTCACGACACACCCGGAGACTTTCCCCATGTCCATGAAACCGATCCGCTGCAGCATGATGACGGCTACTGCTGCCTTCGCGCTGCTGCTGAGCATCCAGACTGATTCCGCTTTGGCGCGTGAACGCCCCGGCGCAGCAGCCCGAGGCGGCGCGGCAGCCGGTGCCCTGCAACGCAGGCAGCCGCCACAGAACCGCACACTGACGCGCACGTCCGAAACGCGCCGCATCGACAATGGCTACGTTCGCAACAGCACGATCACGAACGGCCAGGGCCAGACCGCGACGCAGGAACGCACGGTGATCAATGATCGCGAGGCCGGCACGCGCAGTGTCGACGTCACGCGAACGGGCTTCGACGGCAAGACGCGCTCGATGAGCCTGGACATGCAGCGCACCGAGGATGGCCACACGACCTCACGCACATTGACCAATGCCGAGGGCGAGACTGCGACTCGGAATACCTCGGTCAGCAATGATCGTGAGGCGGGCGTTCGCACCCGCGAATCCGGGTTCACGACGTTCGATGGTCGCAGCGGCAGCAGCTCGACCACGACTACGCGAACCGACACGGGCTTTGCGCGTGAGACCAGCGCGACGCTGCCCAACGGTCAGACGATCGAGCGCAGCGTCACGAAGGACTGCGACCGCGACGCCGGCAAGTGCACGACGACCGTGGTCCACGACCGAAACTGATCCAGAGTCTTAATGGATGGCCGCACGGCCCTGATCACCTCAGGGTCGCGCGGTGCCAGGCTGAGCAGCCCCAGGCTGTGCCGCCAGTGAGCGGAAGTCGCGCGCATAGGTGGTCAGCTTCTCGGACAACTTCGCGCGCTGACGCGGCGTCAGCGAAGCATCGAGTTCGGCAAGCAGATCGATCACGGCATCGCGATTGGACTCGAACACCACCCGATACTGTGGATCCCAACGCTCTTCCGGATTACTGAGCAGGCGCGCAACGCGCTGCGCGTAGTCGGGATGCCGAGCGCCGCTCTCAACCAGCTCGCGCAGGTCCCGCCGGAACTGCACGCGGCTCTCGGCCCACGCGCAGCCGCTGGGTCGCATCGGTGCGAGTCCACGTCGAACCAATTCGAGCTGCGCGGGCGTGAGCCGCCCCACCCAGTCCTCGGCTGATTCGACCACCGTCTTGAACTGTCGCTCGCGCCGCTTGTTCTCCGGCGCTTCACAGAATTCCTCGCGCACCTCCGCGTCATCCTCGGCCAGGCTTGCAAACAGTTCGTCGCGCTGTCCGGCATCGAGCCCCGCGAGGAACTGCGCCGCGTCGGGCGCGCCACGCGCCACGGAACCGCGCCAGAGCGACTCGATGTCGAGCCTTGCTCGATCGATCCGCGCACGCCCCAGTGGCCGCGACGCATCTCGCGCCAGCGCTGAGGCGAAATCTGCATAGCGGGGCAATTCGGTGCGGCGATGCCATTCGAGAAAGCCGCGCAGCGAATCGCGCAGCTGGCGGGACTGCAGGTCTTCGAGGGAAACCTGGGTCTTCACGTACAGCCAGGCGACGGTATCCAGGCGGTTATAGAGGAATTGCGCACCGCAGCCGGCGAGCAGCAGGCAACCCGCGAGCAGCAACGCAACCCGCGAGGGCCACCTGGCGCGACCAGCCCGCCTGGATTCAGTGGCCGTGGGCTTACAATGAACGTCGATGTTGCTCATAGCCCCCAGCATGCCAGCGCGCGACGCGGCCTGTCACCGCGCTCACGCCCGCGCGTGCCGCCACCCTTCGCGCCAACGACGCTTGCCCGCCCTGCTGCTCGCAGCGGCGGCGTGGCTGGTGTTCGCCTGCCCCGCGCTGGCGATTACCGCCATCGAGATCGAGGCCCGTGAGGTAGACGCGCCCGGCATCGCGCTGAAGAAGCTGCGGGTGCGTCTCTCGGTCCCGGCCTCGAACGCGCCACCGGCGCTGCAGGTTTCGACCACTGTCGGCGAGGTAGACTTTGGCGCCGCCATCGGCCGCTATCTCGACGTCTCGATCGGCTGCTCCAATGCCACGCTCGACGAGCCCGTGTTTGGCTGCCGCGCCGCGGAGTTGCGGGGCCGCGGTGCGCCGCAGGCCCTGCTGACGCAACTGTCCGCAACCACCTCGCTCGACTGGAATCTCGAATCGGGAGCGCTCGCGGCGCGCGGTGTGTGGCGGCTCGCGCCGGGACTGTCGGTGCAGTTCGCTGCCCGCGATGGGGCAGCGGGGTGGAACGCGCGTGCGAACATCAATGAAGCGTCCGTCGCCGCGCTGCGCGGCCTGCTTGCGCCCTGGGTCGCGCTGCCCGGCGACCTCACGCTCGACGGCCGGCTCGCGGCAACATTCGACGCGCGCGGCCGCAGCAGCGTCGATGCGGCCAATCTGTCGATGGACCTGCGCGACATCAATCTCTCGAATGAAGCGGGCACTGTCGTCGGTGAGAACGTCGATCTGAGTCTGCGCAGCACGCTGCGCATGCGCGCAGCAGTGCAGGCGGTGGAACT
>ERZ795044.3328-NODE-3328-length-13514-cov-17.033509_pt1 | contig 13514 bp, 10 predicted proteins | sample MGYA00375128_ERZ795044 | MGnify/ENA primary metagenome ERZ795044 (study PRJEB30173, sample SAMN05720213) | anaerobic digester metagenome | isolation source: active sludge of municipal wastewater-treating anaerobic digesters | place: USA | collected 2014-12-22 ... | reverse complement strand
CCGTCGAACCGCCCGCTCGCGACTCGCGTCGCTCCCACAAGAAACCGACGCGGATCCCGAAACCCCGGTAGGAGCGACGCAAGTCGCGATACGGCCCCCGGACCGGCGCCGCAGCCGTCGAACCGCCCGCTCGCGACTCGCGTCGCGCCTACCGGCGATCGGCACGGCACGCCCAGGCGAGCGCATCCTCCAGGCGATCGTTGCCCCAGAACAACTCCTCACCGACACGGAAGCTCGGCGCCCCGAACAGGCCCAGTTCGGCTGCGCGCTCGGTCTGGCAGCGCAGCGCGAGCTTGTTGGCATCCGCCTGCGCGCGCGCCATCAGCTCCGCTGCGGGCAGGCCGAGCGCGCCGAGGATCTCGACGATCACCGCCTCCTCGCCGATCTCGCGGTCCTCGGCGAAATTCGCGCTCATCACCGCACGCGCGAAGGGCGCCACCCAGCCCTCCTCCACCCCCACCAGCGCCACCCGCGCGGCGAGCAGGCCGTTGCGCGGGAAGCGGCTGGGGTGGCGGAAGGGCAGGCCCTCCTTCTCCGCCAGACGTTCCAGGTCGCGCCACATGTAGCGCCCCTTGGGCGGGTAGATGTTGAAGGGCGAGTCGTTCCAGCCCAGCGCGAGGAACACCGGCCCGAGCAGGAAAGGCTTCCATTCGATGTCCACGCCGGTCGCGGCCGCTGCGCGCTCGATGCGCATCACCGACAGGTAGGAATAGGTGCTGGCGAACTCGAACCAGAACTCGACGACGGGTCGCGACATGGGGAGGCTCCTCGGAAGACGGTGGACGCCGTCACTATAGGCGATCGCCCCGCGCCCCGCCCCACCGCGGGGCGCCAAGCCCGCACGCGCAAGAGAGTGGAGTGCAGCCGGGCAGCCGGTCACGCTACGACCGGTTCGCCACCCAGATCCCGCTGCCGACGAGGAAGAGCGCGGCGTACACCGCCGGCGTGAGCGGCTCGCCGAGGATCAGCCCGCCGGCGAGCACGCCCATCACCGGGGTCAGGAAGGAGAACGAGGACAGGCGCGTGGCCGGATACTCGCGCACCAGCCAGAACCAGGCCAGATACGACACGCCGGCGACGATCGCCGCCTGGAAGAAGAGGTTGGCCCACACCATGGGCGTGGGCGCGAACACGCCCGGCTCGCCCATCGCCAGCGAGAGCGGCGGCAGCACCAGCGCCGACACGCCGAGCTGGTAGAGCAGCGTCTTCTCGGCCGATGCGCGCGCCAGCGCGCTCGCCTTCACGGTCAGCGTGGTCGCCGCCCACAGCAGCGCGGCGCCGAGCAGCATGAGGTCGCCCACCCAGGCGCCCTCGGTGGCGGCGAAGAGGTTCTCGCCGAAGAGCGCGAGCACGCCGACGAAGGCGAGCGCCATGCCCATCCACTGCCGCCTCCGCATGTGCTCCTGCGGCAGCAGCCAGACCGCGCCGAGGGCGACGAAGAAGGGCGCGGTGTACAGGAAGATCACCCCGCGCGAGGCGCTGGTGTGCTGCAGGCCGAGGAAGATCATCGCGAACTCGCCGGCGAACAGCGCCCCGGCGAGCAGGCCGGGCGCGAGGCTGCGGTCGCGCTCGAAGAGCTTCACCCCACGCAGCAGCGCCCAAACGACGACGATCGCCGTGGCGCCGATCGAGCGCAGGCCGGCCTGCCACACCGGCGAGATGCCGGCGCTGGCAAGCTTGATGGCAACCTGCTGGAGGCCCCAGATCGAGCACAGCACCACCATGAGGCCGATGGCGAGACGGTCGAGTTCGGTCTTGTGCATGCGGGAGAGCCCGCACCAGGGCGCGGGCGGCGGTAGACGAAGGGCGCGATTATCGGCCGCCAGCCGCGGAAACGCGAGCCGGTTCGGCGCAGCTTATGCCCGCGAACTGGGTGGCGAGCATGTCGATCTCGTCACGCAGCTGGCGGCGTTGTGCTGCGCTGGACAATGCATGCAGTTCGGCGAGCAGCTCCAGCGTGCGTGCGCGGTTGTGGGCGACCGCCGCGCGATGCTGCGCGCTCCAGCGCGCCTCGCGCGGCGCCAGCGCCTGCGCCAGGCGGGGGGCGAAGGCGGCGGCGTCCGCGCGCACGCGCAAGGCGTCGAGCAGCTCGGCCTGCCAGCGCGCGCGATCCTCCAGCCAGGCCTCGGTCGTGGGCTGCAGCGCCCGGCTCCACGCCGCGATGCGCTCGCGCTGGGCCGGCGTCATGCGGCCGAACCAGCGCCGCAGGCGCTCCTCCATGCGCTCGACGCGGGCGGCATGCTGCGCGGACTCGTCGCCGGAGAGGAACTCCGCGCGCGCCTCCTCGCCACGGCGGACGAAGGCGGCGGCGAGCTCCTCCACCTGCTCGTCGCCCAGGCCGGCCGCCAGCCTGCGCAGCTCGGGCTCGAGTTCCCCGACGATCTCGCGCCAGAGCGCCTCTCCGCGCTCGAGGAAGCGTTCGAGCTGCGCAGGCTCGACGCGCTCGGCCGCCAGCGTCGCGTTCGCCGCACGCAGTAGGGCGACGTACTCGGGGAGGTGGCTGCGGCAGTGCCAGTCGAGCAGGCCGGCCAGACGGCGGTCGAATTCGCCACGCTGGCCGGCGTCGAGCGTGACGTAGTCGCGCAGATACCAAGGCAGCAGCCAGTCGAGCTGCGAGTACGCGAAACGCAGGCCGCAACCGACGAGCAGCAACGCGCTGCAGGCGATCAGGAAGAGACGGTGGAGCGCACGGGCGGACATGGGGCTTGTGACCGCACCGGCAGCGGGCAAGTTCGCCCGCTCCGTCCGCCCGCGCACGCCCCGCTCAGCGCGTCTCGCCGCGGGACTCGGCGCCCGACTCGCCGACGGTCTCGGCGGCCGCCCCCTCGGCACGACGGACGCGCTCCGCGGCATCCGCATCGGCGCCAGCACTTCCGGGTTCCTCGGCTCCGGCAGGTGCGGCGACCGACTCGGCTGCAGCCTTCTCCGCCTCGTCCGCAGACACTCCGGAAGTCGCCCCGACGCTTGGCGGGACGGATTCGGCGAGATCCTCCGCCTCCGGAACAGGGGCCGCATCCACCACGCTGACCGGCGCGGGCCCGACCACTGCATCCGCGCTCGATCCCGTCGGTTCCGCGGCGTCCGCACCCGCAACAGCGCCCGCCGCTCCCCCCGCGAGCAGCGCGCCGGCCGCGGCGGGCTCGACCACGCGGCGGGGCAGCAGCGCATCGACGCGCTCCTGGAAGCGCTCGCGCGCCGAGGCGCCGGAGAGCTTGTCGTAGCCGGCGGACAGGTGCTCGAAGAGCTCCTTGTAGGAGCCGGCCATCGACACGAACAGGGTCGCGGTCTTGTCGAAATGGGCGTCGACCTCCTTGCGGTAGCGCTCTGCCTCCTCGGCCTTGCGCGCCAGCTCGGCCTCGAGCTCGTCGATGCGCCCCTTGGTACCGGCGCTCGAACGCCCGACGAAGAACGCGATCACGCCGACGATGACGACGGCGGAAATGGCGAGCAGCCAGGCGGTTTGCGGGGTCATGTCCATGTTGTCCTCCCTCCTTTGTGGATCTCAATCGACCACCGTCGCCTCCACCGGCGACGGGAACTGCAGGCGCGCGCGCAACGCGCGGGTGACCTCGACGCGGCCGTCCGCAGCCACGCGCAGTGCATGTTCGATGCCGAAGCGGCGGATCTGTTCGCGCCAGCCATCTCCGGCGAGGTAGGCGGGCTTGCTCGGTGCATCCGACAGCGTGCCGGCATTGGCGCGCGGCGTGATCAGGACGGTGAGCGACTGCGTGCCATGCGCGGGCTGGCCGGTGCGCGGGTCGAGCAGGTGGGCGTAGCGCTCGCCGTCGAGCTCGAAGTAGCGCTGGTAGTCGCCCGAGGTGCCGATCGCCTCGCCGTCGTACAAAGGCAGGGTGGCGAGCGGAGCGGGCGCGCGCGGATGCTGGATGCCGATCCGCCAGGGCTGGTCGCCCTTGGCGCCGAGCGCCATGACGTTGCCGCCGATGTTGATGAGCGCGTCGGCCACGCCCTGCGCGCGCAGGATCGCCGCCGCGCGGTCGAGCGCGTAGCCCTTGGCGTAGCCGCCGAGATCGAGCTGCACCGCCGGGTTGCGGCTCTCGACCCGATTGCCGTCGAGGACGAGGTCGGCCATCGACGGGTGCGCGGCGAGCAGGGCCTGCAGCTTGGCAGGGTCGGGGCGCTGCGGCACGAAGGTGTCGGTGTGGAAGCCCCACAGCGCGACCAGGCCGCCGAGCGCAGGGTCGAACAGCCCGTCGCCGGTGGCGGCGATCGCCTGCGCGTCCTTCAGCATCGCGGCGAGCTCGTCGGACACGGTGGCGGCCTCGCCGCGCGCGATCGCGGCGTTGAGCGCGGTGAGCTCGGAGGGCTCCCAGGCGTGGTACGCGCGATGCAGGCGGTCGAACTCGCGCAGCACCGCGGCGGCGGCGCGGTCGGCCTCGGCCTGGTTCTCGCCATACACCGCGACATCGACCCGGGTACCGAAGACGTAGGCCTCGTGATGGAAGACCTGCGCGCGCGAGCAGGCCGCGAGCAGCAGCGCGCACGCGGCCAATGCAAGGATGCGCAGGTTCAGCCGCACGCACGCTCCAGCTTGTCGATCACCAGGCCGGCGACGTCGAAGCCCTGCTGCGCGGCGATCTCGACCATGCAGGTGGGGCTGGTGACGTTGATCTCGGTGAGGTGGCCGCCGATCACGTCGAGGCCGACGATCAGCAGGCCGCGCGCCCACAGCGTCGGCGCGAGGAACCCGGCGATCTCGCGTTCGCGCGCGGTGAGCGCCATCGCCACCCCGCGCCCGCCGGCGGCGAGGTTGCCGCGCGTCTCGCCCGCCCGCGGGATGCGCGCGAGCGCGAAGGGCACGACCTCGCCGCCGATGATCAGCACGCGCTTGTCGCCGTCGACGATCTGCGGCAGGTAGCGCTGCGCCATGATGGTGCGAGTGCCATCGTGGGCGAGCGTCTCCACGATCACGTTGCGGTTGGGGTCGTCGGCGCGCACACGGAAGATCTGGCTGCCGCCCATGCCGTCAAGCGGCTTGAGGATGACGTCGCCGAGCTCGTCGATGAAGGCGTGGATGTCCGCCGGGTCGCGCGCCACCAGCGTGGTCGCGGTGAACTGCGGGAATTCGGTGATCGCGATCTTCTCGGAGTGGTCGCGCACCGCACGCGGGTCGTTGAACACGCGCACGCCGGCCTGCGCCGCGCGCTCGAGCAGCCAGGTGGCGGTGACGTACTCGAAGTCGAAGGGCGGGTCCTGGCGCATCAGCACCGCGTCGAAGGCGGCCAGCGGCAGGGCCTGCGCCTCGCCCGCGCGATACCAGGCCGCGTCGTCGTCGCACACCGCGAGCGCCACGCAGCCGGTGCCAACCACCACGCCCTCGCGCCAGGTGAGGCCGGCGCGCTGCAGCGCCCACACCTCGTGCCCGCGCCGCGCCGCGGCGCGCATCATCGCGATGCTCGAGTCCTTGTAGGCCTTGAGGCCCTCGAGCGGGTCGAGGATGAAAAGAAGCTTGAGCTTGCGGGTCATGGATTCATCACCGGTTCGTGTCGATTCCCGTCGGAGGCGGCGCGAGACTTCAGGCCGCCAGGGCGTCTCCACCTGCATCCTCTTCCTCGGCCGGGGCGGTCTCCTCGATCTCCACCGAGGCCGCGAGCAGCGCCAGGCGGGCCACCACGCCATAGGCGTAGAAGCGGTTCGGCGGCGCATCGGGCCCCTGCGCGGCATCGGGCATGGTGCCGCTGGTGTCGAAGGCGAGCGGCTTGAAGTGCATGCCCGGCGCGTTGAGGTTCTCGTCGCGGCCGCGCTCGGTGTGGACGCGGTAGAAGCCACCCACCACGTAGTGATCCATCATGTAGACGACCGGCTCGGCGACGCCGTCCTCCACCGTCTCGAAGGTGTGCACGCCCTCCTGGATGATGACCTCGTGCACCTGCAGGCCTTCCTTCACCACCGCCATCTTGTTGCGCTGGCGGCGGTTGAGGCCGACGACCTCGGAGGCGTCCTTCACCGTCATCACGCCCATGCCGTAGGTGCCGGCGTCGGCCTTGACCACCACGAAGGGCTCGTCGGTGACGCCGTATTCCTTGTACTTGGCGCGGATGCGGGTGAGCAGCGAATCCACCTGAGCGGCGAGGCACTCCTCGCCGGTGCGTTCCTGGAAGTTGATCTGGCCGCACACGCCGAACTCGGGGTTGATCCGCCACGGATCGATGCCGATCGCGGCGGCGAACTCACGCGCGACACGGTCGTAGCACTCGGCGTGCTTCGACTTGCGGCGCTTGTGCCAGCCGGCATGCAGGGGCGGGATCAGCCACTGCTCGTCGAGGCCCTTGAGCACCTGCGGAATGCCCGCAGACAGGTCGTTGTTGAGCAGCACCGCGCAGGGATCGAAGTCGTCGAGCCCGATGCGGCTGCCGCTGCGGCGCAGCGGCTCCAGGGTCAGCGTGGCGCCGTTGGCGAGTTCCAGCACGGTCGGCGCGGCGATCTCGGGCAGCAGGCTGCCGATGCGCACGTCGAGGCCGGTGAGGCGCAGGATGGACGCCAGCTTGGCGACGTTCTGCAGGTAGAACTGGTTGCGGGTGTGGTTCTCGGGGATCAACAGCAGCTTGCTGGCGTCCGGGCAGATGCGCTCGATCGCCGCCTGCGCCGCCTGCACGCACAGCGGCATGAAGACGTCGTTGAGGTTGTTGAAGCCGCCCGGGAACAGGTTCAGGTCGACCGGCGCGAGCTTGAAGCCCGAGTTGCGCAGGTCGGTGGAACCGTAGAAGGGCGGCATGTGGTCCTGCCACTGGGTACGGAACCACTTTTCGATGTCGCAGGCGTTGTCGAGGAACTGACGCTCCAGCTCCAGCAGGGGGCCGGTAAGCGCGGTGGTGAGGTGCGGAACCATGGATTGGGTGTCTCTCGTGAGGGGGCCGCCACCCGGCGGGCGGCAGCCGATGCTTTGGCCGGAATGTTACACCAAAGCCCGGGGGCGCCTTCCGGCCGCCCCGATGGCGCGTGGCCGCGTCAGATCACCAACTGCGTGCCGAGTTCGACCACCCGGTTGTTGGGGATGCGGAAGAAGTCGGTCGCGCTGGTGGCGTTCTTGGACATGAAGGCGAACAGCCGCGCCCGCCAGTCGGAAAACAGCCTGCGGCTGAGCCTGGGGATCACCGTCTCGCGCGAGACGAAGAAGGTGGTCTCCATCATCTCGAACGATTCGCCGAAGCGGCTGCAGTGCTTCAGCGCACTCGGGATGTCGGGATCCTCCATGAAGCCGTAGCGCACGATCACGCGCATGAACCCGTTCCTGATGCGATGCAGGTAGATGCGGTCGAGCTCGCTCACATGCGGGGTGTCGGCGGTCTCCACGGTCACCAGCGCGACCCGCTCGTGCAGGACCTGGTTGTGCTTGAGGTTGTGCAGCAGCGCGGCGGGGACGCCATCCTTGGTGCTGGTCATGAACACCGCCGTGCCCTGCACCCGATGCACCTCCCCGACCATGTCGATGAACGCGTTCAGCGGCAGGCCCTGGGCGGCGATCTCCTGCTGCACCAGGCGACGCCCCTGGCGCCAGGTGGTGAGCACGGTGAACGAGACCAGCGCCATGGCGATCGGGAACCAGCCGCCCTGGGGAATCTTGATCGCGTTGGCGCTGAAGAAGGCGAGGTCCACCAGCAGCAGCGTCCCCGCGCACAGTCCGGCCAGCAGCGGACGCCAGCGCCAGATCAGCACCATCACGAAGCCGAGCAGCACCGTGTCGATCAGCATCGTGCCGGTCACCGCGATGCCGTATGCCGCAGCGAGGTTCGACGAGTTCTGGAAGCCGACCACGAGTGCGACCACCGCCAGGTAAAGCGTCCAGTTGGTGAAGGGGACGTAGATCTGCCCCTGCTCATGCCCCGAGGTATGGACGATCAGCATGCGCGGAAGCAGCCCCATCTGCACCGCCTGGCGGGCCACCGAGAAGGCGCCCGAGATCACCGCCTGCGAGGCGATGACCGTGGCCAGGGTGGCGAGCACCAGCAGCGGGATCATCGCCCACGACGGCCCGAGGTGGTAGAACGGGCTTTCGATCGCCGCCGGCTCGTGCAGCAGCAGCGCCCCCTGGCCGAAGTAGTTCACCACCAGGGCCGGCAACACGAAGCCGAACCACCCCAGCCGGATCGGGGCCGGGCCGAAATGTCCCATGTCGGTGTAGAGCGCCTCCCCGCCGGTCACCGCGAGCACGACCGCGCCCAGCGCGAGGAAGGCGAGCGCCGGATGATCGACGACGAAGGCGACCGCATGGAGCGGACTGAGGGCCGCGAGGATCTCCGGATAACGCACGATCTCGACCATGCCGAGCGCACCCAGCACGGCAAACCAGACCACCATGACCGGGCCGAAGAAGAGCCCCACCACCCCGGTGCCGCGGCGCTGGATCGCGAACAGCACGGTGAGGATGAGCACCGTCACCGGCACCACCCAGGCCTCGAGCCCCGGCGCCACGATGCCGATTCCCTCCACCGCCGACAGCACCGAGATCGCCGGCGTGATCATGCTGTCGCCGAAGAACAAGGCGGCGGCGAAGATGCCGAGCATCGACACCACCCAGGCCAGGCGTGCGCTGCGCGCATGCGTCACCACCAGCGACAGCAGGGCGAGCGAGCCGCCCTCGCCGCGGTTGTCCGCGCGCATCAGGATGAGCACGTACTTGAGCGTGACCAGCACCATGATCGCCCACAGCACGAGCGACAGGATGCCGAGGATGTTCCCCGGCGTGACCGGTATCGGATGGTGGCCGTTGAAGATCTCCCGCAGGGCGTACAGGGGGCTGGTGCCGATGTCGCCGAACACGACGCCGATGGCACCGATGGTGAGGGAGGGCATTGCACGCTTCGAGTCCATCACTTGCACCTTTGTTGCGCCATCGAGGCAAGCTCCGCGCCACCATCCGCGCACGACATGCCCGCAGCGTCGATCGTCCGGGACCATGCGCGATTGTGCGACGCAACTTCGCGCCCGTGTTGACCGTGCTCAAGAGTCCGCGTCGCCCCCCGGGCGCCTCACGCGCTGCCGCGCAGCGGCAGCTTGCGCTCGTCCTTGACCACCTCCATCACCACGTAGGTATGGGTCTGCTTGACGCACGGCAGGCCGGAGATCTGCTCGCCCATCACGCGGCGGTATTCGTTGATGTCGCGCGTGCGCACCTTGAGCAGGTAATCGAAGTCGCCCGCGATCATCAGGCAGGACTCGATCTCGGGGATGCGCCGCACGGCCTCGTTGAAGCGGCGCAGGTCCTGCTCGGTAGTGCTGGTGAGCAGGACCTGGACGACGACGATGTGGCCGGCGCCGACCGCGTCGGGGTCGAGCGCGGCGTGGTAGCCGCGGATCACCCCGGACTTCTCGAGGCGGCGGATACGCTCGGCGCAGGGGGTCTTGGTCAGGCCGACCCGGCGCGACAGCTCGACGATCGACAGGCGGGCGTCGGCCTGCAATTCCTGGAGGATCTTCTGGTCGATGCGGTCCATTGCGGTGCAGCAGGCGATTGGCCTGTGAAGTGATCTCACTTTGGTCATTATGACCATATAAATGCAAATTTTGGAGCCATTAACTACGGTTTTTGGCGAAGAATTCGGCCATTCCGGCGGGTCTTCCGCCGCCCCCGCAACCGCTTGCAGCACGCCCGCCCGACGCAGCGTGCGCAATGCCAGGAGTGCCCGGCCGTGACCGACAACATCCCCTCCAGCGCCCGCGCCGCAGCGGCCCTAGATGCCGCCGCCGCCCTTCCGCCGACCGCGCGCAGCACCGTCCGCCACGCCATCGACGCCGCTTGGCGCACGCCCGAGCCGGAGTGCGTGCCCGCGCTCGTCGAGGCCGCCCGCCTCCCCGCGGCCCTGCGCGAACCCGTGCGCGCCCTCGCCCACGACCTCGTCGTCGGCCTGCGCGCCACGCGCACGCGCTCGTCCGGCGTCGACGCCCTGATGAAGGAGTTCTCGCTCTCCAGCCAGGAAGGCGTGGCGCTGATGTGCCTGGCCGAGGCCCTGCTGCGCGTGCCCGACAAGGCCACCGCCGACCGCCTGATCCGCGACAAGCTCGCCGACGGCGACTGGCGCGCACACATCGGCAACAGCCCCTCGCTGTTCGTCAACGCTGCCACCTGGGGCCTGCTGATCACCGGCCGGCTGGTGTCGACCAGCAGCGAACAAGGCCTGTCCTCCGCGCTCACCCGCCTGGTGGCGCGCGGCGGCGAGCCGCTGATCCGCAAGGGCATGGACCTGGCGATGCGCATGCTCGGCGAGCAGTTCGTCACCGGGCGCGACATCGACGAGGCCCTCGAGCGCGGCCGCGAGCACGAGAACAAGGGTTACCGCTACTCCTTCGACATGCTCGGCGAGGCGGCGATGACGGCAAGCGACGCAGAGCGCTATTTCCGCGACTACGAGCGCGCCATCCAGGCCATCGGCGTCGCCTCCCGGGGCCGCGGCGTGGTCGACGGCAACGGCATCTCGGTCAAGCTCTCGGCCCTGCATCCGCGCTACACCTGGTCGCAGCGCGAGCGCGTGCTGGCCGAGCTGCTGCCGAAGTTGAAGACCCTGTGCCTGCAGGCCAGGCGCCACGACATCGGGCTGAACATCGACGCCGAGGAGGCCGACCGCCTCGACCTCTCGCTCGACCTGCTCGAGGCGCTCGCCACCGACGACGCGCTCGCCGGCTGGACGGGACTGGGCTTCGTGGTTCAGGCCTACCAGAAGCGCGCCCCCCACGTGCTCGACTTCGTCATCGACCTCGCGCGCCGCAGCGGCCAGCGCATGATGGTGCGCCTGGTCAAGGGCGCGTACTGGGACGCCGAGATCAAGCGCGCGCAGATCGACGGGCTGGCCGGCTACCCGGTGTACTCGCGCAAGGTGTACACCGATGTGTCCTACCTCGCCTGCGCGAAGAAGCTGCTCGCCGCACGCGACGTCATCTACCCGCAGTTCGCCACCCACAACGCACATTCGCTGGCGGCGATCTTCCACCTCGCCGCCGCCGACGGCCGCGCATGGCAGCCGGGCGACTACGAGTTCCAGTGTCTGCACGGCATGGGCGAGCCGCTCTACGACCAGATCGTCGGCCGCGCCGACCGTCACCGCCTGGTGCGCATCTACGCCCCGGTGGGCAGCCACGAGACCCTGCTCGCCTATCTGGTGCGCCGCCTGCTCGAGAACGGCGCCAACACCAGCTTCGTGAACCGCATCGTCGACGAGCGCGTGCCGGTGGAGGAGCTGATTGCCGACCCGGTCGAGCAGGCCGCCCCGCTCGCCGGCGCGCCGCATCCGAAGATTGCGCTGCCCGCCGAGCTGTTCGGTGGCCTGCGCACCAACTCCGCCGGCATCGACCTCGCCAGCGAGCCGGTGCGCGCCCGCATCGCCGCGGCGCTGGCCAACTCGCGCACCACGCCCTTCGCGGCCGGTCCGATCGTCGCCGGCCGCAGCGCGGTGCCCGCGGACGTGACCCCGGTCTCCAACCCGGCCGACCGCGGCGAGCTCGTCGGCGGCGTCGCCGAAGCGACGACCGACGACCTCGAGCACGCGCTCGCCGCCGCCAGTGCGGCCGCAGCCGACTGGGCCGCCACCCCGGCTGCGGCGCGCAGCGAACGCCTGGAGCGCGCCGCGGCGCTGTTCGAACGCGAGGCCGACACCCTGCTCGCGCTTGCAGTGCGCGAAGCCGGCAAGTCGTGGGCCAACGCGGTGGCCGAGCTGCGCGAGGCGGTCGACTTCCTGCGCTACTACGCCCAGCAGGCGCGTGGCTTCGACCCTGCCAGCCACGTGGCGCTCGGTCCGGTGCTGTGCATCAGCCCGTGGAACTTCCCGCTGGCGATTTTCAGCGGCCAGGTCGCCGCCGCGCTCGCCGCCGGCAATCCGGTGCTCGCCAAGCCGGCCGAGCAGACCCCGCTGATCGCCGCCCATGCAGTGCGCCTGCTGCACGAGGCCGGCATCCCGGCTGCAGCGCTGCAGTTGCTGCCCGGCCGCGGCGAGACCGTCGGCGCCGCGCTGGTGGCCGATGCGCGCGTGCGTGGGGTGATGTTCACCGGCTCCACCGAGGTCGCCGCGCTGATCAACCGCAGCCTCGCCGCGCGTGGCGGCAAGGTGCCGCTGATCGCCGAGACCGGCGGCCAGAACGCGATGATCGTGGACTCCACCGCACTCCCCGAGCAGGTGGTGACGGACGTCCTCGCCTCCGCCTTCGACTCCGCCGGCCAGCGCTGCTCGGCGCTGCGCGTGCTGTGCCTGCAGCAGGACATCGCCGACGACGTCCTCCACATGCTGCAGGGCGCGCTCGCCGAACTGCGCCTGGGCAATCCGGCGGACGTGCGCGTGGACATCGGCCCGGTCATCGACGCCGGGGCGCGCGACGGTCTCGAGGCCCACGTCGCCGCGATGCTTGCCAAGGGCGCCCGCATCACCCGCCTGCCGCTGCCCGCCGCATGCGCGCACGGCACCTTCGTCGCGCCGTCGATCATCGAGATCGGTGCCCTGAGCGAACTGGGCCGCGAGCAGTTCGGCCCCATCCTGCACGTGCTGCGCTACCGCGCGTCCGAATTGGACAGCCTGATCGACGCGATCGACGCCAGCGGCTACGGCCTCACCATGGGGGTGCACACCCGCATCGACGAGACCGTGGAGCGCGTCGCCGCGCGCGCACACGTCGGCAACCTGTATGTGAACCGCAACATCATCGGCGCGGTGGTGGGCGTGCAGCCCTTCGGCGGCGAGGGCCTGTCCGGCACCGGCCCGAAGGCGGGCGGACCGCTCTACCTGCACCGGCTGCTTGCGCGTACGCCCGGCCCGGTGCTGGCCGATGGCGCGCTCGCGGTGACCGACAGCGACGAAACCCGCGCCGCGGATGCCGCGTTCTCCGGCTTCCTGGAATGGCTGGACGGCGCCGGCCGCGGCCTGCTCGAGGGCGACGAGCTCGCCGCGCTACGCGACCGCGCCGACGCCTGCCGTGCGCGCCGTATTGCTGGCCTGCGCCTGGCGCTGCCCGGCCCCACCGGCGAGGACGACAGCCTGCGCTTCACCGCGCGCGGCACCATCGCCGGCGTGGCGGACAGCGCGGCCGCCGTGCTGCATCAGGTGATGGCGGCGCTCGCCAGCGGCAATCGCCTGCTGCTCGCCGACCGCGCCGCCGCACGCACGGTGCAGGCCGCGCTCCCCGAGGCGCTGCGCGCATACGTCGCGGTGGATGCCGCCTGGTTCGACAAGGCGCTCGGCGCGGTGCTGTTCGACGGCAGCGACGCCGAGGCCGACGCGCTGCAGGTGCGCGTCGCCGGGCGCAGCGGCCCGATCCTGCAGCTGCTGCAGCCCTGCCCCGACTACGACCTCGGCCGCCTGGTGCACGAACGCACCCTGTCGATCAACACCGCCGCCGCGGGTGGCAACGCCAGCCTGATGGCGATGGGGGCATGAGTGTGCGCGATTCGCGCCCGCACCGCGGCAGCGCTGGCAACCCGGCGAGGAGTGGACCTGCCCGCAGGAGCGACGCAAGTCGCGATCTTCAGCGCACGGAATCCGGCGCGGCGCCATCGGAGCCGCTGCATTCGCGACTTG
>ERZ795044.3327-NODE-3327-length-13515-cov-32.027415_pt1 | contig 13515 bp, 10 predicted proteins | sample MGYA00375128_ERZ795044 | MGnify/ENA primary metagenome ERZ795044 (study PRJEB30173, sample SAMN05720213) | anaerobic digester metagenome | isolation source: active sludge of municipal wastewater-treating anaerobic digesters | place: USA | collected 2014-12-22 ... | reverse complement strand
CTCACGGAGACGATAATGTGGATTATTATCCCAACTATTCGTATCCGCCCGCTAATGTCTATATGTTGCCCGACAAAAGCCTTGTTTTCGAATTCGCCTTGGCAGGTTTCGACGAAAAAAACATAAGCCTATCTTTCCAAGGAGATTACATGGTGTTTTCCGCCAGGATCGAGGCTGAGAAACCAGAAGAAGGCGTACGATACTTCAAGAGAAGACTTAGGCTAAAGGATATAGACAAACAAAAGTACTATGTCCCCGCTGACAAATTCGATCAAGCGAAGGTAAAGGCGGTCTTCCGAAATGGCATATTGAAAGTGACAATTCCACCCAAGGAAGTCGTCGATATACCTGAAGGTATCAAGATCGAAATAATAAAAGAAGGCGAATAGAATTTGTAGCCCAAGGCTGTCTAAAAAGGATAGCGCCAAAGGCATACGAATAAAACCTTTTAGAGAAAATAAGCGCGGTCTAGGAAGGCCGCGCTTTTCATTTTTTCCACTTAAGCAAGCCTCTGCTAACAGGCTTCTAGCAAGCTAATTCGATCGAGCCAATCCGAGCATCTTCTATTCCAGCGCTATGGTTCGAGTCACTATGACATCGATACCTGTACCTAGCGCGTCTTTAATGACCATATCCCCACGCGCAACAGGTATGCGAATATTCAGAGTACGAAGCGTAGCGATGAGTTCCGGTATTCTTTCTTTTGGGAAGGCATTTGTCGTTCTAACGGGAACGCGATGTACCAGCTCAGATCCAGCAGCCAGAGAGAAATCTTCAGGGAAAAGCGCCTCGCATGTATAGGTTACTACACGCTTGGGATTCAAGACTTCCTCTCGGGCATATTGTTCTCCGCGTATACAGCGATTGCCAGTCACCTTCAGCTCACCGCGCTCATCGCTATCGATAGAGAGATGGCAGCCCATTGGACAAGTAATACATATCAATTCTTTCATAAAAGTGCTATCTCCAAGGTCGAATCTCTTCCTGCCGTTGCAAGCTCTTCTGGTTTTAGCGTGAGGCTAAGCATCTCGGATGGTTGCACATGTGCGAGCTTCCGCGATCTTACTACTGTACCATCGAGACGCACATCGAGCCGTGCGTCATTCTTGACCACGAGAGCACGCATATAGAGCCGATTCTCGCGCTCTGGGTTGACGCGCATGGGCATGATATAGCGAATATTCGAACCTGTCTTTACGCGAATTTCGCGCGCTGGCCTATAACCCGAAAGCCAAGCTGAGGCATTGGCGCCCGCTCTCCGCGCTTCTTCCACTACATAATCAACAAGATCATGAACATGTAGAACATTACCGCAGGCAAATACTCCTGGCATGGTCGTCATTAGCATACTATCTACCCAGGGCCCATTCGTGGACGGCTGAATCTCTATTCCTGCATTCCGTGAAAGCTCATTCTCCGGAACAAGGCCAACGGATAAAAGCACGGTATCGCATTCAATCCGAAAGGCCTTCTCGCTCATGAGCGCACCGGCTTCGATTGGAGTAACCTCTATGCCTTCAACGCGATCCTTACCATAGATATTGGTCACCAGATGAGAAAGATATAGCGGAATGCCAAAATCATTTAGACATTGGACGATGTTTCGCGTAAGCCCGCTTGGATAAGGAAGAATTTCGATCACTGCGTGCACCTTGCAGCCCGACCAGCTCATGCGGCGTGCCATTATGAGGCCAATGTCGCCAGAACCGATTATTACTACATCTTTGCCCGGAATATAGCCTTCGATATTTACGAGGCGCTGCGCAAGACCTGCGGTGTAGATGCCTGCCGGCCTTGTACCAGGAATGCGAATGTTGCCTCGATTCCGTTCTCTGCAGCCCATCGCAAGGACAATTGCCCGTGCTTCGATACGCATCATGCCTTGCTTTGGTGAAACAGCATAGATCACCTTGTGATCGTTCTCTTCTCGGATGTCGAGCACCATGGTCTTAAGCAACACCTGAATATTTCGCGTTTGTAATTTTTCCTCGAATCGCTGGGCAAATTCGGGGCCTGTGAGCTCTTCGTCGAATTCGATTAGTCCAAACCCATTGTGGATGCATTGCATAAGGATTCCACCGAGACTCTCCTCCCTATCTAGAATGAGTACCGAATTTCCTCGAGAATCGAGTTCTAGCGCGGCGGCCATTCCGGCAGCTCCTCCGCCTATTACAACCGCATCGAAAATAAGTTGCTTCATAGGCTCCCCTTTAGAATGAAGGAATTGCCACCATGCTTGGTAATCTGATCGTAGCTCATTCCTGTCTCGCGCATTAGTATTCGGATTATCCTATATGTACAGAAGCCACCCTGACATCGCCCCATTTGAGCGCGGGTATAGTATTTGATGCCATCTAGAGTGGTGTGGCCCGCTCGGATTGCGGCAACTATCTCGGCTTCGCTTACGCATTCGCAGCGACAGACAATGTTGCCGTATGTGGGGTCTTTTGCAATGAGAGAATCTAATGCGAAAGGATCGGCGTCGCGGGCGCGGGGGATTTTGCGAATGTATGGGTCCCAGGAGGGTTTTTCGATGAGCCTGAGGCCTGCTTTTTTGAGGAGGTCTTTGACGTATTCGCCTATGGCGGGGCTTGCCGTAAGGCCTGGCGATTGGATGCCCGCTACTTGCACTAAGGCAGGAGCTTTTTCGGATATCGCAATATAGAAATCATTGCCATAGGAAGCCCTGAGCCCTGCAAAGCTTGTAATAACATCGTTTTCAGAAATCGAAGGAACCATCATTCGAGCTGTACGCAATATATGCTCGAGCTGCTCGCGACTCGTTGCAAAATCCTCTTTGTCTCGGGCGGAAGTAGCCGTAGGACCGATAAGAACAGTGCCCTCCACTGTGGGAATCACGAGAATGCCTTTGGATACTTCGGTTGGCACAGGGAAAATGACTCGCGAAGGTTTGGCCTTTGTAGTGCGGTCGAGAAGATAATACTCTCCTTTGCGCGGGACAATCTCAAAGCGCTCGCCGCCAAATGCAGCGGATATTTTATCGGCATAGAGACCTGCAGAGTTCACAACAAAACGAGCTTGTATCTCGCGTCCATCCGCAGCTTTAATGTGCCAGAATTCTCCCTCGCGAGCTGCAGACACAACCTCGAATTGTGTCCTGATCTCAACCCCATTCTTCTGTGCGGATTCCACGAGCGAAAACACAAAGCGATAAGGCTCTAGAATACCGCCTGAAGGCGCATAGAGCCCGCCTACCACTTCGGGATTTAGCTTGGGCTCTAGCTCGAGCATACGCTCTCTGGAACACATCTCTATTCCAATAACACCGTTCTCGACACCTTGAAGGTACAGCTGCTCGATGGCTCGCATCTCGTCCTCATGAAGCGCAGCAACCAGTATTCCACAGCGCTCGAAAGGAAAATCTAGCTCTTCGTGTAGGCGGTCGAACATCAGAGCTCCACTGAGTTCTAAACGAGCCTTTAGAGTGCTTATGTGATCATGAAAACCACCATGCACAATGCCCGAATTTGCCTTGGAAGTGCCGAGCGATACGTCGATCTCTTTCTCTAGCAAAGCTACTTTTAGCTCATACTGCGATAATTTGCGCGCAATGTTCGCTCCGCAGACACCCGCTCCGATTATCGCGACATCGAATATATCTTGCATTTATAGTCCCCTAATAAAACATGAGGACAGCATTATTTGCTGTCCCCATGTTCATAATTCTTGCGAAGAGCCTATTGAAGTGCCTATTCTACCAAGCTATCACTTGAATGGAACAGGGTTTCTTGGAGCTTTCTGCATTATCTCGTTCCACCAAGCGCTCGGTGGCTGAGACTTCATATCTTTGTAGCCCCACATATAAGTTCCATACAACTCATCGCCAAACTTTAGCCAATCATCGTGCCATTTCACTGCAGTAGTATAAGCAAAGGAAGAAATAAGATCGGCCGCTTCCTTCTCTTTTCCATTGTTGATCAAGCTAGCAGCTGTATTCTGTATTTCTTCGGTAACTGTATACAGAGTAGCAAGTCTTGGATTGCGGAAATCGTGAATTTCTTTTACGGCGCTCTGGTAGTTGATCCTTGCTGTCTGTTGAACATAAGAGTTTGTCCACCAGCCCGAGTCTCTACGAAATTCTTCAAAGCGACTTCCAGTCCTATAGAATTCGGGCAATTCTTTCATGGTTGGCCAGAGCGGCGTGATGTAAGTAGTATCCGCTGCTCCATATCCATACCATACAAGACATTTCACTGGGTCAGGTAGCCGATCTTTTATGTTTGCGATCATTACATAGCAGGTTCTAAAGAGGTTGATCGACCTCTCCTTATGGTAGGGGTTAAGGACATCCCCATAAGGACCAGCCTCAGGAGATAGAGAAAGATCATAAGGCGTTCCCTTATAGTAGTCGCCGCAAATCTCTAATACATCTTGTACTGAAAGCTTTTTTTCTGGAATGACCCAGAGAGGAAAGCGTGTCGCATTTGGGTCTAGATTCAAAGAAGGAGCGACAAGGCTTAAAGCTCTCCACTCGCGGCGGGTGCTATAAGTACCTTCGTAAGGTGCATATATCTCAGCAGGAGAGAATGGAACTCCAGAATCTTCAGACCAGAGACCATTTTCTACAGCAAAGCTCTTTATGTTCGGAGAGTACATATAGTTTTCATGGTCATTGAAATCTATGTGGTCGATGCGAGCCCTATTTGCAGCAACAAAGAAAGCATTGGACGGAATGCGAACCGCGGCCCAAAGGTCTAGTCCGTAGAATTCAGCAATCCATACTTCCTTGCCATCAGCTACATCCATTGTTTCGCCAGGGTCTTTCCATCCGTATTTCTCTACCAGGTCTCCCATTATTTGAATGGCTTCTCTAGCGGTAGATGCTCGCTCTAGAGCAATATCCTGAGCATTCCAACAATCGATCAATCCTGTATTGTTTCCAAAGATTAGCTTATAGGTCTTCTTGCGAAGATCCGTAGATTGATCGAAATTGAAGGTGCTCTCGCCCATTGCCACACCTTTCTCGTTGATAAATGAATAGCGAGAATGGAAATAGGCGTAAGTTTCAGGAGCTTGTGGAATTTCTGAGACTAGCATGCCATTCCCATAATCCTTCACTTCGGGATACTTGCCGAAATCTCCATAATTATGCGAGTCAATGACAAGATCTCGAGTCGACCCTTCTGGCCATTTTTGCCCTGGAATTATCCAAAGGCGAAAGTCTGCCGATGTAGAATCGTCGTTGTGAGTGACTATTGTCGAGCCATCGACGGTCGCATCTGCGCCAACGCCAACGATAGTGCATGCAAACGATGACTGTGCACTAAATACGAATAGGGCTATCGTCAGCAGCATTACAAATTTCTTCATATCGCACTCCTTTCTTGGGGAATACCCCATATTCTCTTGTCTCCGCTTACCTTTTGATAAAATACTCTATCTTAGGTTAGCGGCGGCATAGATTCAAATTTCAGATATTTCCGGCCCATGTAATTTTTCTGTTTTTCTTAATTGCTCATATCTTGAATACAAAACTGGGGTCTGCATTATCAGGATCATGGAAGAAGTATCCACAATCATGCTCTTTGAGATCTTCATAGGTCGGCCACTCAACAATCACTTCCTTTTCTGGATAGAACTGATTCATCTGATTTATTACTTCAAGAGCTCCTGAAAGGTGTCGTCCGCAGCGATACCAAAGAGGAGAGCCAAAATCAAGGCTATATGGTACATAGGTGAGCCCGTGCTTCGCTGCAGTGGCTAAAAACTCATCCTTCCCTTCCGTGAAGAGCTCCTCTGTCATAGGTCCTACCACGCGATCGATAAAAGGCTCTGGAGTCTCCATAAGTACAGCAAGAGTATCGCTGAAATCGCCCCATTCGCGGTGAGACAATCCACGAAGGCCTTTTGGAGAAGACTCGCATTTCATATCGAAACTGGTAGCTGTAAGCGTCATTGCGGCCATCATTGCAATGTCAAATGAACGCTCGTGTGCCACATAGGTAGCTACCACGGGATACATGATCGATGCTTCGTGAACGTCTATTGATATGTCGATATTCTCTTTGCGGATAAGCTCCATTATTGCATAGGAAGCTCGCTCTGTGAGAGTACCATTTTCCCTTCCTGGATAGGTTCGATTCATGTTTCGAATATCCTGATAGGACAAGTTCTGCCTCGATGGATAGTGGACAAATGTGAAAGGATCAGGCCATTGGTCGAGAGGATTAGTTCCACGATCTCCAATTCGCAGCGTTTTCTCTCCAAAAGACGTAGGAACATGAAAGAACTTAGGATAGGCATTCCCCAACATGCCTGTGGTCGATCCGCTTCGGTTACCCTGTGGTATTACAAATACTTTCCCCTTCGTTACCTTAATATTCTCCATCAAAATATAGGCAGAGAGACTTGTCGCTGGTTCATAAGGATGGACATTGGCCATGTAGAGAACCTTGCCTCCAGGAACACCTGAATCGTAGACGAATATCGGAGTATCCATCCATGTTCCTTTTAGGCTCGCAAGGTAATCGCTTAGCATCTTTACCTCGGTCAAACCAGGAGCCGAAACAAAGGTCTCTTTGAAGTGTCGGAGTTCGTAAAATTCTCTTCCTCCGAAGAAGGCGAATATCAGTGCGATTACAAGACATATTACTTTAAAATATGGAAAAGATTTCTTCTCCTCCATGCTATTATCCTTTTTCATAGCTCCCTCCTCTTATTTGATGCCTAACACGCGCAAGAGAAAGGGAATAATGCAATAAGCATATACAATGTCGTACACTCGGCCAGTTCGCGATGTCCTCTTGAATAAATTCCTCAAAAGGAAAAAACCTATTAAAGCGGCTAGGATAAAGTAGATTATATGTATTACTTGTTCAAGAAAAACCATATGTTTCTCCTCATTTAAGGAAGCTGAGCTTATTAGGAATAATCAGCATGATGAGTGCCAAACCTCCAAGCACAAGCAAAGGCAGCAATATCTGTTTTAGGAAAGACATATAAGAGCCTTTGTAACCCACTGTCTCGATGGACACACGTCCCACAATTCTAGAGGGAGGAAGACAATCGCCGATAGGAAAAATAAGGCTTAGCGCGGCACATATCACAGTAGTATCCATTCCTGCTGCATTGAACATAAAGATAAGTGGAGTACCGAATATGATAGCGCTTCCATAGCTAAGGCATCCTTGTGCAAAGGGACAGAACAAGAGCACAGTGAGAAATATGAGAATCTTAGGCAGAGTTATAAAAGTTATGCTAAGAAGCCCGCGTACACCAGTAGCAGCCATTACATTGATCAGCACACCAACGCTTATCACCGTAGCAACCAATGGAAAAACCTGTTCGATAGTGCCCGCAATGACGCCATAGTAATCCTTCAACGAGGTCTTCTTAGGGTTGCATAAGACAGCAACGATTGTGGCAATTACAAACATTAGAGGAAGCCCCAAAACCGGTATAGAAAAAGGCGCATACAATGATAGTAGTATTAATGCAATTAGAACCACGAGTGGGCATAGAATTCTAAACCAGCCCATGTCCGATACCGCTTCAGGAAGCTCTGCAAGTATTTTTTCTTTGCTTTCAGGCTTTGTACCATGGCCAAGGTAGATTATGGTAAAGGCACCTACAATCAGAATTGGAATAAGCAGCAGCTTTTCAAATCCAACATACGGCATGTTCGCCTGCGCGGTCATCATCATTGTCCAAATATTGATAGGCGGAGCTGCTGCAGAGAGAATAGCAAAGATGAATACGAAGGCCGCCGTCTTCTTGTCAGAAAGGCCCATATAGCGAACAACTGTGGCCACAAGGCCGCCAACTACGAATACCGAGACGCTCCCTGCTCCTGTCAGCGCTCCTGGAATAAGCATAAAGATTGCCATACAGATTAGAAGGACCCATTTATTGTCTACACGTTGGACTAATTTTCTGGTCATTATGTTTATAGACCCTGAATATGAATATATATTGATAAATACCGACGCGCAAACAAACAATATAGCAAGATCAAAATTGGTGAATAGTCCTTCTACGAGAATCCGCACAGGCAAACCAAGACCAGCTACCAAGGCACCCACAATAGCGGTTATCACCATCGAAATCTCAGGCGATTTTAGCTTCCAGCTAGAAAGTGCAAATGAGACTACCATGGCAGCAAGTACAATTGATGTCTTAAGATACATATTTATCCTTCTTTATCAAGATGATGCCCATATTCGATATGAGCGCTTGTTATTTCTTGATGAAAACCTGCTTGCAGAGCGAGGTGAAATCTATTGCATTATCTATGATTGTCAATGGTATGTGATACTTCTCTTTGATTTTATCGAATCGCTTATCAGTATTACCATCCTTGACGACAATCATCCACTCTGCATAGGGACAAATCGTATCTATGCAGCGTTCGTTTGGATTTGTAGCAACATTCGAACGCTTGTCTTTTTCGAGAAGCACAGCGATAATCGGAAGCTTCATCTCCTTAGACGCCTTTACTATTCGCTGTAGCCTTGCTATCTCTTGATCGATTGTTATTCCAGAAGCACCCAGACCCTTATCCGAAGATCCTATGATCACCATAAGTACCTTATATGGTCTTTCCTTAAGGTCTGCTTCAACTGGTTCGGCCAAGTAGAAGAAATCCTTATCTAGTTCCAGCGTCTTGGTCTGTGAGACCAAAAGACGGGCCATCTTGCCTCCCGGCCCCTGCCCTGCGTTTGTGATAAGGAAAGGAAGCCCATATTGCTTTATCGGGTCGCCGCTTATTGCAGCAAAAACCGAAAAGGGCTCGATACAGGACAGTAAAGCCACCAACAACAGGATGAAAAATCCTTTTCTCATATATAATTCCTTTCGTCTGGTTTTTTAGAATTATTGGGATTGCCTAAAAACCAAATCTAGCCCTGTCAGATCAGTTGATTTACATCTGACTACATTAAAATTCTACGGGCAGATTTCCATTTTGTCAACGCGATAATTTTATTTTTGCTACCTTTGCCACAAAATTGTCGTGCGACCATTTCATTTGTCATTGCTAATCAATCTGCTATTGAAACTAGAATCTGCTATTGTGCCCAGCGAACAAGTCCTGGCACAAAACGACCATCCAAAGCTGGATGCGTAGGCAAAACGCGCACAGAATACCCTATTTGACCTGTTATCTCGCTCACTATGTCGCATTGGTAGCGATAGTATTGTCCCTCATGCTCTAATAGGGTCATAGGCATTCGCACTCCCTCCAGGATTTCTCCCTTGTTAGAAAGCCTACCTAAGTAGCATTCGACCGCAACATCATCTGGCAAAAGACCAGCAAGCTCGACAAGAGCTTTTACTTTGATAGCACTTCCTCTTGGAATGACGGGAGCTCCATCGTCGCTAAATTCGACAATGCGAACCCCATTCCAAACCCGTTTGACTTTTTCTATATACTGAGCCAGCGATACACTGGCCCGATAATTATCCACCTCCAATGTTCTACTCTCCGTTAAAGCAGGCTCATAGTAATTGGCATAATATTCCTTGAGCATTCGATGCGTTGCAAACTCAGAGCCAATAGTCTTCATCGAGGCACGCATTTTTTTTAACCAACCTCGTGGAATGTTATCTCGTCCTCTGGTATAGAAGAGCGGTAAAATTTCATGCTCCAGCAGGTCATAGAGGTCTTCAGCCTCTATTTCATCCTGAAGGGCTTCATCCTTGTATTCCTCGCCAGAACCGATTGCCCAACCGATTTCGGAACTATAGGCCTCAGCCCACCAGCCATCGAGGACCGAACAGTTGAGTACACCATTCATTCCAGCCTTCATGCCTGAAGTTCCAGACGCTTCCAGCGGGCGCCGCGGCGTATTGAGCCAGACATCTGAGCCACTCGTCATGTAGCGACCCATAGCCATATCATAGTCTTCGATAAATACAAGGCGACCAAAAACCTCTTCGCGCCTAGAAAAATGCATTATTTCCCGAATAAGCTCTTTGCCAGCTAAATCGTGCGGATGTGCTTTTCCAGCGATTACTATTTGAAGGGGTCTATTCTTGTCGGTAAGAAGCCTTATTAGCCTATCTGGATCTTTAAGAAGCAAGGTTCCTCGCTTATAAGTAGCAAATCGGCGAGCAAAACTAAGTGTAAGCGCGTATGGAGATAGCACATCGCTGGATCGGACGATCTCTACATCGGGCAAGCTAAGGCGCCTATATGTTGCAGCAAGACGCTGGCGACTTATTGCAACAAGGCGCTCTCGCCGTCGTTCATGAGTTCTCCATAGCTCTTCGTCCGATACCTGATCTATTGCAGCCCATACATCGGGATTGTCAGGCTCTAGCTCGAATTTCGGCCCAAGAAATTTATCAAGAAGACTGAGCATGTCATGACTGATCCAGGTTCGAGGGAAGACTCCATTGGTTACATGGCCGATAGGTATCTCTTTCAGATCTAACTCGGGCCACATGCCTTTCCACATTCTGCGCGATACTTCGCCATGTAGTTTGGACACACCGTTCGATCGAGCGGACAAGCTCAGTGCAAAAACAGTCATACAGAAGCTTTCCTGATTATCTAATGGATTCTCGCGTCCCATGCCCAAGAATTCGTTCCAGTCTAGGCCTAATGAAGTTATAAAAGAACGGAAATACTTCTCCATTAGATCGATGCCAAAGCGCTCGTTGCCTGCAGGCACTGGCGTATGTGTAGTGAATATATTAGTAGGTATGAATGCTTGAATAGCTGAATGTGCATCTAAGCCATATTCTTCCATTAGGGCTCTTATTCTCTCCAAGGCTAAAAATGCGGAATGTCCCTCGTTCATGTGGGTTGCACCTACATGGATACCGAGTGCTTTGAGCGCTCTAATTCCCCCTATTCCTAACAAAATCTCCTGCTTTATTCGCATTTCCATGTCGCCGCCATAGAGCGTCGCTGTGATGATACGATCTTCTGGCTTATTCTCGGGAATGTTCGTATCAAGGAGATAGAGTTGAGCTCTTCCGATATCTACGCGCCAGATTGCGGCGCTTATGGAGCGACCTGCCATATCGACTTGAATTAGCACAGGTGCGCCTTGGGCATCCACACAGCGTTCCACTGGCATGTTATACCAATCATTCTCGGGATAGGTTTCCAGTTGATAGCCATCGGCGTTCAGATACTGCTTGAAATAGCCCTGACGATAAAGAATCCCAACACCCACTAGCGGTAATCCAAGGTCGCTCACGGTTTTTAGATGATCGCCCGATAGTACACCGAGCCCACCAGAATAGGTTGGTAGAGAAACATCGAGCCCATATTCCATAGAAAAATAAGCGATTACTCTATCGCGTGGTCCGCGGTACCAAATTTTATTCTTTAGGTAGCGCTGAAAATTTGAATAAACTTCATCAAGGTCAGAGAGAAAAGCGGGGTCGGTGGCAAGCTCATCGATCTTTTCCTGGCTCAACATACCCAGCATTCTTACGGGATTTTGCCCTGAAGCCGACCACAATCCTCGATCGATGCGGGTAAAGAGAGACACCGCATCGAAATTCCACGAAAGCCATAGGTTTCGTGCAATTAAATCGAGCTTGGCCAAGCGACCTTTTAGCGCTGGTTTAACTGTATGTGACAATATTTTCATTTATCAATACCTCTTTTGCATTTCTGTGCCTTTATCTATTCTTTAATCTTTTCTTTCATCCGATCCTGATCCTGAGAAAAATCTTTCTATGAACCGTTTTACTATACCTGGATTATCCGATTTTGCACCACTAGTCTCATTCTCATCTCCCTTATTAGCCTCAACAGAGTTCGCTACACTGGCCGTTTGACCTCTATTTGCTTTCTCTGCAGGCATTATCTTTTCAAAGGACAATGATGCCGATGCCGGCTTAGATCTTGTCTTTTCTTCCTTGAGAGACAATTTTGGTTCTGTCGGTGAATCTAGGATGCTGCGGTATTTTTTTCGGAAATAGGCCAGGCGTTCGTCGGTACTCATAGAATAGAGTTCGCTATCCTGGTCCCTTTTTGGGCTTTCCTTAGCTAAGTTTTTTTGGCTGCTCTGCGAAGCTCTTTTGCTTTGATGAAAATCTTCCTTTGGTTTTTTGTGCTCAGCCTTTTGAGGACTCTTTGGACCTTCTCTTTTCATTTGGCCTTTACTTTGCTTAGCGCTGTGCCCCGCTTTATGTCCTGAAGACCGTTTTTCAAATTCAAGCCTTAAAGGTATGCCTTCGCTCTCGTCGCGGTATTCCAACAAGTTCTGGGTGGGCTCTTTGAATTCGAATTGCAAACCAAATCTTGAATTTATTGCTGATAAGCCAACTTCATAGCGCTCACAAACTAGACCTATTATAGTCGAGGCCTTTGGTCGCATTATTCGTACTCGCTCAAGATATATATCAGGATCTAATGGGATATCATAGTGAATTGCTAGACTTGCAAATTTCGAAGGTAGCACACTCAGGTTATCATTGGAAACGATTAAAACTAATTGGCTTTTATCTGCTTCATTTTCGATCTTGGCAAATTCCAAAAAAAGAGCTCTTCTCTCTGAATTCGGATCAGCTGCCGATATATGTTTCGCCTTAATGTGATTAAGCTTGAGCCTGAGCTCTAATTCCTTCGATGTCTGCCTCAGATTGCAGAATACGATGATGGCTCCTCTGCCTTCCTGGGAATTCTCTTGAATCAATGCAAGGAGTACCTTTAATTTCTGCTGTGAACTAAGACGATACATGTAAGTGCTTATTTGGCTTAAGCTTGCCTGAGCCTTTTTCAAAACGACCGTTTCAGGATCGTTTGCGAAATCTAGCGCCGTATTCTTTGTCCTTATGCCAATATGCTCGGCAAAAAGGACTGCCCTCCGCTGCCATGGAGGAAGCAGATATCCCCATATTCGTCGCTGCTGTTCGCTAGGCATATCTCCAAAGAGGTCTGCTCCATCAAGCACGACAAGGCCAAATTCTCGCGCTTTGAACCCGAATTCTTGTGTCGCCGCGAGGAACAGAGACACGGGCATAGCTACTACCGCTCTTTCGGAAAGGGCCGTATTCGCTTCTTTCAAAACTTCCTCTGACGATATTACTAAGCTATCGAAATGAGCAATTCCAAACAGCTTTTGTAGATCCGCCAGCACCTCTTCATGCTCAGTTAGCACTAATGCACGTATTCTGGCTTGTTTCTCTACTGTTTCTTCTTCGCTTCCGGATATTTTAAAATTCACAGAGGCATTAGAATCCTCGATGTAACTCTCAATAAGAGAAGCAATGAGTGGCGCCCTATAGCTAATGCCTTCGTCATTTACAAGGATATCCTTTTTATGAACGAAAAATTGATCGCTGATGAGCAGTGCAAAAAATTCAATAATTCGATCCTCTGCGTATTCACTACGCTCCAAGAATCTTTTCATTTCTAACCCTTCTCTATATTGCAATATCTATATATATTGTACTGTTGCGTTTTTTCAGCATAATCAAAAAAATGAGATACATATCATAATAGATAATCGACATTAGGTATATTGTGGTAAATCAATAATACTGCTACGAACCTTGTGTATATGGCTTAGCAATTTGGTAGTAGAGTATCTC
>ERZ795044.3319-NODE-3319-length-13547-cov-6.593463_pt1 | contig 13547 bp, 12 predicted proteins | sample MGYA00375128_ERZ795044 | MGnify/ENA primary metagenome ERZ795044 (study PRJEB30173, sample SAMN05720213) | anaerobic digester metagenome | isolation source: active sludge of municipal wastewater-treating anaerobic digesters | place: USA | collected 2014-12-22 ... | reverse complement strand
ATTCCGGCCGAACATGGAGACGATGACGCGGACCTTGTTGTTCTCTTTGTCGATGGTTTCGACGGTTCCTTCGAAGCCCTCGAGCGGTCCCCCGACGATCGCCACAACGTCTCCGACATCGTAGCGAAGCTCCACGGTTTTGGTGCCGATGCCCAGTTTGGCGACCTCCTCGTCGGTCAGCGGCACCGGTTTGGAAGCCGGGCCGACAAAGCCGGTCACGCCGCGGGTATTGCGCACGACATACCAAGATTCATCCGTCAGGATCATCTTTACGAGAACATATCCCGGGAAAATTTTACGTTCCACTTCACGCTTGGCGTTGTCGGTGATTTCGACAACCCTCTCGGTCGGAACGCTCACGTCCACGATCAAGTCATGAAACCTTGGGTTATCGATCACTTTTTCAATGTTGCCGGCCACCTTGTTTTCGTAGCCGGAATACGTGTGAACAACGTACCATTTCGGAGTTTCAGCCATAGACGTAGTTCCCTTTCGCGTTTTAAGAGCCGAAGAACAGCTTCGTCACCAGACCGAAAAAGTAATCGATCAGGCTGATGAAAACCGAAGAGATCACCACCGCCACAATGACTACGCCGGTGTTGTTGAACACCTGCTTTTTGTTGGGCCAGACGATCTTTTTGATCTCACCGTAAATGTCTTTGAAGAAGCGTTTGATTTTCGCGATGAAAGACGGCTTTTTCGCGGTAGTATCATTAGCCACGGTAATTCCTTCCTTTCATCATTTCGTCTCTCTGTGGAGCGTGTGCTTCCGGCAGAATTTGCAATATTTTTTCTCTTCGATTCTGTCCGGATCGTTCTTTTTGTTTTTCATGGTGTTGTAGTTGCGCTGCTTGCACTCCGTGCAGGCCAGCACGATCTTGACTCGCATTGCGGCACCTCCTGATTCTCGGAAATTTTTGCCTCCCTCTTTCGGTTGGGTTTTTGCGCAAAAAAATAAACCCTTTTAGAGGTACAATTACTATATCATACAGGACAGGCTCCGTCAAGCGTTTTTTTTAAATTTCCATCATTATTTTTACCACTATCATTATCCTCCGCCGCCCCTTGACAGCCGAGAGAAAAATTGTCGGACATAATGAAGTCGCTTCTGAAAAAACTAAAAGCGTTAAGGAGGCCGCTGTGTTATGAATAAAATCAATTTCAATCGCATAAAATATGTAATTTGTGCTTGTTTGGCCGCGTCTATGGCCACAGTTTCTATTTTCCACATCATTCTTCCCGATCATTACACCATTTATGAGAACGACACCTTTTCTTTTTCAAGCAGCTACGGAAAACTGGTCACCGCCTCGGCGTGGGACGCCGGGACGGAGGAGGTTTTTGCCGGTAACCGCAGCCGGTTTCAGGCGGATCTGCGCCTGCTGGGCTTCATCGACATCAAGACCGTCAGCGTGGAGATCCGTGAGGGCGACGAGGTCTGGGTCTGCGGGACGCCGCTGGGAATCAAGCTTTTTACGGAGGGCGTGCTCGTCGTCGGGATGGAGCGGCTCCAGTCGACGGCCGGCGCCATCTGCCCGGCCTCCTCCGCCGGACTCAAGACCGGCGACGTGATCTGCCGCGTCAACGGGACGGCGGTCGCCACCAACGAGGACATCGCGAAGCTCATTCAAAATTCCGGCGGAAACGCCCTCTCCCTGTCGATCCGGCGCGGGGAGGAAACCGTCGAGATCTCCCTGACCCCGGCCCAGATGAAGGACGGCACCGGCTACAAGGGGGGATTCTGGGTGCGGGACAGCTCCGCGGGCATCGGGACGCTGACGTTTTATGACGAGGAAAGCGGCAGCTTCGCAGGGCTGGGACACGCGGTCTGCGACGTGGACACCGGCGATGTGCTGCCCCTGCTCTCCGGCGAGATCGTCGGCGCCTCCGTCACGGGCGTGGTGCGCGGCGTCTCGGGGAACCCCGGCGAGCTCAAGGGCGTCTTTCTGAGCCTCGATCCCCTCGGCATTTTAAAACAAAACTGCGAATCCGGGATCTACGGCACAATGGACGCCGTGCCCGAAGGCTCCTTCTCCATGGTCATCGCGCCGAAACAGGAGGTTCGGGAAGGCCCGGCCGAAATCCTGACAACAGTGGACGGCGCGGAGGCGGCGAGGTATAATATAAATATTGAAAGGATCAATTACAGCGACGGCAACCCCACCAAAAATATGGTGATCCGCGTGACGGACGAGGCGCTGCTCCAGAAGACCGGCGGCATCGTGCAGGGCATGAGCGGAAGCCCGATTCTTCAGGACGGCAGGCTCGTGGGCGCCGTGACGCATGTGTTCGTGAACGATTCCGCCAAGGGTTACGCGATCTTTGCCGAAAATATGGCCGAGATCGCGGCGGGGATCGAATAACCCGCTTTCCCCGCGCAAGCGGTCGGAACCCGTCGAAATTATTTTGGGGAAACGTGGATGTAAATTCCTGTAAATCTATTGACAGTTTGGAAAAATATGGTATTCTTTTTTATGGGAACACTAAGGCCTGAATGAAAATGCCGTCGTCTTCCGCACTATGACGTCGGCTTCCCGCAATAATTGATAGCGGTGCGGAGAAAAGGCAAGACAGATGGATAAAAAATCAAAAATCATCATTTGTGATGAAAATCAGGAATTTTGTGGACAGTGCGCGGAGATCATGCAGTCCTGCGGATTTGAAACTTATTGCGTCTGCCGGGACGGAAAAGAGCTCCTTCAATCCATTTCCGAATACAAGCCGGATGTCGTGCTCTGTGACGTATTCATGCAGCAGATGGACGCCTTCGCGGTGATGGAACAGACAAGGGCGCTCAACTTTGAAAAAAATCCGCTGTTTATGATCATGTCCTCCGTCGACAACTCCATGCTCGAGCACGAGATCCTTTCCGCCGGGGCGGTCTATTTTTTCATCAAGCCTTTTGATATGGAAATCCTCGCGGAGCGGGTCGTCCATATTCTCGGCGCGCAGCACAAATCCGAGATCCCAATGGAGACCCGCGCCGAGTTTTCCGGCCCGGATATGGAGATGATCGTCACCGACATCATCCATCAGATCGGCGTCCCGGCGCACATCAAAGGGTATCACTACCTGCGCGAGGCGATTCTGATGGCGGTGGACGATATGGAGATCATCAACTCGGTGACGAAGTGCCTCTACCCCTCCGTCGCCAAAAAACACGGCACGACTCCCTCCCGGGTGGAGCGCGCCATCCGCCACGCGATCGAGGTCGCTTGGGACCGGGGCGACGTGGACACGCTGAACTCTTACTTCGGCTACACCATCCACAGCGGCCGCGGGAAGCCGACCAACAGCGAGTTTATCGCGCTGATCGCAGACAAGCTGCGGCTCCGCATGAAGATGGCGCAATGACGTTTTTTCGCAGGCGGCGCAAATGCCGCCTGTTTTTTTGTGCCCAAACGGACGCCGCGCCGGCATGACCGCGCGCCCGCGAAATGCCCCGTTTTTTATTTTTGAAAAGATCCGCGGCGGCAAACTTCGGTTTCCCACGCGGATCTTTTTTGTTTTCCAAAAGATTCCGTGCTATAATGGGGGCATCAATCGGCGGCGGAGGACGGCATGGACAAGGAACGTTTTTTGGAGGCCTGCGAAAACGCGGAACAATACCGGACCGGCTCCGGCGGCATCGGCACGCTCTCGGAAAAGACTCTGCACGCCGTGCTCAAACATTATTTGGAGCCGGATTCCTCCCGCCACGAGGTCAAGGTCGGCTCCCACGTCGCCGACATCTTGGAGGAGGACGGGATCGTCGAAATCCAGACGCGGAATTTTTTCGGTTTGAAAAAGAAATTCGACGACCTGCTCGCGGCATACCCGATCACGGTCGTCTATCCGGTCGCCCATACGAAATGGCTCTGCTGGATCGACCCGAAGACCGGAGAGGTCTCCGCGCGGCGGAAAAGCCCCAAAACCGGCTCCGCCTGCGACTGCTTTTTGGAGTTTCACCGGATTGTCCCCTACCTGAAGTCGGAGCGCCTGCGGTTCCGGATTCTGCTGATCGATCTGGTGGAGTACCGGTATCTCGACGGGTGGAGCCGCGACAAAAAGAGCGGCTCCACCCGCTGCGAGCGGATCCCGGAGTCGCTTTTTGATGAGATTGATCTCGAAAAACCGGCCGATTTCCAAAAGCTGATCCCGGAGAACCTGCCGGAGCCCTTCTCTTCCGCCGAGCTCTCCAAGGCGGCGCGGATCGGCGTCTCCGCGGCGCAGGCCGGGCTCAGGGTCCTCTTTGCCGTCGGCGCCGTGGAGAGGTGCGGAAAGCGGAAAAACGCGCTCCTCTATCAAAAAACGCGGCTTTAGCGCGTGGCTTTTGCCATGCCGAAGCCCGTGAAATTTAAGAAAAGCCCGCCCCGGCATGCCGCCCAAAGCATGCCGGTTTTTTTGCGGCGTCTCCGTCCATCGGATATGCCGCGCCGCCCTTCCTATTTTATTTTTCGGCGGCGTTCGCAGCGACCGCTTTGCGCGTGCTCAAGCGAAAGGCGCTGTGGTATCGCGGACGTTTTTTCGGCGGTGTTCCCGCCTGCGGAATGCGTCTCCCCGCCTTTTTGCGGCGAAGTTTGTGCCGGCTGCCCCGTGCGTGCTCAAGCGAAAATCTCCGGAGAATCGCGGGCGCTTCTCTTTCATCAAAAGGCCCCCCGGGACGCCGAGGAACGGCGTTCCAAGGGGCTTCGTATTCCGCGAATTTACTGATTTTTATAAATCATGCGCTTAAAGATCTTCTCGATCTCCACGATTGGAATGATGCAGACGGCCATCGACATGGCGACGAAATACTCGGTGACGGAGATGTGCTCAAACCCGAACGCGTTGGAGAGGAACGGGATATAGATCACCGCCGTCGTCAGCAGGAGGGAGCCGAGCATCGAAAGCCAGAGGATCGGGTTCTGATTTCGCAGCGTAAAGATGGAGTGGAGGCTCGAACGCATATTAAACGAATGAAAAATCTCTATCATAGAGAGCGTCAAAAACGCCATCGTCATGCCGTCCGGGCTGTTGACGAACTCCCATCTCCCGACCTCCAGAAAATGCCCGATCAGGTAGGCCGCGAGCGTGATGGCTGCAACAATCGTGCCCTGAAGCAGGATATCGAACGCCATGCCGCCCGCAAAGATGCTCTCCTTGGGGTCGCGCGGAGGATGGCGCATGATGTCCTTTTCGCTCACCTCCATGCCAAGCGCGAGGGCCGGGAACGTATCCGTGAGCAGGTTGATCCAGAGCAGATGCGACGGTTTGAGCACGGTGAAATCCATGAGCATGGCGGCAAAAATCGTAAGTACCTCGGAGAGGTTGGAGGACAGCAGGAACTGGATCGACTTGCGGATGTTGGCGTAGATGCGCCTGCCCTCCTCCACCGCGGCAACGATCGTCGCGAAGTTGTCGTCCGCGAGGACGATATCCGCGGCGTTTTTCGTGACATCCGTGCCCGTGATGCCCATGCCGATCCCGATGTCCGCCGTCTTGATCGAGGGCGCGTCGTTGACGCCGTCGCCGGTCATGGCGACGATCTTGCCGCGCTTCTTCCACGCGGAGACGATGCGGACCTTCTGGTCCGGCTGAACCCGGGCGTAGACATAATAGTTTTCGATATTTCGCTCAAATTCCTCGTCGCCGATCTTCGCGAGCTCGGAGCCGGTGATCGCCTGCGTCGGGTTCTCGATGACGCCGAGCTCCATCGCGATCGCGGCGGCGGTGTCCCGGTGATCGCCCGTAATCATGATCGGGCGGATCCCCGCGCCCATGCACTCCTCGATCGCGGCCTTCACCTCCGGGCGGACCGGGTCGATCATCCCCACGAGGCCGATGTAACACAGATCCCGCTCCAGATTTTCCGGCGTGCACTCCGGCGGCATCTCGTCATAAAACCGCTGCGCCGCGCAGAGGACGCGCAGCGCCCGCTCGGCCATGGATCTGTTTTCGGCGGCGACCTTCGCAAAGAACGCCGGGTCCGTCGGGCGCACGACGCCGTTTTCCAGATAATAGGCGCAGCGCTCCAGAAGCATGTCCGGCGCGCCCTTCGTGTAGGCGACGTATTTTTCCCCGTCCTTGTGGACGGTTGTCATCATCTTGCGGTCGGAATCAAACGGCGCCTCCCCGACGCGCGCATGCTCCGCGATCAGGCCGCCTTTCGGGAGGCCCAGCAGCTCGGCGTAATTGACAAGCGCGCACTCCGTCGGCTCGCCGACCGCCTTCCCGTCGTCGCCGGGGACCGCGTCCGAGCATAGCGACATGGCGCGGGCCAGCAGCTCCTTGTCCTCGGCGGCCGTCTCCACGACGGTCATGCGGTTCTGCGTCAGCGTGCCCGTCTTATCCGAGCAAATCACCTGCACGCAGCCCAACGTCTCGACCGCCGTCAGCTTCCGCACAACGGCCCTGCGGCGCGACATGTTGGTGACGCCGATGGAGAGCACAATCGTCACGACCGCGGCGAGCCCCTCCGGGATCGCGGCGACCGCGAGGCTGACCGCGATCATAAAGGTGTCGAGCAGCGTTTCCATCGAGACGTCCGGGTAGTCCCGGGCAACGCCGATCGCGAAGATCACCGCGCAGATGCCGATCACGATAAAACTGAGGAACTTGCTGAACTGCGCGAGCTTTTTCTGTAAGGGCGTCTTATCCTCTTCCGCCTTGCTCAGGGCGTCGGCGATCTTCCCCATCTCCGTCTGCATGCCGGTGCGGCAGATCACCGCCGTGCCCCGGCCGTAGACCACGGTGCTGCCCATATACGCCATGTTGTGCCGGTCGCCGAGCGTGATATCCGTCTCGTCCTCCGGGAGGCCCAGCGCCCGGCAAAGCTTCTCCGCCGGCACCGATTCGCCCGTCAGGGCCGATTCCTCGATCTTCAGAGACGCGCTCTCCAGCAGGCGGCCGTCCGCCGGGACAGAATCCCCGGCCTCCAAAATCACAATGTCGCCCGGGACGACCTCCTCGCTCCGGATCGTGACAAGCCTGCCGTCGCGCAGGACCTTGGAGGTCAGGGCGGTGATTTCTTTGAGCGCCTCGATGGCGGCCTCCGCCTTGCTCTCCTGAAAGACGCCGAGCGCCGCGTTGATAATAACGACCGACATAATGATGATCACGTCGGCAAAGGATTCCCCGGAATAGACCGCGGTGATGCCCGAGACGATCGCAGCGGCGATCAGCACAAGGATCATCGGGTCCGCAAGCTCGGCGAGAAACCGCTGCAGAAGCGTCTTCTTCGGCGGCTCGGTGAGCTTGTTATGCCCAAACATTTGCAGGCGCTCCTCCACCTCCCCGGAACTGAGGCCCGTGGCGCGGCTGCCCAGCTCTTCGAGCACGTCCGTGGTCTTCTCTAAATATTCTTTCAACTTTGAATCTCCTTCCGCAGACTATGTAAAGCAACAGGTCTTTACATCACGCAATTTTTAAGTATTAGAAAAACAAATGCTCAATCAGAATTTTGACGCCCAGCAGGATCAGTACACACCCGCCGAAAATTTCGGCCTTGGATTTATACTTCAGGCCGAAGATGCCGCCGACCCGGACGCCGGCGGCGGAGAACGCAAAGGTGGTGAGTCCGATAAAAAGCACCGCGTGCACGATCTGCACCTGCAAAAACGCAAACGTGATGCCGACGGCGAGCGCGTCGATGCTCGTCGCGACGGCGAGCAAAAACATGGTCTTAAAGGAAAAGGACGCGTCCAGCTCTTCCGTTTTGGAATGCGCCTCCTTGATCATGTTGGCCCCGATGACGCAAAGCAGAAGAAATGCGATCCAGTGATCGTATTTCCTCGCGATCCCCTCGAACTGGGAGCCAAAAAAATACCCGAGCAGCGGCATGAGGGCCTGAAACCCGCCAAACCAGCAGCCCGCGATAATCGCATGTTTCAGCTTCCTCGTCCCGGCGCCGAGGCCTTTGCAGATGGATACCGCAAACGCATCCATCGAAAGGCCGACCGCGATCGCGAAAAGTTCCAAATGTCCCAACTGCGGCGCTCCTCTCATCTTAAAAAGGATTATATAAAAAGACTTATCCGCTCCGGGCGGATAAGTCTCATCATTTCATACAAAGCCAGGATGCAATCCAGTATGTTGACTTTGCCGCGCCTATCGCGCCGATTACTCCCTTATTCCGAGATATTATAGTATGAAAAAATCCCGTTGTCAATCCCATTATGTTTCTTTCCCCGTTTCCGCGTCGAGCACCTCCCGGTAGGCGCAGTAATACTGCGGCGGGATACGGCGGTCGATGTGAAAACACCCGAAAAACCACTTGGAATAGCGGCATTTTGCGCCGAGCTCGTCGAGAAACGCGTGAAGATTGTTAAAACAGTTGGCCTCCATCTTGAGAAAGCTCCGCAGCCGGAAGCCGGCGTCGTAGGTCACGATATAATCCACCGCGCCGCCGGCGGCCTCGAGATTTTGGAACGCGCGGCCGATGTCGGCGTCGCTCGGCAGGCGCCGGAATTCCGGGCAGTCGTCGAGATCCGCGAGATCGGTCTCCTCGTCGTCGCCGCCGCCGAAGGCCAGAATCTTTTTCCCCTCGATCTCAAAGATCTCCCCGCGGATCAGCTGGTAGACGTTTTTCGCGACCCGCCTCGCCTTCCCGCCGCAGAAATCCACAACCTCGCAGCGACTCAGCAGCGTATAGCTTTCATGCGCGCCCTCGACGAAGGCGATCGTGTATTTGCGGCGCGAGAGCCACGCGAGATCCTTCTTTTCCCGCTCGGAGCCGTCCCAGACAAAACCGAAATCGCCGCAGACGATCAGCGTGTCATGCTTTTTGAGCCTGCGCAGCTTGGGGCCCCGAAACCGCTCGAGGTCCCCGTGGGTGTCTCCGGAAATGTAGATCATCTTTCGCCCCTCCGAAACTCACTTCACCGCTTTTTGGATGGCCTGATCGAGGTCGTCGATGATGTCCCGCACATCCTCGAGGCCGACCGAGATCCGCACCGTCTCCGGCCGGATGCCGCAGGCGGACAGCTGCTCATCCGAGAGCTGGGAGTGCGTCGTGGTGGCGGGGTGCGTCGCGATCGTGCGCACGTCCCCGAGATTCGCGACGTGGGAGATCAGCCGGATGGAGTCGATAAACTTCGCGCCGTTCTCCCTGCCGCCCTTTAAGCCGAACGTGAGCACCGCGCCGCAGCCCTTGGGCATGATGCGCTTCGCGAGCTCGTAATACGGGCTTTCGGGCAGGCCGGGGTAATTCACAAACGCGACGGAGGGATTCGCGGCGAGGTATTCCGCGATCTTCTGCGTGCTCTCGCAGAGGCGCTCCATGCGCACGGAGAGCGTCTCGATGCCCTGCTCGATCAGGAAGGAGTTGAAGGGCGAGATGCAGCAGCCGGTGTCGCGCAGCACCAGACAGCGGAACCGGTTGGTAAAGCATTTCTCCATATCCGCGAAGATGACGCCGTGGTAGCTGATATCCGGCTCGTTGTAGAGCGGAAAGCGCGGGTTGTCCTTATATGGAAACTTGCCGGATTCGACGACGAGGCCCGCCATCGCGGTGCCGTGGCCGCCGAGGAGCTTGGTGGCGGAATGGATCACGAGATCCGCGCCGAGCTCAAACGGTTTCATCAGATAGGGCGTGGTAAATGTGGAATCCGCGATCAGCGGGATGCCATATTTATGGGCAATTTTGGCAATCCTCTCAATGTCGGAGACGTTCGCGTTCGGATTGCCGATCACCTCGGTAAAGAAAGCTTTTGTGTGCTCGTTGACCGCGGCCTCCCACTGGTCCATGTCGTCCGGGTCCACGAAGCGCACGGTGATGCCGAGGCGTTTGAGCGTGACGCCGAGCATATTGATGGCGCCCCCGTAAATATAGGAGGAGGAGACGAGCTCGTCCCCCGCCGAGCAGAGGTTGAGCACCGAGCCGAAGATCGCGGCGTGGCCGGAGGAGACGGCCATCGCCCCGACGCCGCCCTCCATCGCCGCGACGCGGCGTTCCAGCGCGTCGCTGGTCGGGTTTGAGAGCCTCGAATAGATGTGGCCCTCCTCCTGCAGCAAAAAAAGACGCCGCGCGTATTCCGCGCTCTCCAAATCATAAGCGGTCGTCGCGTAAATCGGCAGCGCGACCGCGTGATTCTCTTTATCGGGCTTATTTCCGGCGTGCACCGCCAACGTGTCGAACCGATACTCCTCACCCATCCCGGGATCCCTCTTTTCATAAATAATTCAAAGATACCCTATTCCATCCACGCGCAAATTTTGATATAATGTCAGTATAACAGACAAAACCGGATGTCTGCAACTATTATTTATGAAATTCGGGCCGCCGGGCCCCGTCATTTCGGAGGTGTTTCCATGAAGAAGGCCGCCGCTTTCCTTTTCGCTTTTATGGCGCTGGCGCTGCTTTCGGGCGGCTTGCGCGTTTGCGCCTACGCCGCGCTTCGCTATGTTCCGCCCACGGAGGTCAACAGCGAGGCGGTCTACCTCGCCGACGGGGACGGAAACGTCCTCTACGAGAAAAACTCCGACCAGCGGATGTATCCCTCGGAGTTGACGCAGATCATGACCGCGATCGTCGTGGCCGAGAATATCGAGAGCGTGGGCGGCTGGAATGCCGAGGCCACCTTCACCACCTCGATGCAGAATTACCTGTATGAGAACCGCGGCGGCACCATCCTGACCGGCCTCACCGCCGGGGAGATCCTGACGGCCGACCAGCTCTTTCACGCCATGGTCATCTCGTCCGGCTACGACGCCGCGATGGCGCTGGCGCAGCTGATCGCCGGCAGTCAGGACGACTTTGTCTTGATGATGAACGAAAAGGCTAAGGACCTCGGCGCCGTCAACACGAGCTTCACAAACTGCCACGGCCTGCACGACACCGCCAATTACACGACGGCCTACGATATGTACCTGATCGCGAGATACGCGATGAGCCTCGACAAATTCGCGGAGACCGTCTCCATGACCACCTACCGCAGCGGAGAGACGAATTACCACACGAACCTCACGTGGAATTCCGACAACGGCCTGCTCGTCAAGGGCAACGTCCACTATTACTCCGCCGCGCAGGGGATCAAAACCGGATACAGTCAGGACACCGGCCGGAGCGTGGCCTCCTTTGCCTCCCAAGACGGGTATTCCTATTATCAGATCGACATGGGCGCGCCGTTTGAGCTGGATCAGGACACCTACAACCTCGCGCTGGTCGACGCCAAAAACCTGTATGTCTGGGCGTTCTCCGAATTCGAGGTGAAATCCGTCATCAATTACGGCGATCAGGTCGGCGAGGTCCCGCTGGAACTCGCGTGGCAGAAAGATCATTTGCAGCTGATGGCCGGGGAAAATTATGTGGCGCTCCTGCCCGCCGACATCGACGTGGGCTCGATCACTTATCAGTACGAGCTGCCGGAATACGTCAACGCGCCGGTCAACAAAGGGGACCACATCGGCACCTTGCATTTCATCGCCTCGGGCGAGGAGATCGGCGCGATCCCGCTGCTCTCCGCCGAGGATGTGAAGCAGAGCGAGCTGCTCAGCGGCCTCGATTCCTTTTCGCAGATCACGCGCTCTTTCTGGTTCAAATTCGTCGTCGTGATGATTTTCATCATCTTCCTGCTCTATGTCGCGCTGATGGTCGTGCGCAATTATAACCACAAAAAATACGGCGCGATCCGCAAAAAGAGAAATCTTTGACCGGCGGCCGCTGCACGCCGCATTCCCCCGCGCCGCCCGGCTCGCGCCGAAGTCCCCTCGCGCTTCCGGCCGCCCCGCCGCGGAAAAAACGAAAAAACGCAAATTTCCCGCGCTTTTCCCACGAAAATCCCTTGACATTTTCCTCTTTCTCAAATATAATTAGAGCGCTGTCCAAAGACAGCAGGTGCGCTTGCGCTTAAACGGGTAACCGGCCTGCCGAGGATGAGTGTTTATTTTAGAGTAACGCTCCTTCCACGGCTCGCGGAGGGAGTTCTTTTTTTACTCCCTATCTTTTCGCAGGAGGTGAAACTTATGTCCAGTGAAATCATTTTACAGCAGAAGAAAGAGTCAGTGGCGCAACTGGTGGAAAAGCTGAAGAACGCTTCCTCAGGAGTTCTGGTCAATTATACCGGCATCAATGTCGCGAATGACACCGCTCTCCGTCGGGATCTTCGTCAGGCCGGCGTCCATTACGCCGTCGTCAAAAACACGATCCTTCGCCACGCGCTCGACGAGCTCGGCATGACGGGGCTCGACCACACGCTCTCCGGAAGCACCGCGATCGCCCTCGGCGGCGAAGACGCGATGGCCCCGGCAAAGATCCTCGGCAAATTCGCCGCGGATTCCAAGGGCAAATTCACGATCAAGGCCGGATTTATGGAAGGCCAGATCATGGACGACGCCCAAGTCATCGCGCTCTCCAAGCTGCCCGGCAGAGAGGGACTTCTCTCGATGCTCGTCAGCGCGCTCAGCGGCCCGATCAGAGGGCTTGCCGTGGCGCTTAACGCCATCGTCGAAAAAGAAAACGGCGGCAACCCCGGCGAAGTCGCCTGATTGCCCGAAACACATTTTACTTTATAAAATTACAGGAGGTACGTTCTAATGGCTTCTGAAAAAACTCAGAAATTTATTGAAGAAATCAAAGCCCTTTCCGTTCTCGAGCTCAACGAGCTTGTTCAGGCGATCTGCGAGGAATTCGGCGTCTCCGCCGCCGCACCGGTCGCCGCCGGCGCCGCCGCCGTCGCCGAAGCCGCCCCGGCCGAAAAAGATACTTGGGATGTCATCCTCACCGATGTCGGCGAGACCAAGATGAACGTCATCAAAGCCGTCAAAGAGATCACCGGACTCGGCCTCAAAGAGTCCAAAGAGGTTGTCGACGCCTGCCCGAAGGCCATCAAAGAGGGCGTCTCCGCCAACGATGCCGACGAGATCAAAAAGAAACTCGAAGAAGCCGGCGCCACCGTCGAAATCAAATAAGATTTTTGAGGATAAAAGCCTTTCCGCCCCGCGCGGAGGGGCTTTTTCTTTTTTTGTATACAATTTTCCGGCAACGTGGTAAATTATATAGCAGAGATGTTGCCAACGGATGGAGGAATCGCATGGAACCTCACGCTCAAAAAAAGCAGTCCCCCTTTTCGCTCTGGATGATCCGGCTCTTTCAAGGAATCCTGATCGGCGGCGGCGCGATCCTGCCCGGCATCAGCGGCGGCGTGCTCTGCGTCACGTTCGGACTTTACCGGCCGATGATGGCGCTCCTGTCCCATCCGGAGCGGAATTTTGCGCGGTATTATAAAATGTTCCTTCCGGTCGCGATCGGGTGCGGGATCGGCTTTTTCTCCTTCGCCAAGATCATCGCGGTCGTGTTCCGCGCCTCCTCCCTGCTCGCGGTCTGCCTGTTTATCGGGCTGATTGCGGGCACCTTCCCGAAGCTCTACCGGGATTCCGGGAAACAGGGCCGCGGCGCCGCCTCTTGGATGGGATTCGCCGCCGGTTTTGTCTTTTCGTTCGCCTCGCTGCTGGTCTCGGAGATCACGTTTCGCGCCGATTTGCAGCCCAACGTCTGGTGGTTCCTGTTTTGCGGGGTCCTCTGGGGCTTGAGCATCGTGGTGCCCGGGATGACCTCCCCCTGCATGCTGATCTCTCTGGGCCTCTACCAG
>ERZ795044.3318-NODE-3318-length-13549-cov-5.147177_pt1 | contig 13549 bp, 10 predicted proteins | sample MGYA00375128_ERZ795044 | MGnify/ENA primary metagenome ERZ795044 (study PRJEB30173, sample SAMN05720213) | anaerobic digester metagenome | isolation source: active sludge of municipal wastewater-treating anaerobic digesters | place: USA | collected 2014-12-22 ... | reverse complement strand
GCTCCTCCGCGAGGTTGTCGAAGGCCAGCGCGATCTTCACGTTCTGGCCCTCAGTGAAGAGCCGGATGCCGCACGAGGAGCGTTCGTCCATGAACTGGAACAGCGACAGGAGTATGTTAAAGAAGGACTCCCGCACCAGCGAGCGCGAGGCCCGGATGCTGCAATCCGATTCGGCCGCGACCAGCGTCACCGCGCGCGCCGGAAACAGGAACCGGACCTTCTCGATGATGTCGTCCATCAGCTCGGCCAGGTCGACGTTCTCGTATTTCTCCTCGACAATGTACTTCGAGTACTCGCGCCGCTCCTCGTAGTAGAGATAGGCCAGCGTCATGAGCGAGTTGAGCACGTCCTTGAACTCTTTGGGCGCGGCGGGGCCGAACCAAGCCTCCGTGTTCTCGATGAGCTGGTCGATGTTCGCATGCAGCACGTTCAGGAAGGTGGTGTTGATGAGCTCGTACTCGTCGTTGAGCTTCTTGATGGAGCGGTTGATCACCTCTTCGATGAGCTTCTGGTCCATGGCCGGCCCCTAATCCCGCCCCCGCTTGAGCGCCTTGGGGTCAATGGCGTCTTGGAACCCCTCCCCCACCAGGTTGTACGAGGTGATGGTGATGAAGATCGCGAACCCCGGGATGAGCGTGAGCCACCAGGCGAAATCCATGAAATCGCGCGACTGCGACAGGATGTCGCCCCAGCTGGGCGTGGGCGGCTGCACACCGAAGCCGAGGAAGCTCAACGACGACTCGATGAGGATGGTGGAGGCGATCCCGAAGGTGGCCGACACCAGCACCGGCGCGAGCGCATTGGGCAGCACATGCCGCATAATAATACGGGCGTCCCCCGCCCCCAGCGCGCGCGAGGCGGTCACGTAATCGGCCTCGCGCAATTTCAGGAACTCGCCGCGCACGATGCGCGCGATCCCCGTCCAGCCCGTGAGGCCGATGACCACCATCACGCTGGTGAGGCTCGGGCCCACCAGCGCGAGGATGGTGAGTATGAGAAAAAAGGTTGGGAAGCACATCACGATCTCGATGAAGCGCGAGATGAGCATGTCCGTCCGACCGCCGTAATAGCCGGCGACGGCCCCCACGACGATCCCGATACTCACATAGATGAACACCGCGATAAAGCCCACCAGGATGGACACGCGCGTACCGTACACCATCCGCGCGGCGAGGTCGCGGCCCTGCTCGTCGGTCCCCAGGACATGGCGCGCCGAGGGCGGCAGCACGATCGCGTCGAGGTCGTAGGCGGAATACGAATACGGAATGGGCGGCATGACGGAAAAGGACCCGCGGGTGGTCCGGAAATTCACGTCCTTGAGCGCGGGATAGTCCTTAAAGAGCGGAAAATAGGCGCGCCCCCCGTCCACGAAGACATAGGGACGGTCGTTGGCGATAAGCGGCGCGAGCAGCGCGATCACAAAGAGGATGGCGACGATGGAAAGCCCCGCGAGCGCGAAGCGGTTGCGCCGGAACTCCCGCCACACATTCGACCAGTAGCCCTGCGCGCTCACAGCTTCGCCTCCAGCCGAATGCGCGGGTCCACCAGGCCGTACATGATGTCCGCCAGCAGTATCCCCAGCAGGGTCAGGAGCGCCGAGATGGCCGCGATGGCCATGATCACCGGGATGTCCCGCGAGAGGATGGCCTCGAAGGCCAGAAGCCCCATGCCCGGGATGGAGAAGATCTGCTCCACGATCACGCTCCCGCCCAGGAGCCCCAGGAGGAGCGTGGCCATGAGCGTGACCAGCGGCACCAGCGAATTGCGGAAGGCATGCACGAACACGACGCTGTTATCGGAGAGCCCCTTGGCGCGCGCCGTAGTGATGTATTGCTGGTTGATGACCTCGAGCATGTTCGCGCGCGCGTAGCGCGAGAGGAAGGCGAAGCTCCCATAGGTGAGCGTGACCACGGGCAGCACCAGATGCCAGATCCTGTTCCCCAGCCTGCCGAAAAATCCGAAGTCGCGCGCCCAGTCGGAGATCTCGCCGCCGAGCGGGAACAGGTTGAGATAGTCGCCCCCGGAAAACACCAAGAGCAGCAGCAGCCCCACCCAGAACGACGGTAGCGAATAGAGCACGAAGAGCGCAAGGCTCGAGACGCGGTCGTAGGTGGAGTCCTTGCGCACGGCCGAGAAGATCCCCATGGGAATTGAAATGATATATACGACAATCATCGCGATGAGGTTTAACCGGAGCGTGATGGGCAGCGCCTCCGCGATGCGCGCCGATACGGGCCGTCCGTCCTTGCGCGAGATCCCGAAATCGAGCCGCACGAACTTCCACAGCCACTCTGCGTATCCCACCGGGATGGGCTTGTCCAGGCCAAAGAGCTTTTTCTCCTGCTCGATGATCTCCTTCCCGATGGCGCCCTGCTTGAGCTCGCCCTGCACGCCGGCCCGCAGCGTGGTGTAGTCGCCCGGCGCCAGGCGCACCATGAGATAGGTGATGAGCGTGATGCCGATGAACGTGGGGATGAGCAGGAGCAGCCGCTTGACGAGATATTTCTTCATTGCGCGCCCCCCGCCGGCTCCCATTCATCGTAGCGCAGGCCCTTGGTGTGCACGACCACATTGTTGAAGCGCTTGCTCACCACCACCAGCGCGGGGGTGCAGTACAGGAAGGTGTACGGCTGCTCCTCGTGCAGAATTTCGTGGAAGCGGTGGAGCAGGCGCATCCGCGCGACGGGATCGAACTCCGCGCGCACGCGCTCGATGATGCCGTCGGCCTCGCGGTTCACGAAGCCGCAGTAGTTCGATCCGTCCTTCACCTGCGAGGAATGCCAGAGCTGGTAGGGATCGCTCTCCCAGTCGAGCGACCAGGCCAGCGTCACGGCGTCGAAATCGCGCTCGTGGAGCTTTTTGACAAACACCGCCCACTCGTAGCGGTTGATGCTCATCTGAATGCCCGCTTTCGCGAAATCCTCCTTGAGGATGGTGGAGAGCCGCTCCGCGAACTTGCTTCCGGAGGACATGGTGAAGGTGAACGAGAACTTCTTGCCGTCCTTGTCCAGGATGCCGTCGCGGTCCGAGTCGACCCATCCGGCCTGCCGGAGGAGCTCGCGCGCGGCGGCGGGATCGTACGGCCACGGCTTGATGTTCTGATTATAATTTTTACTGAACACATACGAATCGCCCGAGACGACCATTCCCTGGCCGAACTCCAGCTTCTCGAGGATGGCCTCGCGATTCACCAGGTGCGTGAGGGCCCGCCGGACGCGCTTGTCCGAAAACCACGCGCGGCGGCTGTTCCAGCCGATATAGCTGAAATACGGCATGAAGTACTTGAGCTTCCGGTAACGCGAAAGGAACGACTCCGAGTTCGTTTGCCGCACCCACTGGATGGGGCGCACGCCCATGAGGTCCAGCTCGCCTTTTTTAAGCATCTGCAGCGCCACGTTGATCTCTGCGACGATGGTGTACACCACGCGGCGCACCGCGGGCTTCTTCCCCCGGTAGCGCTCGTTGGCAATGAGCACGATGCGCTTGCCGGTGTCCCAGCGCTCGAAGCGGTACGGCCCCGTGCCTACGGGCGATCGGTTTTTCGTGTGCGTATTGAAGTCCGTTCCGTCATTGAACACGTGCTTGGGCACCAGCGGCATGCCGCCGCAGATCTCCAGCGCGCGGAAATAGCGCTTGGAATACACGAACTCTACCGTGTAGCGGTCGAGGGCGCGGCAGCTGGTCACGTCGATATAGTACACCTTGAGCGGCGCGCAGGCCACCTTCGGGTCCTTGATGCGCTCGTAGGAGTAGACGACATCGTCCGCCGTGAACTCGACGCCGTCGCTCCACACCACCCCCCGCTTGAGATGGAAGACATAGCGCAGGCGGTCCGGCGAGATGGTCCAGCGCTCCGCAAGCTGCGGAACGATCTCCAGCGTGTCGTAGTCGCGGTCCACGAGGTTCTCGTAAATGTAGTTGTTAATGCTGCTCGCGACCGCCTCGGTGGAGGTGATGGGGTTCAGATGGCTGGGCTCTGCGCCCATATGAATCGCGAGCGTGTCGGGCGGACGCACCGCCGACATGTCGCGGCACGAGGCGAGCGCCGCAAGTGAAAGGATGATGGCCGGGATTACGATCCGCATGGGCTAGTTTCTGCGGGGGCCGAGGGTTTCCGTCAAGAAGTATTCTGATTTTTTACTTGTCAATATCGCCCGCGCGCGCCATTCTACTCTTGACAGAAACACACAGTTCGAGCTTGGAAGGGAATGGAAACCAAGAAGGTCAAAATAAATTTAAGCTACCTGCGGCCCAACTCGACGTTCATTTACCCCCTGTTCTCCGAGGAGGGGAAAAAGATCCTCGACGAGCGCATCGTCCTCACCGCCGAGCTCATTAAAAAGATCACCGCGCGCTTTGGGAACTTCGTCTATTACGCCGAAGACGGCAAGCGCGCGGTCATCCAGGAGGGAAAGCTCCGGGCGGCGCTGGCCACCTCGCACGACGTGCTCGACGAGATCGCCCGCACGAGCAAGCTCTCCGCCGAGAAGTACCACGAGGCCGAGCGCCTGGTGGACGACATCATCCACAACCTCTCGGTTGAGCACGCGAACGTCATCAACCTTATCAAGGACTTAAAGAGTTTCGACGACTACCTGTATAATCACTCGGTGAACGTGGGGCTGCTCACGGCGGTGTTCGCCAAGAAGATCGGCGGGTTCTCGGACCATCAGTACCAGAGCATCACGCTGGGGGCCTATCTCCACGACATCGGCCAGCGGAAGATCGACAAGCAGCTCCTGCACAAGCAGGGCCAACTCGACGTGCTGGAGCTCACCAAGCTCAAGCGCCACCCCCAGCTGGGATACGAGATCCTCAAGGACCTCGAGGACTCCAACGAGACGGTGCTGCAGACGGTGCTGTTCCACCACGAGAAGTACAATCACAAGGGCTACTATCAGCTCCCCTACGAGAACCTGCCCATCTTTCCCAAGCTCGCCTCCATCTGCGACATCTACGACGCGCTCACCTCGCCGCGGCCGTTCCGCGAGGAGCCCTTCACGTCCTGCATGGCGCTCAAGGCCATCGTGAACTCCATCAGCTCGCATTTCGATTTTACGCTGGTGAGCCGTTTCGTGAACCTCATGGGCCCCATCCTGAACAATGACCGGCCCATCTTCGCGGTGAACGATATCTGCGAGCTCAACACCGGCGAGCTCGCCCTTGTGAAGGGCATCACGCCGGGCGACATCCTGAAGCCGCAGGTGGTGGTGTTCTGCCGGTTCGTCAAGGAGGGCGACCGGCTCGGGGTGAAGCATTACAACGAGCCCACCGCGGCCGACCTCGCGACCGAAAACAAGCGCGTCGTGAAGAAGATCCTCAACAATCGCAAGCAGGTCGACGCCATTCAGAAGATGGCGAAGGAGCGCGGGTTGCTGTAGCGGAATTGCCGTGCTCCGCTCGCTCTCCCCTAGCGCACTGACATGAAATACAGCGGTACGACGCAGGGTTTGTATTCGTAATCGCGCTTCAGGACAAATTGCACGCGGGGAGCTGCGATGCGCTCATCCCCCGCGTGTAGAGCGGGCTCGAACGAATACCTCTTCGGCATTCGCCCATATGAGAGATTATAGAATCGCAGGGTCACCTCCACCGGCCGGGCGACAGGGACGACGGCCGGAACCTCCTCATAGGCGTAATGGACATACAGCGTCTCGCCGCTGCCATGATCCAGCCCCTCGATGGAAATGTGCGTTGGCGTAATCACCGTTCCGTCGTTGGAGCGGATGGCGAGCGCCTCCCTGACGAGCCGCCACCCCATTGACGTCCCCGGCGCGACCGGGCCTGGCGGGCGGATCTGCCACCTGAGTTCGAAGGTCTGTTCGTTCAGTATGGGCGGCTCCATGTCCCGGACGGGTACGAGCGGCGGCCCCATGTAAACCTTGTAGCGATTGGACAATGACAAAATCACGTGCCGCACGCCCCCGGCCTCCACCAGCGCGGCCATGCCGCCGTGCGCGCGAGACCGATAGCGCGGTTCCGGCTGCGAGTACCAGGCCGCCGACATGGTGCTGCACGATATCGTTAGCGCCATGAGCGCCGCGAGGCACATCGCCCGCAGGGTGCCCGCGCGCGCAGCGACGCACGATCCTTCGGTTCTTCTGCAGCTCATAGATTCACTGCCTCCTGGCATCGTCGGTCGCGTTCTCCAGGCGCATCGCGACCGCCGATTCCGCCGTTCGCGCGCCAAGCGGATCATTTCCCGTCAAACGAGATGGCGCCGTCCCAGTCGTCGGGCGGGGGATTCCGGCGGTATTCCTCGCACCGCGAGACGAACATGGCCGAAACGTAATCGTCGGGGTTGTGTTCCAGCACCTTGTTGAAGTACTCGATCGCGGTATCCCAATTCTTGATCTTGTACATGCTGACCGCCTTGGCATAATCGCGCAGCTGCTCCTCCGAGAATCGCATCCGCGTGACGTTCTCGAGCTTGAATATCGTCGTGGGGATCCCCTTGCCCTTCACCCGCACCCGGTCGAGCTCGCGGAAGGTCATGGCGTCCTTGAGGGCCGCTCGCACGCTCTCGGAGACGATGACATGACTCCGGTACATCTTCGTAAGCCCCTCGAGCCGGGAGGCGAGATTGACCGCATCGCCGATGACCGTATAATCGAAGCGCTCCTTCGATCCGATGTTCCCCACGATCACATCGCCCTCGTGGATCCCAATGCCCATGTCGAGCCGTCCGTCGGGCATTATGAGCCCGGCGGTGTCGATGTTTTGCAGCGACCGCAGCATGTCGAATGCGGCGCTCACGGCGCGCTCGGCGTTATTGCTGTACGCGCGCGGGGCCCCGAACACCGCGAGTATGGCGTCTCCGATATACTTGTCGATGGTCCCGCCGTGCCGGATGACCGCCTCGGCCATGGTGCTGAAATATCGGTTCAGCAATGCGACGACGTCCTCCGGCCTGTTCTTCTCGGTAATCTCGGTGAACGACCGGATATCGGTGAAGAGTATGGCCACGTTCCGCTTTTCCCCGGCGCGCAAACCCTGGCTCCTGCTCTTGCCGGCAAGATCGTCAATGATCTCGGCGGGAACGAATTTCGAGAAGACGTTCCGGATATTCCGCTCCATGGTGGTGATGTTCTTGAGGAGCATGGCGTTTTCAATGATCGACCCCGCGCCGTCCGCGAAGACATTCACGTTGGCGCTGATGGGCGCGGTGAAGTAGTTGTTCACCCTGCTGCCCACGTGCAGCGTCCCAACCGGGGCGCACCGGCCGGGAATGACCCAGTGCGCATACGAGCGTATGGCGACGCGCTCGTCGGGCGCATCAAACGCCGCGCTCGGCCGGGGCTGCTCGGCAAACACGGGCGCAACGTCGGTTCGGGGGGCGTCGGGAAAGGCGCCGTAGAAGTCGTCCACGCATATTCTGTAGAAGTCGAGCGCGGCGGCCTCGTCCATCCCCGGTCCGGGCCGTATAAAGGCGGCCACTTCGCCTTCGCTCTTCAACAGCAGGACCGCGATGTCCCCGGAACACACCCGGTCGATCAACGAGAGCACGGACACGCCCGTGTCGGACAGCGAGCCGATGCAAGCCGCCGTTTCCGAGAGCCGATTGAGGATGACCGACTGAAACAGGTGGCCGTCGAGCGTCGTGCTCAGCATTTCCATCACGCAGTCCCGGTCCACCTTCGCGGCATCCTCGGCGATGATCGATCGGTTCACCGCGCGAGCGCCAATGAGTTCGCCGATAGAGTCCAGCAGCGGCATGAGATTGTCGAAGTCCTTCGTGATGAAGGCGTCCGCCCCCGAGGAAAGCGCCCAGAATTCGTCCCGGTCTCCGCTGAGGGAGGTGTGCATGATGATGGGAATATCGCACACCCCGCGCCGCGCCTTTAACAGCCTGCTCGCCTGATACCCCTGCAGCACCGGCATCTCGACGTCCATGATGACCAGATCGGGCGCCTCCCGGTACACGGCGATGACGCCCTCGAGCCCGTTCACCGCACGCGACGTCGCGTATCCGCTCTTCTCGAGAAGCGAGGAGAGCATCCCCGCGACGAGGTCAGAGTCGTCAATGACAAGAATTTTTTTCAAGTTATCCATCGTGTTCTCCGCGCGCCCTGAGCAGTGCGTCGACGGTCTCGACCAGATTATTACGGTCGAAATCCGACTTGACGATATACGACGAGGCGCCGAGCTCCAGCGCGCGGCGCGAGGTTTCGACGTCGTCGTAATTGCTCACCACGATCACCGGGATCGACCGCACGGCCGGGTCCCGCTTCAGGTTCTCGAGCAACGTAAAGCCGTCCATGCGGGGCATGTTGATGTCGGTGATGACGATGTCGAAGTCGCGCGCGCGGAGCGACTCGAGTGCGCCGATCCCGTCCTCGACCGTCGTCACGTCGCACCCGGCGGACTCGAGAATCGACCGCTGTATCTCGCGCGAGTTGAGCGAATCATCCACGACCAAGACCCGCCGGTCCCTGCGCCCCCCGCCCGCGTAACGCGATTTCAGATCTATGTCGGAGAGCCGTTTCGCCCGTTCAATGAGCGCCGGCATGTGCAGGATGCTCACGATATCGTAGCGTTCATCGAACACGATCCCCTGTATGTACTCGATTCCCCGCACGCTTTCCGGCAGCGGTTTGTAGATCAGCGTCACATACTCCAGGACGGAATCCACCGCGACGCCGATGTAGCTGCCGAGCGATTCGGCGATGAACACGAAGCCGCTCTCCCGATCCTCGGCCGGCCGTTCGTTGAGCAGGACCGGGAGCGAGAACAGGGGAATGATCGCGTCGCGCACCCGGATCGCGTCCCGATTGAGGACCTTCAGGACGTCGCGGCGTTCGACAATCAGCACCTCGTTGACGTAGTTTGCCGGTACGAAGTATTTCATCCCCGCGGACCTGACGAAGTATCCGTCGATGGTCGACAGGGTCAGGGGAAGGGTCAGGGTGAACACCGTGCCCCTTCCCGGCCGGCTCTCAATGAAGATGCGCCCCTTCACCTTCTCCAGGTTGTGTTTCACGATATCGAGCCCGGCGCCCCTCCCGGACAACGCGGTCACCGCCGCGGCGGTCGAGAATCCCGGCGAAAAAATGAGGGCGTTCAGCTCCTCGTCTTTCATGGATTCAATCTCGTCCCGTCTGGCCGGATAGAGCGCGCAGGCCCGCCGCCGCACCGCTTCAGTGTCGATACCCCGTCCGTCATCGGCGATGGAGATGCTGATCCCCCCGCTTTCCGGCCTGCAGGTGATGGTCAGCTCGGCCGTCCGGGGCTTCCCCGCGCCCTCCCGCTCATCGGGCGTCTCGATCCCGTGATCGACCGCATTGCGCACGATGTGGATGATCGGATCGTGGATCGTTTCGAGAATGAGGCGATCGAGCGCCGCGTCCGTACCGCTCAGGTTCAGGTTCACCAGCTTGCCGAGGGAGATGGCGAGCTCCTCGACCATGCCGGGCAGGCTCCCCATGATCATTTCAAGCGGGAACATCCGCATGCCGATGATCCGCTCCTGCAATGCGAACGTATCGCGCTCGATGATTTCGATTTGCTCCTTGAACGATTTTCGCATCATGCGGAATGATTTGAGGAGCTCCCCGTCATCATCGAATCCGCCGCGCCCCTCGAGCAGCTCCTCGATCGCGGCGATGGCGCCATGATGCTTCTTGAACTGAAACTGGTTGACGATGAGATTGTTCAACATACGGATGATCTCGTCGATGGTCCCGGTCCGCACCCGGATGGTCGCGCTCTCGTCGGTCGGCAGCCGTCGCGGTTCCGATCTCCGCTCGACGGGAGCGGACGAGACGCGCGCGGATCTGCCCGCGTCGCCCGGATCGAACGGCTCGCCTGCATAGGCGCGCTCGCAGTTGGCCAGCAGCGGGCCGATGTCCGCGTGAAAATCGCCCGTAGAGCGAATGCTCTCGGCCCCGTCCCTTATTCTCCCGGCCCCCGCGAGCACGAGCTGTACGATCTCCTGGCTCACCGGATAGCGCTTCTCCTTGACGCCCTTGATGACGCTTTCCAGCCCGTGGGCGAGCTTCTCGATCGTCGCGAACTTGAGCATGCGGGAGGAACCCTTGATGGTGTGCAGGATGCGCACCGCCCGGTTCGTCTCCTCCTCGGAGTCGGAATCGCGCCGAAGGGCGGCGATCGATTTCTCCAGGTTCACGACGTTCTCCTCGAGCTCGTCGAGATACTGCCCCACGAACGACTCCCTCTTCAGCGCCATAGCTTCGCGACCCCCCTGCGCGGTTTTCCGCCCGTTGCGATCCAGTTGTCGCATATCTCCATGAAGTATTTCTCGCTAAACCCCTCCAGCAGGAACCGGAATCGCGCGTCTCCGGAGCCCGCCGCCGCCGCGATGTCCCGCCGGCACCTTCTAAACTCCTCCGCGGCCCTGACGCCGTCGCTCACCCTGAGCAGCGAGGCCAGATAGAACCGTGACGGCCAGAAGCCGCCGTCGGCCGCGAGCGCCCCGCGGAAGAACCCGGCCGCCCCGGCCGCATCGCCCCCTGCCATAGCGACGAAGCCCTTCAGGTGCAGCACAACCGCTCCGCCGGTGAACAGCTCCGCCAGGCGCACCGCTTCCGCGGCGGCCGCGATGTTCATCCTGTTGACGAAGAAAAGCGCATAGTGCATCAATCCCGCGGCCAGATGGGCCGGATCGCGCTCCGAGAGGCGAAAGAACGGGTCACGATGCAGGGACTCCGCCGCAGATAGCACCGCCGCCTCCGGCGCATGCATCACCCGAGCCGCCGGCCGTTCCTCAGCGGCGTCCCGAACGATGGGAGCGACGACTGACTGGTCCTGCGACGCTCGCGGGCGTTCCGCTGCGACGGCCCGAACGAAGTAATAGGTATTGCGGTATTCCGCAAGGGCAAGCCCGGGATTGACGATCAAGGGCATCTCCGACGACGCCAGGAACAGATGGCCCCCGGGCGCCATGCGGCGCGCGATCTTCTCGACGACCGCCTGCTTTATCTCCTGCCGCATGTAAATGAGCGTGTTTCGGAAGAACACCACATGCGCGCCCTCGGGCATGCGCTCCGCGGGATCGGCGTAGAGGTTGCAGCGGCGCCACTCGACGCGCCGCCTGAGCTCGTCGGAAACGACCCAGCGCCCGTCGGCGCGACCGGTGTTCCCTTCGATGAGCCCGCGGTATGCGGCGCCGTCGGCCCTGAACGAGTTTTTCGAGTACGATCCGGTCTCCGCGACGCGCAGCGAATCATGGTTGATATCGGTGCCGACCACCCTGAACGCGTCGCCGAGGCATTCACGCGCGAGCGCACAGAGCGACCACGCCTCCTCCCCCGTCGAACAGGTCGCGGACCAGATGACGATCGGGCCGCCGTGCGTCGCGAGGCGCGGGAAGACCTCGTCCTTGAGCGCCGTGAAATGCCGCTCCTCGCGGAAAAAGTATGTTTCGTTGTTCGTTATCCGGTCCAGGAACCGTTCCACCTCACGCCCATCGCGCGAGAGGGCGGCCAGATATCCCGCGGGCCGCATCCCGCGAGCGGCAGAAAGCGCGACGATGACGTTCTCCAGATTTCTCATATCGGCATCGGGTACGGTTATACCGGCCGTGCGTTCGACCAGGCGGACGAAATCCCCGATCGGGACATCTGCCGCTGCACGCGCCGTCATCGCGCCATCGCCAGCTTCAGCATATAGTCGGCGATGCTTTCCTTAGGAAGCACGATCCCCGCGCCGCCCTTCTCGATCGCCGCGCGCGGCATCCCGAACACGGTCGCCGTCGCTTCGTCCTGGACGATCGTCGTCCCCCCGCGCTTGATGATCTCGACGCAGCCGTCGGCGCCGTCGGAGCCCATGCCCGTGAGCAGCACGCCGGCGACCCGCCCTCGAAAGCACTCGGCGGCGGTCACGAACAAGCGGTTCACGCTGGGCTTTTGATTCACCACCGGCGCCGAGTCCTCAAAGGCGAGCCGGCCAGATGCAAACACGAGATGTCGGCCCGGCGGGGCCAGCAGCACCTCTCCTGCCGCGGGGTAATCGCCCTCTGCGGCCAGTCGGACGCGCATTCCGGATTCGGCGGCAAGCCAACTCACGAATCCGTTCTCGAATCCCGCCTCCAGGTGCTGGACAAGCGCGATACCCGCCGGGAAGCCGGATGACAGCCTAGAGAGTATCGCCGCGAGCGTGACCGGGCCCCCGGTCGACGCGCCCATGACGAACAGGGAGGCCGCTCCGGACACTTTATCCGCGCGGTGTCGTTCAACCGACGCCCCCGCGCCGCCCTCCACCGAGACGTGACTCAGGGTTTTCAGTTTTTCGATGAATCCGGCGAAGAACTCGGGATTGTTGAATTGATCGATGGAGGGCTTTTTCATCACCTCGAGCGCGCCGTTGCGAAGCGCCTTGAACACGTTCTCGGGGCTGGCCACGCTCGACAGGATGAGTATGGGGACCGGGGACTTCGACATGATCTTCGCCGTCGCGGCGATCCCGTCCAGGAGGGGCATGTCGATGTCCATGATCACCAGGTCGGGCGAGAGGGCCGCGGCGAGCTCGACCGCCTGAACGCCATTGGACGCCTCGCCGGCGATCGAAATCCCGTCCTCCTTGGCGAGCACCTGCTTCAGGATGTTTCTCAGCAACGCCGAGTCGTCAACTATCAGGATGTCCATCCGCGACCTGCCTGTTGTGATATGCCGCGATGCACAGGATCGCGGTGCTCCGCATGTCCAGCAGATACTGCGCCCTCCCCCCGTCACGCGGAAAACGCACCGCGAGGAGGCCCCCTGCCGCAAGGCTCTCCCGCAGGCGCGGGGGGAACGGCTTGAGCTCGTCGATGCCGACGCTCAGCATCGACACCATGGCGGAGGTGCGCAGCGCCACGCGCGAGGTTTCCACATCTGTGCCGTCTGATTTACGTCGCATGAGCGGAAACGGGGGATGATCGCCCGAGCCGCGAATGAACAGCAGTATGCCGGGCCCCCGGTGCGGGACCATCCCGAAATGCTCTTCGATGTGTCCGTCGAGGTTGATGACGGGTATCGCGCGCCCCTCAAATTCCATGACGCGCACCGGAGCAGCCCTGCCCGCGGCCCGCTGATGCTCCCCCTCGTATCGGCTGTGAAGGATCTCCTCCCGGTTAATTAAAAAATCCGCCCCCGCGCACGGGATCACGGCGAAATCCGCCTCAGACGCTCTTGATGTCGGCGCCAAGCCTGTCATATATCTCCTGCGGATTGATGATGAAGACCTCCCGGCCCTCGCACCGGAACGAACCCTTGAAGAGGGCGCCGCCATCGGTCGCCGGGAGCGAAACGACGTCGGGTTCCGGGATCTCGGCGATTTTATCGATATCGGTGATGAGGAACGAGATCTGATCGCTCCCGTTATTCATGATGAGCACGCGGGACGCGTCCAGGCGCCCGCCGCCCAACACCGCCTTCAGGTCGATGACGGTATGCGGCTCCCCGTGCCGGTTGATGAGTCCCGACACGTAGGCGGGAACGAAGGGGATGGGATAAATCTCCCCCGCCAGGACGACCTCCTTCACCTCGTCGGCGTCGAAGGCATACACGGCATCCTCGACCAGGAAGAGCACCACCTTCCTGAGCCGGACCGG
>ERZ795044.3317-NODE-3317-length-13550-cov-4.769322_pt1 | contig 13550 bp, 10 predicted proteins | sample MGYA00375128_ERZ795044 | MGnify/ENA primary metagenome ERZ795044 (study PRJEB30173, sample SAMN05720213) | anaerobic digester metagenome | isolation source: active sludge of municipal wastewater-treating anaerobic digesters | place: USA | collected 2014-12-22 ... | reverse complement strand
CCACAACTGATTAATGTCATCAAAGGCGATATGTCGATCGTGGGTAACCGTCCACTGCCGGTTTATGAAGCCGAGATGCTGACAGAAGATAATCTCTCAAAAAGATTTCTGGCACCAGCCGGGATCACCGGTCTCTGGCAGGTGGAACTGCGCGGCAAAGGCGGCAATATGTCGGAAGAGGAAAGAATGCGTCTGGATAATGAATATGCCGATCATTTCAGAGATGGAAAATATTCTTTCTGGTATGATATGAAACTGATTCTTCGAACGATACCGGCATTATTGCAGAAAAGCACTGTTTAATATAGCTATACAACCACCGTCATGAAAAAGATTATTTACTCCGTACCCCTTATTTGTTTGTTCCTCGCTGCTGCCAGTTCAATCAGCGCTCAGACAACAACAGATTCTGCCAGAAAAGACAATAAACTGGTGATTCCACCATTGGCTGATATCTTAGACTCTGCATTAAAGTACAGCCCATTCCTGCAGTACCGGAAACTGGAAATTGAAGCCAAACACGCTAATCTGCAGATGGAAAAGAATTACTGGACCCGCAACCTGGGCTTCCAGGCCGATACCCGCTACGGTACATTTGATAATTTCTCCTCTACCAACAACGGACTTTCCACCACGGTTTTCAGTGCTACCAGCAAACAATTGAATTACGGAGTGGGTGTGTACATGAAATTCCCGATCGGGGACCTGCTCAACCGCAAAAGCCAGATCAAAAAAGCAAATACCGAACTGGAACAGGCCCGCAGCATGGCCCAGGCCCAGGAAGAAGAACTGCGCCAAACAGTGATCAAACTGTACCAGGACGTATTGCTAAAACAGCGCTTACTCAATATACAGTCACTGGCTTTAGGTAATGCAAAAGTGAATATGGACATGGTAGACAAAGAATTCAGGAACGGCGTGATACCCGTAAGCGAATATGTCCGCATTTCTGATATCACCACTAAAGTAGAAGCGGACTATGAAAAAGCAAAAACTGATTTTACTACCGCCAGGATGATCCTGGAAGAACTGGCCGGGTTTCCTTTTAACCCTGTTTCAAAATAACTGCCATGAAACTCATTGACTTTATCCGAATCATTCGAAAACACATTATCATACTGGTAATGGTTCCCATCCTGCTCGCCGCATTGGTGATCAGTTCAACCAGTAAACCCAAATACCGGTATACTTCACAAACAGTTTTATATACCGGACTGGCAACCGGCTCATCCATAGAAATGGATAAGACCTTCAACTATTTTGCCACCAACTCTTCTTTTGATAACCTGCTGAATATTATCAATTCAAGGGAGACTCAGGAAGAAGTGGCCATCCGCCTTTTAGCGCAGCACCTGCTGCTGGGTAAAGCAGATCCCAAATACATTTCAGCTGCATCATTCGAAGAGTTGAAAAAAATAACTCCTCCGGAAGTCTACCGTTATATCGTCAGAAACACAAAAGCGGCCGATACCATTTCGGTGAACCCAGCCAGGAATCAGGGTTCTTCCGTACTGCTGGCTGCCGACAGTACTTCCATACCTGTAACAAGCCGTCTTTTCCCGGCATCGATCAACCTATACGATTATGAAAATACCGTTCATAACCTGACGGCCCTCATGAAGAGCAGCGACACCAATTTTGTTTACAAGCTGCTCAACTATACCCATCCTCATTATTCCATTAAAGCCATAGCGGCTGTGAAAGCACAGCGTATTGCGAACAGTGACCTGATCAAATTAACTTTTGAAACAGATGATCCGGGTATCTGTCAGCAAACCCTTGCGATCTTCAATGATGTATGTATTGAAAACTACAAAGGCATCAAGGAAAACCGTTCCGATGAAGTGGTTAAGTATTTTGAAGCCCAGCTCCGGGATGCCAGCCTTTTACTGAAATCGTCAGAAGATAAATTACTGGCTTTTAACAAGTCGAACAATATCATTAACTACTACGAACAAAGTAAGGCAGTTGCAGTGGTAAAGGAAGATATGGAGGTGGACTATACCAATAAAAAAGCGCAACTGGCCGGACATGAAGCCGCCATCAAAAGACTGGAGGAGAAACTCAATATCCAGCAATTGGTACAATTGAAGAGCAGCAGTGTACTCGATAAAAAGAAGCAACTGGGAGCCATCAATTATGAACTGGCAGCTGCCGAGGCAGAATCAGAATCAAATGAAGAAAGCAGGAAAAGCCTCCCATCTTTGAGAAAACAAGCTGAGTCGCTGACCAGCGATATTAAGAAAAGTGTCGATGATCTTTATGCCTATCAGAATACAACAGATGGATTACCGGTTAGCAAAGTGCTTTCTGAGTGGATTAATAATGTAGTAGAAGCAGAAAATATCAGGGCCAGACTGCTTGTTATGGACCAGCGCAACCGCGATTTTCGTCAGCAATATTCCATCTATGCTCCTGCCGGTGCACAAATCAAAAGAATTGAAAGAGAAATTGCCGTAGCAGAACAGGGATACCTGGAGATCCTGCACGGACTGAACCTGGCTAAACTCAAACTGCAGGACAATGAACTTTCTTCCAATATCAAGGCGGTTGACCAGCCCTTTTTCCCGATTTCTCCCATTCCTGATAAAAGGAAAATGCTGGTGGTAGCTGCTGCTATCTTAGGTGGCTTATTGGTACTCGGTATCATCATTTTGATGGAGTTTTTTGACAGCACCATGCGCAACGCCAAAAAAGCAACAGCAGTCTCTGGGATTCCTTTCCTTGGAATGCTTCCCAAAGTGTACCGCAACCCCGGTATTGAACAATTCCCCGCAGTGCAGAAAAGACTGCTTCAGCTTATCACGCAAAAAATGCAGCAATTGACAGAATTCTCCGGCAATGGTAAAAGACCGGTGACTATTTCTTTTATCAGTACCCTCGACAAAGAAGGGAAATCTGTAATAGCCGGTAACCTGGCCCGCACGCTGATGGATCAGGGTAAAAAAGTGTTCTTCCTTAATTTATCCGGAAACATGTCCCCCATCCGGCCGGCCAATAAGTATCCCCTGTTTCAGAAATTGTTTGGTTACCAGGATCCAAGAATTGATACACAAAATGCTTTTCTGCAGAACCCTGAAACCTATCTCCCTTCAGCTGCCTATCTGAACGGTACCGGTAATACCGCATTTCTGCAGGCGGCTGATATCGAAACAATCTGCAAAAATGCACTGACAAAAGAAGAAGGAATCCCTGATTATTTATTCATTGAATTACCAGCCCTGCTGAAAGATAATTATCCTGCTCCGCTGATCGCTGGTGCTGATCTGGTGGTACTGACCTGCCGTTCCAATCGGGTTTGGTCGGAAGCCGACAAACAGGTTATTCAGGATATCCTGCCATTAACAGGAACAAAAATGCATGCCATCCTTAACGGAGTGGAAGTACAGGAAACAGAATCTCTGATTGGAGATTTACCGAAGAAGCGCAGCTGGATCCGCAGGAAAATAAAAGGCCTGATCCGCTTTCAGTTCTTTTCAAAAAATCATTTTTAAGAAATACACCCTTTGAAAAAGAAATGGCAATATATTATCCGTGAAGAGAATTTTCTCTCCTTAGCAGGCAACCTGGTCATTGCCATTTTTGGTATTGCCGGTTTTGCCCTCATGGCAAGGAGCCTGGAGGCCAATGATTTTGGACAATGGGTGATCTTTATTGCAGCCGGATCATTTATCGAAATGTTCCGCTTTGGTATCACCAATACCGGTCTGGTTCGTTTTCTCTCAGGTGCCACTGCCGAAAACAGGCAAAGCCTGATTGGTGCCAATGCCAGCATCGGTATCATTTCAACCTTATTGATAAGTATCACGGTATTTAGTTGCAATTTATTTTTCAATGATGCGGTCAGCCATTCAGGCTACCGTCTCTTTTTCCGCTGGTATCCCTTACTGGCCCTTTTCAACCTGCCCTGGAATAATGCCCTGCTCATTTTACAGGCCGACCGCCGTTTTGGAAAAATGCTCCTGCTGAAATCCATCAACAGCGTTTCTTTTTTCCTGGTATTGCTGACCCATCTCTTTTTTTGGCCAATGACCATTGATGAGCTGGTGATCGTTTACCTGGTTGTAAATGCACTGACATCAACAGTGAGCTTGATTACTGGATGGGATGGTATGCAACTCATCAGAAAAGCAACAGCGGAGAGCAAGCGCACCCTCTTACAGTTTGGCAAATACACCACTTTTACCCTTGTAGGTACCAACCTGCTGCGCAGCGCCGATACATTTATTCTCAGTCTGAGCCCCATGGGCAATGCAGCTGTTGCTTTGTACAGCATTCCGCTTAAACTCACAGAATTACAACAGATACCGTTGCGCAGTTTCACCGCTACTGCCTTTCCCAAAATGTCGAAAGCCAGTCTGCAAGGGAATAACGAAGCGGTTAAAAACTTTTTTTACACTTACGCCGGAGCGATCACTTATTTATTCATCGGGGTAAGCCTCTTTACTTTTTGCTTCGCCGATCTTTTTGTATGGATCCTGTCGGGTAAACAATACCTCAGTGCTGATCCGGTAACCGGTATCAGTGCCGTCAACATTGTACGGATTTTTTCAATTTACGGTTTGCTGCTGCCGATTGACCGCATGACCGGTATCGGATTGGATAGTATCAATCAGCCCCGGGTTAATGCTGTGAAAGTACTGCTGATGCTGGTCGCCAATATTGCCGGTGACCTGATTGCTATTTATGTTTTTGAATCACTGGCCCTGGTGGCTGTTGGCTCTATTTTATTTACCCTGGTAGGTATCTATGTGGGATTTCGATTCCTGGATCAGCAGATTGGTCTTCGCTTCAGGGATATTTTTTCGCATGGATGGGATTTTTATAAACAACTATACCATCGTTTCATCAGTAAGCAAACAGCCGTTGTGGTGAAAACAGGATCATGAATAAGGTAAGTAACATACATCCATTTGATACGAGGACCGGTTCACTCCGCCTCAGTAATCCTGTAGTGGCAGGCGCATTGTTATTAGTGCTTTCTGCAGTGGCACTACTGGCTGCCAATTCAGGGATGATCGTTATTGCGGCTTGTCTGGCCCTGGTGATTGCCGGCGCCTATCTCTATTGTTTGTTTACATATCCTGAACTGGGATTATATACTGCAGTTGCCCTGAGCTTCGTGCTGATTGGTTTAGGCCGCTATGCCAAGGACCTGCAGGTAGGACTAGGTCTTGATGGTATTTTGATACTGACTTATCTCGCCCTGTTCATGAAAAAATTCAGGGAAGGGATCGACTGGACTCCTGCTAAAAAAGACGTAACCCTGCTGGCCCTGATCTGGTTTGCTTATGCATTGTTTCAGATTGTGAATCCCGAAGCCCAGAGTTTTGCTGCCTGGTTCTCCGGAAGAGGCGTTTCATTTTATATGCTGATGGTTGTACCATTGGCGCTGCTCTTTATTAATACAACCCGCAAGCTTGATTTATTCATGTATGCCTGGGGCATTTTTTCCATCCTTGCCACACTGAAAGGAATCATGCAGCTGAAAATAGGATTAGATGGGGCGGAACAGGCCTGGCTGGATGATGGAAACTTTAAAACGCATGTGCTCTTTGGTAAACTTCGGGTCTTTTCATTTATGAGTGACGCCGGACAGTTTGGAGCCAATCAGGCTTATTCCGCCGTAGTTGCATTTATCTATGCCATGGCACAAACGAGTTGGAAGAAAAAACTCTTTTTCCGTACCGTAGCCCTGCTTGGATTTTACGGAATGATCATCTCAGGCACAAGAGGTGCCATGAGTGTGCCGATGGCGGCCTTCATGACTTTTTTCATCCTGAGAAAAAATGTCAGGGTGCTGAGTATCGGGGTAACCCTGCTGGCCATGGTGTTTGTATTCTTTAAGTACACAACAATCGGACAGGGCAATTCACAGATCCGCCGGATGCGTACAGCATTTGATCCGAATGATGCTTCCCTGCAGGTGCGGCTGGATAACCAGAAGCTTTTAAAGCGTTATATGAAGTCCAGACCTTTTGGCGCCGGAATCGGACATGGAGGTGTGAAAGCTCAGCGTTATCTGCCCAATGCATATTTGTCCCAGATTGCCACGGACAGCTGGTATGTATTAATATGGGTGGAAGAAGGAATCATTGGACTGCTGCTCCACCTCTTTATTCTTTTTTATATCGTGATCAAGGCATCCAGGATGGTCATGTTCCAGGTCAAGGATCCGAAACTCAAACTGATGATCTCGGCCCTGATATCCGGAATGGTCGGCATCATGCTGGCATCTTATGGTAATGCCATCCTGGGTACCATGCCTACAGGAATGCTGATCTATGTTTCAATGGCCATCATGATGAATACTAAAACACTGGAAGAATCAATCAATCAACAAAAAGAAAATAAAGTAAAATAATTCGTATGAAAGGAAAAGACATCATCATCACCGGTTTACAATCATGGGATATTCCAATTGGCTCCAATGCCATTGATATTGCAAAAGAAATGTCGCGTCATAACCGGGTGCTCTATGTGAACAGTCCGCTGGACATGATGACCATCTACCGCAATAAACCCACGCCTGAAACCAGGCACCGGATGGAAGTATTAAAAAGAAAGAAAGAACCGGTTCGTCAGATCAATGAAAATCTCTGGGTCCTGGATTTTCCCTTCTTTATCTGGTCGGTAAATGGGATACCAGATGGCGTCATGTTTGATGCTGTCAATAAAAGAAACAACCGGAAAATATTCCGGTATATCAGCCGCAAATCAATAGAACTTGGATTTAGTAACCCGATTCATTTTATTGACAATGATATTTACCGCAGCTATTTCGCCAAAGAAATGCTGGGTGCTGCCTTAACCGTGTATTACCGTCGTGATAACCTGCAGCCTTTCCCTTACTGGAAAAAACATGTGGGCAGACTGGAACCCAAGTTGATTGGCAAAAGTGATCTGGTCGTATGCAACTCTCCGCAGCTGGCTTCCTTTGCCCGGCAGTTCAATGCCAATAGTTTTGATGTGGGTCAGGGCGTTGATCTCTCTGCTTATGATCCGGCACTTGCTTTTTCAGAGCCAGAAGAACTACAACATATCCCACATCCGCGGATTGGTTATATCGGCGATATCAACAGTATGCGCCTAGATCCGGACCTGATTGCTGCCATGGCCCAAAGCAAACCGATGTACTCCTTTGTAATGATTGGCGGGGAAGATGCAGTTTTCAAATCACATGTATTGCACCAGCTGCCCAATGTGTACTTCACAGGAAGTGTAGCCAAGAACAGAGTGCCTGCTTTTATGGCAGCGCTTGATGTTTGTTTGAATCCCCAGCAGGTAAATGAAATCACCATGGGTAATTATCCCAGAAAAGTGGATGAATACCTGGCCATGGGAAAACCAGTAGTGGCAACCCGTACCGGTACGATGGAATTATTTAAAGACCATGTATTCCTCTGCAACAATGCAACGGAGTATGTACAGGCGATTGAAAAAGCACTGGCAGAAAACAACCCGTCGGTACAGGAAGAAAGAATCCGTTTTGCCCGCTCTCATTCCTGGGAGAACAATGTACAGGCGATTTATAACCATATCAGTGAAAAATTAAAATAAGTATTATGAACTACAGGAGTATTTCAGACCTCAACAATGTGATATTGCAGCGACTGCATATCCTTCCGCGCGATTTTGATCTGATCGTAGGTGTCCCCCGCAGCGGAATGATGCCGGCTAATTTGCTGGCACTCTATCTGAATAAACCTTTTACGGATATTCATTCCTTTATCAACGGACATATTTATAAAGCTGGTGCCAGGGGTCAGTTTTTTGATATCAAAGATTTTAAGAAAATCCTTGTCGTGGAAGACAGTGTGGCTTCCGGAGCGGCTATGGAAGAAGTAAAAGAGAAACTGGCGCATCTGTCTGCTCAGTTTACCATTGAGTACTGTGCCGTATTTATGGCGCCAGGAAAAGAGAAAACGGTGGACTACTATTTTGAAACCGTACCCCTGCCCCGTTATTTCCAGTGGAATATCATGAATCACAGTACCCTGGAAAAAGCCTGTTTTGATATTGATGGTGTATTATGTGCTGATCCGCTTCCGGAGCAAAATGATGATGGTCCTAAATACCGTGAATTCCTGCTCAATGCCAAACCACTCTTTATTCCCGGCAGCAGGATTGGAACCATTGTTACTTCCCGTCTGGAGAAATACAGGCCTGAAACAGAAATCTGGCTGAAGGCAACTAATATCAAGTACAACCAGCTGGTGATGCTGGATCTGCCTGATATGAAGGCCAGGCAGAAAGCCAATAACCATGGATCGCATAAAGCAAATACTTATAAGTCCGGCAACTATGTGTTGTTTGTGGAAAGCGAACTGAACCAGGCATATGAAATCAATCGTCTCACAGGTAAGCCGGTGCTTTGCACAGCCAATTTCGAAATGATATTCAAATCAGAATCCCTGATGTACAATATCAAAAGCGGAAAATACCTGCCCTTCCTGCGGAAGTATGCATTGAAAGTCAGGAACAGGATCCGGAAGATCAAACCTGCTTCAGGCCGTTCGACCAGTGTAAACGTTCCGGTACTGCACAAGACCGCCCATTCCAAATAATAATACTATGAGCATTTATATAACGATACAATATATATTACTGGGTCTGCTCTCCCTGGCCACCCTGTATATTTTGTTTTTTGCAGTAGCCGGTCTTTTTTACCGGGAACCCAAACTGGGAAACCCGGTGAAGTTCAGGAAGATGGCCATATTTATTCCCGGCTATAAGGAAGATGCGGTTATTACCAAAGTAGCTATTTCGGCCCTGCAACAGCAATACCCGATGGGGATGTATGATGTGGTGGTGATTGCTGATTCATTCAAAGAAGAAACCCTGCAAATATTAAGGGGACTTCCTGTTAAACTCATTGAAGTGCAATTCGAAAAAAGCACCAAGTCAAAGGCCCTGAACCGCGCCATGGAAGCCCTGAGAGTGCCTTATGATATTGCGGTAGTGCTGGATGCAGATAATATCATGGCATCCGATTTTCTGGCTAAAATCAATGCGGCTTTCGATAAAGGTTATATCGCTGTGCAGGGACATCGTCGGGCGAAGAACCTGAATAATTCATGGGCCATACTCGATGCAGCCAGCGAAGAAATCAACAATCATATTTTCCGCAAGGGGCATCGGGCGGCGGGACTCTCCTCTGCCATTATCGGTTCCGGGATGGCATTTGAATACGGATTTTTTAAATCCATGATGAGTCAGGTTCATGCTGTGGGAGGCTTTGATAAAGAGATTGAGTTGAAAATGCTGAAAGAGCGTATAAAGATTGCTTATCTGGATGATGCGATGGTCTATGATGAAAAAATTCAGGAAGCGGATGTTTTTGGCAACCAACGCCGCCGTTGGCTGTCTGCCCAGTTTCATTATTTCCGGACCGGATTTCCCGATGCATGCAAACATTTACTGCTGAAAGGCAACCTGGATTATTTTGATAAAGCCATTCAGTTCATTCAGCCACCAAGGATTTTGTTGCTGGCAGGAGTGGTTTTATTGGGAACTGCGTTTGCCGTTACCAATGGAATCCTCGGACTTTCCTTTTTCTATTCCATGAACTGGATCATCCTGGCTTTGGCCTGTATTTTTTCATTACTGATATCGGTGCCGCGTTCATTTTACAACAGTAAAACACTAGCAGCGGTGGCCGGTTTGCCCCGGGGTGCTTTTATGATGCTGCTGTCATTACTGAAAATCCGTGGTGCCAATAAAACATTTATTCATACCAAACATACAACTGGTTCACACTGATTAATCTGATTTGACATGAGTACGGTAAAAAATAACAGGCTGGAGAAACTGGAAGCGGTGCGTGGCTTTGCAGCCCTGTATGTGGTCTTATTTCATACCCTTCCCCAACGCATTGAACTTGGGGGCCTGAATATCGGCGCTATCTTTCGTTTTGGACCGGAAGCGGTGATTGTGTTTTTTGCTCTTTCCGGTTTTGTGATCAAATACACCTGGGAGCGCTCGGCTGATAAAAGTTTTCGTTATTATTTTATCCGTCGTTTTATCCGGCTCTATATTCCCCTGCTCTTTATTTTTCTGTTGGGATACCTGATCAAATGTCAGCAGGAAGGAAACTGGGTATCACCCGATCTGCCCACCCTGCTGGGAAATATTTTTATGTTGCAGGATGTGGTGTCTCAAAAACCCAATGTGGTTTCCGGCACTTATATGGGGAACGGGGTACTCTGGTCATTGTCCTATGAGTGGTGGTTTTACATGCTCTTTTTTGTTCTCAGTAAAAAAGTGCCATCTGCCAAACTGAATTTCTGGGTGAACGTACTCACGGTTACTGCGGCACTGACCTACCTGATTTATCCTTTTATCCTCAACCGCCTGGTCATGTATTTTGCGATCTGGTGGATTGGGGTGCAGTTTGCCGATCTGTACCTGAAAAAGAAAGAAATAAATTTCAAGGCTATCCTGCCTTATGCCGCTGTACTGGGCATTATCACGGTTATACTTGGCCTCAATCTGTACATTAATTATGCTTATACCAAAGTGTACAGTTATCCGCTGGTAGCTTATCCTTTTGTGGAACTGCGTCATTTTGTATTTGCCCTGATGGTTTTATTTGGAGCCGTTGCATGGAAGAAACTGAACTGGGTGGGTTTTCACTACAGTTTTGAAATTTTTAAATACCTGGCTCCATCTTCTTATGTCATTTATATCTCTCATCACTACCTGGTAGTGGAAGCCGGCTATCTTCATTTTATCAGTAACCCGGTAGTGGAGTATGGCCTGTATATCCTGATCATGATCCTGTTTTCATATCTGCTGGAAGTAGTCGTCTATAACCGCATCCGGAAACTGCTGATCAAATAAACATTTAATACCCTTTTATGAAAATCGGAATCGAAGCACAACGAATATTCAGAAAGAAAAAACATGGCATGGACATGGTGGCCCTGGAATTGATCCGCCACCTGCAGCTGGTTGATAAAGAAAATGAATATTTCGTTTTTGTAAAACCTGATGAAGATCATACTGTGATTCAGGAAACTGCCAATTTCAGGATTATTGAAATTGCCGGAGGACCCTATCCTTACTGGGAGCAGGTATTGTTGCCAAGAGCGGCTAAAAAATATGGTTGTGAACTATTGCACTGCACCAGTAATACAGCCCCGCTCTTTAGTTCCATTCCACTGGTACTCACTTTGCATGATATTATTTTTATGGAAAGCTCCGTATGGCAATTGTTGCGGGGAGCTGGTTCCCGTTACCAGAAATTCGGGAATATCTACCGGCACCTGATTGTGCCCCGGCTGATCCGGAAATGTAAAAAGATCATCACTGTTTCTAATTATGAAAAAGAAAGAATTGCCGCATTCTTTGATATACATGATGAGGAAAAATTACTCACGGTTTATAACGGGGTAAGCGATTACTTTCAGCCGGTTACCGATCCTGCTTTATTGCAGCGGGTAAAAGAGCAATATCATTTGCCTGACCGTTATTTCTTTTTCCTGGGGAATACCCATCCCAAGAAAAATACAATCGGTGTATTAAAAGCATATGCCGACTACTGCAAACGAGAAGGAAACGGGGTTCAGCTGGTGATGATTGATTATGATCAGACCGAACTGGCCCGCCTGCTTGATTCCATTGAAGCACCGGAACTGATTAACCAGATCCACCTTACCGGTTATGTGAACAATAAGGATCTGCCGGCTATTTACAGCCAGTGTGAATTATTTCTCTATCCATCATTGCGTGAAAGTTTTGGGATTCCCATCATTGAAGCCATGGCTTGCGGAGCGCCAGTCATTACTTCCAATACTTCTTCCATGCCCGAAGTAGCCGGTGCAGCGGCTTTACTGGTTGATCCGTTTAATCCTGCTTCCATTACCGGAGCGATGCAGGCCATCAGCTCCAGTAAAACAAAAAGTCAGCAAATGATAGAAGCCGGTCTTGTACAGGCCCGGATATTTTCCTGGAGTGGAATGGCCGCAGCGGTACTAACACAATACATCAAGACAAATAAACAACATCATTACAAACTGAAATTATCAGTTTGATCAATACCCCCACCATGAAAACAGTAGCAATTATTTTTTGGATACTCGCAGGGATTGTTGTGTATACCTATGTGGGATATGGCATCCTCTTGTATGCACTGGTTAAAATCCGCCGGATACTCCACTTGAATAAAAAGGTCGTGGCCAATCAGTCATATGAGCCAGCGGTTACGCTGTTCATTGCTGCCTATAATGAAAAGGATTATGTAGCGGCTAAAATGAAGAACAGTATGGAGCTGGATTATCCGAAAGACAAACTCACCATCCTCTGGGTAACAGATGGTTCCGATGATGGCACTAATCAGGTACTGACAGATTATAAAGAAGCAACCGTATTACATGATCCTGCCCGAAACGGAAAAATCGGCGCCATGAACCGCGGAATGAAACTGGTGGAAACACCGATCGTGATTTTTAGTGATGCCAATACCATGCTGGGCCGTGAATCGGTCCGGAGAATTGTCAGGCTTTTCAGTGATGAAAAAGTGGGCTGTGTATCGGGTGAAAAAAGAATACAGGATAAAAACAGCGATACGGCCTCGGGTGCCGGTGAGGGATTGTACTGGAAATACGAATCTGCTTTGAAGAAATGGGATGCAGAATTATATTCTGTGGTAGGAGCAGCTGGTGAACTGTTTGCCATCCGTACGGAACTATACCAGGAAGTGGAGAAGGATACCCTGCTTGATGATTTTGTAATCTCTTTACGGGTGGCACAAAAGGGATTTACGATACAGTATGATCCGGAAGCCTATGCCATTGAATCGGCTTCAGCTAATGTAAAGGAAGAACTAAAAAGAAAAATCCGCATTTCAGCAGGTGGCATCCAGTCGGTGGTAAGATTGCGTTCCCTTCTCAATATTTTCAAATATGGTAAACTGTCCTTCCAGTACATCTCGCACCGGGTTTTGCGCTGGACGATCACCCCGCTTTGTCTTTTATTGCTGATACCGGCAGGCTGGATACTGGCGGTACAGGAAGGCCTTTTCGACTGGGGATTTTATTCAACCTTATTCTGGCTGCAGGTGTTATTTTATATAGCAGCATTAACCGGTTGGTTCCTGGAGAACAGATCCACCCGGGTCAAACTGCTCTTTGTGCCTTATTATTTCTTTATCATGAATTTGTCGGTATTCCTTGGTTTGCGCCGCTACCTGAAAGGGAATCAGTCAGTAAACTGGGAAAGGGCTAAAAGAGCACAATAATCGAAGGTTTGGTGGTTGTATATAGAGAAGTGGCCGCTTTAAGCGGCCCTTTTTTTATTCCAGCAATACAGACTCCGGGATGCAGAAATAAATATAATCCCGTAGATGATGGCACCGATGACTGCTTTTACCCAATCAGCATTAGTAAGCGGGGCTGCGGAAAAGGTATAGCGGACAAAAAGGATGATTATTGCAGTGAGCAGGATCAGTAACCAGAAATTGCTTTTATAAATAGTGATGTTTTTTTCATCGGGCTGAATTTTCTGAATCCGGTTCCATACAAACCAGGTACCCCATACGCTGGAAAATA
>ERZ795044.3315-NODE-3315-length-13555-cov-11.318963_pt1 | contig 13555 bp, 12 predicted proteins | sample MGYA00375128_ERZ795044 | MGnify/ENA primary metagenome ERZ795044 (study PRJEB30173, sample SAMN05720213) | anaerobic digester metagenome | isolation source: active sludge of municipal wastewater-treating anaerobic digesters | place: USA | collected 2014-12-22 ... | reverse complement strand
AGAAGCGGCGCACGTTGCGCAGCACCATCAGGATGTGCTGGTCCACCGTGTAGACATGGAACAGGTCATGCTGCATCTGTCCCACGATCTTGCGGAACACCCAAAGGTAACGGCCCAGCACCGAGGTCTGGTTCATCAACCGCATGGCGTGGGTGATGCCCTCGTGCTGCATCAGGATGCTCTTGAACGTTTCACGGTTGACCGGGTCGTTTCGGAACTTGCCATTCATCAGGCCACGGGCGTTGTACAGGGCGCGCAGCGTTCGCGCCGACAGACCCTTGGCACCCACCGTGGTCTGGTAGAGCAGAAAGGTTTCCAGAATGGCATGCGGATGACGCTGGTACAGGTCATCGGTGGCCACGTCAATCATGCCGGCCTTCTCGTTGAAGCGTTCGTTGATGGGCCGCGGCTCATGCGTGCTGGGATTGAGCCGCTCTTCGATATTGAGCAGCAGGATTTGGTTGAGTTGCGTTACCGCCTTGGCCGTCCAGTAGTAACGACGCATCAGCGCCTCGCTGGCACGTGCTGGCAATCCCTCACCATCGGCTGATTCCGACGAGTAGCCAAAGGTCTCGGCCACCGCCGTTTGCAGGTCAAACACCAGCCTGTCCTCCCGGCGACCAGCGGTCAGGTGCAGGCGCGCGCGCACCAGGCGCAGCAAGGCCTCGTTGTGTTTGATCTGCTTGACTTCAAAGGGCGTAGCCAGGCCATTGCGAGCCAGTTCATCCCAATTTTTTGCCAGCCCCGCGGCCTTGGCCACCCACAAAATGACCTGCAGGTCTCGCAACCCGCCGGGAGATTCCTTGCAGTTAGGCTCCAGTGAGTAGGGCGTGTTCTCGAACCGGTTGTGGCGTTGCTGCATCTCCAGCGTTTTGGCTACAAAGAAGGCCCGTGGATCGATGGCTGCCTGGAACTGTTTGCGAAATCGGGCCATCAGCCGGGCGTCCCCCACAATCAGGCGCGACTCCAGCAGCGAAGTTTGAACGGTGACGTCTTTTTGGGCTTCGGCCAGGCAGTCCGAGATGGTGCGTACGCTGGAGCCGATCTCCAGGCCAGTGTCCCAGCAGCTGCCGATGAAGGCTTCGATGCGTGCCTTGAGTTCGGGATTGGTGTCGGGTGACTGGTCATCCGGCAACAACACCAGCACGTCCACGTCCGAGTGTGGAAACAGTTCTGCGCGGCCAAATCCACCTACGGCCAGCAAGGCGAAAGGACTGGAACAGCCAGCTCGTTGCCACAGGGTTTGCAGGGTGGCATCGGCCAGTGCCGAAAGCCGGTGCAAGGCGGTGCTAACCCCCCGCGTTGACGCGCCACTGGCCCCAATCGTGGTCAGCAGGGCAGCCTTGGCGGCCCGATAGTCATCGCGCAGGGTCTGAAAATTCGACATGCTTGCCCGGCTCCGGCCAGACACGATCAGGCGCCAGCCGGAACTGCCCTTGCAGCAGACGACAGAAACGCCTCAACAAAAGCTGGCGTGGCCGGGCTGCCAGCCGACAGCGTCAATACCTCGAAGCCAGTTTCCGTGACCAGAACGGTGTGCTCCCATTGCGCTGAAAGGGAGTGATCCTTGGTCACAATGGTCCAGCTGTCTTTTTCCGGACCTTCCTTGATGTCCTTGCGCCCTGCGTTGATCATGGGCTCAATGGTGAAGGTCATGCCCGGTTTCAGCTCTTCCAGCGTGCCGGGTTTACCGTAGTGCAGCACTTGCGGCTCTTCATGAAACACGCGGCCAATGCCGTGGCCGCAGAATTCGCGCACTACGCTGAAGCCCTGGCTCTCGGCGAATTTCTGGATTTCCCAGCCAATGTCACCCAGGCGGATGCCTGGTTTGACCATCTTGATGCCGTGCCACATGGCGTCATAAGTGATGGCGCACAGGCGTCTGGCCGCAATGGAAGTGTCACCCACTATGAACATGCGGCTGGTATCTCCGTGCCAGCCGTCCTTGATGACGGTGATGTCGATGTTGACGATATCGCCCTTCTTCAACTGCTTGTCATTGGGAATGCCATGGCAAACCACGTGATTCACCGAGGTACAGATGGACTTGGGGTAGGGCGTATTCCCGCCGCCGGTGTAATTCAAGGGGGCGGGAATGGTCCCTTGAACCTGCATCATGAAGTCATGGGCCAGCTTGTCCAGTTCATTGGTGGTCACACCCGCTTTTACATGGGGCGTGAGGAAATCCAGCACTTCTGAAGCCAGCTTGCCAGCCACGCGCATGCCCTGCACGCCTTCTGCATCTTTGTAGGTAATCGTCATGTGCCGATTATCCCAGAGGCTGGACCCGCGTGTTTTTATGCGGTAAAAAGGGGTCTAGCTATTGAGCAGTATGCGCAAGTAGCTATGAAAATAATAGCGAATCCGGATCAGTGCGCTCCCGTGAGGGACGCCGCTATGGCACGCTTGAAGGGGGTAAAACGTTCGCCCGCGCGCAGCGCCAGATCCCGCAGTCCACGGGCAGGCGGCGCTTCGCTGGTATACAGCCGCGTGATGAGCTGGGTGGCCAGGTAAACGGGCCGTGTGGCCCACCGGTGGGTTCGCTCGAAACGGGCGAGCAGGGCGGTCGACGCGATGTCCTGACCAGCAGCCTGCGCTGCCAGGACGCCGCGGGCCAGGGCATCGATGCCCCGCAGACCAAAATTGAAGCCGTGGGCTGTAACCGGGTGCATGCCCACTGCGGCATCCCCTACACAGGCAAAACGCTGGCCCACAAGGCGGCGCGGGTAGACAGCGACCAGTGGGTAGGCCTGGCGTGTGCTGACCAGCGTCATGGCTCCCAGGCGTCCGGCAAAACGGTGCTTCATGTCGCTGCCAAAAGCTGCAGGATCTTCGGCCAGGATCGGTTCCATGGCGTGACTGGGCAGCGTCAGCACCACCGACGAGCGGTGCGCGCCGGTGACCGGGTCATCATTCATCGGCAGCAGGGCCAGCGTCTGGCCGTAGTCAAACCACTCCCAGGCAGCGTGGTGGTGCGGCTCTTCGTGCGACATCACGCACACCAGCATGCTGCGGCCAAAGTCGTGCATGTCGGCCGCAATGCCCATGGCGCGGCGCGTGGTTGAAAATCGGCTGTCCGCGGCGATCAGCAGTTTCGCCTGCAGCGCAGTGCCGCTGGCCAGACTCACATGGGCGCCCTGGGTGTCGGTGCGAACGGTGGCTACCTGTTCACCCGCCAGCAGGGTGATGTCGTTGTGGGTCTGGCGTGCTTGCTCAACGGCGTCAAAAGCGGCGCGGCGAATCAGGTGATTGGATACAAGCCACCCCAGTTCGCTGTGCGATCCCAGACCGTGACCGATCACCATCGCGAACGGCGAAGGGCCGTTGAGCACCCGTGCGTCACGCAGTGGCGACAGGGCATGCGGGTCGAACGCCTCAATGCGTTCCCATAAACCCAGCTTTCGCATCAACGTTGCGGAGTGTTGGGTGAGCGCAATCTCCCGACCATCGAAAGCCGGTTGCGCGATAGCCGCCAGAGGCAGTTGCTCGACCAGGGCCGTTTGTAACCCGTGCCCGGACAGTACGCGCGCCAGGCAAAGGCCAGCCGGGCCGGCACCGGAAATGATGATGTCGTAGTTCTTCTGTTTCATGGCGGTGCATCAGGTTTTGATCTTCACGCCACGCCGGGCCATCATGTCCTCGCTCATGGCCTGCAGGGCACTGACTGACAGTCCCGCCTGGGCTGCGGGGTAGATCAGGCGCTCTTCGTCCTCAATGTGGCGGTTGTAGAGAGAAGCAAAATGGTCCAGCGCCTGGGTTTGTTCAGGTGTAAATGGCAACCACGCCGGTAGCGAAGACTCGGCCACGCCAGCGAGGACGATGCGGGCGGCTGACCAGGCTGTTTCCATCTGGCGATGGTCGTTCATCAGTCGATCCACCACCTCCCGTACTTCCGGATTGCTCCCGGCCATCAACGGCGGGAATACATGCAGCTCTTCGTCCTGATGGTGGAGTGGGGCTGCCAGGTCAAAATAGCGCATCACGTCACGTGCAGCTTGTCGGGCGGATTCATCAGGGCCATGTTCAAGCAAATGCTGCTGCAGGCGCACCACAAGCGCCAGCGAGCGTTCCACGCGTTCATGGCACGCAGTCAGCATGTCAAACGGGGCCTCAAATCCGGCCGCGGGTGCATGGTGGCCGGGTAGTGCGACGGAATGTTTCATGTAAGAACCCGCCAGCACATCAGCCAAACTGCACAGGCTGTCCGTTCTGATCAAACGGAATGAAGTTGCCGTGCTCCCCCCGTTTGATAGCTTCAACCATACTCTGGAGAGGTACTTCTGCCTCTTCGCTGGTGGGTGCCAGATTCGAGACGCCCGACATGGCGGCAGCAAACACAATGCCCCATTGCTGGCCGAACTGACGGGACTCTTGGACTAATTCCGAGAACGAGCCCAGTTCCTCTGGGCGCTTGTCCACACACATCAGCGGTACCAGCGCACCGCCCTGGCCCGCCCTGAATCGTTCACGTTGTTCCGGCGTACTGTCATCGGGCAACTCAACGCCAGCAAACACAAATAACAGGCGTTGTGGCCGCGGCTGGCTCCGTGCTGCCTGCAGGAGATCATCAAAATTAGAAATAGTCATGGTGTTTCAGTTGAAAAGGGTTCGCACGTAGTCAGCGGGTTGTGGTCGCAAACGGTGCCCCTTGCTGGCACCTGCCGTTCCGATACTCAGGAAACACAGCGCGTGTTCCCCATCGTTCAGGCCAAACAGCGTACGAAGATGGGCCGATTTCAAAGCTTTTCCGCTGGTCAAAGCGGAGCCATACCCCAACGCAGTAGCCATTAGCAGCATGTTTTGAATGGCGCAACCGGTAGCGACTGTTCGCTCCATCAGATCAATCTGCGGGTCTCCACAGAGCCCGTCCACCGTCACCAGCAAAAGGCAGGGGGCCCGGTGGGCTTTCTCCCTCGCCTGGGCAACCTGTTCCGGCGTGGCCGCAGCATCGCGCTCCATCAGCGCAGCACCGAAGACCTCGCCGAGTGGTGCGCGCGCAGACTGGGGTATCAGAATGAGGCGCCAGGGCAGCAATTGGCCATGGTCAGGCGCAGTGCCTGCGCTGGCGAGGATGGCTTCCAGTTCTCTCTCATCGGGGCCAGGCGCTGCCAGGCGCTTGGGCAAAACCGTCTGGCGCGACTGCATCAGGGTTAGCGCGATCGCGGGGAATTCATTCTCTGCCGGGGGTGAATCCTGCAATGCGGGGCGGGTTTGAAGGGGGGCGCTCATCACGTTATGGTTTTATCCGGGCCGTCCGTCCGCACGGACGCGGCCGTACCAGTTTGCCAGTCGTGTGCCCCACAACACCATGATGCCCACCCATAAAAGAGCTGCAGGCAACAGCAGCCACCCGGCGAGCGCGCTTTGAGCTGCTGCGCCGATACGCAACACAGTAGCCACCTGCAGCAGGCAGAACAGGGACCAAACCAGCTTGTCTGCCACCAGTGCGCGCCCGCTGTGGCCACAGGAAACGCGCGTCACCATGGCGAGCATCAGGGAACCCAGGCATCCCATCGTGAGGGCATGCAGTGAGCCCAGAGACAGGATCGGCGTGCCCTGCAATCCACCCAGGAGCTGTGAAGCACCGCCAAGAACCAGTGACAAGCCGAGCCACATGAAACCAAGGTGCAACATGGCCAGCAGACGGTTTTTCAGGCTTTGCATCAAGCCCCACGTGATCGCCAGCCACAATAAAGTCAGCCCCGCCGCCAGTTCAGTCGTTCCACGCAACAGCATCCACATCATTGCAGCGCCGCCCTGCAGCGGACCATTCAGTTCCACCCAGACGCTGACCACCTCAAAACACGCCACACCCAGCATCAGCCCAAGGGCCCAAAATGGCCTTCTGGCGTTGATGAAAGGCATGGCGCTGGACGTGAAAAAGGGAATCATCCGATGGGCGACTGACACGTAAACCGGGACAACAAACCCCCACAAACCCGACAGCACGAAGGCACGCGCCATATCTGTTGCGTCAAGTGCCAGGCTGATCATCAGTCCCGTGACGCAGAGGCAGCCAATGACGAAGGCAAGGCCGATCACGCGGGCGTGCAATTGATCTTCTACGTCGCTGCGACGAATGAATCGCCAAAACAGGGCTGTCATCCACATCAAGCCTGCGCACGCCGGAAGCAAAGCCGTGAGCGCCATCAGCGTATGGATGTGCTGGGCGGTGACCCACAGCAGCCAGCCTGATGCCAGCAACAGCAGTGGCACCAGCAGTTGCCGGGCGTCCAGCGGTTCGACACCCAGCCACTTGGGCCCGGCAGTGAACAAAAAACCGGAGAAAAAGAGGGGAATGAATCCGAACGTCATGACTGCTGCATGTCCCAGTGAGGGTGACATGGCATACGGCAATGTCAAACCCGCACTGACCCGGTCAACCTGCACCAATGCCCACCACGCTGCGGCGTACATCAGCACGACCACTGCGAGGAAAAATCCCAACCGGTGCGGGGCCAGCAACAAATTACCGACGCGCCAGCCACCACCGGTTCGCGGCACGGGCGGAGAGGTGGATTTGCCCTGCACGTGACGGATCGACATGGCTGGCGGAAAGTTCATCCGCAAGTGCCCAGGTGACCGCATTGCGTGCAATAGTCGCAGCCGTCTTTGCGGATAACGGCATGAGCGCCGCATTCCGGACACTTTTTGCCCGCCATGACAGGCGGCATGGCGCCTGCTGCATCGCTACTCGCGGGCTGCAGGGATGCCGTGCCGTATTCATGGTGCCCTGCGACACGGTTGATCAGGATCTTCTGGATCGCGTAGGCAACGGCGGCCACTTCGGAGTCATGCCACATGGGTACGACGGTTCCATCATCCTTGCGATGTGTTCCCAGGCGTACCGGCCCGCGATCCCAGGCCACCTTGCGCATGTCGCTGAGAGCCCGCTCCAGGAATCCACCGCGCGCCGCCAGTGACAGCAGGCGCATGCTGGAGGTGATCCATTGCTGCGACTCACCACTCTGACCCACCGGCATGAAGAACTCGATGGCACGGTCCACCGTGCCAGACCCGTTTGCAGCAGGTACCGGCAGGAATGACACCAGCAGGTACAGGGTCTTGTGACCTTCCTGAGTCCAGTAGTCCACCTTCTCAGCGACCGCCGACAGTGCGCCTTTGGGCCTGCTTTCAATAACCGTCCGCATGGGATCTATCGGAGGTGCGACCAACGAAGGGGCGGTTTCCGGTTTGGCAGGACCCGCGTCCAGAACCGAGCCGAGGATGGCGTTGGGTCGGTAGGTGGCCAGGCCCTTCAGTTGTGCACGCCAGGCCTGTTGATACAGGCCCTTGAAATCGTCATAAGGGTAGTCTGCCGGTACGTTCACCGTTTTGGAAATGGCCGTGTCCACGAAGGGTTGCACGGTTTCCATCATGGCAATGTGGTTGGCAGCTGAAATCTCAAGCGCGTTGACGAAATAGTCCGGCAGTTTGTCGACATCTCCACCCAGTTCGCGGAAAAGACGCCAGGCGTGGTCTTCCACGGCATATTCACTCGTACTGCCATCGGACTCGCGTTTCTTGCGGCGATACACCCATGAGAACGCCGGCTCGATGCCATTGGAGGCATTGTCGGCAAATGCCAGACTCACCGTACCCGTGGGTGCGATGGAAAGAAGGTGACTGTTGCGAATGCCGTGCTGGCGGATGGACTGTTGCAGCGCTTCAGGCAGGCGGCTGGCAAAGGTCCCGGAGGCGAGGTAGCCGTCGGTGTCAAATTTTGGAAAGGCTCCTTTTTCCTGTGCCAGTTTGATGGAAGCCGCGTAGGCTGCATCACGCATACACGTCGCGATACGTGCCGCCATCTCCCGCCCTTGCGGATCGTCATACCGCAGGCACAGCATCGACAGCACGTTGCCCAAGCCCGTGAAGCCAACTCCGATGCGACGCTTGGCGGCCGCTTCGGCTTGCTGCTGTGGCAGCGGCCAGAAGGTGACGTCCAGTACGTTGTCCAGCGCGCGTACCTGAATGGCGACAGATTTTCCGAAGGCCTCAAAATCAAACGTTGGAACACCGGCAAACCCGAAGGGATGGCGTACAAAGTGCGGCAGGATGATGGGTCCCAGATCGCAGCATCCGTAAGGTGGAAGCGGCTGCTCGCCGCACGGATTGGTTGCCGAGATCGACTCGCAATAAGAGAGGTTGTTGTCCCGGTTGATGTGATCCAGAAACAGGATGCCCGGCTCGGCAAAGTCATAAGCCGAACGCATCACGGTGTCCCACAGGCTGCGTGCGGCAACTGTTTCATATACCCACAAACCGTCCGCGCACTGGAAAGCACCACGCCCGATCAGCCCGGTTCCCGGTTTGGCACGATGCACCAGTTCCCAGGGTTGATCTGCATCGAGCGCCCGCATGAATGCATCCGTCACGCCAACAGATACGTTGAAATTGTTCCATCGACCTGGCGTCCGTTTGGCGGTGATGAACTCATGTACATCGGGATGATCAATCCGCAGTACGCCCATTTGCGCACCACGCCGTGCACCTGCACTCTCCACCGTTGAACAGGACTGGTCAAACACATTGATGTAACTGCAGGGCCCGGACGCCATGGAAGCGGTTGCCTTGACTTCGGCTCCACGGGGGCGGATGCGGGAGAAGTCGTACCCCACACCACCGCCACGACGCATGGTCTCGGCGGCTTCCCGCAGGGCTTCATAGATACCAGGGTTGCCTTCATCGTCGACGCCCTGAATGCAGTCGCCAACGGGTTGCACAAAGCAGTTGATCAGGGTGGCCTGAATGGACGTGCCCGCGGCACTCATGATGCGGCCGGCACCAATGGCGCCAGCGTGTAGATTACCCAGGAACAGGGCCTCGTATTTTGCGCGCTCCGGCTCTGCCTCCACCGAGGCCAGCGCGCGCGCCACTCGACGATACAGATCCTCCAGTCCGTCTTCGCCTGGCTTGAGGTATTTTTCCTTCAGTACATCATGGCTGATGGGCTGGGTGGTTGTCAGGTCCTGCGGCCTTCCCAAACGATCGCGTTTCATTAAACTGTCTCCATTGTCAGAGCCGCTGGACGAATCCCGCCCAGCAGCCACTGCAGTAATTCTTGCACCGAACGGATCTGGTCACCAAATGGCAGTCGACCAGCCCCCCGGAAGAAGAGGCCTCTTTGGGTGTCGCCCTCAAATGCGTGACCGAGTTGCTGGTCGATACAGAATTGCCCCATGGTGGCATCGCCATCGCGCAATCCGCAATGGGTAAGGCAGTCAAAAGACATGTTGCATTTGCCTTTGACGTGGGCGGCTGCCTGCAATTTGGGAACGAGCCTGATATATTTTTCAAGCCATGGCGTACGAACAGCGCGCGCCGGAAGCCCGGCCACGCTGACAAACTCCACCATGTCTTCCGGCTTGGCCTCAGCCAGAACACGCTTGAATTCCGGGTCGGCATCACATTCCCGGGTCACGGCAAAGGCAGTGCCCAGCTGCACAGCTGATGCGCCCAGGGCCTGCAGACGCAGGATGTCGTCCCGACAGCTGATTCCCCCAGCGGCAATCAGGGGAATCTTGCCCTCAATGCCTGCAGTTTTGAAGAATTCCATGACCTGTGGAATCACATTCTCAAAATCGAACCGGGGATCCTGTAAGTCGGCCACTTTCGCAGCACCCAAGTGACCCCCGGCAAGGCGTGGGTGCTCGATGACAACGGCGTCAGGCAGGCGCCCCTTGCGCTCCCACTTCTTGACCAGCAATTGCACGCCACGCGCATCGGAAAGAATGGGAATCAGCGCCGTAGCAGGAAATTCGCGTGCCAGATCTGGGAGGTCGAGCGGTAACCCGGCACCGACGACGAGTGCATCAACGCCACTGGCGAGTGCCTGGCGTACATAAATTTCGTAGGCGCTGAGGGCCCGCATCATGTTGACTGCTATCAGTCCACGGCCCTGCGAAATGGTACGAGCCCGCTTGATTTCGCGATCCAAGGCCTCCAGGTTGGCAGCATCAATCAACTGTTTCGCATCCGGTTCCTTGTCCAGATGCCCCGTTTTTGCCATCAGATCAGGGTGCAGCCGGCGCAGATCCACAGATGAGATGGTGCCTACGCCACCCAGACCGGCCACCGTTCCGGCCAGGCCACCCGCAGAAACCCCCACACCCATTCCGCCCTGCACCACAGGTATCAGGTCCTTGCCGCACAGTTTCCAGGGTTTCAGGCCGGAATCCTGAGAAAGAGTCTTCAAGGTGGCGGCTGCAGTCGCCGCATCGTTCACCGCCGTCACGGCGGGTTCAGTCAGAGAGAATTTGTCCATCATGCTCCACGTAAGGTTGGTAGGGGCCTGTGCCACTGTGGGAGGCTACCGAAGCGGGGACAAAATCACCTTGTGTTACATCAAAGACATGCACTTCACCGTCTTCAATTACGTAATGCCAGCCGTGTAAAGTGAGTTTTCCGACCTCCACGTCACGCCGGACCATCGGGTAATCCATTAAACGTTCCAGTTGCAGGACAACGGCGCGTTTTTCCGTTTTGCGCATGGCCTCCGGACTGGATTGCACCGGAAGCAGGGCTTCGCTGGCCAGTTTGAGCCATGCCTTCAGTGCGACTGCTTCGTCTGGTGCGCCTTCATAGGCTGTCCGAATAGCACCACAGTGACTATGACCACAAACAATAATTCGCTCCACGTGCAGGGTCAAAACGGCAAATTCGATGGCCGCCATGGTGCCGTGCAGGCCATGCGAACCGTCATAAGGGGGAATGAAGGCGCCTACATTGCGCACAATAAACAACTCACCAGGACCGGCGCCTGTGAGCAGATACGGCACCACCCTGGAGTCGGAACACCCGATAAAAAGGGTTTTTGGATGCTGACCCTCGGTCACCAGATCCTGAAAACGCTGCTGGTGCGTCGGGAAATAGTCGGACCGGAAGCGCCGCAGGCGCAGCAGAAGCTCGTCTGCGTCTGCGACCTTATCAGTCATTGCACCAGAGGGGAGTCAGCGCTGGGCAGTTCAATACCTTCCACCAGCGCCTGTCCAGCCAGCAACCTCATGTACTGATGCAGGGCCCTGGCCCGCGAATGCATGGCCAATTCGGCTGCAACGCGGTCCCGTACTTCCTCATAGGGGGGCTGCTTACCCTTGCGCCGACCTTGCACATCAATGATGTGGAAGCCGAAACGCGTATGAACCAGCCTGGGATGAACCCCCATACCCCATTTCGAATCCTTCTGGTGAAACAGTTCATTGGCTAGTTCCGGGGCGCAGTCATCAGGTCCGATCCAGCCCAGATCACCTCCCTGCGTACTGGTAGGGCAGTTTGACAGTTCAGCTGCGAGTTGGGAAAAACGGGCCTCCGGGACGTCCTTGCGCAACAGTTCCAGCAGCGCCTTTTCAGCATGTACCGTCAACGCATGAACGTTGACGCCAGGCGTCACAGCAAACAGGATGTGGCGAACATGAAGTGCTTCTCCGACGACAAATCGGCTTTTGTTGGCCTCGAAATATCGGCGGCATTCATCATCTGTGGGGCTGGGAGAAACCACAGCCTGGTCCACCATGGTTTCAATAACCTGGCGTTCTGCCTCACCCAACTCAGGAGCTACCAACCCCGTGTGGCGGGGAAGCAGACCGGCTTTAACAGCAGTCTGTCGCAACAATTCAGCGTAAGCCATCTCGCGCAACGTTGAGGCGTCGAAGTGCTGCCCCTGCTCATGCAGGGAAATGCCATTGATGCTCGGCACCGGCGCGGCTTTGTCGCCACTACCGCCAGCGCATTGGCAGGTGCTGCTGCCGCAGCCTGTGATGGTTGATGTTTGGGCGTTCATAGTGTCCACTGTCCTTACCGTTTGAATGGAATCTTACTGGCCGCTCAACGGCGCTTTGGGCGTCATGCCCAGGCGCCGGCTGCGCACCACTTGGTAGGGGCGAAGCACGTAGGCCAGCGTTCCAAAGCCGCTCCAGACGTGAACCAGGCGTGAGAACGGGAACAACAGGAAGATCGTCATACCCAGAATCATGTGCGCCTGAAAGTGCCACTCGGTCCCTGCCACCAACGCTGCATTGGGGTTGAGCAACACGATGCCCTGCAGATACTCCGCCAGCCGCAACATCGTGGTGGGATCTGACACGTGGTGGAACGACGATGGCAATGTCGACAGACCAATCGTCAGCTGTACCCACAGAATCACCAAAATGGCGATGTCCGTACGGTGGCTGGTCAGGCGGATGCGAGGATCGAAAATGCGACGATGCAGCAGCAAGCTCAGACCAATGAAGCACAGCAGACCCGCCACGCCGCCAGCGACCACGGCCACCAGCTGCTTCTGGGGGGCTGTCACGAAGATCTCGTATAGCCAGTGCGGAGTCAGCTGACCAAACAGGTGCCCAAAGAACAGGAACAAAATACCGCCGTGGAACAGATTGCTACCCCACTTGAGCTGGCCCTTGCGCAGCAGCTGCGAGGAATCGCTTTTCCAGGTGTACTGGTCGCGGTCGAACCGAGCCAAGCTGCCCATGAGAAACACTGACAGGCAGATATAGGGGTAGATAACAAAGAGGAAGTTGTGCAGGGAACTCATGCCTGATCTCCTAAAGACGGGGTGGTGTACTTTTTGACAAACTGGATGGGCTGCGGAGCACCGGGTTTCGCCTGGCCTTCGGTGGAACACCCCCCAAAAACCTCGGGCTCGCTCCAACTCTCATCCATCTCAGGCTCGGGCGCTACCGCTACGGCCTCGGCCTTTTCGCCAGCGAGCTCCAGCACCGCGGCCAGCACACTGGCGTAGGAGCTTTCGCGCTTGTGCAAGGCGCTGAAAATGACCCGCACGATGTGGGCAATTTCACCCAAAAACTCGCGCGCCTGCTGAGGTGGCTGGCTTGAGGCAAACTCCAACACCACCGGCAGATAGTCGGGTAACTCGTTGGCATCCAGAAACAATCCCGCCTTTTCATACGTCTGGATCAGGTCGATCATGGCCGGGCCGCGGTCACGCGAATCGCCGTGCACATGCTCAAACAAGTGCAGTGCAGTGCGGCGACCCCGGTCGAACAGCTCCACATATTCCGACTCTGAATCCAGCGGTGGCTGCGATGCAAGGCGCTGCAGCAGGGCATTCAACTCCACCAAGCGTGAGGCAGATAGCGCTTTTTCGCGACGCAGCGCTTGCTGCAATTCTGGAATATGGGCACGCAACTCTGCATCGGGGTAGCGCAGAAGGTGGGCCAGCACGCGCAGAGTTAAGCGTGCTTCAACCAGGGGAGACGAAAAAATACTCATCTCAAGCCTCCATCCGGATTGGAATGGTGCGCTTCTTCTCGCTACCAAACAGACTGGTCTCGGTCTGGCCTTCAGAGCAGCCATTACCAAAGCTGAAGCCACATCCACCCTTCACATTGAAGGCGTTTTCTGCGTATTCCCGATGAGTGGTGGGGATCACAAAGCGGTCTTCGTAGTTGGCGATGGCCATATAGCGGTACATCTCTTCCACCTCGGCGGCTTTGAGTCCAACCTGATCCAGCACAGCCTGGTTAACGAGACCATCAACATGCTTGGTACGCTGGTAGGAGCGCATTGCCAGCATGCGTTCAAGCGCACGTACCAC
>ERZ795044.3313-NODE-3313-length-13559-cov-8.153584_pt1 | contig 13559 bp, 11 predicted proteins | sample MGYA00375128_ERZ795044 | MGnify/ENA primary metagenome ERZ795044 (study PRJEB30173, sample SAMN05720213) | anaerobic digester metagenome | isolation source: active sludge of municipal wastewater-treating anaerobic digesters | place: USA | collected 2014-12-22 ... | reverse complement strand
CAGCAGCAGGTGAGCGGCGAGCTCTGTCGAGGCGCTACGCAGGTTTGCGTGCGCCTTCAGCATGTCGAGGTCGCTGCCTGAGCGCATGTAAAGCGCATGGCGGGCGAGGATGAAGGCGCTCAGCGCCTGAGGCACTCCCGGTGGCACGGCGGGAATGCTTCCGCATGCAGAGCCGAGGCGGACGGCGCGGGGCTGGTTCGCCTGTTCCTGCCACAGACGCGCCTCCAGCGCGTCGAGTTCGGCCCTGTCCGACACGCGGGTGTCGGCCGGGTAGACAAGGATCGGATAGCGCGCGAGTTCGGCGGACATGGGCCATCTCCAGCGTGCACCGGCATGATCGACGGCGACGCGCGGGAAGTGGCCGAGCCAGTCGGCGATGGCTTGCGGTGTGGGCACGGTCCAGTAGGCGGTCCATGCATCGCCGGTGAAGCGTCCGTCATCGCCGACCTGTCGCGTGACCGTGACGGCGCCGCAGCGCAGGCAGGCGTTGACGCTGGTATGCACCGCTGGCCAGACGGGGCGGTGGAAAACTGGATCGCAGCCGCACGCTACTTTAAGCGGGCCAAGCATCACTTCTTCCTGCGGATGCGTGCCGCCGAAACGATCGAGCGAGGGATCGGCTTGTGGCGTCTCCGGCGCGGGCTCTGCTGCGGGTTCGGGAATGGATTTCGGTTCGCGAGGCGGAAGCGAGAGTTCGCCCTTCTCGAAATAGGTGCGCATGTGGTTGTTGCGCGGGCCGTCCGCAGCATTCATCGGGAAGACGAGCTTCTGCGTTTTTCCGTCCTGCTCCCAGTCCACGATGATCTGCGTCCAGTCATCGCTGATATCGATGTGGCGGATGACGCCGACCGTGTCGAAGGAGACCTGCACGCCGTTCGCGTCGACGAAGCCGCGGATGACGCGGTAGCTGTAGTGTGACGACAGGTTGTCGACGGTTGCGGCCATACAGCGTGTCCTCCCTGCCCAGCGCTTAGCAGCAGGGCGGGACAACGTCAGCCAGCTTCCATTACGGGTGAATCAGGCGCTGACGCCGACGCCGGTCGGGCACGAGACGCCCGTGCCGCCGAGGCCGCAATATCCGTCCGGATTCTTGGCGAGATACTGCTGGTGGTATTCCTCGGCATAGAAGAATGGCGGGGCGGGGCGGATCTCGGTTGTGATCTGGCCCATGCCAGCCTGTCTCAGCGCGGACTGATAGGCGGCGAGAGACGCTTGCGCCTTTTCGGCCTGGCTTTCCGACTGGGTGTAGATCGCCGAGCGGTACTGCGTGCCCACATCGCCGCCCTGCCTCATGCCCTGGGTGGGATCGTGGTTCTCCCAGAAAACCTTGAGCAGTGCCTCATAGCTGGTGACCTTCGGATCGAACACGACGAGCACGACCTCGGAGTGGCCCGTGCCGCCCGTGCAGACTTCCTGGTAAGTGGGGTTGGGCGTGATCCCGCCCTGATAGCCGACGGCAGTGGTCCACACGCCGTCCTGCTGCCAGAACTTACGCTCTGCGCCCCAGAAACAGCCAAGGCCGAAGACCGCGACCTCGAGCCCGTCCGGGAAGGGGCCCTTGAGCGGCTGGCCGTTCACGAAATGGCGGTTGCCGACGGGCATGGGCGCAGCGCGGCCGGGCAGGGCCCCGCCGGGTCTGGGCAGGGAGGTTTTCTTTCCAAGGGAAGACATGACGGCATCCTAGAGGGCGCGGTTGCGATCCCTATGTGCCGCCGGCCGGGCCGAAGGTCAAAACCCATGCGCCGGGGGGCCCCCGGGCCCGGTAACTTGCGCTTCAGACGGGCCCATGTAAAAGGCCCCCCTGCGCTGGTGAGGTGGCCGAGTGGTCTATGGCGCACGCTTGGAAAGCGTGTGTACGGGAAACCGTACCGTGGGTTCGAATCCCACCTTCACCGCCAGAATTCCCGGGACGGGATTACGTCACCCCGGGACGATCCACCTATCTCCGGTACAAAGCCCGTCTGGTTAGCAATAGCCCGGCCCTGAGCGTCCGGCATCGCCCGAGACGTTCGGGCAGCTCGATGCGCCCCCGGCGGGAGCGGGAACTGATCGGTGATAGGTCGGCCCCCTCCATGGCGTGATAGGGGACATCCATCGTCAGCTACTGCATGGGCGCTGGCGCCTGAGAGTGCGCTTGCTCCCGCTCGGATGCCTTCCACGGGAGCGCGATATGCGCGGGATTCCACGGCCAGTCGTTATCATAGCGGTCGCAGGCGTACTGCTGACGCTGGCTGGCTTTTCACTCCTGCCTGTATGGATGCGGTAACAAATCGACGGCGCGCGCGTTTCCCCCGGCTGCAAGGGGTAACTGTGCGATGCCAGACAAGGTACCCGAACCGCCGAAACTGTTTGATGGCTGGATGATCGCAGCGATCGGGGGCGTTTGCATCCTTATGGCCTATACGGCCGTGATGATCGCCGGGGCGATCTGACGACCGCTGGCGATCCGCTCGGGGGCGGGTTTGGGGCGGCCGGGTTGGCCGACGCCACCCCGCGGGGCAGGGGCGCTCCCAAGGGTGTCGGTGATAGGACATTTCGATCATGGTGAATCCTGGCCGCGTGGTCCGGCGCTTGCGAAGCGGAGCTGGTGAGCTTTCCGGCCCGTAACGAGGCCGGCGCATCAACCATGATTGTCGAGGAAACTCAGGCGCTCCTCACATGCCATGGCGTCTGGTTGAGAGCTGCGCACCATGCATGCCCAAGGGACGCCTGAATGGCATGGCGGTTGCATTTACCGGGCGAACTGGTGCGAAAAAAAATCGCCAACTGCAGGCCCGCTCATGACAACCAAGCCGCCGTCGCGCGCTCCGCGTGAGACCAGCACCGGCTCCCTGTTCACGGACGCCTCGTGGCGTGCGGCCGGCTACGCCGTGTCCATGCTGGCGAAATTTGCGCTGACCCCAATCCTCGCGCGGCTGCTGACAGAGGAACAGTTCGGCGTTGCTGCCATTGGTTTCTCGATCGTGCTGTTCTTCTTCATGATCGGGTATGCGGGCGTGCCGCAGGCGCTGGTGATCGCCAAGGAAGACAAGGCCGAGCTCTGGAGCACGGCGTTCTGGCTCAACGTCACCATCGGATTCGTGTTTGCGGCGGGCGCCTTCTTCGGCGCGCCCTATCTGGCCGACGCGGTGCGGACGCCGGGCGCGACCGAGATCATCCAGGCCTTCGCGCTGCTTATCCCGCTCCAGCTCATCCAGGGCATTGGCTGGGCGCGGCTGACCCGCGACCGCCGGCACCAGCGGCTCGCTATCGCCGACACCTCCGCCGAGATCGCCGGAGCGATCTGCGCGGTTGCTGCGGCATTTTCGGGCTGGGGCGTCTGGAGCCTCGTGGTTCAGCAATTCGTCTCGCTGGCCGTGCGCACGCCGATCTACATGTGGCGTACGGGACTGGACATCCGTTTCCATTTCTCGTTCGCGGACATCCGGCCCTATGCGCGCTTCTCGCTGAACGTGCTGCTGACGGACCTGTGCACCTTCTTCACGCAGAGCTTGCCGACATTCATCCTGGGCCGCGCCTTCTCGACCGCTGCGGTCGGCGTTTACGATATCGGCCGGCGCCTCGCGGGTCTTCCGCGCATGATCCTGTCGTCGAGCATTTCGGTGACGCTGCTGCCGGCATTCGTGCAGCTGCGGGATGACGCTGGGAAGTTCAAGCGCGCGGTCCTGCGCAGCATCCACCTGGCGAACGCCATCCAGTCGCCGGCCTATCTGGGGCTTGCCGCGGTGGGCGATCCCATCATCCGCTTCATGATGGGCGAGCGCTGGGCGGCGGGCGGGATCATCGTCACGCTGGTGGCGGCCGACATGGCCGTGAGGTCGCTGCTGAACGGCACCGAGCCCTATTTCGCGAGCCTGAAGCAGTCGGGCAAGAACCTGATGATCTCGATGATCCTAGCGATATCGGCCGGCGTTGGCGCCAGCATCGGCGCGACGATGGGAAATCCCGCGTTTGTTGCCGCCGGCATCCTGCTTGTCGACATGACTGTCGTGCCGCTGATCTACTTCTTCTGGATGCGCCATGCCGGCGTGCGCTTTGGCGAGGGCGCGATTTCGGCCGTGAAGCCGTTCTTCGCGGCGGCGGCCATGGCTGGCATCGTGTGGAGCGGGCTCTACTTCTCGCCCTGGCTGCAGGACATGCAGGCGGTTCGTCTGGTGATCGGCGTCGCGGCCGGCGGGCTCCTGTATCCGCTGATCATGCTGCTGATCGATCGTTCGACAATGTTCGAGATCCTGCGGCTGGTCGGCTCGCGTGCGCCGCTGCCGGGCAAGGTGAAGCGGATGCTGGCGCGGACTGGCTCCAGCCCGGCCTAGATATCGCCGCGATAGCGGGCCCGGCCTGTTCAGACGCGTCTGGACGGCCTAGGCTTGTCCCGGATGGACCTGCGCTGAGACCGCTGGCCGCTTTCCGGGGACACGTCATGAGCAACCGCAAGGACAGACGCAAGGCCGCCGCCGTGAGGCGATCCTCAGGGGCGATGTCGGACAAGGAAAAGCGCCAGCTGATCATAGGCGCGAGCGTTGTGATTGTGGTCGTGGTGAGCGTGCTGCTGCTGTTCATCTGGCCGCGCTGAGGGCTGACCTCCCGCGGCGGCGCAGGAAAAAGATCTGCGACCTGTCGATTTCAGACAAGTTCGATCGTCGTCCTGATGAGGGGGCTGGTGTTCGCGCGTCGATGTGCATCCTCGTGAAATGGAGCAGGAGGCTCTCGCCATGAGCTTGCGTGCGCAGATCGACAAATATATTGGCGGCCAATCACCGGCGAAGAGCGAGGAATTGCGGGATCTGCACCGGCGCATCCTAGCGATTTCGCCTGGCGCGAAGTTGTGGTTCCTGGATGGGAAGAACGATGCGGGCAAGGTCGTTTCCAATCCTAACATTGGATATGGGGAGGCGACGCTCAGCTATGCCGACGGGAGCTCGCGAGCGTTCTACAGGATCGGCCTGAGCGCCAATACGTCTGGCCTGTCGGTCTATGTCATGGGGCTTGAGGACAAGAGCCACCTGTCCGAGACCTATGGATCGCGGCTCGGAAAAGCGAAGATCACAGGATACTGCATCAGGTTCAAATCCACGAAGGAGGTGGATCTCGGCGTGCTTGAGGAGGTCTTCTCTGACGCCATGGGTCAAAGGCCACAGCAGGCCCCGTCATCGCGTCGGCAGACGTCCGCAATGCGAAAAGGGAAGGGGTCGTGACGGCTCGCTCATGCGGGCTTCCCCCGCCGGTCTGCGGTCGCTTCTTCCAGGCACAAATTCAAACTGACCCACTACCTATTTCAGAGTCCGTTTGACTCTCGAACGGAGCTGAGTCCTAATGGAACAAATAGTGAACATATCCACAGGACGCATGCGTGGCGAGGGCTGAGCTGGAATTGTTGAAGCGGGAGGTGGCGCGGCTCGAGCGGGGGTCTTCGCCTGTTGCTTCGGCGCGTTTTTCGACCGGCGTGGGTGATCTCGACGACAGTCTTGGCGGTGGGCTCGTGCGCGGGACGATGCATGAGGTGTTTGCCGAAGGCATGCTGGACGAGGCGTCGGCGGCGGCTTTCGTGATCGGGCTGGCGCTGCGCGCGTCGCCCGCCGCGCCGCTTGTGTGGGTGCGCCAGGATTTTGTCGGGCTGGAGCTGGGCGAGATCCATGCACCGGGGCTGGCCGAGCTGGGCCTGTCGCCCGACCGGCTGATCCTCGTGAAGGCGCGCGATGGGCCGGGCGTGTTGCGCGCGGGCGAAGAGGCGGCGCGCTGTCCGCCGCTGGGGGCCGTGATCATCGAGCCGTGGGGCAATCCCAAGACGCTCGATCTTGTGGCCTCGCGGCGGCTGATGCTGGCGGCCGGGCGCTCGGGCGTGCCGGTATTCATGCTGCGCGCGGGGGGAGCGCCGCTGCCAAGTGCGGCGGCGACACGGTGGAGCGTGAAGGCGGCGGCGTCTGCGCCTCTTGAGGCGGCGGCGCCAGGTCATCCTGTCTTTGAAGTCAGCCTGATGCGGGACCGTGCGGGAGGCGCCGGACGCAGCTGGATCGTGGAATGGAACCGTGATGTCCGCAGCTTCAGCCATGTGGGAGACGAAGGCGGATCGTCGCTATCTGGCGGCGTGGTTTCCGTATCTTCCGGCGGACCGCATCCTGAGGAACAGGTCCGCAGGCGCGCGGGATAAGGCAGACGAACCTCTGCCGCTCGTTCTGGTCGAGAAGGTGAAGGGCGCAAGCTGCATCGTCGCAGTGAGCCGGGCCGCGCGGCGGGCTGGGCTGGCCCCGGGCCTCACGCTGGCGGACGCGCGCGCGCGCATTCCGCAGCTGTGGGTGGAGGAGATGGACCGGCAGGCCGATGCCGACCTGCTCGACGCGATGGCGGAGGATTGCGATCGGGTGACGCCCATCATCACGGTCGATGCGCCCGATGGCCTTGTGCTCGACATCACCGGATGCGGGCACCTATTCGGCGGTGAGGCGGGGTTGCGCGCGGGGCTCTCGAAGCGGTTTCGCAGGGCCGGCCTCAATGTGCGCACCGTGATTGCGGGAGCTCCCGATACAGCCCGCGCACTCGCCCGGCATGGGCGTGTCGCCATCGTTGCGCCGGGGGAGGAGGCGGCAGCTGTTCGCGGCCTGCCCATCGTGGCGTTGGGCCTTGCCCACAAGGACCAGCTGGCGATTTCGCGCGCGGGACTGAAGACGGTCGGGGCGCTGGCCGAGCGGCCGAGCGCGCTTTTCACGGCGCGCTTTGGCGATGAGATGACGGGGCGGCTTGCGCGGCTGCAAGGGCTGGCGCCATCGCCGCTGACGCCACGCCGCGCAGTTCCGATGCTGTGGATCGAGCAACGCTTTGCCGAACCCATCGGGCGCATGGAAGATATCGAGACGACGCTGGCGGGCCTCGTCGCCGAAGTTTGCCGCATGCTGCTTGAACGGCGCGAGGGCGCGCGTTGCATGGAGGCCAGCTTCCATCGCGCAGATGGCGCCGTGCGGCGCATTGCTGTCGAGACGGGGCGGGGGATGCGCGATGCGCAGGCGTTGCTGCGGCTGTTTCGCGAGAAACTGGATGCGCTGGCCGATCCGCTCGATCCCGGTTTCGGCTTTGATCTCGTGCGGCTGTGCGTGCTCGACGCAGAATCGCTGGCCATGCTGCAGCCAGGACTTGATGGTCACGCGCTTGAGGCGGACGAGATCGCGAACCTGGCCGACAGGCTGTCGGCGCGGTTCGGGCAGGATCGGGTGCTGCGCTTCGTGGCGCGCGATACGCACGATCCCGATCGCGCTGCGCGCATCGTGCCTGTGCAGCAGGAAGCGCCAGATGCGACGGCCTGGGCAAGGCCGGAGTGTGGCGAGCCGCCATTGCGTCCGCCGTTGGTGTTCGATCCACCGCAGCCCGTCACGATCATATTCGCGGAGGTGCCAGACGGCCCGCCGCGCGCCTTTCGCTGGCGACGCATGGAGCATCGCGTTGTGGCGCATGAGGGCCCCGAGCGGATTGCTCCGGAATGGTGGCGCGAGGCGTCGGGAGAGGCGCGCGATTATTATCGTGTCGAGGATGCCGGAGGGCGGCGCTTCTGGCTGTTCCGGGTGGGGGAGTATGGCGTGGAAGGGGCGCAGCCGCGCTGGTTCCTGCATGGGGCGTTCGGATGAGCGCGCCCTATGCCGAGATGGTTGCGGCCACCAATTTCTCCTTCCTGCGCGGGGCGTCGAGCGGACAGGACATGGTGCTGCGCGCGTTGCTGCTGGGCCATGCAGGGATTGGCATTGCGGATCGCAATACCGTCTCCGGCGTGGTGCGCGTGTGGGCGGCGCTGAGGCAGATTCGCGAGGACGGCCTGCCTGCGCCCGTCAAGGTGAGGGAGGGCGGCTCGCCCGGCGAGACAGCCTGGGTCGAACATCCCGATGAGGCGGCGCTTGCTGCATTACAGGAAGAACTGAAGGCGCGGGCGAATGCATTCCACCTTGCTGTCGGCGCACGTCTCGCCTTTGTCGATGGAACGCCGGATGTCGTGGCCTATCCGGAGAACCGTGAGGGTTGGGGGCGGCTGTGCCGGTTGCTGACGGTTGGCAATACGCGGCCCCCGCCCGGCGCTGCGCGCGCGACCAAGGGCGAGTGCCGGCTGAGGCTTGAGGACCTGCTCGGGCATGCGGACGATCTCCTGCTGATCGTCATGCCGGACCAGCGCGTCGATGGGCTCGAGGCTGTGCTGTGCGAGCTTGCCAGGACACGGCCGGGCGCAGTCTGGCTTGGCGCCAGCATGCATCGGCGTGGCGATGATGCGCGCAGGCTGCTGCGGCTGAAGGCGATTGCCGGCAAGGCCGGTGTGCCGTTGCTGGCGACCAATGATGCACTTTATCACGATGCGGCCCAACGCGATCTTCAGGACGTGATGACGTGCATCCGCGAGGGCGTGAAGCTGGAGACTGCGGGACGGCTGCTGGAGGTGAACGCCGAGCGGCATCTGAAGACGCCGGGTGAAATGGCCCGGCTGTTTCGCGCAGCGCCTGAGGCGATCGCCGAGACGCAGGACATGCTGGCGCGCATTGATTTCGATCTGGGCCAGCTGTCGTACGAGTATCCCGACGAGCCTGTCCCGCCGGGGTGGGACGATAATGAGTATCTCCAGTATCTCACCGGCGTGCATGTTGCGATGCGCTATCCCGATGGTGTGCCGGAGAAGGTGGCGGGGCTCATCGACTTCGAGCTGGACTTCATCCGGCGGCACAATCTCGCGCGCTATTTCCTCACCATCTACGACATCGTGCGCTTTGCGAAGGACAAGCGGATCTTGTGCCAGGGGCGGGGGTCTGCGGCCAACTCGGCGGTTTGCTATGCGCTGGGCATTACGTCGGTTGATCCCAACACGTTCGATCTTCTCTTTGCGCGCTTCATGTCGGACGAACGTCGCGAGCCGCCGGATATCGACGTCGATTTCGAGCACGAACGGCGCGAGGAAGTGATCCAGTACATCTACAACCGCTATGGCCGGCATCGCGCCGGGATTGCGGCGACGGTGATCCACTATCGCCCGCGCAGCGCGATGCGCGAGGTAGGCAAGGTGTTCGGGCTTACCGATGATGTAACGGCGCAGCTCTCCGGTCTTGTCTGGGGCAGCTGGGGCTCAACGCCCATCGCGCAGCAATTGCGGCAGGCGGGGCTCGATCCGGATAATCCCGTTCTGCATCGCGCGCTGCGGTTTGCGAACAGGCTGCTGGGTTTTCCGCGGCACCTGTCCCAGCATGTGGGCGGGTTCGTGCTGGCGCGCGATCGGCTGGATGAACTCGTGCCCATCGGGCATGCGGCGATGGACGATCGCACCTTCATCGAATGGGACAAGGACGATATCGACGCGCTGTGCCTGATGAAGGTGGATGTGCTTGCGCTCGGCATGCTCACCTGCATCCGCAAGGGGTTCGATCTCCTGACGCAGTGGGGGCAGGGCAGGTTCTCGCTGCAGGATGTGCCGGCGGAAGATCCGGCGGTCTACGACATGCTGTGCAAGGGGGATTCGGTTGGCGTCTTCCAGGTCGAAAGCCGCGCGCAGATTTCCATGCTGCCGCGCCTCAAGCCGCGAAAATTCTATGATCTCGTGATCGAGGTCGCGATTGTTCGCCCGGGTCCTATCCAGGGCAACATGGTGCACCCCTATCTGCGGCGCAGGAATGGGGAAGAGAAGGTCGAATTTCCCTCGCCATCGCCGGAGCACGGTCCGCCGGATGAGCTTCATGCGCTGCTCAAGGAAACCTTCGGCGTGCCCCTGTTCCAGGAACAGGCGATGAAGCTTGCCATGGTGGCCGCGCGGTTCTCTCCTGCGGACGCCAACAAGCTGCGCCGCGCCATGGCGACGTTCCGCAATGTCGGGACCATCCACCTGTTCGAGGAGAAGATGGTCGAGGGAATGGCGGCGCGGGGTTACGAGCGTGAATTCGCGCAGCGGTGTTTTGATCAGATCAAGGGCTTCGGGAGCTATGGTTTCCCCGAAAGCCATGCGGCGGCGTTTGCGCAGCTGGTCTATGTGTCGTCGTGGCTGAAGTGCCATCACCCGGCGGCGTTTGCGTGCGCGCTGCTGAACTCGCAGCCGATGGGGTTCTATGCGCCGGCGCAGATCGTGCGCGATGCGCAGGAGCATGGCGTGGGGGTGCGCGCGGTGGATGCCAACTTCAGCCATTACGACAACACGCTGGAGCGGCGCGAGGATGGATCGCTCGCCCTCCGGATCGGATTCCGGCAGGTCGATGGCATGCGCGAGGATGATGCGGCCAACCTCGTTGCGCGGCGGGGCGCGGGCTATTCCAGCATCCAGGACATGCGCGAGCGCGGGCGGGTTTCCACGCCCATGCTGCGGCGGCTGGCGGATGCGGATGCGTTCCGCTCGCTCAACCAGGACCGGCGCGAGGCGATGTGGGATGTCCGCCGTCTGCCGGATGATGATCTGCTGCCGCTGTTTGCAGCTGCGCAAGCGCGCGAGCTGGGCGAGGAGCCGGAAAGCCGTCTGCCGGATATGCCCCTGCGCGAGCATGTGGCGGCCGATTACCAGACGACGCGTCTGTCGCTGAAGGCGCATCCGATGCAGATCCTGCGGCCGCTGTTTGCGGCGGAGCGGGTGTTGTCGTCTGCACAGACGAGCGCTCTGGCCGATGGACGCTGGGCGCGCACGGCGGGCGTCGTGCTGGTGCGGCAGAGGCCGGGCAATGGCAAGGCCATCTTCATCACGCTGGAGGACGAGACCGGCGTCACCAATGCGCTGCTGTGGGCGCGTGTGTTCGAGCGGTTCCGCTCGCAGGTCATGGGCGCGCGCCTGCTGCTGATCGAGGGCAGGGTGCAGAAGAGCAAGGAGGGTGTGATCCACCTGATGGGCGCGCGGGTGACGGACCGGTCCGGGGAACTGGCGCGGCTGTCGGAGGATCATGTTCCCGAGATCGAGCTGACGCGGGCCGACGAGATCAAGCATCCCCAGCATCCGCGTGGACCCAAGGGGCCGGACGGCAGGTTCCGCCATCCGCGCGATGTGCGGGTGCTGCCGAAGTCGCGCGACTTCCACTGAGCATGAATGCGGGCGGTGATTGACCTCTCGCAAGATCGGGCGCGTCGTGGAAATCTAGACTGAATCAGGATTCGCCAGCCTTGGCCCCAGCCAGACGCGGAGAGACAGCCATGATCGCCAAATCGTTGAACCGGCCGGCGCGGTGGCGTGAACTGGTCTTCGCTGCTGGCGCGCTCGCGGCGCTGGCAGGCTGTGCGACAGCGGTAACTCCACCAGAGGGAGAGGCCGAGGCGCAGGGATGGCCGGGTGTGGCTGAAAGCAGTGACCCGGCGCAGGTCGAGGCCGGCCGGCAGATCGCGCAGAAGGAATGCGCCCAGTGCCATGCAATCGAGCGAACCGGCGCAAGCCCGAACCCCGAGGCGCCGCCGCTTCGCAATGTCCTGGCGGTGAATGACGCCGACAGTCTCGCCTACCGCTTCATCGAAGCGATGCGGGTCGGCCATGACGCGATGCCGCTGTTCGACTTCGACGTGAAGGCGGCCGACGCGCTGATCGCCTATATCGCGACGATCAGCGGGTAGGATCAGCCAGCCCGAAGGATCGGGCCGTCGTCAGCCGTGCCGCCTTCGCCGAGGCTTTCGAGGATGTCGCGGCGCAGGATGCGGCAATGATAGAGCGACTCCATGCGGATCCAGCCGCGGCGCTGGAATTCCGACATCTTGCGAGAGACGGTTTCGAGGCGAAGGCCAAGGAACTCCGCCATGTCGCCACGGCGCATCGGCATGTCGAACTGGCCATCGTGTGCGTCGTCGCACAGGTCGCAGATCGTCAGCAGGAAGTTGGCGAGCTTCTGTTCGGCTGATTGCGATCCGACGGCGGCGAGTTGCGCCTGGGCGGCGCCAAGCTGGCGTCCGACCTGGCGAAGGAGCTGGTCGGCGAGCTTGCCGTCGTGCAGGCAGATCTCGGTGACACGCGCCATCGGAATGCAGCGCACCACAACGGTCGTGATCGCTTCGGCGCCGTTGGAATGTTCGATTTCGGACTCAAGGCCGAGAATGGAGCCCTTGTTGGCGAAGCCGACAATCTGGCGCTGTCCGTCGATGAGCGTGCGATAGAGTTTCACCCAGCCCGACTCGACCACGTAAAGGCAGTCCCGTGTGTCGCCCTCGTAATAGAGGTGGTCGTGGGCCGCGACATTGCGCGTGGCCGCGCGCTGCGGCGTGCGGTCCTTTAGGGCTGTCTCGGGTGAGAACCCGGTGATTGCTCCGCCTGCGATGCACATGAATGCCTCCTGTCCTGTGTGGCGAGGAGAACGATGTGCTTCCTATCTTGCTGCGCTTTGCCGAAGTGTGTCGGCCAATGTGACGAAGTGTGTCTGACGCGGCGGAGTGGCGAAAGATAAGGCAAAGACCCCACGAATCCTGAGAGATTCGCGACCAGACGCCGCAGCAGGGAATGGAAGCAGGCTAGCGATCGATGACGCGGAAGTTCGATGGCGGGGCCCGGCGGACGCGCGTCGAGCGCACATGTTCCGGTTCCAGCGCGCTTACCACGATGTCGAGGACGCGCAGCGTTGTAGCGAGGTCCTGGTCGCTGACGCCTGCAAACACATCGTCACGCATGCGTGCTGCGATGGCGTCGACCTCGGCGATGATGCTTTCACCAGCGGGCTGGATGAGGACCAGCTTGGCGCGACGGTCTCCCGCAGCTTCGGTGCGCTTCACCAGTCCCTGCGCTTCGAGAGCGTCAAGCAGGCGCACAAGCGTCGGTCCCTGAACGCCCATGCGTTCGGCGAGATCGGACTGGATCAGCCCTTCTTTTGCGTTTGAGAGGAAGTACAGCGCGCTCCAGCGGGCCTCAGTCTGGCTGGTCGATTTCACACGCTCGGCGAAGCGGGCGCGAAAGCGGCGCGTGGCCAGCTGAGCCTTGAAAAAGGTTTCGATCTGAAGCGTGGCCCGCTCCGCCGATGTGTGCGTCACAGCTACTGCGCCCATTTTGGTTGCTCGCTTCCCGTGCTGCCAATCGCAGCGTGAGTCGAATTCACACTAGCAGGCTAACAAGAATGAACCTTACAGAGTTTGACTGGAGTCAAAAAGGGGTTGCCGATTCTGAGCACGCTATCAAACTCACGCAGTGAATTTTAGAAAGCGATTCCAAGGTAGTCGAGGTGGATCGTCCCCATGTAAGGACTGATCCGCATTCGCACTACCCAATATGGGGCAATCGGGTCGGCTCGATGATCTTCAGATGGCGAGGCTGTGCCGCCCGGCCTGCGGAGCGAGGTCCGGGTCAAAGCATGCCGCAATGTTGCGAACGTAGGGACGGCCTTGCGCGGTTACGCTCAGCGTGCGGCCGGAAAGTTCGGCGAGACCAGCTTCGACAACGCGGGCAAGGTTCGACGGAGGGGCGTGCTGCCATTCGTCTGGCAGATCGACAGTGAAGTCGCACATCAGGCGTTCGATTGTGTGGGCGACCCGCCGGTCGGCATCGCTGAGCATCACGCCGCGAACGACAGGGGAGCGGCGTTCGGCCATCGCTTCGCGGTAACGGCCTGAATCGGCGACGTTCTGGTAGATCATGCCGGGCAGGGAAGAGATCGACGAGGCGCCCA
>ERZ795044.3312-NODE-3312-length-13562-cov-6.963056_pt1 | contig 13562 bp, 12 predicted proteins | sample MGYA00375128_ERZ795044 | MGnify/ENA primary metagenome ERZ795044 (study PRJEB30173, sample SAMN05720213) | anaerobic digester metagenome | isolation source: active sludge of municipal wastewater-treating anaerobic digesters | place: USA | collected 2014-12-22 ... | reverse complement strand
CCCCGCCGGATGCCGCCGACTCCCACGCACTCTCCCGTCCAGTTGATTCCCCGCGCCGCCGACTGGCGCGGCTTCTTCGCGCCCGGCCCCGCCGCCGCGGTGATCGACGCCGGGAGTGCCGGCGAACTGGTCGTGGCGCGGGTCCGCATCGCCCTCATGGGCGCGATCGCCTTCGTCCCGCTGGTGAGCATGTACGGCGCGAAGCACGTCGGGGTGCGCGAGAACCTCTCCGCGCTCGTGACCGTGCTCGCCGGCCTGGTCGTCTCCGCGGCGATCCTCGTGCTCGCCAGGCGCAACGATCGGCACCGGCGGCTCGCCATCTTCACGAGCGCGTTCGACGTCTCCCTCGTGTCGGTGACACAGCTCGCGTACCTGTTGCAGGACTTCCCGTCGGCGGCCGCCAACTCGCGCACCACCTTCGTCGCGTACTTCATGGCGGTGGGCGCCACCTGCCTGCGGTGGGATGTGCGCATCACGCTGTTTGCCGGCATGTTGGCGATCGTCGAGTACAGCGCCATCGCCGTCCTGGCCTGGGCGCGCTGGCCGGCGATTCCGACCCCCGACGTCCTGGTCCACGGGGAGTTCGTCTGGGGTCACCAGATGGGACGCGTGGTCTTTCTCATCGCGTTCACCGTGATGTGCGCGGCGATCGTGCGGCAGTCCGTGCAGCTGCGCATCTCCTCCACGCACGACGCGCTCACCCGGCTCATGAACCGGGCCTTCTTCGAGGAACGGCTGCGCGACGAGTTGTCGCGCGCCGCGCGCACGCACTCGGCGCTCTGCGTCGCGCTGCTCGACATCGATCACTTCAAGCGCGTCAACGATGAACACGGGCACGACGCCGGCGACGCCGCCCTGCAGGTGGTCGCCTCGGTGCTGCGCCGGGCCGTGCGTCGCAACGACCTGATTGCCCGCTGGGGGGGCGAGGAGTTCGCGCTCGCCTTTCCCGACACGCGCCTCCCCGAGGCGTTCGGGAAGCTCGAACAGCTCCGACTCGAGGTCGCCTCGCACACGATCGTCCTCCCATCCGGGGCGCAGTTGCGGCTGACGGCTTCCGCCGGATTGGCCACCCTCGGCGATGATGGCGCCGACCTGCGGACGCTCCTGCAGGCGGCCGACCAGCGCCTGCTCGAGGCCAAGCGCAGCGGGCGGAACCGCGTCAGCATGACCGCCCCCACCCGACCGCAGAGCGGGGGGTGGCGGGTCGTCGTGGCCAGCTGAGCGACACTGCCTGCGCGCCGAGCGAATGCGGCGCGCTCGTTGACTACGCTTCTACCCCCGAATATTCTTCGCGTCTGTTTTGGACAGGTGTCCGAGTGGCTGAAGGAGCCGGTCTCGAAAACCGGTGTACCGGCAACGGTACCGTGGGTTCGAATCCCACCCTGTCCGTCGAACATCGCGCGCACTCGCGCGCGGCCAACGCGCCGGAGCGTCTTTCCGGCGCGTTGTCGCTTGAGGCGGCACCCGTTGCGGGGCGTTCGCGCGAGTGAGCAGCAGGGGCGGGACGCCGCGACGGTCGTCACCTCCCCTCGAAGAGCGTTGGACGGGTGGCCGAGTGGTTTAAGGCGCACGCCTGGAAAGTGTGTGTACGTGAAAGCGTACCGAGGGTTCGAATCCCTCCCCGTCCGTCGGGGGCTCGTCCCCTGCCAACGGCCCCCCGCCTCCGCGGGGGGCCGTTTGTGTTAGGCGTGGGTTCATGAAGCGCGCGCAGATTGCCACCAGACGCGCCGGCGGCCAGATTCGCGGCTGACTCGCGCGTTCGCGCCATCGCAGGCGCGAGAGCCGCCCGCGCGCGCAGCTCGCCACGCGGCCCCCCTCCATCACGCCGTCACAGCCCCCCGCATGCCCAACCTCGCGATTCTCCACCCGCAGGTCGTCCATTTCGTCGTCGGCCTACTCATCGTCGGCGTGCTGTTCCGGCTCGTCTCGCTCACGGGAAAGCTGTCGTGGACGAATCAGGCCGCCGCCGCGCTCCTCATCATGGGGACCGCAGCGGCTGCAGTCGCCGTCAAGTCGGGAATGGATGCACACGGGCCGGTCGAGCGCGTCCCCGGCTCTCGCCCGATCGTCCAGGAGCACGAAGAAGCCGGCGAGACGACGCGCAACATCTTCTTCGGCGTCGTCCTCCTCGAACTTGGTGCCCTCGCCCTGTCAGGCGGGGCCCAGCGCGCCCTGCGCTTCGGCTCGGCGGCCGTCGGCCTGGTTGGGCTCTTCTTCCTGTATGAGACGGGGGAAGAAGGGGGCGAACTGGTCTACTCGTACGCGGGCGGGGTCGGGATTCGCAGCGGCGAACCGGCTGACGTCGAGCGTCTGCTCCTCGCCGGCCAGTACCATCAGGCGATGCTCGACCGGAAGAATGGAAAGGGGGCCGAAGCAGCGACGCTGATCAGTGAGATGGCCAAGCGCTTTCCCAACGATACGTCGGTCATGATCATGGCCATCGAGTCGTCACTGCGCGATCGCAACGACGCTGCGGCAGCGCTTGCCGCCCTCGACGCGTTCCGCGTTCCCGCCGACAACCGACGCCTCGTGATGAGCACCGGGATGCTGCGGGCCGATGCACTCGTCGCGATGGGGCAGAAGGACTCGGCCCGCGCCACCATTCAGGCACTGCTCAAGGCGGTGCCGGACAACCCGCGCCTGATGGCGAAGCTCGACTCCCTCAAGTAGGGCAGCTCCTGCCTCTTGCGCGCGTCTCGCCCGACGGCAAACGCTTGTCGGGCGCGACGCCATGTCGCTTCACCGCAACGCTTATCGGCAGCGTTGGCCCTGTTCAAGCGTGATTCCGCTCACAAATTTCGGGAGACGAATGGCACATCTCCTGCCTTGGATAGTCGCCGAGAGGCGAGCATGTGTCGTCCGTCGCGACGCAATCTCCCAGGCCAGGGCACGTCGGGCCGGCGCATGCCGTTCTCTCTCCCCCGGTCCGTTCGAACACCACGGTTGATCCGGAGTCGTCGACGTGAAGGAGAATCGCCACCTGACGCTTCTTTCTCGCATCGCCCTGCTCGTCACGGTCGGTGACCTGGCGACCAAGGCGGCGGCGAAGGAGCTGCTGTCTGGCGAAGCGACCTGGTTCGCGTCGTGGCTCCACTTCGCCGTCGTGCACAACGATCAGGGGGCCTTCGGATGGTCGGCCGGGGTGTACACCTGGCAGCTCAACCTCGCCCTGACCATGGCGGCGATCGTCTTCATGATCCCCGTCACCCGCGATCTGGCGCGCATCGATCCGTCGGCGCCGCGCGCCCTCGGGCTCATCGTGGGGGGTGCCCTCGGGAACCTCGCCAGCCTGGTCACCTCTCCTTACGGGGTGGTGGACTTCATCCAGATCGACCTGGAGAACGTGGGCGTCGCCCTCAACGTGGCCGACGTGGCCGCCTACGCCGGGCTGGCGATGATCCTTCGGACCGGGGGGCTCCTCGTGCTCGCGCTCCGGCGGGAGGGGCGGCTGCAGCCCTCCGCACAGGCCCCCGTCCCCGACATCTTCGCGGAGAAGGCGGCGCTCAAGGCCAAGCTTCGCGCGCATCGCCGCGACGACGATGCGCGTCCGGTCACCCCGCTGGGCGTCCCGGACATCGCGGTCGTCGACTGGAATCGGGTGACCCGTCCCATCGCGCAGCTCGCCGACAGCCCGCCGTCGGAGGAGGTCGAGGTGATCGACATTCGCGATGCCGGGCGTCGGCGCGGGGTCGTGGGGGAGATCTCTCCTGCGCCGTCCGAGCGTGGGCGGGGGGCGCTTCGGCAGCTTTCGACGAAGCTCGACGCGACGGGCGACTCGCCGGAGCGCTGACCGCCTCCGACCGGGGGAGGGGCAGCTCCTGCCGCCTCACCCTGCATGCCGACGTGTGGGACGTCGCCAATAGGTGACGACAACCACACTCATGCGTATGAAGGTAGGCGGTTTCTGCCGCCGTCCTCCGATTCGCCACTCGGCATGCGCCTTTCGATCGGCCAGAAGCTCACACTCGCGTTCAGCGCCGCGGTCTCGATTCTCCTCGTGACCGGCGTCGTGTCGTATCGCAATACGCGTGAGCTGCTGCGGACGACCGACGCGGTGTCGCAGGCGCAAGCGGTGCTGGCCTCGGTAGACGGCGTCGCGGCGGCGCTGGCCGATGCCGAGGCGGCCGCCCGCGCACATGCCCTGACGGGGGCCCCCCTCCATAGCCGACAGTTGCAAGGCGCGGCCGACGTGGCGGGCGGTCACCTCAGCAACTTGACCCAACTCGTGGTTGGCGACTCGCTGACGCGTCGCGATGTCAGTACCCTGGATACGTTGGTGGCGCGGCGGATCGCGATGTTGCAGCAGGCGATGCAGCTGCGGGCCGGGGCTATGCTCGATTCGGCGACACGACTCGTGACCAGCGACGATGCCACGTCCGGACGGGGCGCGGCGCTGTCGCTCATCGCCACGGTGCGCGATCGCGAGCGCGAGGAGTTGGCGGCGCAATCGGTCGCCGCCCATCGCAGCGGCAGCCGTGCCGACTTCATCCTGCGGTTTGGCCTGCTCCTGGTGGCACTCCTCGGTCCGCTCGCCTTCTTCATGGTGCGCAACGACTTCACGTCGCGCCAAGAGGCGGAGCGTGCCCTCCTGGAGAGTGAGTCCCGCTTTCGCGCGGCGACCGACGGGAGCCTCGACGCGTTCTACGTCCTGCGTGCCATTCGCGACGGGACGGGCGAGGTCCTCGACTTCGAGTTCGTCGACCTGAACGCACGCGCCGAGTCGTTGCTGGGGCACGGTCGCGGCGAGGTCCTCGGGCAGCGACTCTGCGAGCTGATCCCGGCCAATCGTACGCTGGGATTCGTCGAGAAGTACCGGCAGGTGATGGAGACCGGGGTGGTGCTCGAGGAGGAATGTGAGGTGATCTCCCGCGACTATCACGCCGCGTGGATTCACCACCAGGTCGTCCCGCTCGTCGATGGCGTCGCGATCACCTCGCGCGACATCACCGAGCGGCGCCGACAGGAGGAGGCGCTGCGCGCGCTCTCGTTGATCGACGAACTGACGGGGCTCTACAACCGGCGCGGCTTCCTGACACTTGCGCAGCAGCAGCTCAAGCTGGCACGACGCGGGCACCGCGAGTTGGTCCTCCTGTTCGTCGACATGGACGACTTCAAGGAGATCAACGACACGTTCGGGCACAGCGAAGGCGACATGGCGCTCAAGCGTGCGTCGGACGTCCTGCGGCATACGTTCCGCGACTCGGACATCATCGCGCGGCTCGGGGGCGACGAGTTCGTGGTGCTGGCCACCGACACCGGCAAGACCGGGAGCGAGATCATCATTCAGCGACTGCGTCGCGAACTGCTGGAGCGGAACGATCGGGAGGGCTACCCGTATCGCCTGTCGTTCAGCGTTGGTGCCGCACGCTTCGACCCTGAGGCGCCGCCGTCGATCGAGGAGTTGATGGCCGCCGCCGATGCGATGCTCTACGAGCAGAAGAAGTACAAGCGCCAGTCTGCGCCGCTCCCCGCCGCACTCCCCGCCGCGATTCCCGCGTAGGCGGGGGCGTACGCCCCAGGGTGGCGCGACCGTTGGAGGCCAGCCTAGGTCTCTCGGCTTGAATGCGCCCGACCGCATCGTCCGGACGTCGCCGCTTCATTTTGCCGATGGGAGGGCGCATATTGGCCGCTCATGGCATCCACGCGTACGATCGCGCTCGACGCCCGGGCCGTGGCCAGAACGCTGCGCCGCATGGCCGACGAAATCGTCGAGCTGTTTGACGGGACGGACGACCTCATCTTGGTCGGCATTCAGCGGCGGGGGGTGCAACTGGCCGACCGCCTTGTGCAGATGATCCAGGAGCGCGAGGGGGTGCAGCTGCCACGCGGCGCGCTGGACATCACCCTGTATCGCGACGACCTGCAGACCGTGGGACCGCGTCCCGTGGTGGGGAAGACGCATCTCCCCTGGTCGATCGACAAGAAGCGGGTGGTCATCGTCGACGACGTGCTGTACACGGGTCGGACGATCCGGGCGGCGCTCGACGAGCTGGCCGACTTCGGGCGGCCCGCACGCATCGCCCTTGCGGTCCTCGCCGACCGGGGAGGTCGCGAACTCCCGATCCATGCCGATATCGTGGGCAAGCGCATGGACGTCACACCGGGGGCGCGAGTCGACGTGCTGGTCGGTGAGCTGGACGGTGAGGATTCGGTCATCCTCGTGCACCCGGAGGGCGCATGAGTTCCTCCGCCGACATCGGCAAGGACCTGCTGGGGCTCGAGGAGCTGTCGGCGGCGCAGATCCAGCTCCTGCTCGACACCGCGGAGCCGTTCAAGGAGATCTCCCTTCGCGCGATCAAGAAGGTGCCGACGCTGCGCGGGGCGACGATCGTCAACCTCTTCTTCGAGCCCTCGACGCGTACGCGCATCTCGTTCGAGTTTGCCGAGAAGCGCCTGTCGGCTGATACGGTGAATGTGGCGTCGGCCGGATCGAGCGTGTCAAAGGGGGAAACGCTCGTCGACACGGCGCGCAACCTCGAGGCGATGAAGATCGACATGGTGGTCGTGCGCCATGCATCGTCGGGGGCCGCGCGCTTTCTCGCGCAGCGCATCGAGTCCAACGTCATCAACGCCGGCGACGGGACGCACGAGCACCCGACGCAGGGGCTGCTCGACATGCTCACGTTGCGCGATCACTTCAAGCGCCTCGCGGGACTGCGAGTGTGCATCTGCGGCGATGTGCTCCATTCGCGCGTGGCGCGATCCAACATCTGGGGGCTGCAGAAGATGGGGGCGGAAGTCGCCATCTGCGGGCCCTACTCGCTCCTCCCCAACCACGTCGAGTCGCTCGGCGTGACGGTCTTCCGTCGCATCGAGGAAGCCATCGAGTGGGCCGACGCGCTCAACATCCTCCGCTTGCAGCTTGAACGCATGCAGGGGGGCTACATCCCGTCGTTGCGCGAGTACAATCGCGTCTTCGGCGTCACGCGCGAGAAGCTCGAGCGGGCACCGCGTGACGTGCTCATCATGCACCCGGGTCCCATGAACTGCGGCGTGGAGATCGACTCCGACGTCGCCGATGGCCCGCATTCGGTCATCCTCGACCAGGTGACCAACGGTGTTGCCGTCCGCATGGCCGTGCTGTACCTGTTAGCCGGTGGCAGTCCGGCGCTCGCCGAGGCTGCGAAGGGTTAGCCGTCCGTCGTTGGAAGTCTGCGCGTTGATGGTCGAAGTCCGACGCCGAGGAGGGCCGTGCGCGACGCGTCCTCAGTCCTCCGTCTCCCGTCTCCCGTCTCCCGTCTCGTTCCGTGCCTAACACCACGTCCCATCAGTACCTCCTGCTGCGCAACGGCCGTGTCCTCGACCCGTCGTCGAACCTCGACGTGGTGGGAGATGTGCTGGTCGCCGACGGCGTCATCGAGCACGCCGGGGCCCCGTTAGGCGAGGTGCGCCGCGACGGCGACCTCCTCGAGATCGATTGTGCCGGCCAGATCGTGTCGCCCGGCTTCGTCGACGTCCACTGTCACCTGCGCGAGCCGGGACGCGAGGACGTCGAGACGATCGCCACCGGCGCCCGCGCCGCCGCGGCCGGTGGCTTCACCGCGGTGTGCGCCATGCCGAACACCGATCCGGTCACCGACAATCAGGCCGCGGTCGGCTTCATCATTCGGCAGGCCACGCGGGCGGCGGCGGCACGCGTGTATCCCATCGGCGCGATCTCGGTCGGGCAGAAGGGCGAGGCGCTCGCCGAGTTCGGCGAGATGATCGGGGCAGGGGCCGTCGCGGTGAGCGACGACGGCAAGCCGGTGGCCAGTGCGCAACTCATGCGCACCGCCCTCGAGTATGCGCGCACCTTCGAGATTCCGGTCGCCGACCACTGCGAAGAGCCGACGCTCGCCAAGGGTGGCGCGATGAACGAGGGGGTCGTCTCGGCGCGACTCGGGCTCAAGGGAATCCCGAGCGAGGCCGAGGAGATCATGGTCATCCGGGACATCCTGCTCGCGCGTCGCACCGGCGGGCACGTCCACCTGTGTCACATGTCGACCAAGACGTCGGTCGAGCTCATTCGATGGGGGAAGGATCGCAACATCCGCGTCACCGCCGAGGTGTGCCCGCATCACCTCTCACTCACCGAGGAGGCGGTCGAGGGGTACAACACCAACGCCAAGATGAATCCGCCGCTCCGCACGGCCGAGGACGTCGAGTTCCTCAAGCAGGCGGTGAAGGACGGCACGATCGATCTGGTGGCCACGGACCACGCGCCACACCACTATGACGAGAAGGAGCGCGAGTTCTCCGATGCGCCCAACGGCATCGTCGGGCTGGAGACTGCGCTCGCCGTGATGGTGACCAACCTCGTCGAGCCCGGCATCATCAGCTACGCGACGCTGGTGGAGCGCATGTCGTGCTCGCCGGCGCGCATCTTTCACCTTCCGGGTGGGACGCTGCGTCGCGGAACTGTGGCCGACATCACAGTCTTCGATCCAAAGGCACGGTGGAGCGTCGACCCCGCCAGCTTCCTGTCGAAGGGGCGCAACACACCGTACGCGGGAAAGCCGCTCGCCGGCCGCGCCACCTGTACCATTGTGGGCGGACGGATCGTCTATCGGCTGACGAATTAGGTGAGGGGGATGGCGCCACGCGGCACGTACGCAACCAAGCGGGACATCGTCACGGTCTGTCGGCGCCTCTACGAGCGCGGATTGATCGCGGGCCCCGATGGCAACGTGTCGGTGCGCGTCGCCCCCGAGCGTATTCTCGTCACTCCGGCGGGGATGTCTAAAGTGGATGTGCAGGTCGAGGACCTCGTCGAGCTCGCGCTCGACGGCCGTCAGCTGCGCGGGGCGACACAGGCGTCGTCCGAAGTGCAGATGCACCTGCGCATCTACCAGCGACGCCCCGACGTCCACGCGGTGGTGCACGCCCATCCACCGACGGCGACGGGGTTCTCGGTGGCAGGGGAGTCGTTCGCCGCCTGTGTGCTCCCGGAGGTGATCTTCCAGGTGGGGTGGGTCCCGCTGGTGCCGTATGCCACGCCGGGGACCACGGCCCTGGCCGATGCCTTTGAACCATTCGTGGCGCAGCACGATGCCTTTCTGATGGCCAACCATGGGGCGACGACCATCGGCCCGACGCTGACCATCGCGCACCAGCGCATGGAGAGCCTCGAGCACAGCGCCCGGATCCTCCTGACCGCACGACTGCTGGGGCGCGTGAACACGCTCACCCCATCGCAGGTAGAAGCGTTGGTAGAAGCGCGCGCGCGCGCCGTGCCGGGCGCGACGTATCCCGGATGCCCTGTTCCGTCCGCGTAGCACACGAGGGAGACGCATGACGAGTTTCGAATCAAATCCGATGGACGCCCTGGCGGGCCTGCTCGAGGAGCGGCGGCGCTATGAGGGATGGCTGGCGCAGCTGGAAGCGCGCCGCGCCGATTCGCCGAGCCACGTGGTGGATCGCGTACGGGGCGACTACTCCGGCCGCCTCGACGCCGTCACGCAGAAGCTGCGCGATCGCGCCGAGGAGCTCGAGGCGTCGGCCGCCGGGTTGCGGGCGCGCATCGAGGCCTTGCAGGGTGAGGAGTCGCAGCGCCGCGATGAACGTGCCGAGCTCGAACTGCGCGCACTGGTCGGGGAGTACCAACCGGACCAGGCGCAATCGTCGATCGCCGCGTGCGACGAGGCCATTGGGCATCTGATGGGTGAGCGCTCCACGCTCGAAGCGGAGCTCTCGCGCATCACCGAGGTGCTCGCGCTCGTCGCGCCACCTCCGCTCCCGCCGATCGAGTCGCCGTCGAGCGAGGCGTCGATGCCGGAGGAACCAGCAGCGGTCGCCGAGGGGGCGGTGAACCACGATCAGGGCGAGCCCCTGCAGACGCAGGAGATGGCCACCGCGTCGGCGCTGGAGACGGCGAGTCTCTCGACCACCGCCGAGCCTTCGCCGATGGACGAGCTGGCGTTTCTGCACTCCGTCGTTGATGCGCCACGCGAGGAGCACGCGCCGGTGTCGGCGGAGCCCTCCGCGCCGCGTGCGGAGTCCAGCGCCGATCTGCTGCCGCCTCCGGTGCTCACGGCGCCGCGTCGTCCGGTGACGCCGCTCTCCACGAGCATCCCGACGACGCGCGATCCGTTCGCAAGCACGGCGAAGGTGTCGTCGTTGACGCCGGGGAGCATCCCGTCGTTCCTGAAGGACATGCCGACGGAGCAGGTGAAGACGCTCAAGTGCCAGGAGTGCGGCACGATGAACTACCCCACGGAGTGGTACTGCGAGCGTTGCGGTGGCGAGCTGGCGGCGATGTAGGCGCCACGCGCCGACCGGGCAGCGCCCGGGCGCGGTGGGAAACGAGACGGGGCGATCCGAGAGGATCGCCCCGTGCTGTTTGTAGCGGCCGAGCCCGCACGTTACTTGGCGGCGTTCGCCTTCTTGGCGATGCGGCTCTTGTGACGGGCAGCGGTGTTCTTGTGGATCAGTCCCTTGCGGGCGGCGCGGTCGAGCAGCGAGACGGCCGACTTGTCGACATCGGGCGTGGAGCCGGCGGCCTTCGCCTTCTTCAACGCCGTGCGAAGTGCGGAGCGCTGGGCGCGATTGCGTACGGTCGCGGCGCGGGACTTCCGCATGTTCTTTGCGGCGGAGGCGATATTCGGCACGAAGAAACTCCGGGTGTTCTAGGGTTGGTTGCGAGCCATGAATCCTATCGGGGACGAGGGGGCATGTCAAGGAACGACACTACTTTGACTCTCGTTTCCCCCATCGCTAGCTTGCCCGTCCTTCCGCTCCGCCCCTGGTCACCGTCCCCCCTCCGCCGTCGCCCATTGGATAAGCTCCAGGAGTTCCTGCTCGTGGCGCCGGTGCTGCTCTTTTCGATGGTGGCCCACGAGTTCGCTCATGGGTACGCGGCGCTCAAGCAGGGGGATCCCACAGCCTACCAGCTGGGGCGGCTCACGTGGAATCCGGTCAAGCACATCGACCCGTTCTTCACCGTGATCCTGCCGATGATCACCTTCTTTACCGGGGGATTCATTTTCGGTGGGGCCAAGCCGGTGCCGGTGACGCCGCGTAACTACCGCAACTATCGTCGGGGCGACATCATCGTCTCGATGGCCGGGATCGTGACCAACCTGATCCTCGCGGTGCTGTGCACTGGGGCCATCGTCCTGCTCGGGCTGGTGGGACGTGCCCTCCCGGTCGCGACCGATACGCTCGCCATCCTGCAGCGCATGATGATCACCGGGGTCGTGTTCAACCTGATCCTCGCGATGTTCAACCTGCTGCCGATTCCGCCGCTCGATGGATCGCACGTGATGAAGTATCTGCTCCCGCCGTCGTGGGCGATCCGCTACCAGCAGGTCGGGATGTACGGGGTCTTCATCCTCATGATCCTCATGATGACGCGCGTGGGCGCGCCGCTGCTGTCGGCTTGGATGACACCGGTGAACCTGCTCGGCGGGGTGATGTTGCGCGCCATTTCGCAGTTTGTCCTTCCCAGCCAGTTCACGCTGGGGATGTGACGATGACGGCGCCTGCGGCGGAGTTCGACAACACCTTCGTGGTGGACCTCTCGCAGTTCCAGGGCCCGCTGGACCTGCTGCTCGGGCTCATCCGCGACGAGAAGGTCGACATCTACGACATTCCCATCTCGCGCATCGCCGACCAGTTCCTGGCCCGCATCAGCACCTTGGGGTTGGATCAGGCGGCGGACTATCTCGAGATGGCGGCACGCCTGCTGCGCATCAAGGCGCAGCTCCTCCTGCCGCGCAACGAGCACGACGAGGCGTGGGAAGACCCGCGCGCGGAACTCGTCAGGCGCCTGCTGGAGTACCAGCAGATGCGCGAGGTGGTGGACGTCCTCGAGAAACTCGCTGAGGAACGTCGTGCGCGCTTCGCCCGCGCGTACATCCCGCCCTCGGGTGCGGAGCCGCCGCCGTCGCCGCTCGCCCTGTCGCTCGCCGAGCTGCTATCGGCGATCGATCGCGTGTTGCGCGTGGCGAAGGACCCGGCGGTGCACGATGTCATTCCGCGCGCCCTCGACGTGGACGGCGCGATCGCCACCGTGCGCGGTGTCCTCCTGCTGCAGGAACGTGCGCGTTGGCGCGACGTGGTGCGGCAGGGCGCCGAGCGGTGGGAGATTCTTTCAGCACTCCTGGCGCTCCTCGAGCTGGCGCGCCGTGGCGAACTCAAACTCAAGCAGGCGAATCCGTTCGCCAACGTGTTCATCACTCGTGAATCCCCTGGCCAAGCTGCTTGAGGCGGCGCTCTTCTCGAGCGCCCGCCCTGTCCCGAAGGAAGAACTGGCGGCGCTCGATCCGGAGTCGTCGCCCGCGGCCGTGCAGTCGGCGCTCGACGAGCTGCGCGAGACGTACGACAACAATGGCCACGGCGTCGAGCTCGTCGAGCTGGGCGAGGGGTGGCAGATCCTGACCCGTCCGGAATACACCGAGGCCATCGAGCGCGCGCAGCTGGCGGTGCGCCCGCACCGTTTATCTGCGGCGGCACTCGAGTCACTCGCCATCATCGCGTACCGGCAGCCCATCGGTAGGGCGGAGATCGAGGAGATCCGTGGGGTCAATGTCGGCGGCGTCCTCAAGTCGTTGCACGAGCGCGGACTGATCGACGTGACCGGGCGAGGGGAGGGGATCGGGCGCCCGCTGCTGTATGGGACCACGCCGCTCTTCCTCGAACAGTTTGCCCTGCGCCACCTCGAAGAACTGCCGCGCGCCGACGAACTGGCGGTCGCGCTTCGCTCTGAACCGAAGCCCATCTGATGACTGAGCCGATGCGCATCCACCGCGCCCTCGCGCGCGCCGGGGTCGCATCGCGTCGCCACGCCGAGACGCTGATCGCCGAAGGGCGCGTCACGGTCAACGGGGGCGTGGCGCGGCTGGGGCAGACGGTCGATCCCAACCGCGACCGCGTGCAGGTCGACGGCAAGGAGATCGCGCTCGAGGCGGCCGCTTCCAAGTGGTACGTGCTCAACAAGCCGGCGGGCGTCATGACCACCCGGCGCGATCCCGAAGGGCGCCGGACGGTGTTCGAGATGGTCCCGGAGGTCCCGGGACTCACGTACGTGGGCCGGCTCGACTTCCTCACGGAAGGGGTCCTGCTCATGACCAACGACGGGGAGGGGGCCAACCGGCTGACCCACCCAAGCTCGGAAGTCGAGCGCGTCTACGTCGCGACCGTGCGCGGCAACGCGAAAGGGGCGGCCGATCAGGCTCGGCAAGGGGTGGAGCTCGAGGACGGGATGGTCAAGCCGGCGTGGGTCAATGTGCATCCCATGGAAAACCGGCGGTGGATGTTCGAGATCGCCATTCGCGAGGGGCGCACGCGCGAGATCCGTCGGCTCTGCGCCGCGCTCGGTCTGGAGGTCGAGCGCCTGGTGCGCACGCAGTTCGGCCCCGTGCGAATCGGCGAGTTGGAGCCCGGCACATGGCGCGAGCTCAGCCCACGCGAGGCGGCGATGCTCGAAGTCATGACGGGGACCGACGTCCCCCACGGGAAGCCGCCACGGAAGCGAGACGATCGCAAGCGACCGGCGACCACGGGCGAGCGACCGGCGCGTGGCGAACGGCCGGCGCGTGGCGAACGGCCGGCGCGTGGCGAACGGCCGGCGCGTGGCGAACGGC